>Ga0302320_10020777_pt1 | contig 13066 bp, 9 predicted proteins | sample Bog_T0_3_FD_202130 | JGI IMG/M metagenome (GOLD analysis project Ga0302320, IMG submission 202130) | Peat permafrost microbial communities from Stordalen Mire near Abisko, Sweden - Bog_T0_3 | ecosystem: Environmental > Terrestrial > Soil > Wetlands > Peat | place: Sweden: Abisko, Stordalen Mire...
CGTTGAAACTCCGCCTGATGGGCCAAGGTAAGCTGCTTCATCCGTGATCGATCTCCTCAATCCACATTAACCGCGAAGGCTGTGGAAAGGGGCGATTTTCAGAGGTTCCTTAGGCCTGTTCCGCGCAAAGCTATTGCGCTCAGTACTCCATTGTTCTTCAAGATCGAGACCGAAGCGCAGGCTCATGGCATGGGGCCGCTGCTTCAATATCTTATTGCACTACGCTCAAATTCATCGCTCCACGCTGGATATTCGAAAAGCGAATTATGGCATCCGCACTCTGAGACGGGAGATGCAGAGAATCCTGCAGAAGAGGGAAACAGAACTGCCGTTCACATTAATAAATATGAGCGTAAGTCAGTAAACCGCGAAGCATGTATTCGAGCAAACGGCACAACTTGTGTTGTATGCGGGTTCGATTTTCCTTCGGTGTTTGGCTCCATTGGTTATGGCTCGAACGGCAAGGGATATATACATGTCCATCATCTGACTACACTCGCATCACTCAAAGGCAAGGCTCGTCGATTCGATCCTGTCAGGGATTTGCTTCCTGTCTGCCCAAACTGTCACGAAATGCTTCATCAAACTGACCCTCCGTACACTCCAGAGCAACTCCGAGCTATCATTGCAAGCGTGAAAGAAAGGAATTCGAGCTTGCGAAGCTCGTAGCCCTAAGCATACAATCCTGGCGTGTACGAATGGGACGAAGCCAAGCGCGAAGCGAACCTGCGGAAACATGGGTTCGACTTCGACGATGCCGATACTGTGCTTGAAAACCCGGACAGGATCACGTTCCCAGAGAGCGGTCGCGGGGAGAAGCGGTGGCGGGATTTGGCCTTTGTTGATACTGTCGGCAGCGTTCTCGCCGTCGTTTACACCGTTCGGGGGTACAATATACGTATCATCTCGTTTCGTAAGGCCTCGCGAAAGGAGCGGCGAATCTATGACCATCTCCGGCAAACCAAGCAGAACTGACTGGGAGCGCGTCCGCAAAAGCATAGAAACGGATGAGCCGATCCCCTACGATGCGAACGACCCCGACGACGGCCCCTATGACCCCAACGACGATGCGGCCGTGGATGCCTTTTTCGAGAAAGCAACCGTCTGGGCTGGATGGCCGAATCCGGTGATGATTCAGAAGGACGGCGTTCCGATACCTCCTAGCGAACGAGTTCCCGACGAAGACACGTTCCCCCGCGCCAAGGCCTCGTAGAAACAGCACAAACTTCCAAATCATTCAACCAGATTCGATGCTGCAGGGATAGATTGTAGCTTTTATGCTACATTTGCTTTGGGCAGATTGGAAGCGAAGGCATCCATGAAAAAACTTATTGGCGTCGGTTCGTATCACGAATGGGAAGTGAAAGAGTTACGCGAGGATCGGGAGTTTGCTGTCGAGTATCTGAAAGCGGCCATGGAAGCTCTCGATAACCCAGACGAGCGCGCAGGCGGACTGATCATGCTGCGAGCCGTGGCGGAGGCTTACGGCGGGGTGGGCGCGGTGGCAGCCCAGGCGGGCATCAGCCGGGAGTCGCTTTATCGCGCTCTGTCGCCCAAGGGCAATCCGACGCTGAAGACGCTGATTGCCGTTCTCAAGACGGTTGGGCTTCGGCTCTCGGTCACGCCAGAGCAGAAGGTGCGCGCCAAGCAGAGAAGAACCCGCCGCACTTCTGTCGCGGCTTGATAAGAAACAAGCGTGGACCAGGAGGTCCACGCAACAGCCGGCCGGGAGGCCGGCGCTACAGGTTCACAACCCATCGGCACTGTACACGCAATCGGAAATCGACTCTACACCAACTAAAAGGCGGGGTGGAAGGATTCGAAACGCAGACCCGCACTGATTCTAAAGCAGATCCGTACTGATTCTAAATGAGTTATTGATAAAATTAGACTTTCGAAACTGTCAATACGCAGAAGGCGCGGTTTCCCCGCACGTGTCGCACACGCGGGAATTCGTACTGCGGCTATTCAGTGCAATCTATCACTGCCCATCCGCGTGAAGTCAGCGATCATCTGTTTTGTGTGCAATCCATCTGATAAAACAAAAAATCAGCCAATCCTACTTTTGGCTGATTCAACATGATATTGCGCAAGCGTAGGATTCCCTCGATTCAGAAATCTACATTTCAATCGACTTGGCAACGGCTAAGGGAGAGGGGAATGGGGAATTCTGAACAATTCACGGCTGGGTAGGGCGGGCGCGGGGTTGTAAACGGCTTCAAAGGCAACGTAAGCAGCTTACAACCGCAGCAACTCGCACTATGCATCGCCAGGAACTAATATTCAGGAGGCTTTTGTGAGATTCATCCATGCAAAGCACGTGTGTACACTTCTGCTCGTCATCCTCGTTGGCCTCGCCGGCTTCGCTTATGGGCAAGGCACCAGCGCCAGTTTGACGGGCAATGTCACCGATCCAGCCGGCGCGGCTGTAGCCGGAGCGACGGTAACCGCCACCAACATCGACACAAACCTGACGCAGTCAATCAAAACGGACAGCGTAGGAACGTACCTGATCCGGCCCTTGCCGATTGGCAATTACACGCTAACCATCGAGGCCGCCGGCTTTGCCCGCTATGTGCAAAAGGGCATCGTCCTGACGGTCGGCCTGGCTGCAACGCAGGATGTGCGCCTCAAGGTTGGCGCGGGCAAGGCGGAGACAGTCTCTGTCACTGCCGATGCCGAGCTGATCAACACCACGTCGGCCGAACTGGGATCGACGATCAATGAAGCCTCCATCTCCGCGCTGCCGCTCGACGGGCACGATCCTTCGAGCCTGGTATTCCTGATTCCAGGCGCGGTTAACGTCCAGAGTAGTGGCGGTGAAACTATCCAGACCGGATTCGCTTTCCCGACCGAGACGGGCGCCGGCATCGGCAGCAGCCGCAACGGCAGCACGTTCTACATGCTCGATGGCGTCACCAACATGGACAACTACGACGGGCTGACGGTTCCGTTCCCGAATGCCGACGCCACGCAGGAGTTCAAAGTTCTCACCAGCAACTACGGCGCGCAGTATGGCTTTGCGCCCAGCGCGGTGGTTTCCATCGCCACCAAGAGCGGCACCAACCAGTTCCACGGCGGCGCCTTCTGGTACGTCCGCAACAACGACTTGAACGCCACCAACTGGTTCAGCCACGCGGCCGATACGCTGCGGCGCAACCAGTATGGCTTGTACGCCGGCGGGCCGATCAAGAAGGATAAACTCTTCATCTTCGCCAACTACCAGGGCACCAAGATCATCTGGAACTCGACCAACACGACGACCACCACGCCGACCGCCGCCATGCTAACGGGCGACTTTAGCGGCCTGGCCTCAGCGGCCGATCTGGCTTCGGGCACGTCAGACCTGGTTGGTCCATACAAGACGATTGGCGGCAAGCCGAACCAGCTCGACACCTCTATTGCCCACTTGTCTCCGGCCGCGCTGTATTTTGCGAAATATGGCATGATCCGGGGCACTGCCGGCACGACTCTGGCGACAGGAGTGCAGTTGGCCGACGGCGATATGATGTACACCTATCCCACCGTCCACGACGGCTACAACGAGGGCACGGTCAAGGTGGACTACAACCTTTCGCCCTCGCAGAGACTCACCCTGCGCTCGTATACCAACGAATTCGGTTCTCCGTCGAGCGACGTTCCGGGCAACATGGAGAGCGCCTACAACCACGGGTCGTGGACTGCCAGCTTCTGGCAGCAGATGTATATTTTCAACAACCTGCTGCAGCACACCTGGACGATCAACCCGAAGACGGTCAACACCATCTCGGTCTTCATGAATCAGCAGACCTCGCACAGCGCCGCCCAGGAGTTCGGCAGTGACGGCAAAGCGATGTGCTTCTCCAACAACAGCGGGGATGCCAATTTTGCTGGTATTGGGGTTAACGAACCCACGGGCAGTTGCTACATGGGCGCACTGCGCATCAACTCGAACTACGGCTTTGAGAGCGGCTGGGATGAACCTTCGGCGGAAGTCCGCAACACCTTGGGTCTTACGGATACGCTCAACAAGATCCTCGGCAAGCACTCGTTCACCGCGGGCATCGACCTGCTGCATCAGCACGCGGTCGAGAATACTGCGTATCCGACACAGCCGATGATCGGCTTTGGAAGAAATGGAACAGGCTCGGGCAAAACTGCCTTTGCCAATGTGGATACAAAAGACTGGCCCAACGTTACTACAAACGCGATCAACGCATCCCTGGCCGATTATATGATGGGCTACGGAATGGGGTTCATGCAGGGCGCCGGCGAGATTGCCGATGTGGCCGGCTGGCAGTTTGGTCCCTTCATCCAAGACGACTGGAAGATTCTTCCCAACCTGACCATCAACCTGGGCCTGCGCTGGGACCCGAACACGCCTCCCGCCTCCAAGAACGGCCGCGGCGCAGCCTGGATTCCCGGCACGAATAGCCTAGCCGGTTTCGCAAATAGCGTGCCCGGCCAGCAAAGCGTCGTATATCCCAACGCTCCCGCGGGACTCAACTTCCCCGGCGACCCCGGCGTGACCAATTCCCTGATGAACAGCGACTACGGTTACTGGGAGCCTCGCATCGGACTGGCCTACCAGCCCAAGTTCCTGCCCAAGACTGTGATTCATGCCGGCTTCGGCATCTTCACAGGTCCGCTGCAGTACTCGGAGTACAACCACGCCGCCGACGTCGCTCCCTTCAGCCCCACCTTTAACTACTCGGGATGGTGCTGGCCCTGCAGCGTTGGTTCTGTCGAAGCAGGCGATATTATCCCATTTGATAATCCCTGGTCTGCCACCTCCTTTAAAACCAGCCCCTTCCCAGGAACCTTCCCGTGGGCGACAACTTCCTACAAGCCGGCGAAAACCGTTGCTATTCCCACAGGCCAGCAAATCGGCCAGGTCTTCGCGCGCGACTTCAAGATGCCCACGGTGTATGCCTGGAATTTGTCGGTTGAGCATCAGCTAACCCCGTCGACGGCCCTCCGCATGGCTTATGTGGGCAACGAAACCGATCACCTGTCGGTGCTCGTCGACCAGAACCCGCCGTATGCTAATCAGAATCCAAATAACGGCGGCGCGCAGTTCTCGCCCATCAAGTTTTACGTGAACCCGAACTTCGGGGACATTTATGTGGACCAGAGTTGGGCGACGGCGAGCTACAACTCGCTGCAGGTCAGCCTGGATCAGCACGCGTGGCACGGCCTTCAGGCGCAGTCCAGCTTCGAATGGTCGCATACCATCGACATCACCGGCAGCAGCAACGTCTCCTACGGCAATCCGGCGCTGGGCAATCCGATCAGCGCCAAGTGGAACCGCGGCAACTCCGGTGCGGACGTTCCGTGGGCCTGGATCAGCAACTTTGTCTACCACGCTCCCTCGTTCAAGGAAAAGGGCAAGCTGATGGAAGAGACGGTTGGTGGCTGGCAGTTGAGCGGTATTATCACCTGGCAGAAGGGCAGCCCGTTCTCGATTGGCTCGTGGAATACCGACCCTGGAGTCGGCATGTGGAATAACCGCGCCGATTCGGTTTCCGGCGTGGCTCCCAACGTGGGCAAGGGCAGCCATTGGGATTGGGCTAAAACAGGCTACTTGAACCAGGCCGCCTTCAAGGATCCTGTCTCCTGTGCAGACCAAACGCCTGGATGGTGCGGTTTCGGCGACACCGGCAAGAACGCCTACTTTGGACCGGGCGTCTTTGGCATCAATGCATCGATCATGAAGAACTGGGTTCTGAAGGAAGGAAAGACCTTCCAGTTCCGCTGGGATGCCTTCAACGCCACCAACCATCCGAACTTCTCCACCCCGTCGTCCAACGTTGATAGTGGCACACCTGCTAATGGGGGTACTTTTGGCCTTATCAGCGGATCGAATTCGCCTCGTATCTTCCAAGGCGCACTTCGCATAACCTTCTAACCATGCAACAAGAGGCCCGGACGGTGAGAATCGTCCGGGCCTTTTTTCGTGCCATGATTGCTGATACTCGCTAATTGATGAATACCGGGGTTCGTTCCTTGACGCAGTGAGCGAGAATGATAGAGAAAGCATGAACGCTGTTCCACATCCGGTTTGCTCGCCCTCGCGGCTGCATGGAACTCACTGTGCAGCCAGGCGGCTGCTTCATCTGCTGATGCTGGGGATGCTTGCGCTGGCTGCCGGTTGCGCACAGGCTCAGCAATTGGCCGTTGAAACACTCACGGCGAGCAGCGAAGAGTGGAACTACACGATCCGATCGTGGCAGTCTCAGGATGGTTTGCCGGAAGAGACGGTGCAAGCCTTTGCGCAGACTCCGGACGGCTACCTCTGGGTGGGAACCAGCGGCGGGTTACTGCGCTTTGACGGCGCGCGCTTCCATCTGTTTGCTCATGAAAATACACCAGCCTTCAAAGAGAACAGTGTTTTTTGCCTGCTGGCCGCCCGCGATGGCCGCCTGTGGATCGGCACCGACGGCAGCGGCTTGATCGAGTGGCAAAACGGCGTATTTCGTGCTTATCCCGTCGCCCAAGGCCAGACTGCTGACTTTGTGCGGGCGATTGCCGAGGATCACACAGGCTTGCTGTGGGTGGCCACCGACGACGGCCTGTTCTGGGCCAAAAATGGCCGCCTGGAACGCGCCGACAAGCCGCTGGGCCTGCCGGTCTTCAATGTTCATGCCGTGCTGGAAGACCGTTCCGGCCGCATCTGGGTGGGCGGCTCACGCCTCTACTCCCTGAAAGACGGCCAATCTCACGAATATTCTTTGCCGGGCAATGACAGCAAGAATAAAGTGAAATCTTTTTTGCAGACCTCGGACGGGGTGATTTGGGTGGGGACGGTTGGCGGCCTGTATCGGCTGCGGCATGGACAGGATCGCTTCGAGCCGGTTCCGGGAGTTTCCGGCACCATCCGCAGCCTGCGCGAGACGCCGAGCGGGGAGTTGTGGGCCGGCTCAATCGGCGCGGGAATCTACAGGATTCGCGGCAATCGCGTCACCCGCTTGAAGTCGCCCTCGTCGCTGATCAGCAACACTGTGCTTTCCATCTTTGCCGACACGGACCGCGATCTGTGGTTAGGAACCCAGGCCGGGATGATGCGCCTCAGCCGCACGCCGGTGCGTGTTTTGGCGCTCTCCGAAGCCGCCGACTCGGATTTCGGCACGGTTGCCCTGGATACAGACGGTTCGCTATGGGCCGCTTCCAATCAGCTGGTCCATGTGCAGGGAGGCCACGCTACGCCGGAAAAATTTCCAGAACTGGGCGATGTGCGAGTTCGCAATGTGTTGCGCAGCCGTGACGGATCACTTTGGATCGGGACGGATGGCGGCGGCGTCTATCATCGTCTCGCTCAGGGAATGAAGCACTTCACTACGCAGGACGGCCTGGTCAATAATTTTGTGCGCGTCTTCCTGGAATCAAAAGACGGCACTCTTTGGATTGGGACCGATAACGGAGTGAGTCATCTGGATCAAGCAGGCATCCATAACTTCACCGCGCAGAATGGGCTGGTTTACAACAGCATTCGCTCTTTGTTGGAGGACCGGGATGGAACCATCTGGATCGGCACCGAGCGCGGTCTGAGCTTGTACAGGAATGGAGGGTTTTATCACGACGCAATGACCGCCGCACTGGGCGACGAGAAGGTGTGGGCGCTCCATCAGGATATGGATGGCGGAGTCTGGATCGGCACACGCGCTCACGGGCTTTATCGCTATCGCAATGGCCAGCTATCTCACTACACCACGGCCAACGGATTGGCCAGCGACAGCATCTATTCCATTCTTGAAGATATGCAAGGCCATTTCTGGTGCAGCGGCCCATCGGGGGTGATGCTGGCGAACCGCGCCGAACTGGATGCTCAGGCCTACGACGCGCAACAGCAGCTTTCGTTGCGCGTCTTTCGCGCCAATGAAAGCGGAAAATCAGCACAGTTTTATGGAGGAACGCAGCCAGCGGGCGCTCTGACCAAAAGCGGCGAAGCCTGGTTTCCCACCAGCCAGGGGCTTTGGAGCATCCGCCCGGATGAGTTAGAGCGTCCGCTTGTCTCCAACTTGAATATCGACGCAGTTACGGTCGACGGACAGCCGGTGCCACTGACCGGAAAACTGAGCATGGATGCAGGCAGCAGCCGTTTGGAGATTGGTTATGAGCCGGTGTTGCTGCGCTCGCAAGACGGCCTGCACTTTCGTTACAAGCTCGACGGATATGACCATAACTGGACTTATGCGGGCGCGCAACAACGGCAGGCGACTTACACCAATCTTCCCGCCGGAAGATACACATTTCATGTGGAAACATGGGAGACGGATCATCCGGAACATGCGACGCGCGCCTCGATTGAATTTACCAAGCGGCCCTATTTCTACCGGACGCCGTGGTTTGTAGCGCTCTGCGCGCTGCTGGCGGCGCTGCTTTCTATCTTTGCGTATCAGGTGCGGATGAAGCAGATTCACGGCCGCTTCAATGCCGTGCTGGCAGAGCGAACGCGGCTGGCGCGGGAGATGCACGACACGCTCATCCAGGGCTGCGTCAGCATCTCCGCGTTGCTCGAAGCTGTATCCAGCGGCGAGGTGGAGGACAGCGAGTCAAAAGCACACATGATTGACTATGCCGCCACGCAGATTCGCACCACCGTGGATGAGGCTCGCCAGGCAGTGTGGAATCTGCGGGTTGACGAGCGCGCAAGTATTGATCTGGTCACGGCGCTGCAGCGCATGGCCGAGCGGATTGGACGGGAGCATGGCGTAGAGATGGTTTTCCGCCTGCTCGGGAAGCCTTTTTCCATCAGCCTGCCGGCCACGCATGAATTGATGATGGTAGCCCGGGAAGCGGTTTTTAACGCGATCCTGCATGGGCATGCGCAACAGATTATCGCGGAGCTCTCTTACACGGACGAGTCACTCTCACTGACGATCAAGGACGACGGGCAAGGCTTCGACGCCTCAAAGGCTTTCTCCGATGAGCATTTCGGATTGCGTGGGATGAAGGAACGGATACATCAGTTCAACGGAAAATTCGAGATTACAAGCACGCCTCATCAGGGAACCAGCGTACGGTTAGCGATTCCCCGCGCGGCTATCGCCCTATGATGCGCAGTCTTCCATGTGTCTCCGCGCCAGAGCTGAACATGCTGTCATCCACGCCCTATAATGCGGATATGCCGCCGATTCGCGTTCTTATCGTTGACGATCACCCGATCATGCGTGTAGGGATCACGGCATTGATCGCATCCAGCAAGGAGATGGAGACGGTGGCCCAGGCCGCCAGCGGGGAAGAAGCGCTCACGTTGCACGCGCTTCATCACCCGGACATCACCCTCATGGATTTGCGGCTGCCCGGCATCAGCGGAGTGGAAACCATTCGCCGCATTCGCAGCCAGTCCCCCAAGGCCCGATTTATTGTGCTTACCACGTATGATGGCGACGAAGATATTTTTCAGGCGATGGAGGCGGGAGCTGCCGGCTACCTGGTGAAGGGCATGCCACAGGAGATGCTGGTGAACGCGGTAAAGCGGGTTCACGCCGGCGGCCGGTTTCTGCCTCCGCCCATGTCGAAGGCGCTGGCTTCACGCATGCCCGACTCAAGCCTCAGCCACCGCGAACGTGAGGTTCTCGGGCTGATATCAAAGGGCCAGTCTAATCGGGAGATTGCCGGCAACCTGGGAATTACCGAGGCGACCGTAAAGTGCCACGTGAGCGTCATCCTGATGCGCCTGGACGCCAGCGACCGCACTCAAGCCGTGGTGATCGCGCTGCAACGCGGATTGATTCACCTGTAGTTACACATCATTTCGTTAAGGAACCTCTGATCAAGTGCTTCTATTGAGCTCGCATTCCCTCAGGGGCTAAAGCCCACATTGATTTTGCTGGATTTATGTACGGGCTAAAGCCCGTACCCTTCAAAATTTCGACTTAATCAGTGTTTCCTTAAATCAACCTCGTACTCGGGTACTGCTTCAATAGAGTCAAGGGCTCCCACTTGGCTGTCTTTGCCGAATTTCGGCAGATTGCCGGGCTCGAAGAAGATGGGGGCTCTTTGGCTCAGAGGCAGGACCTGGAGCGAAAATGTGCGCGAGCCGGTTCCGGAAAGAAACCGCTTCATTCCGATTTGCCACTCTGTTCCATTGAAAAAGTTATCGGTGAGCAGACGGTCGTCCTTGAGCAAGCGAGCTTCGTCGCCCTGATAATGGACCTTGAGATAGAGATCGCTGAGGCCCTTGAGAGCGCCTTGAGGAAGTACAACTTTCCATTCGCCTGCCTGACTAAAGTTGGAGTCGTCTGGAGCCAGGACCACGGCGCAATGCCGCCACGGCGCCTTCGGGCCCATGACCGGCGCAGGCGCTATGCCCACAGCCCTTGTTTGCACCAACTGAAGCGCCACCTTTCGTTCTGGAACGTGCAAATCCAGATACTGAAAGAGTCCCTCCTGCTTGCCTTCCCCGGTTTTCGCAGTGAACTTTCCGGCAGGAAAGAAGGCCGCGTTAAAATGCGAATTGCCAATTTGCCGCAGAATAATCTGCGACCCATTGCTGTAAACCTGGGCCTCGGTCAGTATCAGTTGATCGCTTCCAGCGATGTTCACCCTCCAAAGATTCTCTGCCTGCTCCGCGCTAAGAAGGACGATGTGCGTAAGGCCGCTATTGCCATGAATCGTAATTGCCGTGCTCAATCCCGGCTCGGCGTCGCGCACATTCAGCGTGTCGCCTGCTTGGGAAAGTGTGCCTCGTTCCGCGCGAATCGCTGAGCGGTCCGCAACCAGAAACGCGAACTCCGCGGCAATGCCCGGAATTGCCTTGAAGAAGGCATACGTCTCGCCGCCAGAACGTATCTTCAAAATTGGCTGGGCAGTCGCATAGCGCAACGTGACGCCATCGAGATCGAGATTAACCGGCCAGTAGAAATAACTGTTCGCCGGAATGGTGATGGGAGTGGCTGGAACAAGCAGCGTCTTACCGGGAACGCGAATTTCAAACTGCGCTCCAGGCCGTGAAGAAAGTTCCTGTTCGCGAATGTAGTTGTTCACAAACAGAAAGCCGCTCTGCCCGTCTATGCGAACCGAGGCGCGAAGAATCGAGAAATCCGCTGGCCCGCTTGGCTGCCGGTCCGGTGCAACGGCTCGCGCAAGAGCAATCTTCGCTCCATAGTCTTGCAGAAAATAGTTGTCGAGCTTCAACTCACGCAGTTCAGCGTGCATTTCGCCGAACTCGCCGAGCGGTCCTTGAAAGTCGTAACCCTTGACGGGGAGATCATTCGGATAAGCGGTGCGCTGCGACTCCTGGAGCGTGGTTAGGCGCCCGTCCGGATTCTCTCCGCCCTGGAACATGTAATAGCCGAGGAGATTCACTCCCGAGCCAATCATCACAGGAATTGTTGCGGGCACATCTCCCGTTGCCAATACCGGCCTGCGGTGATAGGTATTCTCGATGCCGCCGCCAACCTCCGCGGTTAGAAATGGCGTTTCGGCGCGCAGTTCGGCGTCGTGCCGGACGACGGCCGCGGAGATACTGTCGATAGTGCCCATATTGGCGGCTACGCGACTGTTGAAGCGGAAGGAATAAACACCGGCGGGAGGAAGGACTTGCGTGCTTTCATCCCACGGAGCATCGGGATAGCCGCCGCCATAGATGGGCAGGAACAGATCTTCCGGAATCACGGCATTGTCCCAGCCGGTTACGGTATACAGAGGCACATCAAGACCGCTGTCGATGGCCAGGCCCTTGAGCGCGGCCAGATGATCGCGCCCTTGCCCCGAACCATTCTCCGCATACTCGTTCTCGATCTGGATGCCGATAACCGGCCCGCCGTCTTTCCAAAGCAGCCCATGAAGCTGCTGCCCGATCTGCGCATAGAATTGCTTTACTTCGGCAAGATAAACGGGATCATTGGAGCGCACCGCGCTCTTGCTGAGCACCCAATCAGGCAGTCCGCCGTTGCGAACCTCTCCATGGGCCCAGGGACCAATGCGCGGATACAGCAACATTCCATGCCTGGCGCATAGTTCGGCAAATTTCCTCAGATTACGCTGGCCGCTCCAATCAAACTGGCCTTCAACCTCTTCGTGATGAATCCAGAAGATGTAAGTTGAAATTACATCTACGCCGCTGGCCTTCATCTTGAGAATCTCTTCTTCCCAATAAGGCTCCGGATAGCGCGTAAAGTGAAACTCACCCATGACCGGGATCCAGGGCTTGCCGTCTCGCATCAGGTACTGGCTATTGACAGTGATTGTGCTTCCGTCTGGAGCGCGGTTACTGCCAAGTTGAGTGGGAACAGGCCGGGGAGCGGCCTGGGAAGCCGTCGCGTCAAAAACCAGGAGATTGTCATGCGGCTGTGCGTGCAAGCAGCACGCAAAGACAAGCACAGCAAAAGATACCCCAAGAGGGCGCATAACTTTCATGCCTTTCAAAGCACGCATATCCAGTCAACAAGCCAGTTCTTGCGAACGTTGTTTCCTGCTCCGGAACGTATGTCGCCTTATGGGAAAATGCCATTCAGCGCTTCTCGAACCGATGAGCGCATACTACGCCATTCGCGTACAACTTATATCCGACTAAAGTCGGATTGTGCAGGATTCACTTTGGATACGGTGACATTCATCGAGTCTGGAGTTGGTGAGCTGCAGTTAAGGCTTTTAAAAATGTTAAGAACCATGCCCCGCGGATTATCAGGCAACAAGTAAATTATGGATACGGCTCAACAATCGTGCTGCTATGCTGAACTTTTTGAACGGATTCCTCGAGGTTGAGGCAGTGCGCTTGGCGGACAGCGGGCAGACCGGCCTGATGACACAAGCAGGGCGTTACTGCGACAGAGGAGAATGGGATACGGCTTTGATCTTCGTTGCATCGGACTGAGACCGTCGACGTTCGCTCCTGGCGGGCGAAGAATGCAAGAATATATGCGTAGAAGCTGTTTCATAACCGAATACAGAGAGTCTTTGAGCTTTCCCTCAGGGGCTAAAGCCCGCGATTTTTCTGCTACGTCAGCGGCACAGCTAGAGCGTTTTAGGAAATAGTGTAAACTGTTTTTGGCGAGACTCCGCGACGATCAACACATGGGAAAAATCCTTGGAGATGATCTGCGCCGTAAGTTGCTTTTCGCCTATGATCAGGGCGAGGGAA
>Ga0302320_10020778_pt1 | contig 13066 bp, 9 predicted proteins | sample Bog_T0_3_FD_202130 | JGI IMG/M metagenome (GOLD analysis project Ga0302320, IMG submission 202130) | Peat permafrost microbial communities from Stordalen Mire near Abisko, Sweden - Bog_T0_3 | ecosystem: Environmental > Terrestrial > Soil > Wetlands > Peat | place: Sweden: Abisko, Stordalen Mire...
GCCGGCCGTGGTCGAATACACAAGCGGCAAGGGAGAAGTGATCTGGTGGGCCAGTTCCACTCCGCTTGAAAACGGCTCCATCCAACGCGCCGAAAACCTGAATCTGTTTTTAAATTCCCTGGGCGCGCCCCAGAACCATCATTTCTATTGGGATGAATCCCTGCACGGCGCTGTCTACTCCGACTGGTACTTTGCCAGCGGCGCGGCACTGAACATGCTCAAAGTTGGCCTGCTCGGAATCGCATTGCTGGTGATCTTCAGCTTCAGCCGACGGCGCGGCCCCGTGCGCGATCTGCCGGCGCCGGTGCGCGCCACTCCGGTGGAGTTTCTTGAGGCGCTGGGTTCGCTCTATGCCGAGGCACGCGCTTCGTCAACCTCGGTGGAGCTTGCCTACGAGCGCTTCCGTCGTCGCATGGGTGACTTGTGCGGACTCAAAGGGGCGAAGATGAGCGCGGAAGAACTGGGCATTGCCCTGCGCCGGCGTTTTCCGCAAGCCCCCGAGGCGCTTGAAAAAGATTTGGCAGAGTGCGAAGAAGCCATCGGGAACGAAAAACTACATCCCAAAAAGGCGCTCGCGTTGGTGCAGAATCTCAGCCGCCTCGGCGAGGTGTTGGATCAAATCGCGAAAGCGAAATCGTACGATTGAAATTGAATTCTTAATCGATATCGGAAGAATCGGCAGAAGTACAAGCAAGGAGACCGGAATGAGTGAGGAAAATCCACTGCAACAGGACGCACAGGAGCAGCCCGCAACCCTTCGCGCGACGCAAGAGTTGCTGGCCCGCGCGCGCGGGGAGCTTGGACGCGTGATCGCCGGGCAAGGTGAAGTGATCGGCGAAGTGCTGGTGGCCGTGCTCACGCAAGGGCATGCGCTGCTCGAGGGCGTTCCGGGAATTGCCAAAACCCTGATCGTGAAATCGGTCGGTCGGCTGCTTGGACTCGCCTTCCAGCGTGTACAGGGAACTCCGGATCTGATGCCCGCCGACATCCTGGGCACCACCATCTTCAGACCCGGCGCCGATGAATTCACGTTTCACGCCGGCCCGGTCTTCACTGACCTTTTATTGGTCGATGAGATTAACCGCATGCCGCCGCGCACCCAGGCAGCGCTGCTGGAATGCATGGAAGAGCGCCAGGTGACGAGCGACGGCGTCGCGCGGCAGTTGCCCCAATGGTTCACGGTCTTTGCCACCCAGAATCCGATCGACTTTGAGGGCACCTATCCGCTCCCCGAAGCGCAACTCGACCGTTTTCTGCTCAAGATCAAGGTGCGTTATCCCGAGGCGAACGAAGAGCGCCAGATGCTGGAACGGCATCACGGCTCGAGCGTAAACCTGCTGGATGACGCGAAGATCCAGCCGCTCACCCTCGCCCTTCTCGAAGCCGCGCGCAACGAGATTCGTGCCATCCGCGTCGAGTCCGACCTCTACGGATACATTCTCGAACTGGTGCGCCGCACGCGCGAGTGGCCCATGCTGGCCCTGGGCGCGAGCCCGCGTGCCGCCATCTCCCTGTTGCGTGTGGCCCAGGCCTTCGCAGCCTTTGAAGACCGCGACTACGTAATTCCCGACGACGTAAAACGCGCCGTCTTGCCGGTCCTGCGCCATCGCATCCTGCTCAAGCCCGAAGCGGAACTGGAAGGCTTCGATGCCGACCGTGTGCTGAACGACGTGATTGCCGCGGTCGCGGTGCCGCGAGGATGATCTCCGCTTCTCTCCATCCCGAAACCATCCGCGCTGCGTGCCGGCCGCGCGGCCGCTTTGCCTTCGGCCTCACGCCTCGCACCATCTGGCTGCTGGTCGGGGGCCTCGCGCTAGCGCTGCCGGGATTCTTCTCCGCGCACCTCGGCTACGGAATGCTGGTTTGGGATGCGCTCGTGCTGATTGCCGTGTTGTGGGATGCAACGCGGCTTCCGGCCCTGCAACTGATCACCGTCGAGCGCTCGTGGAGCAACGCGCCCTCCCTCTCCAGCACCACCGAAATTGAAATCGCAGTGGAGCAGAACGGCGGAACGATTCTAGACTGCCGCATCGTCGACGACCTGCCCGAATCGCTGGTGAAGGTTCCATCCACGCGCAGTCTACGCGCCTGGCCGCGCGTGCGTGCCGCCCTCCGCTACAAAATCGATCCGCTGCAGCGCGGTGATGTCACAACCGGCTGGGTGTATATTCGCTACCGTTCCCTGCTCGGGCTTATCGACAAATGGGCCATGGCGCCCCTCGAGCAAACCGTGCGCGTTTATCCTGCGCTGCGACAGGGTGAAGACCAGGAGATCTTTCTCGCCCGCGGCCGTCAAATCGAGCTGCAACTGCGCCGGGCGCGCGAGCGCGGCCTGGGCCGCGACTTCGAGAGCCTCCGCGAATATCTTGAAGGCGACGACCTGCGCGACATTTGCTGGACAGCCACTGCGCGCCGCGGGCAACTCATCACGCGGCGCTACCAGACCGAGCGCAGCCAGGCGGTCTGGATCGTTCTCGACGCGGGACGCCTGCTGCAAGGCCGCATCCTGCGCGACACCGACGATCCGGAGCGGCGCGGCTACTCCAAGCTCGATTACGCGTGCTCCACCGCAGTCGCCTTGGCGCAACTCGCGCTCTACTCCGGCGATCGCGTCGGCCTGCTCGTCTACGGCCAGCACATACAACAGCGCGTCTTGCCCGGCCGAGGCCCGGCGCACCTGCGCCTCATTGTTGAGGCGCTGGCCCAGGCGCACGTTGAATCCAGCGAAGCCGATCACCTGCGCGCCACGGCCACGCTCAACCGCTGGCAGCCCCGACGAGCGCTGATCTTGTGGATCACCGACCTGGCAGAAACCGCCATGCGGCCCGAAGTGATTGACGGCGCCATGCAACTGCTGCGGCGACATGTGCTACTTTTCGTGGCCATGGCGCAGCCCGACGTGGAGGCGATTGCCAAAGGCCGCCCGAAGAATGTCGAGCAGATGTTCCGCGCCTCGGCCGCGCAGGAGCTGGTGATGCGGCGCGAGATCCTTCTAGCGAGACTGCGCGATCAGGGCGCACTCACCCTCGATCTCGATCCCGACAAGCTGACGTCGGCAGTGCTGAACCAGTACTTAAGAGTGAAAGAACGCGCAATGGTATAACGACGCGCGCTTATAGCGCTTTCTCGCCAGCCGCCGTTACCGGCCGGAACAACCACACCAGCAGCAAAGTGAACAGCACCCCACCCACGGCAAATTTGAGCCGGTAGTCTGCGTGAGACGGCGAAAAAAATCCTTCGAGCGTGCCGGCAATCACCAGCAGCGGAATAATGCCGGCAACCATGCGCGTAGATTCCACGCCCGCCAGCGCGATCGAATCGCGCCAGCGATAGAGTCCAGGAAAAACCACGCCGCGCCCCAGGCGCAGGCCGGCTGCTCCGGCAAGAATGATCGAGGGCAGCTCCAGCGAACCGTGCGGAGCTACAAAGCTCCACAGGTCCACCGACATGCCGTGTTGCCCGCAGGCCACGCCAATTACGCCCAGCAAAAGACCGTTAAAGAACATAGACCAGATGGATAAAAGACCGAAGGCGATACCGCCCGCAAATGCGGCAAAGCAAACCGTCAGATTGTGCGTCATGATGGCGCTGCTGGCCATCGGCTCGATTCCCACAATCGATTCCGTCCACATTTTGTGTTGCTCAATGGTGTCCACCATCTGCGGGCCCAGCATGTGGCGCATAAATTGGGGCCGCGCCAGTGTGAGCACCGTGCCCAGCACCCCGCCGGCAAGCAGAATGATCAGCGACAGCAAAACGTAGCGGAACTGGCGCTGGATGATGGCCGGGTAATCGTCGCGCAGAAAATAGAAGATCTTCAGGAAGCCTTTGCGCCGGCTCGAATAGATGATATGGTGGGCGCGAGCCAATAACTGGTTGACGAGTTCCGTGTAGGCACGGGCGGTCGAGTCCTGGCGCAGGGTCGACAGGTCGCTGGCCGCCTGGCGGTAGAGGAGCGCGGTTTCGCGCAATTCGGCGCGCGAAAGCTGGTGCACGCCGCCTTGAGTAGCCTGGTTCAGGAGCCAGTTAAGGCGGTCCCAGTACGGGCGGCGTTTAGCCAGCCACTGATTGGAGAGAATAATGGCCATGGAGCCGGTTGGAGACCAGCTTAACATCGATACCCCGGAGCTTGTGTCGATCGAGTTGCCGCTTGCCGGCATCGGCAGCCGCTTTATCGCCGCCCTGGTTGACTCGCTCATCCTGATTGCGGTGTTCATCTTTCTCGTCATTCTTGCTACATTCGTCCTTCCGGCTCTCGGCGCTCTCGGTGAGAAAGCGGCAAATTGGGGCGTCGGCATCTTTATTCTCATCTCCTTTTTGGTCTTCTGGGGCTACTTCGCCCTCTTTGAGGCCTTCAACAACGGACGCACGCTGGGCAAGCGCGCGGCCAAAATCCGCGTCATCCACCAGTCGGGCCGCGGCATCAACTTTGTTGAAGCGCTGGCGCGCAACCTGGTGCGCATCATTGACTATTTTCCCGGCTTTTATGGCGTGGGCATTGTGGCCATGTTCTTGAGCCGCCGGCACCAGCGCCTGGGCGACATGGTAGCGGGCACGCTGGTGGTCCGCGAACGTGAAGTCGATATGCCGATGTGGGGCGAAAGTGCCTCGCGCAATTTAACCGCTGCGGCGCACTCCACAAATTCGCCCATCCCTCCTTCGGCGTCCCCACAAGCGGTTTCTGGTCCGTGGGGTGGCCCGCCGCACTTGCGTGTGCAACTGCCCGCACCGGCGCTCGCCAAACTCACTGCCTCCGACCTCGAAGTGCTGGAAGGATTCTTTTCGCGGCGTCTCGACATGGATCTCACGACGCGCGGCGCGATCGCCAGCCGCATTGCTTCGGCCATTGGCGCCAAGTCGGGACTCACCATTCCCATGGAAATCAGCGTCGAGACCTTCCTCGAAGCCGTCGCGCACCAATTCAGAGAATTGGGTCGAATGAGCTGACAGGCTGCGCAAGAAACGCCGCAAGAAACTACTGAAACCGTTGCAGCGAGGCATAAGCCCAATCCTAATGGCCCTCCGCAACGTCTGACATATAATTGCCTCGACTTCCGGGAGTACTCCTTGATACGCCGCTATTCTCTCTTAACGCTGCTGTTTGTCCTGGGCGCTGGCATCTGCGCGGCCGGCCAATCCCCTTCACCGGTTCTGCAGGCCATGCAGACCGAGCTGGACCGCTCCATGCAAGAACTGAAGACGCAGCCGGTCCCGCCCTATTTCCTCAGCTACGAAATTGTCGACACGCACTCCTACGCCGTCAGCGGAGCCTTCGGGAAATTGAAGCAGAGCGGAGAAAACCATCGCCGCCAGCTCGACATCGACATGCGCGTGGGCGATTACTCCATGGACAACACCCACGAGATTCGCGGCGGTATGCCGGTGGGCGCGTTTTCCAGTTTCTCTTCCACCACTGTGCCCATTGACAACGACCCCGACGCCATTCGCGCCGTGCTTTGGTATCACACCGACGAGCGCTATAAGCATGCTGTCGCGCAGTTGACGCGAGTCAAGACCAATGCGCAGGTTGAAGTGGCGCCCGAAGACAAGTCAGACGATTTCTCGCACGAGCAGCCGCAACAATTCAGCGAGCCGCAGCAGGACGTGAAGGTCGACCTCAAGCTGTGGGAAGACAAGATTCGCAAATACACCGCGCCCTTCGCCAAGTATGCAAATATTTACAGCGCCGAAGCAGTTCTCCAGGTCACCGCCGAAACCCGCTGGTTCGTGAACTCCGAGGGCTCGCGCATTCAAACTTCGCAGCCATCGTGGCGGCTGTTCCTCATCGCCTACACCAAGGCCGACGACGGCATGGAGCTGCCGCGTTACGAATCGTATCTGGGATTCAGCGAGAAAGACCTTCCTAACGACGCTGCCGTGCTTAAGGCCGTCGACAAGATGATTGCTGACCTCGAAGCTTTGCGCGTGGCTCCGGTCGCCGATCCCTACACCGGCCCGGCCATTCTCTCCGGGCGCGCCAGCGGCGTCTTCTTCCACGAAATCTTCGGCCACCGCGTCGAGGGTCATCGACAGAAGCTGGCCAACGAAGCGCAGACCTTCAGAAAAATGATCGGCCAGCCAGTGCTGCCCAAAGATTTCTCCGTCTACTTCGATCCCACGGTCGACCGCATGGCGGGAACGGCGCTGGCGGGCTACTACCTCTACGACAACCAGGGCGTCAAGGCGCGTCGCGTCAACGTGGTCGACGACGGCGTGCTGAAAACATTTCTCATGGCGCGCGCGCCCATTGAAGGCATTCCGCAATCAAACGGTCACGGGCGGGCGCAGGCAGGATTCGCGCCGGTGGCGCGGCAATCAAACTTGATCGTGCAGGTTGCGCAATCTTCGATCAAGCCCGACCTGAAGAAATTGCTCATTGCCGAAGTCAAGAAGCAGGGCTTGCCCTACGGCCTTTACTTCGCCGACATCTCCGGCGGATTCACGCTCACGGGAAGAACCGTTCCCAACGCCTTTAACGTGATGCCGCTTGTGGTCTATCGCATCTATCCCGACGGGCGCGAAGAGATGGTGCGCGGCGTCGACCTGATCGGCACACCGCTTACCACCTTCAGCAAGATCGAGGCCGCCGACAATCACGTCGAGGTCTTCAACGGCATCTGCGGCGCAGAGTCGGGAGGCGTTCCGGTCTCCGCGGTTTCGCCGGCTATCTTGATTTCGCAAATCGAAGTGCAGAAAAAACAAAAGTCGCAGGAACGGCCGCCCGTCATACCCGCGCCGTTTGAGCAAAAGTGAGGCCCGCAATGTTGATACGCGCGAAGAAAATGAGAATTGCCGTTGCCTCGCTCCTACTGGGCGCTTTTGCCTTTGCCATCCCCGGGTGGGCGCAGGACGATATGGTCATGAAGGCCATGCGCGACGAGCTCGACCGCTCCATGAAGCAGTTGCAGCTCGAAAATCTTGAGAAGCCTTACTTCATCGCCTATCGCGTGGTCGACTCGGACAGCACCAGCGTTTCGGCCAGCTTCGGCGCGCTCGACTCGAGCAATCAGGGTCATTCGCGGCGCATCACCGTGGAAGTCCGCGTGGGCAGCTACCAGCTCGACAACACCAACTTCTTTTCCCTCAATTTCAATACGTCAAGCATGGTGCAGGCGTTTGGCGGCATGGCAGAACTGCCGCTCGACGACGATTACAAGGAACTGCGCCGGCAGATCTGGCTGGTCACAGACTCCACCTACAAGAAAGCCGTGGAAGACCTCTCCAAAAAACGTGCCGCTCTCGAAAATAAGGTCGACACCGATAAAACTCCGGACTTCTCCAGGGAGACTCCCACGCAGACCGCCGAAGCCGGCACGCCGGTCCACGTGGATCGCGCGCAATGGGAAACTGAGGCGCGCGACCTTTCGGCGCTTTTTCGTACCATGCCGGATATCTACACTTCGGGCGTCAGTTTTTCAGCTACGAATGCCTATGTGCGCTACCTGAATAGCGAAGGTACCTGGTTCACGCGCGAGGAACCGCGCGTCACCTTCAGCGCCCATGCCAACACGCAGGCCGCGGATGGCGCGCCTCTGGAAGATTCAACATCGACGACCGTGCAATCGCTCGATGCGCTTTCCGGCAGTGACGTCCTTGCAGCGCGCGTGCGTGCCCTGGGCCAGCGTCTCCAGGATCTCCGCGCGTCGCCGGAGATCCAGACCTATAACGGACCGGTCCTCGCAGAGGGTGACGCGGCGGCGCAACTCTTCCGGATGATCTTCCTGCCCAACTTGCTGGGCATACGCCGGCCCATGGTCGACGCAGCACTGGGTGTACGCAACACGCCGGCGGAAAATCCCTTCCTCGACAAAATTGGCGGCCGCGTGCTGCCCGATTTTCTCAGCGTCACCGACAACCCCACGCTCGCGGAATTCAACGGCAAACCGCTGGCCGGAACTTGCAAGGTGGACGAAGACGGCGTGCCCACGCGCGAAACCCTTCTCGTCGACAAGGGCATTTTGAAGACGCTGCTCACCACGCGCGACCCGGTGCGTGGCATCGAACACAGCAGCGGAAGCCGCCACGATGGCCAGGCCACGCCCTCGAACGTCATCGTGACGGCGGACAACGGCTTGAGCCAGGACGATCTACGCGCCAAATTTCTCGCCCTGCTCAAGCAGGAAAACAAGGAGTACGGCATCGTCCTGCGCCGCATGAGAACCTCCGGGCAGCCGTTGATAGCGTTCAAGGTATACCAGGACGGACACGAAGAGTTGATCCACGGTGTGCAACTTTCTGGACTCAGTATCGCCGCCTTCAAAGACATCGTCGCTGCCTCGAAGGAGCAGTATATGTTCACCACGCAATTCCGCCCTGAGGCCCTGAACATCCTGACGGTCGGAATCGGCGATGAAGGCTTTGCCCCAGTCACTCTGGCCGTGCCTTCGTTGCTCTTCGACGACGTCACGGTGCGCAAGCTCCGCGGAGAAACCGCCAAGCCGCCCATTGTTCCTTCGCCCTTTACCGCGGAAAAGTAGCGGCCCCCGCACCGAACCGCCCGCAATCCGCAGCCGTGTATTAAGATTCTTCCAGTGCACGCGCGGCATCGCGCGGCGATCTTTCGAGGAACCTCCGGAATTCGACCGGTTTGAGACAGGAGCGCAAAAGCATGGCCAAGAGCGTGAATAAAGTCATTCTTCTGGGAAATGTGGGCAAGGACCCTGAGATTCGCACTACGGGCGGAGGCACCGCGGTGGCAAATTTTTCGCTCGCTACCAGCGACCGCTTTCAGGATCAGCAGGGCAACTGGCAGGACCGCACGGAATGGCACAACCTCGTCGCCTTCAAGCGCACCGCCGAAATCGTCCGCGACTACGTGAAAAAGGGCACGAAGCTATACATCGAAGGCAAGATCCAGACCCGCAGTTGGGACGATAAAGAAACCGGCGTCAAGAAGTACCGCACCGAGATCATCGTCAACGATCTGTCGCTGCTCTCGGGACGAGAGGATGGCGGTGGCTCCGCCCGTTCTTCAAGTGCGCCGTCCACCAATATGGACCAGCGCCAACCCGCCGCAAACGACGAATACTCGCAGGCGGCCGAGATCTCCGACGACGACATCCCGTTCTAAAAACGGGGAACAAGGGATCAAGCGAATGAGGGAGCAAAGGACCGAGGAAACAATCAGCCTTTAGCATCTTCAATCCAGCACAATGCACCGTGCCCCCTCCATTTCGCGCTTTTTGCGAAATGGGTGGGAAAGCACGAACCGAACCCAGGCTCCCGTCCGCTCTCGCACCAAGGAGACTGCCCATGAAGAAGATCTTTGTTCTTGCGCTACTCGCCTCATGCCTTGCCCTCCCTGCGCAGGAGACGCGCCGCGAGGTGACCCACGCTACCGGAAATCCGGCGGTTGACTCCAAACCCAACAGCCCCGACGTGCCCGATGTCTTCGCTGTGGGCGGCCACATCCAGCGCATTGTCGTGCTTCGCTTCAAATTCGGCGCCGACCTGCTCGCCGGTCTGGAAAAAATGATCGCACAGGAGAAGATCAAGAATGCCGTGATTCTCTCCGGCTTCGGCTCCGTGCGCGGCTACCAGATTCACCAGGTCTCGAATCGCGACATGCCGTCGAAGAACCTGTTCATCAAGAATCCCACCGCGCCCGCCGACATCATCGGCATGAGCGGCATGGTCATGAACGGCCGCGTGCATCCGCACATCGTGCTGGCCAATGGCGACAAAGCTTTCGGCGGCCATCTCGAGCCGGACACCACAGTCTTCACTTTTGCCGTGGTCACGCTAGGCGTTCTTGACGACTCCATCGACATGAGCCGCTTCGACGATTCGTCGTATCGCTAAGACCGGGAGTAGGGAGTAGCCAATAGGGGGCAATTCCCGCGTCTCTAGTCCCTCGCTCACTCGCTCCCTTGCTCCCTTGCTCCCTGCTTTTCGAGTGGATCATTCTCCCGATCCGCGACTTCCGCCAACGCCGCCAGCCTCTCCGCCAATTCCTCCGTCCAGCAGCCCTCCGGCGCGCGCCAGTTCCAGTTGCCCTCGGCAACCGCGGGCGTATTCATGCGCGCCTCCGATCCCAGCTCCAGCAAATCCTGCGCCGGTGCAATGGCGACCTCAGCCACGCTTCCCTGCGCTGCGCGCATCAACGGCCAGGCGGGACGGTTGCTCACCGGCCCCACCAGCGCCTCCACTGCCGCGCGCTCTTTCTCACTCGCCTGGTTCCACCAACCTTGCGTAGTGTCGTTGTCGTGCGTACCGGTGTAGGCCACGGTCGCAGGCACAAAGTGTTCCGGCAGGTGCGTATGCGCGCCCTTGTTGCTGAATCCGAACTGCAGCACCTTCATGCCGGGCATTCCCAGGCCAAGCCGCAGCGCATCCACTTCCGGTGTAATCAAGCCCAGATCCTCGGCAACCAGCGGCAGCGGTCCCAGCGCCGCCTCCAGCGCGTGGAACAGTTCCAGCCCCGGCGCCTTCACCCACTCGCCTTTCACGGCGGTCTCTTCCTCGGCAGGGATGGCCCAGTACGCTTCAAACCCGCGGAAGTGATCGAGGCGCACGATATCGTAAATCTCCACCGCACGCCGGATGCGCTCGACCCACCACCTGAATCCGTTCTTCTCCAGCACATCCCAGCGATACAGCGGATTGCCCCACCGCTGCCCCGTGGCAGAGAAGTAGTCGGGCGGCACGCCGGCAATGCGGATCGGCTTCAATTCCTTGTCGAGTTCGAAAATCTCGGGGTGCACCCAAACGTCGGCCGAGTCCATGTTGACGAAGATCGCCACGTCCCCCATGATCCGTATGGCATTGCAAGCAGCAGCCTTTTGGAGGAGATTCCACTGTTGTGAAAATGCAAACTGCAGCACCTGCTCAATCATGCGTTCGCGCGCGTGCTCGGTAGCGGCGCGGCCAAGCGCCTGCGCATCACGGCGGCGCAGCGGCTCGGGCCACTCCGTCCACGCACCGGTGTTAAAGCTGCGGCGCAACACGGCGTAGAGTGCGTAATCGTCGAGCCACGAAGCCTGGTCGCGGCAAAACGTTTCAAAATCTGCCCATTGAGGCTGAAGCGTCTCCTCGTCCAGCGCACGATCCAGAAAGTTTCCCGCAGCTTCACGGAGCAGCGGGAACTTGCGCTCTTCCACCATCTGGAAATCGACCGGCCCCGAGCCGCCAGGCAATTCCGCGATGCGATCGTCGCCGATCCAGCCCCAGTCGCGAAGCATCTCCAGGCTGATGAGCGCTGGATTGCCCGCAAAAGCCGACGAACCTGCATAGGGCGAATTGCCGAATCCCGTGGGACATAGCGGCAGAACCTGCCAGACGTGCTGTTTGCCGCGGGCCAGAAAATCCACGAACTCGTGCGCGGCCGGCCCTAGATCGCCGATGCCGCCCCGCGAGGGCAGCGAGCTGATGTGCAGCAGGACTCCTGAGGAACGCTGGAATTGCATGTTGCCATTATTACGGATCGCAGCGCGCCCTGCAGAATCTGGGCCAATCTGAGACACTGGAATGCGCGCCCCAAGTCGCTTGTTGATCGACTTTCAAGTTGAGGGAGTTCTTCGTTGAAATTCCGCCGTCGCTTTACCTGCCATTGCTTTCTTGTTTTGATTTCGACCGTTGCCGTTCCCTCGCTCTCGCATGCCGCGGTCGCCGCCACCGCTCCGCAATCCGTCACGCTCGCCGCGGGCTGGTTGCTGCAAGACGTGGCCAAAGTCCCGCAACCGGGCGCGGAGGTTGCCAGCGCGCGCTTCGATGTGCGCGGCTGGTTCGCAGCCACGGTTCCCGGAACCGTGCTCACCTCTCTGGTCAAAGACCGCGTTTATCCTGAACCGTTATACGGCGAGAACGAGCGCCCCGAGCTTATTCCTGAAAGCCTTGCGCACACCTCGTACTGGTACCGGACCGTGATCCGCGTGCCGCGGGCCTACCGCAACCATCATGTCTGGCTCAACTTCGACGGAATCAACTACTCGGCCGAAGTCTGGGTCAACGGCGTCAAGGTGGGCACAATCCGCGGCGCATTTATCCGCGGCATCTTCGACATCACCGCGCAAGTCAAGCCGGGCCAGCCCGCAGTGGTCGCTGTGCTGGTCGCGCCGCAGCCGCATCCCGGCGATCCGCACGAGCACACGTTGCGTAACGGCGTCGGAAGAAACGGCGGCCTCGCCGCCATCGACGGGCCCACCTTCCTCTCCACCATCGGCTGGGACTGGCTCAACGCCGTGCGCGACCGCGATGCCGGCATCTGGCAAAAGGTGTTTCTCTCCGCCACTGGGCCAGTGGTCATCAAAGATCCGCTGGTCACCACGGATTTGCCGCTGCCTCGCACCGATTCATCAGACGTTGCCGTGCAGGCCACCGTAGTGAATGTAAGCGACAAGCCGGTCACGGGCCTGCTGCACGGAACCATCGAGAACATTGTCTTCGAGCGGCAAGTGGAGCTCGCTCCGCATAGCACACAACGAATCATCTTCGACGCCAAGTCCACGCCCGCGCTGCACGTCGACCATCCGCGCCTCTGGTGGCCCAACGGATACGGCCAGCAGCAGATGTACCATTTGCACCTCGCCTTCACCTTCGGCCGCACCATTAGCGACGCCGGCGACATCGATTTCGGCGTCCGCAAAATCACCTACTCCGTGCCCGGAACCGACACCCTCACCATCTCCGTCAACGGCGTGCCCATCTTCATACGCGGCGGCGACTGGGGACTCGACGAAGCCATGAAGCGCATTCCCCGCGAGCGCCTCGACGCCCAGATTCACATGCATCAACTCGCCAATCTTAACCTGATCCGCAACTGGGTGGGCCAGAGCACCGGCGAAGATTTCTACGAGTTGTGCGACAAGTACGGCATCCTGGTGTGGGACGAATTCTTCCAGCCCAATCCCGCCGATGGACCCAATCCCATCGATCTCGATACTTATGTCGCCAACGTGCGCGACAAGGTGCTGCGCTTCCGCAATCATCCTTCTATTGCGTTGTGGTGCGCGCGCAATGAGGGCTTTCCACCGCCGGAGATCGACGCGGCGCTCCGCAAGGTACTCGCCGAGTTGGAGCCTACGCGCCGTTATCAACCAAGTTCAACCGACGGCCCCGGCGTGCGCTC
>Ga0302320_10020779_pt1 | contig 13066 bp, 12 predicted proteins | sample Bog_T0_3_FD_202130 | JGI IMG/M metagenome (GOLD analysis project Ga0302320, IMG submission 202130) | Peat permafrost microbial communities from Stordalen Mire near Abisko, Sweden - Bog_T0_3 | ecosystem: Environmental > Terrestrial > Soil > Wetlands > Peat | place: Sweden: Abisko, Stordalen Mire...
GCGTTCAGATGGTGGCCGACCATCGAGCCGTAGCCCACGGCGCCGCCGTGGGCCGAGACCCCACCCGAGGCGTCGGCCAGCCAGTAGCCGTTCCCGCTCGGGGTCGACGCCATGCCGACCACCGGTGGGACCAGGCCACCCGCCGTCGTCGGGTTCGTCCAGTAGCGCACGGCACCGTCGAAGTCGCCGTTGTAGGCGTTGGCCAGGTAGCTCAAGGAGTGGAGCTGCACGGGTTGGTCCACCCCGATGGCGTCCCAGACCTCGCCGTTGCCGGCATAGATCCCCGAGTGGGAGTAGTGGCCGATGGTGCCGCCCCAGAAGGTGGCATCGCCGGGCAGCAGGTCGGCGGTGTCCTGGGCGATGGTGGCCGCCGGGGCGATGTAGGTGCCGACCCCCTCGGGCAGGGTGCCGTCGCCGGGCAGGACGATCCCGGTGACCTGGTACACGGCGAACTGGACCAGGCTCATGCAGTCGAAGCCCTTGGTGCCCGGGCCACATCCCGACTCGTCCATCCCGCCGTAGGAGGGCCCGTTGATGCCACCGCCGCCGTCGCAGTAGGGGACGCCGGCCTGCGAGGCCGCCACGGCCGCGATCTGGTCGCCCTCGGTGGCGGCCGCGACACGGGGCACCGCCACGGCCAGCGACACGCCGACCAGCCCGACCAGGAGGAGCAGTGCACCGGCCACGCGTGCCGGTCGGCCACCCCGGGTGGGCCGGCCGGGCGTCGGTCGCGCCCTCAGGGGGCGGGGTGACTCCATGGACTCGCGTATCGGCACGCCCGGAGGGTAACTGGAGTCCGAACGGAACCGGCACCCCCACCTCATCGGGGCGCATCCCCCCCGGGCGGGGCGCTGGGCTCCAGCGGGGGCGCGGGGACGGCGATGGCCGAGGCCTCGGTGCCGCCGTCGACCTCGAAGACCTTGCCGGTGACCCACGAGGAGGCGTCGGAGACCAGGTACAGGACGGCACAGGCGATGTCCTCGGGCTCCCCCGGGCGCCCCATCGGCGTCCCCTGGACGAACTGACGCCTGAGGTCGTCGTCGGTCAGCACCACCTCGAGGGAGCGGGTGGCCACTCCCCCGACGTCGATGGCGTTGACCCGCACCCGTGGGGCCAGCTCGGGCGCGATGTTGCGGGTCATCCGGTCGAGGGCGGCCTTGGCCGACCCGTAGGCCACGAACATGGTCTGGGTCATGCTGGCCGAGCGGGACGAGATGTTGACCACCGCGCCGCGGCCCACGGTGTCCACCATCTGGCGGGCGGCCAGCTTGGTCAGTGTCAAGGGTGCGGTGACGTTGAAGGCGAAGGTCCGGGCCATGAATCCCTCGCTGGTGTCCAGGGCCGCCCGGGGCATGGCGCCCCCGGCGTTGTTGACCAGGATGTCGAGCCGGCCGAAGGCGTCGACGGTGGACGAGATCAGACGGCGACAGGCGGCCTCGTCGGTGACGTCGGTCGGCACGACCAGCGCCCTCCGGCCGAGGGAGCGCAGGTGGGCGGCCACCTCCTCGAGGTCGGGCTCGGTGCGTGCCGCCAGCACAACGTCCGCCCCGGCCTCGGCCAGGCCGATGGCGATCCCCCGGCCGATGCCCAGTCCGGCACCGGTCACGACGGCGACCCTTCCGTCGAGGCCGAACCGGTCGAGGATCATCGTCCGACCCCCCTGGCACCCCTGTCCATCCCCATGGAACGACTCCCCCCGTCGCCGGGACGGCGACCCCGGAATGATGCCACGGGCCGGTGATCGGGGACCGCCATCCGGGGTCGTCGAGCCGGGTCGGAGACCGACCGGCGCTCGGCGCACCGGGTTCGGACCGGGTTCGGACCGGGCGGGATCCTCGAGGCGGGTTCTGGCACCGGGGTGGGTCCAGGCCGGGGCCAGGCCGGGGCCGGCCCGCCACGGGCGGGCGTTAGTCTCAGCCCGTGGCCATCTCACCCGAAGGCGGCCGGGTGCTCGGGTGCCTGGTCGAGAAGCAGCTCACCACCCCCCAGCAGTACCCGCTGAGCCTCAACGCACTGACCCTGGCCTGCAGCCAGGCCACCAACCGCGAGCCGGTGATGACCCTGGACGAGGAGACCGTGCAGCGCGCCCTGCAGGAGCTGAAGGAGCGTCGCCTGGTGCGGTTCGTCCTCCCCTCCCACGGGAAGTCGGTCATCCGCTACCGGCACGTCCTCGACGAGGCCCACGGCCTGGACACCGCCCGGGTCGCCCTGCTGGCCGTGCTGCTGCTACGGGGCCCCCAGACCCTCGGCGAGCTGCGGACCCGGACCGCCCGGATGGCCGAGTTCGACTCGCTGGCCGCCGTCCAGGGGGAGCTCGAGGTGCTGGCTGCCCAGCCGGAGCCCCTGGCCCGGCTCCAGCCGCGGCAGCCGGGCCAGAAGGAGGACCGCTGGCAGCAGCGGGTGGCCGCCGAGTGGGCGCCTCCCGCCGCCGCTCCGGAGTGGCGCCCGGCTCCATCGGATCCGGGGGAGCCGGTGGCCGGCGGTCCCGACCCCGGACGGTCGGATCCGCCGCCGCCCACATCGGGGCCCACGGCCACGGGCGACCCGTCCGCCCTCGGTCCACGCGTGGCCGACCTGGAGTCCGAGGTGCTGGCGCTCCGCATCGAGGTGGAGGAGCTCAGCGCCTCCCTGGCCTCCTTGCGACAGAGCCTCGGGGAGTGACCGGCCTCGGGGAGTGACCGGAGTCACCCTCCACACTCCACACCCAACGTTCACACAGAGTTCAGCCCCATCACGTCCCGGCCGTCCCGTGCCCTTGGTAGACCGATGACCGGAGGAGCCGGCCACCGGGGCCCCGATCGCCGGGGACCCGATCGAGAGGAGACGCCCGTGCGCGTGCTGATCACCAACGACGACGGCATCGACAGCCCCGGCCTGGTGGCGCTGGCCGAGGTGGCCCGGGCGCGTGGCCACGACGTCCTGGTGGCCGCCCCGTGCTGGGACAGCAGCGGGGCCAGCTCGTCGGTCACCGGGGTGGGCACCGGAGGAGAGGTGGCCACCGAGCCCCGGAGCTGGCCGGACTGGCCCGAGGGCTCGGTGCTGGCCGTCGACGCCACGCCGGCACTCATCGCCCTGGTGGCCGTCCACGAGCGGTTCGGCCCACGCCCCGATGTGGTCCTGTCCGGCATCAACCGGGGGGCGAACAGCGGTCGGGCCATCCTCCACTCCGGCACGGTGGGCGCCGCCTTCACCGCTTACCAGCACGGGTGCATGGCACTGGCCATGTCCCTCGACGTCGGGGCCTCGGACCCGGCCGACATGCACTGGGAGACGTCGGCGGCGGTGGCCGGGCAGCTCCTCGACTGGATGGTCGACCACCCGAGGCGGATGGTCCTCAACGGCAACGTCCCGAATCTGCCGCCCGAGGAACTGCTGGGCGTCCGCCACGCCCGCCTGGACCTGATCGGCACCTTCCAGACGGCCATGACCGAGGACTCGGGGGCCACGGTCCCCATGACCGTGGCCGAGCCCGACGCCACCGGGGCCGACACCGACACCGGCCTCCTCCAGCGGGGGTTCGCCTGCGTCACCGCCCTGATCCCGATCGTGGAGGACACCACCGTCGACTTCACCGGACTGCTCGACCACCCGGCCGCCGGCCTCGTGGCGGGCACGGGCACACAAGGTTCAACTTGATTTCAGCCCCTCGTCACGGGACGGCCACCGGGCGGTGGTAGACCGAGTGGCGTCCGGGCTGTGACGAGCAGCCGCCTGTCGGAGGACAGAGGTGGGGCACCCTCGTGAGCGGTTCGACAGCGCGGTCACGGGCGCTCCCCACATGAGCAGACCGAGGCAGGAGGAGCCATGCCAGATCGCCCCGACGCGTCACGCGCGCCGGTGTCCCCCGAGCCGGACGGCCGCCCCGGCGGTGGCCACGGACCGGGCACCCCGGTCCTGATCAGCAAGGTCCGACTGGTCGGGTCCCTCGGTGGCCTGGTCACCATGGAGTGGGTCCTGGTGACCGCTCCCGACCGGGCCTGGGCCGATGCGTTCGAACGATCGCCGGCCAAGCGGCGGGGGTCCCCCGCCTTCGTGTCGGGCGGCTGCGGGCAGCCGCTGGTCCACGAGGGGGCGGCCATCCGGTGGAGCGTGCCCTACGAGGACCTGAACGGGGCCGCCGCCTACGTCCTGGAGTCGGTGGTCTACGCCAACTCGAGGACGCGCCCCGAGGCCGCCCGGTCCGGCGTCCCGGCCGGCCCGGCCCGATCGTCCCGTCCGCCGCAGTGAGTGCCCGACCCGGTCAGAAGCCGGCGAAGGCCTTCCGCAGGTCGTCGAGGACCGCTCCCTCGATGCCGGCCGGGCTGTGGTCGGGGTCGAGCCGGCCGTAGACGAGGCGGACGAAGGCCTCGGCGGGCAGCGTGAGGTCGGGCCGGTCGACGGACTCGGACGCCGACAGGTCGAGCGAGTCGGCCGAGAAGGCCAGGACGAACCCCCGGGTCGGGTCGGTGGTCACGACCCGCACGGTGTGCTCGCCACCGGTGGGCTTGCCGGCGAAGCCGGCGATCATCCTGAGGTTGTCCACCACGGCCGTGGCCACGTCGACCGGGATCACCGCCAGGGGATCCGACGACACCTCGACGTCCCAGGTGTGCAGGGCGTGCTCGTTGAGCCGAAGACCGACGAACCCGTCGAAGCCCAGGTCGAACGGGCCCATGGTGAACCGGAACGCGGCCCGCTGCTCGGCGGAGGCGGCCTCGATGCCGGCGATCAGCGCCGCGTCGGCCTCCAGCACCCCGGCCGCCTGGGCCTCGGGATCCTTGGCGTTCCACTCGTCCCAGACGGTCTGGTTGAAGGCGGGGTCCGGCGCCACCCCGGCCAGGCCGTCCTCCAGCCCCCGGCGGCTGATCACCGCGCCCGAGCCGAGATGGGACAGCACGTCGGCCACCGTCCACTCGGTGGGATAGGCCTGCTGGCGGAGCTGGTCGGCGTCGAGGCCGACCACGATCCCGTGGAGCCGGTCGACCGAACTGTGCAGGGCTGTCACAACGTCGCTCATGGTGGGCGAACTCCCGTGTCCGTGAAGAGGGCCGGGCTCGTCCCCGACCGCATGCACCGGTCTACCCGCAGCCGGGGCCCGGTCGCACACAGTCACCCGCGGTCACCCGCGGTCGCCCTCAGGAGCAGTGGCGCAGTCGTCTAACGTGACCGGCGGCATTCGGGACCGGTCGGCTGGAGCCGGAACCACGAGGCCGGACAGGCCGACGGGTGCAGCGACGGGAGGAGCACGGATGCGGGGGACACGGATGCGAGGGACACGGATGCGGGGGACCCGGACCCGCAGGGCACTGTGGTCCGGTGTGGTGCTCGCCCTGGCGATGGCCGGCGTCACCGCCGGTGCCCCGGGGGCAGCTCGGGCCGCCACGTCGACGTCGTCCTCACCCCCGGGCTCGGGCACCTGCCTGCCTCCGGGCGACTGGAAGTCGACCACGGCGACCCCGGTGCCGGGCACGCCGTCGGACTTCGACCTGACCTCGTTCGACGGCACGACGATCAGGATCCACTGGTTCCCGGACCCCTCGGCCCACGGCCAGGCCCGTCCCACCGTGTTGATGGGGCCGGGATGGGGCTCGGCGGGTGACACCGACACCTCGCAGGCCGGGGTGCAGGGCGCCCTCAGCATCGACCAGCTCTGGCAGGGTGGCTTCAACGTCCTGACCTGGGATCCGCGTGGATTCGGGAAGTCGGGGGGCGCGGCCCAGATCGACAGCGCGGCCTCCGAGGGCCGCGATGTGTCCGCCATCATCAACTGGGTGGCCCGACAGCACGGGGTCGAGCTCGACCGGCCGGGGGTGCCCCGGGTGGGCATGGTGGGCGAGTCCTACGGCGGCGGGATCCAGTTCGCCACGGCCGGCCAGGACTGCCGGGTCGACGCCATCGCCCCCACTATCGCCTGGCACTCGCTCGGCACCAGCCTGGACAAGAGCGCCACTCCCAAGCAGGGGTGGAGCGACATCCTGGACTCCGTGGCCAGTGCGGCCCACCTCGACCCCGAAATCCGGGTGGCGGCCAAGGAGATGGCCTCGACCGGGGTCATCGATGCCAAGGCCACGGCGTTCTTCATCAGCCGGGGGCCGGCCCCGTACCTGGACAGGATCAAGGTCCCGACCCTCATCCTGCAGGGCACCGTCGACGACCTGTTCACGCTGGATGAGGGGATCGCCAACTACGAGACGCTGAAGAAGCAGGGAACGACCGTGTCGATGGCCTGGTTCTGCGGGGGCCACGGTGTCTGCCTGACCGATCCGGGGACCGCCATCGACGTGGGACGGCTGTCGCTGGCCTGGATGCAGCACTACGTGGCCCGCGACACCTCGGTCAGTGTGCTGAAGGGCTTCGCCTTCGTGGACCAGACCGGCACCTCCTATGCGGCGCCCCGCTACCCCCTGCCCGGTGCCGGGACCATCGTCGGGACCGGTTCGGGAACACTGGCGCTGAAGGCCGGCGGAGGCTCGGGGCCGCCCACGGTGGTCCCCAACGCCCAGGCGGCCAACGTCATCGACGCGGTGGCCTATGCCGTGACCCCGGGGCCGGCCACCCGCGCGGTGGACGTCACCGTGCCCATCAGGCGTCACGCCGTGATCGTGGGCGCGCCCACCCTCGCCCTGACCTACTCGGGCACCGTGCCGGCCGGGACCCGGCCGACCCGGGTCTTCGCCCAGCTGGTCGACCCGGCCACCGGCATCGTCGTCAACAACCAGATCACCCCGGTCCCGGTGGTCCTGGACGCCAGGACCCACTCGCTCACCATCCCCTTGGAGACGGTGAGTTACACCGCCACCCCCGGGACGTCACTGGAGCTCCAGCTGGTGGCCACCACGACGGCCTACGTCACCCCGCGCCTGGGCGGCTCCGTCCACTTCTCCCACATCGGCGTGACCCTGCCCACCGTGTCGGGCCTCACCCTGCTGCCGGCGGGCTGACCCGCCCGTCGGGCCGCCACGACCAGCGGAACCGCTCCGGTCAGGCCGAGGCGGCCTCGGCGCGGTAGTAGTTGGTGGCGTCGCCCTGGATGGCCCGGCTGGTGCTCCCGTCGAGGCCCACGGCCGGCTCCCCCGCCGTGGTGACCCTCTGGACCTTGCGGCGCTGCCGGCCGTAGTCGGCCACGGCGTAGTGCTGGGTCGAGCGGTTGTCCCACACCACCACGTCGCCCTCCTGCCACTTCCAGCGCACCGAGTTCTCGGGACGGGTGACATAGGCCTGCAGGGTGCGCAGGATGTCGACCGACTCCGCCGTCGGATGGCCCACCAGGCGCTGGGCGAAGCCACCGAGCAGCAGGGCGGGCTCGCCCGTCTCGGGGTGGACCCGGACCACCGGGTGCTCGGTCTCGTAGACGGTGGACACGAAGGAGTGGAGGTGGGCCAGCCGCTCCTTGCTCAGCTCCCCCTTGCCGGACGCCACGTCGACCCGGCCGTAGTCGTTGCCGTTGGTGTGGACGGCCCGCAGCGAGTCGGCCAGCGTGCGCAGGTCGGGACGCAAGTCGGCGTAGCCGGCCACGGTGTTGGCCCACAGCGTGTCGCCGCCCACCTCGGGGATGATCACCGACCGGAGCACCGAAAAGGTGGGTGGCCGCTCCACGAAGGTCACGTCGGTGTGCCAGTGGTTGGCCGAGGCCCCGGCCTTGGAGTCGAGGTCGAACAGGGCCGGCTCGGCCGCGTCCACCGGCAGGGTGGGGTGGGCGTAGGTCAGCGGGCCCAACCTCGTGGCGAAGGCGATCTGGCCGGCGGCGTCGAGGTGCTGTCCCCGGAAGAAGACCACCCGGTGGGCCAGCAGGGCCCGGCGGATGTCGGCCACGGTCCCGTCGTCCAGCGGCCCGGCCAGGTCCACCCCGGCCAGGACGGCACCGATTCGGGTGGTGAGGGGCTGGACCTCGACTGATGTGGCGGATGCGATGGCCATGTCTCTCCTCGGGGCGGGTGCGGCGGGCTCTCCTCCCTCACTCTACCTAGTGGGTCACTAGGTTGACCCGCGTGCGCTTCCCCGGGGCCGGGGCGAGGCGGGGCACGGCCCGGGCGGGGCCTCAGCCGATCGAGTAGGTGACCCCGGTCAGGACCTCGGACAGGTCCCACAGGGCGGCCGCCGTCGTCTCGTCGTACGACCGGGCGTTGGACCGGACGATCTTCGGATGGCCGCGCTGCTCGAGGAAGCCGTCGGGCCCGAGGAACGACCCGCCCGGCAGGCCCGGGGCGGTGGCGGCGTACAGGGTGGGGAGCGCACCCATGGCGGCGCTCTGGGCGATGACCCGGTTGGTCAGCTCCATCACCCGGTCCTGGAACGAGTCGGTGTGGGACTGCAGGTTGGTGGCGGCGTAGCCGGGGTGGGCGGCGAAGGCCTTCCGGTCGCTGCCACCGGCGTCGAGCCGGCGCTGGAGCTCGTAGGTGAAGAGCAGGTTGGCCAGCTTGGACTGGCCGTAGGCCGGCCAGCGCTGGTAGCGCCGGTGCTCCCAGTTGAGGTCGGCGAGGTCGATGCGGCCCATGCGGTGGGCGCCGCTCGAGACGGTGACCACGCGGTCGACCAGCCGGTCGAGCACCAGCCCGGTCAGGGCGAAGTGGCCCAGGTGGTTGGTGCCGATCTGCAGCTCGAACCCCTCTGTGGTCCGGCCGAGGGGGGTGGCCATGACCCCGGCGTTGTTGACCAGCACGTCGATGGTCTGGAGGCCGGCGGCGAAGGCGCGCACCGAGGTCAGGTCGGCCAGGTCCAGCGGACGCACCTCGGTCTGGCCCGGCATGGCGTCGGCCGCCGCCTGGCCCTTGACGGTGTCCCGGCAGGCCACGATGACCCGGGCCCCGGCGCGGGCCAGCTCGGAGGCGACCACGGCGCCCAGGCCGCTGTTGGCCCCCGTCACGACGATGGTCCTCCCGCTCTGGTCGGGGATGTCTGCCGCGGTCCACTTGGCCATCACCGCACTCTAGGGCCCCGCCCGGGTCCGGCCCCCGCCCGCCCCGGGCGGAGCCGATGGCGGGGGTCTGCACCGCTGGGCAGACTGGGGCCCATGGAACCCGTGGTCAGGCGGCTGGAACCCGACGAGGCGCCGGCGTTCCGGCGGTCGGTCATGATCCCGTTCCTCGATCCCTTCGTCGGGGACCCCGACCAGGTCGCCGACTTCGAGCGGTGGTCGGGCTCGGCCCCGCTGGACCGGGCCTGGGTGGTCGACACCGGTGCCCGCTTCGTGGCCAACTGCGCCATCTACAGCCTGGACGTCACCCTCCCCGCACCCCCCGGGGCGCCCTGCCCGACCATCCCGATGGCCGGGGTCAGCGCCGTCGGGGTCCATCCCACCCACCGGCGCCGGGGCTACCTGCGCCAGCTGATGGCGGCCATGCACGAGGACGCCCGCGGCCGGGGCGAGTCCGTGGCCGGCCTGGAGGCCTCCGAGTCGGTCATCTACGGCCGGTTCGGCTACGGGTTGGCCACCGAGCTGGCCGAGTACTCCATCGACACCGCCGCATCGGGGTTCGCCACCCCGGCCCCCGACCTGGGGGTGGACCTCGTGGACCGGGACGAGGCGGCGTCGCGGCTGCCCGGGCGCTTCGACCGGCAGCGCCGCACGCGGGCCGGCGAGGTGAGCCGCCGACCGGGCTACTGGACCCAGCTCCTGGCCGATCCCCCGCACCGGCGGGGCGGCCTGTCGGCCCGGTTCCACGCCGTCTGCGACGGGGGGTACGTGCTCTACCGGTCCAGCCTCGATACCAACGTGTTCCGGGGGGAGCGGGCCACGGTCACCGTGGAGGAGCTCCGGGGCGACACGGCGGACATCGAGGCGGCGCTCTGGCGGTTCGTGCTCGACCTCGACCTGGTGGGCCGGGTCGTCCTCACCCGGGCACCGGTGGACGAGCCCGTCCGCTGGCGGCTGTCCGACCCGCGCCAGCTGCGCACCACCGGCATCGAGGACCGCCTCTACATCCGGGTCCTCGACACGGCGGCGGCCTTCGAGGCCCGGGGCTACCAGGCCGAGGGACGTCTGGTCCTCGACGTGGCGCCCCCCGCCTCCCCCGAGGGGGACGTCGACGTGGCACCGGGCCGTTGGGTGCTGGAGGCCGGCCCTACCGGTGCCTCGTGCCGCCGGGCCCGGCGTGGCGAGGGGGCCGACCTGCGCCTGGGCCTGCCCGCGCTGGGCTCGCTCTACCTGGGTGGTGTCCCCGCCTCGCTCCTGGCCGCCGGCGGGCAGATCGAGGAGGTCCGGCCCGGTGGGCTGGCGGCGGCCGATGCCCTGTTGACCACGAGGCCGGCACCGAGGAGCGGGACCGGCTTCTGAGCGTCCGGCCGCCCGGGCCCTACACCTGATCGTGGCTGTTCGGCAGCACCCGGGAGATCCAGGCCAGGCCGATGCACATCTCGTCCGTCGACCCGTCGCCCCAGGTGACGAAGTGGGGCGGGGTCCGGCGCAGGATCGGGAGCTCCTCGGCCAGGGTGGGGTCGTAGGTGCAGGTGACCCGGACGCTCTCCCCCGCCGTGACCCGGATGGGCGTGCTCAGGTTGTAGGAGCGCTGGTCGTGGAAGTCGTAGTCGGGGACGTGCAGCACCGTCCTGGCCTCGGGTGTGCCCGGGTTGAGCACCATGGAGAAGGCCTCGCCCAGCAGGTGCATGTGGGCCTGCACCCGGACGATGTAGCCGCTCTGGCTGATGCCCGACAGGCACGTCGCGGTGTCCCCGACGGGTGGATCCGACGGATCCTCCCCGCACAGTCCCTCGATGCCGTTCACCTCGTCGACGGCGGTCTGCCCGAAGCGCGAGCCCTCGTCGGCCAGCGAGGCCACACGGTTGCACAGGGGGCCGGTGACGCCACTGGGGCACGGGATGTTGGGAGGCGCCAGCATCAAATCCAGGTGGAGGGGCTGGAGCGGCGTCGACAGGGGTACCAGACGGAGCCGCAGCGAGTTCCGCACCGGCCGGTCGCCGACGAGCAGGTTGTAGTGGACCTGCATGATGACCAGGCTCCCGGCCGGGAGCGGGACGCCGGTGCCCTCGGGCAGGGTGTCGGCCCCGTGGCCCGGGGCCCAGAAGCTGAGCAGCGGGACCTCGGACAGCCCGGCCAGGGCCGTGTTGGGCAGGGCCCCCTCGCCGAAGCACGTCCAGCCCTTGCCGACCTCGTCGTCCCGCTCGGCGGTGGCGGCCAACGACGGGGGCACCAGGTAGAGGGCGGCGTGGTGGACCTCGTCGCTGCCGGGCACGAACTGGCTCGAGACGATGTAGGAGTTCCGGGTGATGTGGGGGTTGACCAGGGTGCAGTGGTAGTCGTCCGTCGACCCGACGGCGGCGTGGGGCGTGTAGCCGTGCGCCATGGTGAGGTCGATGCTGGTGACCCGGTCCGCCGGCACCGTCGAGGAGGCCGCCGCCACGCCGGCGGCGGCGGTGAGGGTGCCCACCAGCACCGCAACGACCAGGAGCACCACCGCCCGGGGGGACCGCACGCCGGCACACTACCGCCTCGGCCGGTCGCCGGCCCGGACGAGGGCTCGTGCCCGTGGGTCGCCCGGGCGGCGAGACGGCCCGTGCCTGTGGCCGCCCCGGAGGCGAGCGATCGGTCAAGGGATCGCCCCGGCGCGTCGATGACAGGGGGGAGGGGCAGTGAACACATCAGGGAGACGCCATGGACCATGACCCCGACACCTGCCGGATCTGCCTCCGCAACGAGCGGCTGGAATTCGACCCGACCACCGGCACCCACTTCGTGCCCCACGACTCGCAGGCCGCCTTCCCCCTGTTCCGGCTGTACCCGATCGTGGCCCAGCGCCACCCCGACCGACGGCCCGCCTAGCCCGCCGCACCGACCGACGGCCCGGCGCCGGCCTCCACGCCTACACCGGGGCGAACAGGTCCCCGTGGGCCTCGATCCGCCCGAGCACCTCGTCGGGGAGGAACACCAGCGCGTCCGGCGACCCCGATCGTGCGCACCCGTCGACCTCGTCCCAGGTCACCGGTGTCGAGACGGTCGGCTCCGGGCGGGCCCGCAGCGAGTAGACGGCCACCGTCGTCTTGGCCGGGTGGTTCTGGCTCCAGTCGATCAGCACCCGGTCCTGTCGGAGGCTCCGGCGCATGTTCGACACCACCAGGTCGGGATGGTCGCGCTCCAGCGAGAGGGCGATGCCATGGGCCCGCTCCCGCACCCCCTCCCAGGTGGGTCGGCCCGCCAGCGGGACATAGAGCTGGAGCCCCTTGGACCCACTGGTCTTGGGCCGGCAGCCGGACCGGCCCTCGTCCAGCTGCTCCACCACCAGCGCGGCCACCCGGCAGCACTCCACGATCGAGGTGCCCGGGCCGGGGTCGAGGTCGAACACCAGGTGGTCCGGACGGGCCGGCAGCGCCCGCCTCCTCCCGACGTGCCACAGCGGGACATGCAACTCGATGGCGGCCAGGTTGGCCGCCCACACCAGGCTGGGCCGGTCGTCGAGCAGCGGGTACTCGACGGGTGCTCCATCGGAGGTGGAGGGCACCTCGACGCGCCCGACCCAGGGTGGGGCGTGGTCGGGGATGTGCTTCTCGAAGAAGAACTTGCCCTCCACACCGTTGGGGTAGCGCTTCATGGTCAGGGGGCGGTCCCGGATGTGGGGCACCATGACCGCCGCCACCCGGGCGTAGTACTCGACGACCTGGGCCTTGGTGAAGCCGGTCGAGGGATACAGCACCTTGTCCAGATTGGAGACGGTCAGCTCCCGGCCGTCCACCGTGGTGCGCTGGGTGGCGTCAGGGCTCACGGCGGACCTCGGCGGCCCGGACGTCCCGGCGGCGACCACGCCACACCGGGTGGCGGAGATGGCCGTCGGGGGTCCACTCGCTGTAGCGCACCTCGCCGACCAGGCGGGGGGTGACCCAGGAGGTCTCCCGCACCAGCGCGGCGGGCAGGGCGGCATCGAAGGGGGACGTGGCCCGCCCGATCCGGTCGAGCTCGGCACGCAGCGCCACCCGGTCGGCATCGGAGAAGCCGGTGCCGACCTTCCCGATGTAGGTCAGCGTCCGCCCGTCGGGCGACGGCACACCCACCACCAGGGCCCCGAAATCGGACCGGCGGCTCCCCCGGCCCGCCGTGAACCCGCCCACCACCACGTCCTGGGTCCGGTGGTGCTTCACC
>Ga0302320_10020782_pt1 | contig 13064 bp, 3 predicted proteins | sample Bog_T0_3_FD_202130 | JGI IMG/M metagenome (GOLD analysis project Ga0302320, IMG submission 202130) | Peat permafrost microbial communities from Stordalen Mire near Abisko, Sweden - Bog_T0_3 | ecosystem: Environmental > Terrestrial > Soil > Wetlands > Peat | place: Sweden: Abisko, Stordalen Mire...
GCCACTGAAATCGAGTGACTGCGATCCAAGCACGTTGCCTCCATCAAGGAACGTGATTTCGCCAATGGGCGCACCGTTGGCGCTGCTGGCGGTCGCCGTGAGGGTAAGGACAGTACCCGTTGCAGCGGTCGATGAAGATGGAGCTATCGCGGTCGTGGTTGCCACGGCTGTGATGGTTACCGAGACCTCCGCGGAGTTGCACGGCAAGAAGATGCTGAGTCCGGAATTCTGGTTGGGTGGAGTGAAGCCAAGATAGCTGGCGGTGAGGTTGTGAACGCCGATGGCCAGCGAGTTGGTGGTGAAACTGGCTTGGCCATTGACGATTTCCTCTTGCCCCAGAACCGTTGTTCCGTCATAAAAGGCAACGTAGCCCCTGGTTATGGCTTGGGCCGCACTGACGTTTGCATTGAGCGCAAGAAAGCTGCCGGCCTGGATTGTCGAGACCGCGTTCCCGCCGGTCGAGAGGGTGAGCGTCGCTCTTGTTGGATACACAGGATTCAGAACTTGAAGTACCGCAGCTAGATCGGTGGAATGATAGGCCGAGTCTCCTGAATAGTTGGCGGAGATGTCTACAAACCCGGAAGGGATGGACTGGGTCACAGATCCGGACACTTGAAGAGTTGCCACGCCGTTCACGAGCGGCGCATCGCCGAGGTGGATGCCCTGGGCGAACATGTCCACGTTTCCTGTGGGGACCGGCGCGCCAGCGACGGAAGGTTGCAGAACCAGAGTGAGCGCGAATCCCTGGTTGTAGTCAACTGTTACGGGATTTACGGCGATCGATCCGTTGGCTATTCCAGCGCCGTTGCCGCCAGTCTCCGGCTGATTCAGAAGGACCGTGAAGCCTGCACTGCCGGGATTTGGACTTGCCAGAGCATAGGAGCGCAAGGCGAGGATGTCGCTGAGGCCACTGCCGGTGAAGTCCGCGGTGTCGAGGCCAGCCATGGCGCCCGCGGAATAATACTGCTCATTGGAATATTGGCGTGCGCCCAAGTTGCGAATCACGCTGATGAGTGTTCCGCTTTCGAGCGCGAAACCCGAATGCCCGCTGGAATCCAGTTTCGCCAGCGACATGGTGACGAACGGATGGGAGAGCGGCAAGACTTGCGTGGCCGAGAATCCTCCCTTTCCGTCTCCGTATTCGATAACCAGCACGGTGGCCGGCTTCAGCGTGGTATCGCTGGATGTTTCGGTGGCCAGAAAGACAAGGTCGAGGTTTCCGTCGCCATCCAGATCGGCCATGGCGCCGGTGGCAAGCCCGCCCTGCTGCCCGCCCGTGCCCATGGGGGTCCAACTGGAGTTCGTGAGGCTCAGGCTACCGCCTGCGCGGAAGCTTCCGTCGCCGTTGCCGAGCCATATCTCGAGAGCCGAGACATTCCGATCGAAGATCGCGGCATCCGGATGGCCGTCTCCATTCAGGTCCCCGGCCGCTAGAAGTGCAGGCGTGTCGATCCCCGCATTCGGCGTGTACGGAGGCAGGTTGGTTGTGACCTGCTTGAATGTCCGATTCGGTCTTCCGAGCAGCGCAATCAGCGAGTAGTACCAGCCGTTCGCGCCAACAACACCCAGATGCAGCGAGGAGATACTGAGCAGATCGCTTCTGCCGTCACCGTCCAGGTCGGCAACCAGGCCGTTCGTAGCAGTGGTCAAATTGACGGGCGCAAAGCTGCCATCGCCGTTCCCATACAGCACCTGGCCGTTGAGCAGAATATCCTGGCGGCCATCGCCGTCGAAGTCTCCAACTGTGTTGCCGATGTAGTTATAGGCTGTGTTCACCACCGTGCTTGTCTTCACCGGCGCCTTGAAGCCACCACCCTTCACCGCGGGATAAGTCCGGATGAGCCCGTCGGTTCCCACTGCCGCCACATCCGCGATACCGTCGCCGTTGAAGTCCCCTGCATAGAGGAAGGTAACCGGCATAACACCGGGAGTGATGGTGCTGTCAGGGAATGCGCCCTGCTTGTTGCCGAAAGAGAGTTCGATGCCTCCATAGACGCCGACGGCGATGTCGTTTGCGCCATCCTCGTTGAAGTCTCCGGCAGCCAGTTGGGTTGTGAATACGCCAGACGTGCGGTATTGCGGAGCACTATATGAAAGCGCGCTCATTGCGACGAGCGTTTCAAATCCTTCCATGCTGGTAATCAGAAGGTCGGGGATCCCATCACCGTTCAAGTCGGCTACATCGAACTCGGTCAGAAAGGGAGTGTATTCGAGCACAGCGCCGGTAAGGAACTTGGGCGAATTGAAACTCCCATCCGCATTGCCCGTCATTACTCCTATGTCCCCGGTACTGTTCCCGCCAATCAAATCCACATTCCCGTCGCCGTTCAAGTCGGCAACGTTCCTTACCCAGAACTGTGTGCCGGAGTCAGGAAAGGTTCGAGAGAAAGTGAAGCTGCCCTTGCCGTCCCCCAGCCACACGGAAGCCTCGCCGGTCCTGTAGACGTCAAGAACAATCAGGTCCTGAAAACCGTCGTGATTTACATCGGACGCATAGATAGCATAAGGCTCATAGTAGTCGCTGACCAGCGTCGATTGCGTGAAGTGCCCGGTCCCATCCCCGAGGTAGAGGGTAATTCGCTCGTCGTAGACGTCCGGGGCAGCAATATCCAGGTTCCCATCCCCGTTGAAGTCGGCCAGGGCTAACCGGAGGTTCACATAGGTGGAAGTGCCGGCATTAAAAGGAGAGGGAGGATTATTGGAGATGATGGGAGCGCCGAACGTGCCATCGCCGTTTCCGGGGACCACAACAAACTCCCAACCGAAGGAGATATTGGCGGGCAGAAGAATGTCTAAGTGGCCATCTTTATTGAAATCTCCGACGGCCAATCTGCATGGGGCCACCAAGAAATAGGAGCAGGTCCCATCCGGCAGTTGAACCGGGGTTCCTTCGGTGAAGTTGCCTTTTCCATCTCCCAGAAGAATATGGAGGGTAGGGGGCAGCGATGTCTCCACATAGGCAAGATCGAGGTGGCCGTCTCCGTTCCAGTCGCCGGTCACCAGGCCAACCGGGTCGATCCCGGTCACGATCATGGGTGGATTTTGAAACTGCTGAGGATGTGCGATTGCCGTGCCGCACGTGAGTCCCATCACGCACATGAAGACCAGCCGGGCCGCTCTGGTCAGGTTGAAGAGCCGATTTGGCCTGTGGCACATCGCCTTCATCCTCCCTGAACGATGGCTTCCTGGCAACAGTCTGTACTGGGAGAAGCTGTGGCGGAACGCGCAGCAGCATCCAGTTGAATGACTTCGCCACCCAGTGCAATAATAACTCCAAGCAACGGACCGGCATAGTTTTCCGCGCCCGGAAGGAAACCTTCGGGACATCGAGTTCCGTGAGCGTGCTTGGGCCGTTGCGTGATTCCTGGCGTGCACCGCGATGGTTGAGGCCGCGATGACCCAGGCATTGGGCTGTTCTGCCAGGTTTCCCGCGGGCGCTCCGCAGAGGCAAAGCACTCCACCGGGCCTCCCGATAGCTCTTGCGGACCTTCGTCCTACAGAGGTGCTTGCCGTGAAGAACCCGCATGCGCTTGAAGCCTTGGCGCCCTCTGCCTCGGGCCGAGAACACAGACAGTTGAGCCCCGCGTTGGCCGTAGTCGCGGCTCTTGCCGCTTTGCTGTGTATGGGTGCCTCGGCCGAGCCGCAGTCCACCACCGTGCCCGCGGCCACCCCCACATTTTCACCGGTGGCGGGGACCTATACATCTCCCCAGTCGGTCACCATCAAGGATGCAACCGCCGGCGCGACGATCTACTACACCACCAACGGCACCACGCCTACAATCTCTTCAAGCAAGTACACAGCCGCAATCACGGTGCAAGCGACCGAAACTCTGAAGGCCATTGCTACGGCAACTGGCTACTCGCAGTCGGCAGTGGCTGCAGCAACTTTTACGATTATCTTGCCCACTGGCACGCCGACCTTTTCGCTTGGGCCCGGAACCTATACCTCGGCGCAAATAGTCACTGTGAAGGATGCAACAGCGGGCGCGGCGATCTATTACACAACCAATGGAAATGCGCCGACAGCTTCATCGCCAAAGTACACGGGCGCAATCACGATTGCAAAGACGGAGACGGTGGAAGCCATTGCAGTTGCAACAGGCCACTCGCCCTCGGCCGTTGCCTCGGCAAGCTATACGATTAACCTACCTGCGGCAACGCCCACTTTCTCGCCCCCGGCTGGGACATATACCTCTGAGCAGCAAGTGACCATCTCAGACAAGACGCTGGGTGCGATTGTTTACTACACCACCAACGGGGCGGCACCGACCAGCTTCTCCAGCGTGTATGGCGGGCCAATCACGGTTTCGGCGACGGAGACGCTGAACGCAATTGCAACGGCGGGCGGATACTCTTCGTCCACGGTTGCAACAGCGGCTTACACCATCCACCTGCCTGCGGCAGCGCCCACCTACTCAGTTGCCTCGGGAACTTATACGTCGGTGCAGACTGTTATGCTCGCGGACGCTACGCCGGGAGCGGTCATTTACTACACTACCAACGGCGGCACGCCAACTACCAGTTCAGCCAAATACGCATCGGCGATTACGGTTGGGGCCTCTGAGACGCTGAAAGCCATTGCGACGGCGACCGGCTACACAACCAGCCCTGTTTCCGTTGCCGCTTACACCATCAATCTGCCCGTGCCGGGGTTTTCAATCTCCGCCTTGCCTGCAAGCCTGGCCCTGTCGCTGGGGCAGACCCAGAACTTCACCGTCGGCATTGCCCCGCTCAATGGATTTACATCGAGCGTGAGCCTCATGATCGGCGGGCTTCCGGCCGGGGTGACGGCTGCTCCTGCCCAGTTCACGCTTACGCCCGGAAGCCAGAAGCAGGTCACGCTGGCGGCAGCCACGACAGCCACCAAGGGCATTGCAACGGTGACTGTGTCAGGCGTGAGCGGCAAGCTGACGCAGAATGCACGGATCGCGCTGACCGTTCAGACTCCGCCACCGGGGATTGCAATCAAAGCTACGCCTTCGTCCGTTTCGGTCTTTCCCGGCACTTCGCAAAGCGTTACGGTCTTGGTGAGCGGAGTCAACGGCTACTCCGGTTCGGTCAACGGGACCGTCAGCGGGCTTCCTGCAGGGGTGACCGTAAGCCAGCCCAGCTTCACCGTTGCAACCGGCAATTCGGTGTATCTCTCGGTGGAGGCTGCAGACACGGCGGCCGCCTCGGGATCTGCAACCATCTCCCTGACCAGCGGTTCGCTTTCAGCGTCGGCGAGCCTGCCCATCGCTGTGGTGACCACGCCGGACTTCACGCTCGCCCCCAGCAACTTTGCGATGTTTACGATCTTCCAGAATTCCACTTCGAAGATTGCGGTCACCTCAAATCCGTTCAATGGATTCAACCAGCCAATCGCGTTTTCGTTCGCGGGGCTTCCCAGCGGTATTACATTCTCTCCGGCCACCTTCTCGCTGCTGCCCGGCGCCACGCAAGTGGTAACCACCACCGCCACATTTGCGCCGGTAGCGGGTTCCTACGCCACGATCACCATGACCGGCGCGGGTGGGGGCGTTACGCATCAAGGCCAGTTCAGTCTGGACGTGCTGGCGGCGCCCTTTTCGATGTCGTCCCCGCAAGCCTCGGTTACGGTCCCCGCCGGTTCCACCAACAGCTTTGAAGTTCAGTTCTCAGGCAACTCCGGCTCGTTGGGGTCCTATTCCATACAGGTGGGCGCGCCGCCATCCGGGGTCAGCGTTGCCCCAGCCAGTTTTACGATTCCAGCCACCGGGGGCTCAGAGACGGTGTACGTGGAAGCCGGGAGCAAGGCCACGGCCGGCACAGTTTCCTTGAAGGCGACGTACGGTCCTTTGAGCCAAACGCTCACGGAGCACATTGCTATCGGCGCGGCGGACAAGTTTCCTGCCGTGCCGTTGAGCACTGCGGATCAGTTGGTTCGCACCGATGCGCTGACGCCCTATACCAGCTTCCCGCCACCGCTGTACTTGATCTACCACGCCGCGACCAATCAGTTTTTTTCAACGGACGCCTTTCTGAACCAATTGAACGTGGTGGATGCCTCCAGCCTGGCGCTGAAGACGATTATCGTTCCCGGCGCATTCGGGCTGGACCAGGCGCCGGATGGAAGCGTGATCTACATCGGAACCCTGCAAGGCGATTTGTATGTGGTGGACCCGGTGCATCTTGCCGTTCTGCAGCGTTACCCCTCCAGTTCCATCAGCCCGTACGGCTTTGCAGCGAACGCGGTGTATGCGCTGGCGGACGGGAAGCTGCTGCTAGAGCAGTACTTCCTTGTCCCTGGGTATTCCATCGTGGATGGGAATGGTCCGCTGGCTTTGTGGGACCCGGCGACAAACGGAATCACCGTCTTCACGGATGCACAGGACGTGGACGGCCTGGTTCCGGAGAAGGTTGCCTGCCTTCGCAAGTTTGAGAACGTGGTGCTGACAAACAACCGCACCCGTGTCTTGCTGGCGCCTCTAGGAGGCGCCGAGGGCAATTCCATGTTGTGTTCGTTCGACCCGGAAGCGGACACCTGGAACTGGTCGCCTCTCCTCAACAACGGCATTGGCGGCATGATCTCTGCCTTTGCGGTCACCTCCGACGGGGGCACGGTGGTTGCTTACGACGGCATCAATCTCTACGTTCTCGACTCCGCGACACTCTCCCTGAAGAAATCGTTTCTAGTGGGTACGGGCGAGGACCCGCTCGATTATCCTCCGCTGCTGCTGAGCCAGGACAACAGCAAGGCCTTCCTCAAAGACCAGCAGGGTTCCGACGTAATGGATGTCTACGATCTCGCTACGGGCAAGATGGTTGGTTGGGTTTCACAGACCGAGACTTTCTGGGGAAGCCCCTATTACCAGGCAGTCAGCAAGAGCGGGCTTGCAGCGGGCGTTGTCTATGGAAGCGGCATCGGGCTTCTGGATACGACGGCGATTCATGCGCTTCCCATCGGTACAAGGTTTTTCCCGATGGAGTTGCGCGATGCCTACGGGCCGGTTGGCGGCGGCACGCCAACCAGTTGGCTCTTCGGCCAGCCGCCGCCCCCTCCGCTGGGCAGCGTCTACTTTGGCGCCAATGCCGCCACCGGGCTGAACAACCAAGGATTCGACAACCTCTTGGAAGCCGTCTCGCCTGCGGGTCAACCGGGCCCCGTGGACGTGCGGATCTTTACCACCAACGGCAGTTCCCAGTTTCTGCCTGCGGGCTTTTCCTATGGCCCCTGGGTGCTGGAGTCCGCCACGGCTTACGCCACAGCCGAGGGAGGAGGTCCTGCCAGCCTTTACGGCTTTGGGTTCGGGCCGCAGGAGTACAACCCGAATTCGTCCGATTATCTTCCCGTGCCTCCCGGGCTCCAGTTGGAAGTCGGGGGAGCCTCCGCAAACGTGAACGGCTTTACCCCAACTCCGTTCAACAATATCTTTCCCGGTACTCCGCCCTTGCCGGCAAATGCTCTGCTCTATACCGTTCCTGCGGGAGTCGCGGGAACTTCGGCGAACATCACGGTCTCGAACGACAGTGGATCGACAACCGCAAGCACGCAGATTACATATCTTCCCGCAATACAGCGCTATCCAGTCGCAGATCAACTGGCCGACGGCATCTACGATCCCCGGCGGAACGTGTATTACTTCACCGGCGTGAACCAGATCCGAGTCTTTTCGCTCGCGCAGGGTGCGTGGCTGGCCTCCATTCCAATTCCTGCGCCAACCGGCGCGTATGGCCCTCAGCGCCTGTTCAGTATCGCGCTCTCTCCGGATGGGTCCAGGCTGGCCGTCAGCGATCCCGGCGCCATCGCAATCTACATGCTCAATCCTGACCAGCCATCGTCGGTGCAGAGCTTCCCGTATGCCGCACAGATTCCTCTCGTTCCGTTTACAGAGGAGCCCTCGGGGGTGGCCGTGACCAACAGCGGCACGGTATATTTTGCGACTTTCGATCTGGATGGAGACGGGTACAGGGGCTATCTGTACGTACTGAACCCCGCTACAGGGAAGGTCGTTGAGGTGCAGGGCTCAGGCCAGGTCACCTACCTGCCCGCGCAGGGTCCTTACCCGAACGGCAGGCTGGCCATTACCAACGACGGCACTCGCATCTACCTGAATGACGCAGGAGCAATTGGGTATGTGGATACCGCCGCCGGAAAATTCGTCCTGCCTGCCCAGAACGGCTCCTACATTGGCCAGGACGACTACGAACTAGTCCTCGGAGCGAACCAGACACGGCTGTTCGCGGCCGGTTCCTTGACCGACAGCAACCTGAACACCATTGGTATTCAGGCGCTGAATATCGCCGAATCGCTCGACGCGAATTATGTCTATGGAGCGGCGCTCTCGGCCGACGGCAGCCTCTTGTTCCAGCCGGGGGCGCAGGCGATCGATGTGTTTGACGGGAACACCGGAGCCTTTCGTGGCCGGATCTCGCTCCCTGTGACGCTCTCGCCGAACTATCGCGCCCTGGTATCCAACAACCGCGATAGCCGCCTGGTGGCCATCACCGGCGATACAGGCAACGGGATCGCGGTCATCGATCTGAATTCGTTGCCGGAGCCGGAGCCGCCGGCCTATCTTTCGCAAGTGGCAGCACCCATCCGGCAGGCGGGAGTCAGCCAGGCAGCGCAAGTTGCGTTAACCGCAACCGGAAAGGCACGCAACGCACTCATCTCCGCGCAAGGCATCCATCGTCTCCGCAGCCCGCTGCTCAAACTGCCTCAACGCCGCCGGCAATCCAAGGCTGATGGTCCGCATTGAAGGACGGAGCGGGCCGGACGAGTGTCTGATGGCAAGCAAGAGAAGTCACAGTTACCGCTCTGGCGGCCATTCAACTCTGCTGCCTCCCGAAGATGGGAGGCATTTTTGATTGGTGGCTGTTCTGGTGGCTGTTGCTACATTCTATGCTCAATCTCGAAGGAGCAGCCATGCCAAGAAAGGGAACAAGCTGCGAGATGTGTACGAAAAAGTGAAAGGTAGCGGCTTATGGCGAATCCACTACGTCGTTGGGAGGGAAACGGCGCCGTGAAAGGGCCGGCATCCGCCAGGGAGCAATCGACCTTTATGGCAAACGCAAAGCCGACGCCATCGCAGGGATCAAACAACCAGATCTACGTAACGCAAGGGGGGCACAGTCGGCGACCTGCGGGATGATGCTCCGGTGCAGGTGGCCCACAACAAAGACCTCCGTAACGATGCGTCCAGGGCGAAAACTATCCGTGCTGGCATCGGTGATGAGAAGGCGGCAGACATGACAGCCCAGGATCTGAGTAGCTGGCTGTCCCACCAGTGCAAGGCCGCGGGCACATACAATCGCTACAAGCCGCTCATCTCCCTCGCCTGCAAGGTAGGCGCATCGACCAGCCCGGAAGCGCTTCCTGAGCCGCGAAGAATACGCCACCCTGCATGCCACCATCGCTCGCCTCCATCCCGAGCATCTTCCGGAGTTCGTAGTCAGCGTCAACACCGGCTGCGGCTCACCGGGCAATACTCGTGCAGGTGGTCACAGGTCGGGTTGACGGGGAGATGATCGATCTCACAAAAGTGAAGGGCTTCGCTGCAAGGATCGTGCACCTGAACGCAGAGGCGGTGGATGCAATCGAGTCGTTACGCCGTCCGGGGCAGAAGGGAACTGATCTTGTGTTCCCGTCCACCACAAAAGACTTTGACACCGGCGCCCGGTTCCATCCGGCGATGGTGGAGGCGGAGATCACAGGGTACCTGTGGCATTGCAGTCGCCATACGTTTTGTTCCTGGCTCGCGATGGCCGATGCCACGGAGCGGCAGATCATGCAGGTTGCCGGGCATTAGAGTTTGGCGATGGCCTCCGGCTACAGCCACCTCGCACGCAAACACACGCAGGCTGTGGTTGATCTCCTGTCCGTCACGGAGTAGTCACGCTGCCTTCTTTAGCGGCGCGCACGCCATGTCCTCGAAGTGGTCGGCCGCGAGAAGCGAACGAGTTCGGTGTAGGCTATCGTCACTTTCTTGCCAAGGCGCCGGGCGGCCAGTTTCTTGGTGCGGATGAGGTAATCAAGCCCGCGGGATTCTGAACACATGCGGAAGGCTACGCAAATCGTATCCTTGCCCCGGCAGCGCGGCGTTCACAAAGAGCGTGCCGGCCGTTTTGAATGTGCCATCCCCCATGCACTTGCCCGAAAAAATGCATCGTTGGCTTTGCGCGTTCAAATGCAACGAAGACCTTCGGCATCCCGGATGAGGTTCTCAGCTGGGCGCCCGGTCGAGGATGTCGTGGCTACCGCTGCCATCCTGCAGACCGTTGACCGCCGCGTCGCAGCGCCGATTCGTTGATCGATGCCATTCCCTCGGAGTAACCATTCGGAATTACCGTAGCGTGGTTTTGGGATAGTTACTAATGAGTCACAGAGAAAACCGAGAATCAACTTCCCATCGCCAGTCAAACTGTGAAATCATCAAAAAACTTTTCCATTGGCCTCGGCCATCCATTGCTTGAGATTCCCCTGATACAGAGCCTTGAATTTCCCCGGTTCAGGGCTTGGAACTTCCCCAACTCGAAGAAGAAGAGAAAACGCCATGTCCCTGCACTCCGCACGTTGGATTGCGGCGAGTCTTACGACTCTGTTCGCGCGCCTGCAAGAAGTTCTCAACCATGTTCCCGAAAACGAGAATATTGGGCGTAGGCCAGGCGCGACGTGCGCCGGTGCGCGTCTGCCTATCGCTGCATTGCGGCCACTCTTGTCACCGGTTGCCCTGCTTGTGGCGTTCTTTCTTGTGGCGTGCGGAGTCGCGTCCTCTGCCTCCCCCGCTCCGGAGAACTTCGGCTCGGTGAATTTGGGACATACGAGTAGCGCTGTTGCCATCTCGGTTCCCATTGCAACTTCGGGCACCCCGGCTTCGATTTCGGTGCTCACGCAGGGCGTCAGCGGGCTGGACTTTAATGTCGCCACAATCAACATCTGCCCTAGCATCATCGGCGGAGGGGGTCTTGCGAGTAGGGCGCGGCCAGAGTGTGCCGTGGTCTCCCCCGCGTCTCGAGGCCAAGTCTTGCAGGGCGGCGGCAACCCGGAAACCGTGGGGAGCCTCTGTGCCACGGGAACCCCGTACACCTCTGGCAACTTCTGCTACGTGGGCGTTACCTTCAGCCCTAAGGCGCCGGGACTGCGCCTGGGCGCGGTGGTCCTCAGGGCTTCCAATGGAACCGTCCTGGGAACCACCTATTTCTCCGGTACCGGCGTTGCGCCGCTGGTCGCATTGACTCCCGGGCAGATCTCCACCATCGCCGGCAACGGCCTGTACGCTCCCATCCTCGAGACTTCGCCCACACTGGCCACCAGCACCGCTTTGAAGGGTGTTGTCGGCGTAGCCGTCGACGCCGGCGGCAACCTGTTCTTCGCTGATAGCAACAACGAGATCTCGACAATTCCGTCGCATTCGGCCGACATCGAGCTGCTGGCTGGCGGAGGCGGCAACCCTGTCACCGCAGCCGGCGTTGCCGCCACCAGTGCTTCCTTCACCTCCATTGCTCTCCTCGCCCTCGATGGCGCGGGCTACCTCTACATCGTCGACAATGGCGACGGTGACGATCCCAGCCACAGCCAATTGGATCGTTATGACCCCGTCACCAAGATGGTCACGCTCGTGGCCGGCGGAGGGTCCACCGTACCCACCACGTCCCCCATCGCCGCCACGAGCGCCAAGTTCAGCGGCCTCTACGGCGCAGCAGTGGACGGCTTCGGGGACGTCTACTTCACTGACACCAATAACAGGCTCCTCCTCAAGCTGACCATGCCTGCAAACGGGAACGTCTCCACAGCTACCGTGGAGCTGGTTGCCGGAGGCGGGTCAACCAGTCTCACGAACGGCGGCAATACCGCCAGCACCACTGCAGTGTCCTTTGGCTCGCCCATGGGCGTTGCCATCGACGGCTCAGGGAACCTCTATGTCGCCGATTCGACCCAGAACACGGTCGACAAGATTCCCGCGAACACCACCAATATCCAAGCGATTATCGGGGCCCAGCCGCCGCAGTTTTCTCCTCCGCTGTCCAGCCCGCCCGTCACCTACCTTCCCCAGGTAGCCACCAACATCGAATTGAGCAACCCCACCGGTCTGGCAGTCGATGCAGCCGGCAACCTCTACATCGCTGCCCATGGACAGGTCGACGAGTTCACGCCCGCCAGCAGCGACATCGTCGAAATCGCCGGAGGCGGCAACAACAAGGCCTCAACTGCGTCAATCCCCGCGACCTGGGTACATTTCGGCTCCCTCAACGGCATCGCCCTCGACTTGGACGGCAACCTCTACATCGCGGAGACAGGAAACAACCAGGTCGATGAGATTCCCGCCAATCCGACCGCCCTGAGTTTTGCGAACCCTACCGCCGTAAGCGTGAAGGACACATCGGACGGCACGCCGACCGTGACGGTCTCCAACATCGGCAACGCCACGCTCAGCATTGCCGTGCCTGACTCGGGGATCAACCCGAACATCTCTACTGTGGCATTTGGCGAAGGGACCAGCACATGCTCGTGGGTAGCGCAGGGTGGCTCGGCAGCCACACTGGCTTTGGGAACCAACTGCACCTACGGGCTCACCTTCACGCCAGCTGAAGTCGGCCTGAACTCCGCCTCACTCACGCTGACCGATAACAACCTGCTTCAGAACGGTTCCACGCAGTCTGTTGCCTTGACCGGTGTGGGCGCGGCTCCCGCGGACGCCACCGCCACCACTGTGACCAGTTCCTCGTACAACATCGGCCTGGCTCAGTCGGTCACCCTCACGGCCACCGTTGCTGACACCACTACGCCGGGAAACACCCCCACCGGTACGGTTGCCTTTACTGACACGGTGGGAGGCGCCACCACCACGCTGAACGGCGCCGTCGCCCTCGATGGCACGGGCAAGGCCACGCTCAACAACGCCTTCCTGCTCGTTGACGGCGTTCACACCATCACCGCAACCTACGCCGGTTCGGTTGAACCCGAGGCCGGAGCCATCTCCAAACCCGGCAATTTCGCTCGCTCCGATGCCCACAGCGTTCTCACCACGTTCACCCCCACCTCCGCGGCCACCTATACCTCCAGCACCAACACAGCCACCATCACCGTGGGCGCGGCAACCC
>Ga0302320_10020783_pt1 | contig 13064 bp, 16 predicted proteins | sample Bog_T0_3_FD_202130 | JGI IMG/M metagenome (GOLD analysis project Ga0302320, IMG submission 202130) | Peat permafrost microbial communities from Stordalen Mire near Abisko, Sweden - Bog_T0_3 | ecosystem: Environmental > Terrestrial > Soil > Wetlands > Peat | place: Sweden: Abisko, Stordalen Mire...
CGGTAGCATTATTGGGCAATCTGCTGCTCTAAATTCAAAAGATTACTCAAATGCTCAAACTGCTCATTATGGTGTGAATGACCAAATATTTAAAACCGAACAAACCATAAAGCAGATGAAAGCACAAGGACAAAATACAAGTCATTTAGAGGCCATCCTTGCTCGTGTAAAACAGTCAGAGGGATTAAATAACCCTACACAAGCTAATATTGCACCTGCAACTACTCAATCTACTGCTTCTGCACTTAGTAGTGTAGCTGGTGTTGGGATTGATTTACTTTCTGGTGGCACATACGGAACGGCTACCAAAGGCATGACGACTGGTAAATTGGCATTAAATGCCGCTAAGCCGACTGTCATTGCTGCGGGAGAGAAAGGCCTGAAGGCAGGAGGAGAGGCAGTAGGAGATTTGACTAAAAAATCTGTTTTAGGAAAAGATGCTATAAAGACCTTAGGACAGATAGGAGATTCAGAAGCACAGAAGTTTGCAAAGGGAAAGACTTTTAGCGAAGTCGTCAATGGGACTCAAAAAGCAATAGATGAGTTCGTGTCTAAATCTAAAACAAGCCTTCAAAAAGTAAAAGAGGCAATACCGCATATACAAGTAGACCCTAAAAAGGTAATCGATAAATTGAATGAGGGAATAATGAGCAGTATAGAAAACAGCCAGGTATACAAAGGCATGGAAAAGGATGCTACATTGTTTAAAAATCCTACAGAACTTATCAACAGCGGTCTTATGAATGCAGATGAAGCAAAAAAGGTTCAAGGAATAGTCGGTGCGGTTAAAAATTGGAAAGATACATCAGCTAGAGGAATTCTTAACTTGAAGGAAAAGCTAGCGCCTTTCTATAAAGAAGGACTCGATAACTCAAATCGTGTTTTGAGTAGAGTTCAAAATGGTCTTAAAGACCTTGTCGGTGAAGTCTATCCTGAAATAAAGCCCGCTTTGGCAAAAGCATCATCGGATATAGATAAAGCAGAAGAATTCTCGAGAAATCTTATTGGAAGAGATACGATAAGCGGAGAATCTAAGTTGCAATCAATTGCCAAGAATCTGAAAAATCCAGCCGCTAATGCTGAAAAGATAGGATTATTAAATGATCTAAAGAAATTTACGGGACATGATGTCATTCCAGAATTGAAGGGATATGCAAATTATCTAGAATTACTTGATAAGGATTTTCCGAGCAAGATTGGTACTATTGCAAAAGCCGCAAGTATAAGACTAGGTATAACGGGCGGCATAGTGGCTGGGTTGGGAGAGTTAAAAAATATAACAGGACTATGATTTACACGCCACAATAAGAAATATGCTAAAAAGCAATAATAATTCCATGTCACAAACTATACCACAACCAAAAACGAATAGCAACTTAAAGTTCATCTGGTTTACTTTTGATCACGTTGCTACTTCTGTGGCTATAAAACTCATTGAGGAAGGTAATACACTCATTTTAGCTGAGATACAAGACGCTTCTGAATTGCAAACTGGTAAAAAAGAAGATGCTGAAACAAAAAAAGAGCGTCTAGCACTTTTTGACGGACTGATTCAAAAGCATGATGCAAAATCAGTATTGAAAAAGATGGCGAAGATGAAAAATAAAGATGAATGGGTTGTGATATTTGATTTTAATACTCTATGGAGATATTCCGAGCTTGTATTAAAAATGGGCTTCAAAAAAGGTTTCTTTCCATTAAAGAAAGATTACGATTTCGAGGAAGATAGAGACGCTGGAAAGAAGTTTGTAGCTAAACACTATCCTACTCTCAAAGTTGCCGAAGTTCACGAGTTCAAAAAGATTGACGAGGGTATAAAGTTTCTTGAAACAGACGGCTCTGGCAATATTTACGTTCTCAAATCATTTGACGGAGATGGTTCTACAGTTTTGCCTATGAGTGAAGACCCAGAATTAGCTAAGGAAGAAATAAAGGGTGCTTTGGAGCTTGAACAGAAAGAATACGAGAAAAAAGGATATATTCTTGAACAGAAAATAATCAATCCTATCGAAATTACACCCGAAGCTATCTTTTATGACGGAAAACTTGTTTGTACAAATATAGATATTGAAAATAAGCCAGTAGGTTCAGGTTCAGTCGGCCCAATGACAGGTTGTGCAGGTAATCTTATATTCAAGACTGATCCAAAAGAAAAGATAAATAAAATAGCATTTCCTCCTATCGTTCAGAAAATGGCTTCACTCCATACAGGACTTTTCGTATGGGACGCCTCTATCCTAATTGACCCTATGACGGGGCAAACCTACTTCGGGGAGTTCTGCTCCAATCGTTGGGGTTACGATGCACTATTCGCAGAATTAAGCCTTTGCGACAGTGTTTCAGCCTACTTTGAGAATATAATTGCAGGTAATTCACCTTATACCAAGACTTTTGCGGCTGGAGTAAGGATGTTCAACCTCAAAAAGCACAAGGATGTTCCTGTTATATTCAAAAATGACGAGAAGAATGTATATATGTATGATGCTCTTTTGAAAGACGACAAAATCGTTTCAACTGGTTGTGAATGGGATTTATTATCAGCAAATGGTGCAGACAATAATCCTGATAAAGCAGTAGAAAAATGTTATGCCATTTTACATGATGTCAATTTCACAAATGGGTACTATCGTCCTAAGTTTGATTTTCTTTCAACTGAATATCAAAACTCTATCGTTAATCGTTATACTTATGCCAATCATAAGTTTTTTGAGCTTCCCGATTTCAAGAAAAGAGATACAAAGAGCATGTACCAAGAAGTAATAAAGACAATTGAGGATATGGATAAGGAACATGCTGATACTATATCTAAAAAGGATTCAGCGTATGCACAGGAACTTGTAAACCTAAAGAATAAATATGATTCAGAGATAAAATCAATTCGTGATGAAGTAATTGAAGCATTAAAATGACTAAAAAAGAAAGACTAGAAAAAATATTGAAGAAGACCATGACTCCTGATGAGTTTGAGGCTTTTTCTGTTATGAATCTTTCAAAAGATGTAGAAAAGTCAAAAACATCTATATCTGATTACATAAAACAAGTTGAAGAAAGATTTGAATTGACTAATGGTGATCTTTCAACTTTGGAAAATGAATTAAATGAAAAGTTTGAAGAGATTGAAAATGAAATTGAAGAAAAGATAGGTACTTCATCTAAAAAGGGTATTGAATTACTTGATGAAACAAAGACTCGTTTATTTGAAGAAATTAAGTCTATTGATTATCACTTACGAAGTGCTATTACATCAGAAATAGGGCTTACAAAGAAAGAGATAAATACTATAATCAAAAAAATAGAGAAAGATATTGAGGAATTGTTCTGGTGGAGGTCACTCAACGGATCAAATAATGTTCAAGCTGTATTGAATGTTAAAAGTGGAGGAAGTATGGTCGCTAGTAATGTTACAGGAATAAACTTTGTTGGATCAACAGTTACTACTGATAATAATGGAAATGTAACAATCAATACTGGCGGTGGTGTCGGTGGTGGTTCAGGTTATCAACTTCCAACAGGAACTGTAAACGGCTCAAACCAAGTCTTCGTCTTTGCAACTGCACCTAATGCAATAGTGGTAGATGGTGCAACCTTACAAGCTACTGAACAGAGCGGAACAGTTAATTGGAAGGGAACTCTTACAGTAACTATGACTGTACCGCCAGTAAATAGTATTTTTGGTGTAGCCTAGATTAGCATGTTATAATTATACATATGAAAAAACTAATCATTTCAATAATCGCAATCACTTTGATTCCTGTCAGTGCTTTTGCCTATACAGGAAGTTGGGGCTTTCTTTCAACCTCAACACCTAACTACTACCCTCTTTCAGTCTTTGGCACAGCCCCAGGGGTATGGGCAGACCACTTCGTAGCAACTTCCACCACAGCTACATCAACTTTCCCCATAGCTTCATCATCCTGTTTCTGGAATGGTACTAATTGTCTTGTGAGCGGACTTAACTACTGGACTCAATCAGGTGCTACTACAACTAATACTGTAGCCAATGTCGCTTCTACTCTTGGTGTGTTTGGAAGTATACAGGCGACAAGTACAACCGGAACAAGTACTTTTGCTGGTGCAGTGGGAATTGGTACAAATAATCCATTGTCGCTATTAACTATTACTGGAAATAATACGATAGCTAATATTCTTACAGTTTCTGGTGGCACAGGTATAGTAGGTGTACAAGGTCAAGGAATTACTCTTAGTACCGGTGCAGGTGCTGGTTCAGGAAGTAACGGAGGTCTTGGAGGTGATTTTTCAGTCACAACAGGTAGTGGTTCCAGTGGTGGCGGTGGTAGTAACGGTCGTGGCGGGAATGTTTCGTTTACTCTCGGTAGCGGAGCTAACTTTGGTCCTGGTGCTGCTCAGTTGGGAGGCTCATTTTCTTTGGTATCAGGTAAAGGTGGCGATACATCAAGTCCTACTATACCAGCTAATGGTGGAGCTGTAGCATTTACAGCTGGTAATGGAGGTAACGATGGGTCCAACGGACAACCTTCTGGTACAGGAGGAACTATTACCTTTACTGCTGGTAATGCGGGTACAGTTTCTTCATCCACAATAGCAGGTGGAAATGGTGGAAATATTATCTTCATTCCAGGTAAAGCCACAGCTACTGGTACACCTGGGTATATCGGTATCGGTACCACTTCACCAACTAATCTACTTTCTGTCGCTGGCGACGGATTCTTCAACGGTAATATTACTGGTACAAACATTATTGCAACAGGCACTCTCACTGTCTCTGGTAAGACAACTCTCGCCAACGCCTCAACAACAAATATTTCAGCTTCAGGTTTCGCTAATGTCACAGGTACAACTACAACAGGTGGTTTGAGTGTTGGATCATTAAACGGTGTTCTCTTTGGAACAAACGGGGCAATATCAGCAATTGCTACATCATCACTCGGCATTCCAAACTATTGGACATTGTCTGGTGCTACGACAACTAATACTGTAGCTAATGTCGCTTCTACTCTTGGTGTGTTTGGAACTATACAAGCGACAAGTACAACAGGGACGAGTACGTTTGCTGGGGCTGTTGGTATTGGTACATCTTCACCAATAGCCACTCTCTCTGTCATGGGTACAAGCAGTTCAAACATAAACCCATTTGTCGTTTCATCATCTTCAAATGCACAGATGTTAACTCTTTTGCAGAACGGCAACTTTGGTATTGGTTCAACAACCCCTAGTACTGCTCTTGTTGTCGTTGGAACAACAACCATTTCATCAGGTTCAAGTTATGTAGGACAAGCAGTATGTTACCTAGCAAACGGTTCTCTTGGACACCAAACATTGGCGCAATTAACAGCAGGAACGTGTGTAGCAAACTAACATGAACACCTTAGACGAAATATGTTATAATATATACATGTAAATGTATGACATCAATTCTTCAATGGATAGCAGGTGGAGCAGTAGGATTACTTGCAACGATTGCACTGGCTAATTCAACAGCTACATCTACTAACATTGCGGATTTACAGACGATAGTAGCAACACATTCAACTGAAATATCAAACCTAAAGTATTCTGAGTGTATCCAAAATGAAAATATGAGAAACCTTGCTTCAGCCGTTCATGCAAGTTTTGTGTCTGACCCCAATTGTAATTAACATGAATCTAGTTGAAGGAATACATTATCATAATGGCAGAAAACCATCTTCAATAAAAAGATGGATAGTAAAACAGATTATTCCCCGTGCTTCTGCACAAGTACCCTTCGACTGGAATAAAGGGGTGGATAATACCACAAAAGTTTCAAAGATTAAAAATCAATTTCAAAGTTACTCTTGTTGGGGACAACACATAGCATATATTCTTGAAATAATCACAGGAAAGGAGTTTTCAGCAAAGAGCTTTTATTCACGCTGTTTCGCTTCTGGAGGTGGAGTTGAGGAATCAGTCGGGCAGACTAGTTTAAACACGTCTGGGGGCAATTTTGAGGCTTCTGTACCCTCTTATAAGCCCGATGGAAGCGTTGATGAGTCTTTCATGGAGGATACCTCATACTTGACCAAAGAAATTGTAGATGAAGCACTTACAAATGCAGGGTGGAAAAAAGTAGACATTTCAATTGACATGGACTCAATTGCTCATGCTATAGACGAATATTTTGCAGTCGGGATTGAGTTGGAAGGTAAGAATGGGTGTAACTGGCTTTCAGCAAATCCCTTACCACCTGTTTCAAGTAATCCAAATGAGTCTTGGTATCACTACATGTGTTTTGCTGGTGCTGGACAACCTTTAGGCTATCAAAGATTAAAGGCATTACAGAGTTGGGGAGAAGTTGGTGAACATGGAATACAATACTTTCAATCAAACTATCTTCCTTACTTTTTAAGTGTAACTGGATATTATAAACCTATTATCATTCCACCAGTGGTTCTTGAAACAAAAACTATTCCACCATTAGAAGTACCTTTACAATCCACCTCAACTTTGTCTATTACACACAATTCTTCACTCTGTGTGTCCTTTTGGACATTTGTCCTTGAGTTATACATAGTCTTATTTGTAAAAAAGTAAAGGACATGCGACAATTCACACGTTGAGGACATTTTGGTTTAAATTGTATTTCTACTGGGATTATCCTTGACCACTCAAACTATTTGAGAGGGAAGTACAAAACTTTTTCTAAATAAAATATCTCTCCCTCTTATATATCGTCTTTGCTGAAAGTCCCCATTCGGGGATTTTTAGCTTTTTAAGCCGTATGAAAATCATTTAAATTACATGATAACAATGGTATAATTGTACTTGGAGATTATTCTATGACAACTAAACTACACTGTATCCAATGCGGTCAGGAGTTTTATGTCCTGCAAGGTGAAGCACCTATCACAACCTTGGATGGTTGCGTTTGTTCCAACATCTGTTTAACCAACTGGTTTCACAGACGAGTAAGCGAAGCTGAAAAGCCTTTTAAATCACTTTCTAACACACCACCTATACGGAGGAGATTATGAAAGGATGTTGCCCTAAGTGTCACAAGTCTTACGACGACGTGATGTATACGGAACACCATATACTCCCTAAGCGCCTATTTCGTGGCTCATGGGACGTTATATCCATTTGTCGGGGGTGTCACGATTTGTTAGAAAAGAAAATACCCTTCAGTGAAAAGTTGCCAGTGAGCACCTATTATCTGATTGTGAACAATTTTCTTGGCTATCATGCCGTGACACCACCCGAAAGAACATTAAGTTGAAAGGACTTATGCAATACAGCAAATACTTACTTTGCGGCAACTGGGATAATCCACAATCCTACTGTGGCAAGTGTCCTATTCGTTGGGATATGAATGGGAAACCTACCCATTTCACAATGAAGCCAGCATTTATTGCTTCTCACCATACAGCCAAAGGAACTCTCGCTGATGGTTATGTAGTAGCGGTTCGTGTCTTTTATGACGAACCAGAGTCCAACTAAAAATCCCCGACATTTTTGCCGAGGATTTTCTTTACCTTATTGTAAACTCAATCTCCCTTACTTCAAAGATTGATAATGTGGTTACTGGTTCTTCTGTGTGGATTGATAGAACAGTTCCATGGGGGCATTTTGGTAAGTCTATTTGAGTAATAATTGCCCAGCCTTTTTGTTTCAGAGCAAAGAACTTCCTGTCCCTTTTTATTTGTCGTTTTTCTTTGTTGGTCATATTCTTTTACTTTAATTTATTAATTACGACTGTGGGGGAGGGCGAGATAACTTTGGGTGAAGAATACCTTTGCATTTTCGTATAGCCAACTTCCGCCATGCTCACCAAACTTTTCTCTAAACTCTTTAACTTGTTCCTGATACACCTTGAGAAATAGGTTCATAGTAATTGATTTTTAACTCCGTTTATCCACGCTTCGATTCGTGCCAAACGATCCTCATGATTTTTAATAACTGGTGGCATGTCTGTAAGGGAACAAGAAATCGCAGAAGAATCACAAAGGGAAATTGCCACACGAGCACCGTAGTAGGCATACCGATTGCCCGAGTTGTTCCAGCCGAACCCGACCTCGCGGCTGCCCGGACTCCAGCAACCATTCGCGACCCAGTCGTCGGAAAGACTATCTTTAAACACAGTCCATCCTATTTCATCAGGATATTTTTTATACTTTTCATAATACGCTTGAAAGAACAGGATATACTCACGGAGTGTCATCATGTTTGTCTTGTCCATTTCATTCCATGAATTTCCTTTGAAATCAGTCGATTCTTGCGTATCAGTGAACTCGCGAGTTGTTGTCTCTTTTGGTACAGGAAAGTTTTTGTCTAACTCGTCATTATCCCAGTACGAATACACAGAAAACTTCTTACGGAGGTTATCCATCAGTTCACTTGTCTTTTTTGTTGTCTCGGTTATTTTCATTTTATTTGTATGTATTATTTCTTTTGTTAATTTCATATCCTATATTATTAACTAACTTTGATAATTTGATTGAAATGGACAGGCTGGGGTGAATAATATATTTTGTGGTTAGGTATTTCTCCGTTTCCCAAAAACTAGTATTTTCATTATTCACCTTAGTCTATCCACTTCATTTTTAATGTTCACTCATCTATCTGTTCGATGAGGGATTACGTCTTAGCGTCCTTTTTTTATTCATCTCTTTCGAGTTTCGATAGTAATACAGAATCGAGCGTAGATTTTTCTTTTCCCGAAGCCTCGGCGTTCTCTGTCTTCTTTCGTTATTGAACTTCGTGAGACATTGTTTGCAGTATGAACGATAGTAGTATTTGCCGACAGACTTGTGGTAACTTTTTCTAAAGTATTTTAAGTCTTTTGATTTTAGGCATCTACGACATTCTTTCATATATTTATATCTTACTTCTTATAATCTACTCGCTCTTGGGGGAGGAATGACACTGACATCTACAACCTTTGTACTTAGCTTTTTTAAGATTAGCTACACAGCGAATACAATGGTCTTTTTGTTCTTTTGAAGTTGTAATGTAGTTCTTCATATTCTTTTACTTAAAGCTGTTAATCAATTGTTGCAGTAAAAGTTTTACCGTCCACTTCAACTTTTACTTTCTTACCTGACAAAGATACTTCTTCATTAACTTTGATACCCGTAATGGACTCAAAGATTTCTGGGGTGAAATTTGGAAGATTTTGAAACCACTTCTTATCACTATCACTTGCCCTTGCCCAGTATTCTGCCCACGCTTCTTTATAGGTAAGTGTCTTTAATTTACCATCCATATTCTTAGTATCAGTTGTCTGCTCGTCTTTAGGAAGGTCTTTATATGATACCCAATCAGTGATTTTAAGTTCTGGATATACGAATGAAAACTTTTTACTAAACTCTGAATATGTATATTCACTGTCTTTGTTAAATAAGCGCATTTTAGGTTCATTGGTGTTGAACCAGCCTGAATTGTCGTTGCCTGAATTGTAGTTGCCTGAATTGTAGTAACCTGAATTGTAGTTGCCTGAATTGTAGTAACCTGAATTGTAGTAACCTGAATTGTAGTAACCTGAATTGTAGTTGCCTGAATTGTAGTTGCCTGAATTGTAGTTGCCTGAATTGCGGTAACCTGAATTGTAGTAACCTGAATTGTAGTCGCCTGAATTGTAGTTGCCTGAATTGCGGTAACCTGAATTGTAGTAACCTGAATTGTAGTTGCCTGAATTGTAGTAACCTGAATTGTAGTTGCCTGAATTGTAGTTGCCTGAATTGTTACAACCAGTATTTTCTAACTTGTGTTCTTCTTTACAAGAATTACATTTTGACATATATTTTAATTTTTAAAGCTGGTAATAATAGTGAGTAACTTGTCAACTGCATCGTTATTTCCTGTATGCAGTCCAATCTGATAATTCATGGCTAGAACATCTTTACATTGTTCAGTGTGACCTTCTTCAACTTTAATTTCTTCCACCCTCTCCTTTATCTCTTGTAAAAGCTGGGAACGGGTGGTGCGGAGTTCAGTACGAATAAAATCTCCTACTTTTGCCCAATCAGTTTTCCAACAAGTTTCATCTGTACCATATTTTTGAAAGCCACTTGTTTCAGGATAAATATGATTCACAAGAAATCTTTCCTCCCAATCTTGCTCTTTTATGATGTTAGTTTTGTCCATAGATGCTTTTGATTATATCTCGTATATTTTCTGCTTTCTCCTTGCTTTCATATGAGCCAAGGAACGCTTTACGACCTTCATTCTTATTACTATGTGGCATTTCCATTACTAATCCCTGTCCTGTGATATACCAATTATTTTTCATGATTACGGTATGCCCTGCTTTACGGACGGTTTCTATCGCAAGGTTTAAAGGAATCACAGAAGAATCGCAGAGTGAAATTGCCACACGAGCACCGCCGTCGGCATTCCGATTGTCCGAGCTGCTCCAGTAGAACCAGACCCTGCGGCTGCCCGGACTCCAGCTACCATTCGCGACCCGGCCGTCGGAAAGACTATCTTTAAACACAGTCCATCCTATTTCATCAGGATATTTTTTATACTTTTCATAATACGCTTGAAAGAACATAATATACTCACGAAATGTCATCATGTTAGTTTTACCCATTTCATTCCATGATTTGCCTTTGAAGTCGGTAGATTCCTGTGTCTCTGCAAACTCTCGTACCGTTATCTCTTTTGGTACAGGAAAGTCCTTATCCAATTCTTCATCTGACCAGTATGAATAGACTTTAAACTTCTTTCTAAGCTCATTCATCAGTTCACTAGTTAATTTTGTTGATTCTTGAATTATCATTTTATTTAAGATGTTATGCTTTTTACACATCTTGCAATCTTTAGGATGTGCAAAGCCGTCTAATAATTGCTTCTGGTCGTGATTCCACTCATCAAGTAAGTCTTGCTGTCCTCTCTCATACCCTTTCTGTTCTGCGAGGTGGAGGGATTCTGATAAGAAGTATTTAACTTCAAGCAAATTAACACCATAAGTAGCTCTTGGAAAATGTATGTCAAAATCTTTCAGTATCCCCTCTATAGTATTCTCCTCTTGATGGGTGGACTTAACTGGAAACGCTTCACAAAGCGGACATGTCTTGTCGGAATGTTCTGTATTCATACAGTGATATTGTTTCTTTGCAAGAAGGGGACAATTCTCTTTAATTTTTCCGCAACAATCGTCATGATTACATTCTCCGTCACAGCAGATGTGGTTAGTCATGTTAGTTAAGGTTATTTACAATGAACGCCTCTGATTCAACTATCTTTACTAAAATTGCATCTTTACGCATACCTGACTTATTTGTATCTGTACTGTGGACGACTACTTTACATTTAATTGTACTCTTGCCTGAACGCTTAAGGTCGTAGTTGTGTTTTGTTCCTACTTTATTCATAGTTCTTTATACGTTAATAATAATTGGCTTTTTCTTTGGAAACCATATCACCGCTTGCCTTGCTACAGAGTCGGGGAATGGATATTTTTCAAACTCAATCTTTGCTTCTGATTTCATTTTACTAAGCCCGTCTTTTCGGTCTTCTGTAGTGGCTTTACTGTTCCAAAATATTATCTCTTTACCGTTCATTGCAATTCCATCTGAACCAAACACGTCTCGCTTAATGTAAATAATCTTGTTTGGCGCAATTTGCCTACCACACATGAATTCTGTTATTTGAACTGTGTAACCTAAAGACTCGTAATACTTCTTCGTCTTGGTTTTAAAATAGTTACCTCTTGATGTGGTAGATGCCATATTTCTTGTTATAATGTTCTTTTAATGTCTCGAAGTCTCGTTTAGGATAGGCTTGGAAGGCTCTAGGAGGGGCAAGGTTGAGTGCAATCCACTCATTCCGACTCTTATCTAGTCCGCCACACCCTAACCACTTACCGACCGAATGATGCCACTCGCACAAAGGCACAAAGTTCCACATTTCATCTATCTGACGACCTGCGTATATGATGGCATGTTCTATCGTAATTCTTCCGTTACACTTTTCGTCTGCTAAAGCACATCGCCGATAGAAGGGGTCTTCATCAATTATCTTTCTAAACTTTGCCGAAATTGGTCTCATAAAGTTAAATTATTTCCTAACATTGGAAAGGTCTTTAATTTCTTGAATATTTCCTCTGCTTCCTTGTTCTTTTTCTCATCTCTCTTAGACCTACTGGCCATTGAGGAGTGATATGGTGAAGCGTTTGATTTTACTCTAGGCTTGAGGTGCTGATACCTTTGTGTACTCACTGATTTAGACGAGCTATCGCCGATTTAAGTAACTGAGGACTTACTGACATTACCTCTTGGGTAAACATGTCATACACATCATCAAATGGTTCTGTATACCCTTCCATTGTGTACAACTTGAATAAATAATTTCGTATTTTCTGGCTATTTCTGTGTGGGTCTTTTGCCTTTAGTACCTTTCCATTTGTATCAACTATTTCTACAGTGAGTGGTTCAGCTTTGAATGTAATTGAGAATGTACCATCTTCGTTTGAGTTCTTTCTATCTTCTGTGATAGAGCAATCCGCTACAACTTTGTATGACTGGTCTATAATAAGAGGCTTCTCAATGTTTGCCTTACCATTTATTTTTATATAGTAAGTATCCATAGATTAAAAAGGCAAATCAATACCCACATTACTTTTAAGCCACTTCTGCCACTCTAGTATCTTTGCTTTAACTGTTGTCTCCATTTCTTGGTCTGTGTATAGTTTGAATGAATCTCTGTAGAATGTAGTGACAAGTAGAACTGCGTCACGTTGGTCTGAACTCAATTTAATTGCAGTCTGTTTACTTTCTTGGGCTTTTTCTACATTAGCACTTACAACAGCCTGAGCTTTTTCAGTGTTAGCTACAAAATTAGAAGCCTTCTTCTGGAAATTAGTCGTAGTCGTCTCTGCTTTAAACTTCCAACCTGTTTTTCCGTTGTAATCATTAGGAATAAGCTCTCCTGTTATAAATCCACCTATTGCTGTCTCACATTGAGGTGAGAACAAAGTAACATTTGAAAACTCCTGACCCTGCTCATTTTTAACTGATGCACGAGCAAACTTTGTTCCTGATTTAGCTGTTAGTTGTTCTAGTACTGTAATCTGAAATTTCATTATTTTATTTAGTTAAAATTTTTAAATTCTGGCATTTCCCCTA
>Ga0302320_10020784_pt1 | contig 13063 bp, 8 predicted proteins | sample Bog_T0_3_FD_202130 | JGI IMG/M metagenome (GOLD analysis project Ga0302320, IMG submission 202130) | Peat permafrost microbial communities from Stordalen Mire near Abisko, Sweden - Bog_T0_3 | ecosystem: Environmental > Terrestrial > Soil > Wetlands > Peat | place: Sweden: Abisko, Stordalen Mire...
TAGCTTTGCAGGGTACTGATGCCCATCTTCGAAAAGGTCTTCAGCAGGCCCTTGTTGATGGCCTTGATAAAGTTTTTCTCCGCATGGTTGGCGGTGACGTTGTGCGGCAACAGGCCTCGCCGTTTCAAGTCGTGCAGGGTCTCGATGGCCAGGTAAGGATTAATGGCGCTGGCGCCGTAGCCGATCAGCAGGGCAAAGTGCATCACCTCGCGCGGCTCGCCGCTCTCGATGATCAGCGCCACTTGGGTGCGGGTCTTGTCGGCCAACAGCCGGTGATGCACGGCGGCCATGGCCAGCAGGCTGGGAATCGGCACGTAAGTTGCATCGACGCCGCGATCGGAGAGAATCAGCAGCGTATATCCTGACTCGACGGCGTGCGCGGCGCGGGCGCTCAGGTCTTCCAGCGAGTGCTTCAGGCCCTTTTCGCCATCGGCTGCGCGGAACAGCGCCGGCAGCGTGGTTGCGAGCAAGTCTCCCGAAGATACGCGGCGCAGCTTTTCCAGGTCGCGGTTGGTAAGGATGGGATGCGGCAGCTTGAGCGTGTGGCAGTTTTCCGGCGCCTCGTCCAGAATATTGCGCTCCGTGCCGATGTAGCTGATCAGCGACATCACCATCTCTTCGCGGATGGGATCGATGGGCGGATTGGTGACCTGCGCAAAGAGCTGCTTGAAGTAGCTGAACAACGGCTGCGGACGGTCAGAGAGGCAGGCCAGCGGCACATCGGTGCCCATGGAACCGATCGGCTCTTCGCCCCGCGCGGCCATCGGCGCCAACAGGATTCTCAGGTCTTCTTCGCTGTAGCCGTATGCCCTCTGGCGGCGCAGCAGCGTCTCGGGGTTCGAGGCGATCATCCGCGAAGGCTCGGGCAACTGATCGAGCGTGACTTGCTGCTCCTGGAGCCAGGCGGCGTAGGGCTGCCGGCCCGCCAACTGCTTCTTGATCTCGGTGTCGCTGATGATGCGCTTCTGGACCGTATCGACCAGGAACATGCGGCCGGGCTGCAGGCGGCCTTTCTTGCGAATGTCTTTCGCAGGAACGTCCAGCACACCGGCTTCTGAGGCCAGCACCACTAAATCATCTTTTGTCACGATGTAGCGGCCGGGGCGCAATCCGTTGCGATCGAGTGTGGCTCCGATAACGCGGCCGTCCGTGAATGTGATGGCCGCCGGGCCGTCCCACGGCTCCATCAGCGAGGCGTGGTACTCGTAGAAGGCGCGCTTGTCTTCGTCCATGTCGGGATTGCCCGCCCAGGCTTCGGGAATCAGCATGGCCATGACGTGAGGCAGCGAGCGGCCTGACTGAAAGAGAAACTCCACGGCGTTGTCCAGCGAGGCCGAGTCGCTGCCGTCCGGCATGATGACCGGGTAGAGCTTGTCGATCTGGTCACCGTGCAGTGGGCTCTCCAGCACCGACTGGCGCGCATTCATCCAGCTCACGTTGCCGCGGATGGTGTTGATCTCGCCGTTGTGCGATACATAGCGGTAAGGGTGCGCCAGCTTCCAACTCGGAAACGTATTGGTGGAGAAACGCTGATGCACCACACAGAGCGCGCTGGTGACCAGCGGATTGGCCAGCTCAAAGTAGAACTTTTCAATCTGCGGCGCCAGCATCAGCCCTTTGTAAACGATGGTGCGACAGGAAAGCGATGGCACGTAGAAGAAGTCCTTGCCTTCAATCTCCGAGGCGGCAATCTCGTTCTCGGTGCGGCGGCGAACTTTGTAGAGCAGCCGCTCCAAGGCGTCTTCGTCGAGGTCCGCGGGCCGTCCCAGAAACAACTGCTCGATGTAGGGCTGGGAGGCGCGCGCCTCGCGGCCGATGGCGATGCCGTTCACCGGCGTATCGCGCCAGCCAATCACCGTCAGGCCCTCTTCCTGGGCGATGCGCTCGATGACGCCCTCGCACTGCAGCCGGCTGTGCTTGTCCACGGGCAGAAAGCACATGGCCACGCCATAGGCGCCCGGCTCCGGCAACGGCATTCCCAGTTCGCCGCACTCGCGCGCGAAAAAGACATGCGGAATTTGAATCAGAATGCCCGCGCCGTCGCCCGTCTCCGGATCGCAACCCGCCGCTCCGCGATGGGTGAGGTTGATGAGCACCTCAAGACCCTTGCGGATAATGTCATGGCTCTTTTCGCCGCGAATGCTGGCGACCAACCCCATGCCGCAGGCGTCGTGCTCGTTGCGCGGGTGATAAAGCCCTTGCGGGCGCGGAATGCGAAGATGGCGATCTGATGATTGCATTGCAACCTTCCCGATGAAATGTTTCCTTGCTGATTGCGATGTCTGGCCCGAGATGCACAAATGCCACGCGATTCCGAGAGAGGAAATCGCCTTATCGTTCCTGAAATTGCCTGTCAGAGCAGGCTCGAACGTGTCTGGGATGGTGCCGGAGTCTTTAATATACCGAAAATTTTGCTCCCCGGCGAAACTTTCTTGCACTCTGGCGTCGGCCGAGCCAATCGCTCGGCTGGTAGAACCTGCGTGGGCGCGAGGTGAATCCGCCTTACGGCTTGAACGTTTCTTGCGGCGGCAAGCTTTCCCGGTGTGCGCCTTTTGTTCACTGGGATGACGGCTGACTCTCGGAAATGATTTTTTGACCGCAACTCAATCCGCGAAAAGCGCACTGAGGCAAGAAGTGGTCAAGAATGGATAGCGCCGGAATTCCAGAGAAGTTATCTGTGCAGAGAAGGTTGGGGCTTGGAAGCCTCAATCTATCCCGGATTTCGGTGTCCCGCAGCGCTTTCCAAATAATTTCTTGTTCCCTGCAATGGTTGAGGCTGGCTTACTGTCTGCTTGTGCGAAAATGCCCACCCCTCATAACCGTTGAAGAGGAGCTGCCCGCCGAGTACAAGCAGCCAGACCCAAAGCGCAAAGCGCAACTGACGGCGTGGAATACGGGTACTGAGGATGGTTCCCACAATGGCTCCGGCGATGCCGCCCTCAATGAGGTGAACCAGTAAATTCGGATTGGAGGCGCGCGAGAACCAATGCGCGCCGCTGCCGATGAGCGAGACGACAAAGCCAAAGGCGATGTCCGTGCCGACCACCTGCGCGGGCTCCAATCGAGTGAGGCTGAGAAGCGCGGCGCTGCCCAGAGCGCCCGCCCCCGCGGAAGAAAAACCAACCTCAGCGCCCACCGGTAGCATCAGCCACGAAAGCAGATGGCTGCGATCTCGAGCATTCGGGTTCTTTTTCATGGGGCGGAAAGAAAAGAATATCTGCCAGCTTGCCGTTGTCACCAGAATCAATCCAAGGATCGCGTTGAGCACGCTCTGTGATCCGGCGTTCACCAGATGTTTCAGGAACAGCGACCCGACGATGACGCCTGGCACGCCGCCCAGAAGCATGAAGCCAAGAGTCCGCCAGACCACGTTGCGGCGGACAATTTGCGCTGGCACGAGAATAAATTTGACGGCGGTGGCGAACATCAGGCCAATGCCCACGGCATCCGGCGCAGCTACTCCGAGAAACAAGATCAGAACCGGGACGGTGATGGTGCCTGCGCCGACCCCGGTGAGCGCTATAAACAACGCGATGGCGAATCCAAGAAGGTATTGCATTTCGTATTAAGTCCCTTCGCGCCCGTTCGATTTGGGCGGCGCTGCTTCAATGTGAATGCCGCATTCCACCTTGCGGCCGGCCCAGCGCCCGGAGCGCGGATCGCTCGGATCGAGTGGCAGCGTCGTGCATGGTTCGCAGCCGATGGAGGAGTATCCGCGCTCATAGAGCGGCAGCAGAGGGATCGAAAGTTCTTCGCAGGCATACCAGATGTCTCGTGTGGTCCACGCGGCGAGAGGCGCCAGCTTGAGCACCTGCTTGCCGCCGGGCAGCGTGAACAGCGCCCGTTCTTCGAGAGCAGCGCGGCTCTTTGCCTGCTCCCGCCGCAAACCAGTAATCCAAACGCGATATCCTGCGACCGCCTTGAAGAGCGGCTCAACCTTGCGCAGTCTGCAACACTCGTCCGGCGCTGATTGATAAAGAAGGCCATGCTCTGCTTCCTGTTCTGCGACGGTTTTCTCAGGCAGTAGGTTTATCAGGTTAAGTTGCCATTCGCTTACAATGCGATCCCGATAGGCATAGGTCTCGCGGAAGTGATAGCCGGTATCCAGAAAAAGGATCGGAATCTTCGCATCCAGCTCGATGGCCAGCTTCGCCAGCAGCACGTCTTCAGCTTGAAAACTGCAAGTCAGGCACGCGTCCTCTTTGCCTGTGATTTCACTGGCGAGTGTCGCGCGCACTTCATCCAGCTTGAGCTTCATCTGCGCATGGATTTCCGATGTGCTCATCACAGACCTGCCTTTTCCGAAGGAATGAAGATGCCTGTGTCATGCAACAAACGATGGACTGCGGAAATGGCCTGCATAGGTTCGTAGGCGTCAAGAGAAACCTCTTGGTCGTCTATCCTGGCAATGAGAGTGCTGCCTTCGTTAGCGTTCAGAACCAGCGCAAGCAGGCCGGATTGTACATCGAGTCTGGTGATGGTTTCCAGCAGGCTGGGATGAAGAAGAAAGACTTCGTCGCCGGTGTCGATGCGATTGGAAACGACTCCCACGGAAAACAGTGAACGCTCGATGGAATCAATCAGCTCCGCAGGTCCGCTCAGTTCGAGTACACCGCCGCGGTGTCCCCAGCGCGCGGCCCTCTCGCCGGCGGTCACCGGCCCCCAGGTGTCCGCATGAAGGTGTTCACCTGCTGCGGTAATCGCGGACGCCGCGGTAATCATGCCGGCCGCGGCGGTGCTGTTGGTTTCAGCATCGATCAGAATGAATGCGCCGGTCGAGCGATTCTCGCCGTAAAGGTCGAGAGCAATCGGGCGCAATAAATCGATGTTGACCACGCCAATGCCGTTCATCTCCAGCGAATCGGCGGCTTCGTGTGCTAACGTGCCGATGTCGGTGCGATGTTCGATTGCGGAAATATATGCGGGAACCGTCTGGCTGGTGTGTTTGAGTAGATAGCGGCGATTGCGCTGGAGAGGCTGTTGATCCATCCAGACGAGGGCGGCCCGAATGTTCCTGGCGACGGTTGCCGGAGCCTGTGCGGAGACGATCATATCGCCGCGGCTGATATCGAGTTCACGATCCAAAACCAAAGCGACCGATTGCGGCGCAATGGCCGTGTTAAGGTCGCCATCGAAAGTTACGATGCGCGCGACCTCAGCGTTTCTGCCGGAAGGAAGCACCGTAACTCTGTCTCCCGGAGCGATTGTTCCTGAAGCAATCTGCCCGGCAAATCCGCGAAAAGTATGATCAGGACGAAGGACCCGCTGCACGGGAAAGCGGAAGGGCTCAGTGAGTGTGCCCCGCGACGACGGCAGCGATTCCAGAAGCTCTAGCAGCGACGGCCCCTGGTACCACGGCATCGCTTTTGATCCATGGACGATGTTATCTCCCGCCAGCGCGTTGACCGGGACAAAACTGGCCTCGACAGGAGTTCCTGTATCCGCCGCAATCTGATCCAGAACGGAAGTAAAATCCAGCTTGATCGCGCGAAAGGCATCTTCGTCGTAGCCGATCAGATCCATCTTGTTCACCGCAACGAGAACGTGGCGGACGCGCAGCAGCGATGCAATGTAGGCATGACGGCGCGACTGGATCAGAACGCCCTTGCTCGCGTCAATCAGCACCACAGCCGCATCGGCTGTCGATGCGCCGGTGGCCATGTTGCGCGTATATTGCTCGTGGCCCGGCGTGTCCGCAATGATGAATTTACGGCGCGGGGTGGAAAAGTAGCGGTAAGCAACATCGATGGTGATGCCTTGTTCGCGCTCCGCGCGCAGGCCGTCAGTGAGCAGTGCAAAATCAATCTGTCCGGGCGCGGTGGTTCCTTTGCCCTCGATGGAGCGGACCTGATCTTCGTAAACTGACTGCGTGTCGTAGAGCAGGCGGCCGATGAGCGTGGACTTTCCGTCGTCCACGCTGCCGGCGGTCGAGAAGCGAAGCAGGTCCTTTTCGCGCTCCTTTGCCAGGAACTCGCCTGCCGGGAGTGGTTGTGTCGAAACTGCGGCCATTTAGAAATATCCCTCCCGCTTCTTGATCTCCATGGAACCTTCCTGGTCGTGATCGATCACGCGATTGGCGCGCTCGGAAAAGCGGAAGGAGAGCAGCTCCGCAATGATGGCGGGGATGGTGTCGGCGTCGGAGCGAATGGCGCCAGTGCAAGGACTGCATCCCAGCGAACGCAGCCGCGACTTGACCATTTGCGGCTTCTCGCCGAGTCGTGCAACAAAACTCTGCTCGATGGGAAGCAGAGCATCGCCGCGCACGTACATAGGGCGCTCCTTGGCAAAGTAGAGATCCACCACAGGAATGTTTTCCTCGTGGATGTATTGCCAGACATCCATCTCCGTCCAGTTGGAGAGCGGAAAGACGCGAATGCTTTCTCCGGGATGAATCCTCGCGTTGTAAAGGTTCCACAATTCGGGGCGCTGGTTTTTCGGATCCCATTGCCCAGCGCTGTCGCGGAAGGAGTAGATGCGCTCCTTGGCGCGGGATTTCTCTTCATCGCGCCTCGCGCCGCCGAAGGCCGCGTCGAAGTTGTAGTGCCGGAGTGCGTCGAGCAGCGCCTGCGTCTTCAGCAGTCCGCAGCAACGCTTCGTGTCGAGCGCAATAGGATTGGTCCCAGCCGCAATGGCCGCTTCGTTGCGCCAGACCAGCAGTTCCGCGCCCACAGAGCGGGCCATCGCATCGCGGAACGTGAGCATCTCTGCGAACTTGAATCCGGTGTCCACATGCAGCAGAGGAAAGGGAATCGGCGCAGGATAAAAGGCCTTCTGCGCCAGTCGCAACATGACAGAAGAATCCTTGCCGACCGAATAAAGCATGACGGGGCGCTCAAATTCAGAGGCAACTTCGCGCAAAATGTGAATGCTCTCTGCCTCCAGCAGGCGCAGATGGCTCAGACGTTGCGGAGCGGAGATCTGCACGGGCGGAGATATTTCGGGTAATGCATTTTCAGTGACCGGCATGATTGACCTCATTCAGTGCGGGGATCGCTGAGGGCCAATGCTGCGGGATCGCACACCGGCCTTTCAGCGAGGGGTGCGTCTTCTGATGAAATGCGAAAGGGAAATCAGAGACTAATACAGGCACCCGTCGAAGAGCTTCGACAGGCAACAACAAGAGCGGCGTTGGGATGCGCGGACCATGTGTGGATTCATACTAGCAAAACTTTGTGGTGTGTGCAATCGTGCCAATCTTTCGTCAGTGCCATCTAAATCTGGAGCGCCGGGCGGGAGTTGAACCCGCGAATGCAGGTTTTGCAGACCTGCGCGTTAGCCGCTTCGCCACCGGCGCTTTTAAACTTGGCCGTCCCAGGCCTCCCAATCAAGGCCGGGGAATTAGTACAATTCCGTCTTGCGGTTTGTTGGCTACTTCTTTCCGTTGTCTTTGAAGTTGAGCGCAAAGTAGTAGGTCGTGTACGAGTGGCTGGTTGTCACATTCGTCAGGAACTGGCCACCGCCGAAGTAGCCGATGCCGCCGCCCAGGTTGAGGTGCTTATTCAGTTCATACCAGGAGTAGCCATCGATTTCCGCGCCCATATGGCGGCCGCGGGCGGTCTTGTTGGACACGATCGCGCTGCCCGAAGTGTTGTAGATCGAGTCCAGCGCATCAGCCGCCCAAATGTCCAACCCCTGCGCCGTGAAAGTGAGCCGCCGGTGGGGCTCAACGGTGGTTCCCGCCCGTACCGACTCAATGTTCTGCCAGCCGAACAGGTCAGTGATTCCAAAGCGGTCGTGGGCTGTCGGGTAGATCGTGTCGAAGGTGGTGTGCGTTGCGTTGTGCGCCGGATTGCTGTTGCCCGTGGCGTAGTCGTACTGGGTAAAGACGCGCGGCTTGGCCGCTACATTGAGGAACTGGTATGCCGTGCCTGCCTGCGCTGCCCAGGCTCGAATCGTCTGCACTCCCACCTTGCCGTCTTCGAGGATCACCTCGCCCCCATAATCGAGCGCCGTGTGGGATTGCGCCTTGAAGCGCACGCCACCAGCCTTCTCGTTTTCCTTGCCGGTGGTCTTGGCCACGGCCGGCTCCACGACCTCTACCGGCTGCACGCGCCACAGGAAGAACGGCTCAAGGTTCGAGTGCGGTACCAGGTCATCGATGCGGCCGTAGGCTCCGTAGATGTTATTGCCGTCCTGGTGCGGGCTCACACCATAAGCCTGCGGCACCACAGCTGAGGCGGCGAAGATGCCCAGGTGCTCGCGCTTTGCGTTCAGGTTCAACACCGCCGCATCGTAGGAGCGGGCCTGGTTGCGCCACTCGGAGTTGGCGATGATGGTGTTGTTGTAGTTGATAAGCTGCCGCCCCACGCGCAGGCTGAACCAGTGCTGGTCGGGCGCGCCAATCTCAGCGTAAGCCAGCTTCAGATCCCAGCGAACCGTGTTCGGCGGTCCGATCGGCGGGTTTTGGAAGCCCGCACGGGCGTCCTGAACCTGCGCCGTAACCCGCAGCCAACTGGGCGTATGCAGATCCACCTGGAACCGGAAGCGGTTCAACAGGTAGGAGTCATCGACATTCGCTTTGAAGCTTGAATTGTCGTACGCCTCGTACCGGAATCGCTCCTCGGCCTGCAGGTCGATCCAATTGGGCAGCTTTGCGTCAAGGTAGGCCGCCGGGGCGAAGTCGTGAAAGTCATAGGGTGCCGGGTTGCCGGTAGTACGCCAAGCAGCGCCGTTCAGGAAGCTCAACGGATTCGAGGCCGGGCCGGTGATGTATAAGCCATTGAACCCGGACGTCGCGTTTTGCGTGGTGATGTCGTCCTGCGCGGCCAAAGGCAGGCCGGCCACTATAACAAACAGAAAAACAATAGCAGAGATCGATAGCGGCAACCGGCGCAGAGAAGCGGACATAAAAGCATCAAGAGCTTTTGGCACTTCGGATTCTCCTTTGAATATTGTTTTCTTTACCGCAAGGGAATTCAGCCGCAAAGCGGGAGTGCGCGACATCGGCAGCAACAGTAATGCGCGGTTCCTGGCCTGCCTGCTACGAAGGCAGAGCGCTCAAGCGTGAGTGCAGAGATAGGTGTATGCACGGTCATTCTGTACCTGAAGTTTCAGTGGAGAAAGTTTGTGCCGGAACAGACAAAATCGCGGACGGGCCAGCGGGCGCTAGCGAAGACAGCAACAACACGCGACTTTTGTGAAAATAGCTTGCATCTCGGATGCTACCTTGTTGACTTAACTTAGCGAACTTCCGAATTCTTGTCAATAGGCTCAGTCTTGAGCCGGTCCTCCGCGTCCGCCTTGACTTTGGAGTTGCTCACCCGTAATATTCGTTTATGACCGGTCAACCCTGTTGTCGCTGCTGTATGCTGCTACGCGCGGCCAGGTGACCTGGGTCTAAAGTTCAGATCGAAATCCACGGTTCCCAAATGCCCGCGATACAGCCTACGCTGCCGCGGGATTTCTGTTTTTAGGCGATGAGGAAAAATGACTGAAGCAGTTCAAGAAAAAGAGACGAAGGCCCAAAAGGCCGAGCGCCTGAAGCGCGAAAAGAACCCGTGGGCGGCTTTCGATGAGGTGCGCTCCTTCGCCCGTCAGGGTCGCAAAAGCGTGTTGCCCGACTGGGCTTCCACTTATTTCAAGTGGTGGGGCATCTATACGCAGGGCGATGGCGTGGGAGCCACCGGCGGCAAAGGCGGCGAAGGCCTGGCTTCCGAATTCTTCATGATGCGCATCGGCATTCCCAACGGCATTGTCTCCTCCTCGCAGCTTCGCGTCATCGGCGGATTGGCGCGAAAGTACGCGCGCAATCTCGCCGATATCACCGTGCGCCAGAATATTCAGCTCCATTGGCTTACCATCGAGTCGCTGCCTGAGATCGTGGATGCGCTCGACGCTATCGGGCTCTCGCCCAAGGGAGCTTGCGGCGATGTGGTCCGCAACGTGACCGGGTGTCCGCTAGCCGGAGTAGCCGCCGATGAATTGATCGACGCCGCTCCGCTTGCCGCCGAGATCTCGCAACTGCTCAAGGGAAACCCGGATTTCTATAACCTGCCGCGCAAATTCAAAATCTCCGTAACCGGCTGTCCATCATGGTGTTCGTATCCGGAGATCAATGACATTGCTCTTACTGCCACTAAACACGATGGCCACGTTGGTTATTCGCTGCGCGTGGGCGGAGGCCTCTCAAAGGAACCGCACCTGGCGGTTCGCCTCAATGCGTTTGTACTTCCCGATCAGGCTGTCCGCGTGGCGCGTGCAATAGCAGAAATCTTCCGCGATCAGCAGCGTCTGCGCGAGAACCGCAACGAAGCCCGGATGAAATATCTCTTCCTCAAAGAAGGCTGGACCGCCGAAAGTTTTCTCACCGAGCTTCATTCGCGCCTCGATTTCAAATTGCTTCCCGCTGCGCCCGAGCAGGTTCCAGATGACATCTTCCGCGACCACGCGGGCATTCATCCGCAGCGCCAGCCAGGATTGAGTTATGTTGGCGCATCGGTGCTGCGCGGACGGCTGAGCGGCGAGCAGTTGGAAGTTGCCGCCGAACTTGCCGAGCGCTTCGGCAGTGGCGCGTTGCGCGCTACTGTGTCGCAAAACCTTCTCTTCATCGACATTCCCAATCAACGAACTGCGGAACTGGCGCGCGAATTAGGTCAGCTCGGTCTCCAGGTTGACGGCTCGTCGTTCTGGCGCGGAGCTGTCGCCTGCACAGGCATGGAGTTTTGCAAGCTGGCCATCACGGAGACCAAGGGCTTTACGCGCTGGATAGTGGATGAGCTTGAAGAGCGGCTGCCCGAGTTTGACCAGCAGCTCAGGTTGCACGTCACCGGCTGCCCCAACAGTTGCGGACAACACTGGATCGCCGACATCGGCATTGAGGGGAAAAAGATCAAGCACGAGGGTAAACTCACCGACGCATATTATTTCTGTCTCGGCGGAGCGGTGGGCCAGCACGCTTCCATCGCGCGCCCGGTGGGCTACCGGTGCCCCGCGCCGTTGGTGCCAGAAGCGATTGAGCGTCTGCTTCGCCACTATCTGGCCAGCCGCTCGCCCGAAGAGAATCTTCGCGCCTGGTTTGCGCGGCACAGCAACGACGAATTGCGTACGCGCCTCGCCGGAGAAACTGTCTCGGCCGTAGAGCGCGACCTGCCCACAGGCCGCGTGCCTCACGGCGTGGCCGATTGAGGATGCCATGAATCTGTTGCCGGTTTTTCTCAAACTCGATGGTCGCCCTGGCTTGATCGTAGGCGCGGGAACAGTTGCGTTTGAGAAAATCCGCAGCTTGCTCAAAACAGGATTGCGCCTTCGCGTTGTCGCGCCCACGGCACGGCCTGAAATCCAGCAGCTTGCAATGGACGGCAGAATCGAATGGATTCAGCGGTCCTTTGAAACCGCTGACCTCGATGGCAATTTTCTGGTCATCGCTGCAACCAACTCCCCAGAGGTCAACGCCGCCGTATACCGGGGCGCTGTCGAACGCGGCATTCTGTCGAACAGTGTGGACGACCCTCCGCACTGCGACTTCTTTTTTGGTTCGGTGGTCAGCCGCGGCAAATTGCAGATCGCAATTTCAACAGCCGGTGAGAGCCCTGCATTCGCACAGCGGTTGCGTCGCGAGATCGACGAGCAGTTGCCCGGCGGCCTCGGCCCGTGGCTCGATGATCTGGGAAGACTGCGCCGCCAGATTCTCGCAACGCATCCTCCCGGCGAGGCACGCAAATTGCTGCTGCATAGGTTGGCCCACCGCGAGATCTGCGACTCTGCCACTTGCTCCTCGCGTCAGATGGCATTCGCGCCGCGCGAGGACAAGGACGCTAAATCAAAAGGAATGGTTTATCTGGTGGGAGCCGGTCCCGGTGATCCCGAGCTGCTGACCATCAAGGCGCTGCGCCTCATTCAGTCAGCAGATCTCATCTTGCACGACGACCTCGTTCCGCAAGCGATTCTTGAGATGGCGCAACCTGCCGCCGAAATCATCAACGTGGGCAAACGCTGCGGTGTGAAGAACATCACGCAGGAGCAGATCAACGCGCTCATGGTGGAGACCGCCCGCGCGTATCGCGGGCCCAATCGCATTATCGTTCGGCTCAAGGGCGGCGATCCGCTCATCTTCGGGCGCGCCGCCGAGGAGATAGCTGCGCTCACCGAAGCAAGCGTTCCATTTGAGGTTGTCCCTGGCGTTTCTGCCGCCTTTGCCGCAGCCGCCGCTATTGGCTGCCCGCTGACAACCCGCAACAGCGCATCGAGCGTGATCTTCTCCACCGGTCATCACGCGCAATCGCAACCCGACGGCCAATCGCCAAAGCCGTCGCTGGAAGACTCGACCCGTGTGGTCTACATGCCAGGCCGTGACCTGCGCTCGCTGGCGCAGCAATGGCTCGACGAAGGCCTTCCTTCCGACTTCCCCTGCGCCATAGTCTCGCGTGCCGCTCAGCCCGGCCAGCAAGTCCTGTATTCCACGCTTGCGGCCCTCGGCAACGCCGCACCCGCGCTCGCGCCCAGTTTGCTGATCGCCGGCTGGGCCGTTCGAGAATCCTGTCTAGCATTCCAGGCAGTAGAGATGGACGTTCCAGTCACAGCATGAAATTCAGCCTCATGGGTTTGGGCCCATGGATCACCGAATTGCCTATCGTATTGATTTGTATGGTGGCGGGAGGCAGGATCGAACTGCCGACCTACGGGTTATGAATCCGTCGCTCTAACCATCTGAGCTACCCCGCCGGAAGAGGCTCAGGCCGCGATGGGCTTGCCCGAGGGGACTGGACGAAGACGAAATCCGCGCACAACTCCCACTTTCGATTTTACGGGCGGCTGGATTGAAGGTCAACCCAACTCTTATCTAATCGGCACTGGCTAGCCACCGGGCAGACGCCAATGAACTCTGACCCTGCTCGTGTAAACTCGGCTGCATGAGTACGTTCCGTATTGCCGGGGTGATTCCGGCCCGGCTCAGTTCCACGCGGCTCAGCCGCAAGGTGCTGCGCGTCATCGCCGGCCGGCCCATGGTCGAGTGGGTCTGGCGCGCGGCCTCGGCCAGCGGGCTGATGGACCCTGTAGTGGTGGCCACCGACTCGGACGAAGTGGCCGGCGTCTGCCGGGAGCGCGGCATTCCCGTGGCGATGAC
>Ga0302320_10020787_pt1 | contig 13060 bp, 8 predicted proteins | sample Bog_T0_3_FD_202130 | JGI IMG/M metagenome (GOLD analysis project Ga0302320, IMG submission 202130) | Peat permafrost microbial communities from Stordalen Mire near Abisko, Sweden - Bog_T0_3 | ecosystem: Environmental > Terrestrial > Soil > Wetlands > Peat | place: Sweden: Abisko, Stordalen Mire...
TAAGCCGCTGCAAGAGGCACGCTCTGAGTATGGCTCAGTAAGCCGGAGCGGCTTTAAGGCTGTGGTACTGAAACGGAGTAAGACAAGCGATGAGCTATGTCACCGGTCTTCGATGCGTCAATTGCCGACGTACTTATAGCGCTAAGCAAGTGGACTACTTCTGCCCGGTGTGTGGTTACCACGATGGAATTCTCGATGTCGAATACGACTACGAGTCGATAAAGGGCGAGTTAAACCCAGCCTCCTTAGCCCAGAACAGAGATCTATCAATGTGGCGCTACCTGCCGCTGCTGCCTGTGGCAAATCGAACTTCGATTCCGTATCTTCATGTGGGCTGGACACCAATTTATGACGCGCCCAGATTGGCAAGAGACCTGGGCGTCTCCCGCTGCTGGGTAAAGGACGAGGGCCGCAACCCGACCGGATCGTTCAAGGATCGCGCGAGTGCCGTGGGCGTGGTGAAAGCGATGGAAAAGCAAGCTTCGAAGATCGCCTGCGCATCCACCGGCAACGCCGCTTCTTCTTTGGCAGGCTTCGCTGCCGCGGCCGCAATGCCCGCGGTAATCTTTGTTCCAGCGGGCGCGCCTGAGGCCAAGGTGGCGCAATTGCTTGCATTCGGCGCGCAGGTATTTTCCGTAGAGGGAACCTACGACGAAGCATGGGAGTTATGCATGCGGGCCAGCGCGGAGTTCGGCTGGTACAACCGCAACTGTGCCGTGAACCCCTACCTAATCGAGGGCAAGAAAACGGTCTCGCTGGAACTCGCGGAGCAGTTCGCTCTACTTACTCCGGGAAGCATTCCCGACTGGGTTGTAGTGAGTGTCGGCGATGGCTGTACGATCGCTGGAGTCTGGAAGGGCCTGCTGGAGATGCATATCCTCGGTTTCATTCCCCGTTTGCCACGCCTGCTTGGCGTTCAGGCGGATGGATGCAATCCGTTTCTCACCGCGTGGCGAAGTAAGTGCGGTCTAGCTCCATGCGAAGCCCACACCTTGGCTGACTCCATCGCAGTGGGATATCCGCGAAACTTCAGCAAGGGAATGCGAGCGGTGACCGAATCGGCTGGCGCATTCGTGTCCGTCTCCGACGAAGACATTCTTCAGTCTATCCCCTTGCTTGCGCGAATGACCGGAGTGTTTGGCGAACCGGCCGGCGTGGCCGGAGTTGCAGGCGTCAGGCGAGCAGTCGAATCAAGCGTGATCGATCGCAGTGAAAGCGTTGCAATCGTCATGACTGGCAACGGGCTGAAGGATGTTCGAAGCGCAATGCGCGCGGTTGGAGGCGCGATTCATGTGCGCCGGGATATAGAAGACATTCGCAAGAGAATCGAAGTAGCCGTGACAGCGTAATGCTTCTGTTGCTGCGATGAGATCGAAGAGAGAAGAGATCGAGATGGCAAACATACCCTTCGGCCCTACCTATGATGAGATGCTCAATCCAGAGCTTCTCAGTAAGGATGTTCGCGCCAATGCTCTGGCTGCTCTCCATCGGGATGAGCTCGCCGCCATCAACTTATTCAACATTACATGGAAAGATGCGGCGAATCAGGTACGCAAGGTAGTTATGCCGCGCGCGCTGATGGGTGTCGACGCAAACATCGTTGTTATGCTCGGAACCGGATTTCCCTCCGGATCGCACAAGGTTGGCCCAGCCTACAGCACCTTGATGGAAGGTATTGTGGACGGCGAAATTGTGCCCGGTAAACATACCATCCTCGGGCCGTCCACTGGTAACTTCGGCATCGGAACGGCCTATGTCTCCAAGCTGCTTGGCTTCCGCGCAATCATCATCATGCCCGACAGCATGAGCAGGGAAAGGTACGAGCGCATCAAGCGGTATGGCGGCGAATTGGATCTGACTCCGGGCTCCGAGTCCGACGTGATTCTAACGCTGGAGAGAACCAGGGAACTGATGAAAAACCCTTGCAATAAGGCGCTGGCTCAGTTCGAACTCTTTCCTAACTATCGCTTCCATCGGCATGTAACGGGAAACAGCGCGATTGAAGCGGTCAACGGTGTGGGCAACGGGCGCATCGCAGCGTTTACTTCAGCGCCGGGTTCGGCGGGAACGCTTGCGGCGGGCGACCAGATCAAAGCGATGTTTCGAGATGCGAAGATTGCTGCGCTGGAACCGTATGAGTGCTCGACTTTGGCAAATGGAGGACGCGGGCAGCACCGCATCGAGGGCATCGGCGACAAAATGTGTACGTTGATTCACAACGTACTTCAGACCGACTTCGTAATTCTTATCAAGGATGAAGAGACCGTACAGGGAATCAAGATTATCCACGACGGATTGGACTCTCTGGTGAAGGTGGGCGTGGATCCGGATGTTGCACTCGGCCTTCGGGATTTCTTTGGGCCATCGGGAATTTGTAACATTCTGGGCGCGATTAAATTGGCCAAGCACCTCCGATTGGGACCGGACGACAATGTGGTCACCGTTGCCACTGACGGCTTCGATCGGTATAACTCAGTGTTGGAAGGAATGAATGGCCGCTATCTCGAGCTTGGTCCAAAGGTACTCGACCGCTGGACGCGGGATGTCTTCCTGGGGGCCGCCGATGACCATGTTTTCGACTTTCGCAAGCCCGCGGTAAAAGAGCGGCTCTTTGCTCAAAAGGAGAACGACTGGATGAAATTCGGTTACTCAAAGGAGTTTCTGGATTCGATGCGAAGCCAGGCGTTTTGGGATGCGCAGTATGCGAAGGTGAGCGATTACAACGGGAAAATCGCCGCTTCCCGGCACCCACGCGTGAAGGAGTAACACCGATGCTTCAATTCACACTTAACCACGATCCGGTTATGGTTCCGACAGATAGAAACCTGCTGGAGTACCTCCGTGAGGAAGCCAAGTTGACTTCAGTGAAAGATGGCTGCGCTGAGGGAGTGTGTGGGTCCTGCTCGGTCTTGGTAAACGGAAAGGTGCTGCGGGCGTGCACCTTGACGATAGCCAAAGTTCAAGGGAAAACAGTTACCACAGTAGAAGGACTATCGCCGCGCGAGCGTGAGGTTTACTCCTGGGCATTCGGAGAAGTAGGAGCAGTGCAATGCGGCTTTTGCATGCCTGGGGTTGTTATCAGCGCGAAATCCTTGTTGGACCAAAACCCCAATCCCAGTCCCATCGAGATTAAAAGGGCCATCCGGTATAACCTTTGCCGCTGCACTGGTTACATAAGAATCGAGAGGGCAATTCAATTGGCTGCGACGGCGTTGCGCAATGAAAGTGCCCTCAACGGCAACTCAACCGCGGCAAGAGTAGGCGAACGGGCGGTGAGGCTGGATTCGACGGAAAAGCTGTTGGGAACCGGCGAGTTTGTTGACGATATGCAGATCCCTGGGATGCTGCATGGCGCCGTGCTCAGGTCAAAGTATCCCCGCGCAATAGTGAGAAAGATCGACACCTCCGCAGCCTGGGCCTGCTCTGGAGTTGAAGTTGTACTGACAGCAAAAGATGTTCCGGGTGAAAGGCTGCTGGGACATATTGTTCACGATTGGCCGGTGATGATTGCCGAGGGCGAAGTGACTCGCTACGTTGGAGATGCCCTGGTGGTGCTGGCAGCTACTAGCAAAGAAATGGCGAGGAAGGCACTGGAGTTAATTCGTGTGGAGTATGAGGAGCTTCCGCCGATGTTATCTCCGGAAGCGGCTATGGCTGAAGGCGCGCCCCTGCTTCACCCGAACGGCAATGTGCTTTCCGAGACTTCGATCAAACGCGGCGATGTCGATTGCGCAATTCGAGATGCAAAGTACGTGGTTACGCGGCATTACTCCACACCGCGCCAGGAGCACGCGTTTCTTGAACCTGAGAGCGCCCTCGCGGTTCCGGCGCTGGATGGAACGCTGACGGTTTATACAGCTAGCCAGGGAGTTTACGACGACCATCACGGCATTGTTGAGATGCTTGAAGTGCCGGGCGACAAAGTTCGCGTCATCGGCAAACTGGTAGGTGGAGGGTTCGGCGGCAAGGAGGATCTCTCCGTGCAACACCATGCCGCGTTGTTGGCCTGGCATTGCGGGCGGCCCGTGAAACTTACGTTCAGTCGCGAGGAGAGCTTTCTCGTCCATCCCAAGCGCCACCCCATGGAGATGGATTACATCACCGCGTGCGACGCCAATGGGATGATTACAGCTGTCAGGGCTCGCATCGTTGCTGACACAGGGGCATACGCGTCGTTGGGTGGCCCGGTTCTGCAGCGGGCATGCACGCATGCAGCCGGGCCTTATCAGATAGACAATGTCGACATTGAAGGGCGCGCGATCTACACCAACAATATTCCTTCCGGCGCGTTTCGTGGCTTTGGGGTTACCCAGACCTGCTTTGCCATGGAAAGTAACCTGAACCTGCTTGCGGAAATGGCCGGAATCTCACCATGGGAGATTCGCTACCGCAACGCCATTGAGCCGGGTGGCGTGCTTTCAAACGGACAGATTGCCGATGATGGAACCGCACTGAAGGAGACTCTGCTTAGCGTGAGAGATGTATTCGACGCTCATCCCGATGCGGGTATCGCATGCGCGTTTAAGAACAGCGGCAAAGGTGTAGGCGTGCCGGATGTTGGGCGGGTGAAACTGAAGGTGAAAAATGGAGGCGTAATCATCTGCACAAGCGCAGCATGCATGGGGCAGGGATTGGCGACGGTGCTGATGCAAATTGTGGCGGAATCGGCGCAGTTGCCTAAGTCGGCTATCAGCGTTCATGAGCCGGACACGATGGTAACTCCGAACAGCGGCACAAGTACGGCATCCCGGCAAACACTCATCACCGGCGAGGCGGCGCGGAGAGCCGGAGAAGCGCTCAAGCAAGCATTGAGCAATCATTCGCTGGCCGAACTGGAAGGCGAAGAATACTACCGCGAATATGATTGCGTTACCGACCCTATGACCTCAGACAAACCGCATCGCGTAAGTCACGTTGCTTATGGATACGCCACACAGGTGGTGATTCTGGATGACGATGGAAGAGTGCGGAAGGTTGTTGCCGCACACGATGTGGGCAAGGCAATCAATCCGAACGGCATTGAGGGCCAGATTGAAGGCGGGGTAGTTATGGGCATGGGATTTGCACTCAGCGAAGAGTTCAAAGTTCGCAACGGCGCTCCGGCAGTTAGTTTGGGCACGCTTGGACTGCTGCGTTCCACGCAGGTGCCCCAGATCGAGTGCCACATTATTGAAAAGAACACCGCCACGCTTGCATATGGCGCTAAGGGAGTGGGGGAAATCGTAATGATTGCGACTCCGCCTGCCGTAGCGGGCGCCTATTTCCGGCGGGACGGATTGCTTCGAAACAGCCTTCCGCTCAGAGGCACACCTTACAGCCGTTGAGGGCGGAGTTACGGAAACGTCGGCGGAAACTGGAAGGAGATAGACCATTATGCTTACAGCCGTAAGAAAACAATTGGTTATTTCGCTGTGCCAGGCGCTTATTCAAAAACAGAGTTACTCGGGACATGAAGAAGGCGTTGTGGAGCGCATGAAACAGGCATTCGATTCATTGGGATGCGATGACGTTTGTATTGACAGCCTTGGGAATGTTCTGGGACATATCAAAGGCAAGCACCCTGGGAAAGTACTCCTGCTGGATGGGCATATCGACGTTGTTCCAGTTCCGGATGAATCCAGGTGGACGCACAAACCCTTTGGTGGCGAAGTTGAAGACGGAAGGATTTATGGGCGCGGCGCTTCCGACATGAAAGGCGCCGTCAGTGCGATGATTGCCGCCGCGGCTTTTTTTGCAGCGGACACACGAAGGGACTTCGCCGGAGATATCTATATCTCCGGAGTTGTTTACGAGGAATGCTTCGAGGGGATTGCGGCCAGACGAATCAGCGAACGCATCCATCCCGACTATGTGGTTATTGGAGAATCGTCCGAGCTTAATCTGAAACGTGGGCAACGTGGGCGTGCGGAGATTGTGGTGGAGACCTTCGGCAAACCGGCGCACTCGGCAAATCCACGCGCTGGCATTAATGCGGTTTACAAGATGGCCGAATTGATTGGTGAGATTGGCAAGCTCAAAGCGCCGGTACATGAGATTCTTGGCGATGGAATCATGGAGCTTACCGATATCAAGTCTTCGCCATATCCGGGAGCTTCCGTGGTGCCGGACTACTGCCGCGCAACCTACGATCGCCGCTTGCTGGTAGGGGAAACGAAGGAGTCGGTATTACGTCCGTTGCTCGCACTCATAGATGAGATGAAGTGCAAGGATCCGGAGTTGGAGGCCACTGCGCATTTCGCCAGCGACGTTCAGCAGTGTTACACAGGCGAGGAAATTCGCGGAGAGCGTTTTTTCCCTGGCTGGGTACTCGAAGAGAGCGACGAGTTTGTGCAAACCGCTCTTGCCGGTTTGCGAAGCGCGGGGTTGCCTCCGGAAGTTACACAATACTCGTTTTGTACCAACGGCAGCCATTACGCCGGCGAAGCCGGAATAAAAACCATCGGCTTTGGGCCTTCCCGTGAAAACGTGGCGCACACAATCGACGAGTACATCGAGATCGATCAATTATTAAAGGCGGTTGAGGGCTATTACGGAATCCTGGGCTCCGTGTTGCGGAAAGGTTGAGCGCATGAGAACTCTGATCGAGCACGGTTGGATCGTCGACGGCACGGGAAACCCGAGATACACAGCTAGCCTGGTAGTGGAGGATGAACTCATCGCGGAGATTGGGGCGTTTAAGCATTCCAGCGGATTCGATCGAGTTATCGATGCCAAAGGGAAGGTTGTAGCTCCCGGCTTCATTGACACGCACAGCCACTCCGATCTGGAGTTGCTCGTGAATCCATATCTTGAAGCAAAGATTCGTCAGGGAGTAACTACGGAGTTACTTGGCCAGGACGGCATCTCAATGGCGCCTTTGCCTAAGCGATATATATCGCCATGGCGCAAGAACCTTGCCGGGCTTGAGGGAGAAAGCGACGAACTGGGATGGGACTACGAGACCACCGAAGGCTATCTGGAGGCTCTTGAGAAACGAGGCGTCGGCCTGAATGAAAGCTATCTTGTTCCGCATGGGAACGTCCGCATGGAAGCAATGGGACTTGATAATCGTAGACCATCGCCGGAAGAACTGGAGCGGATGCGCGACATTACCAGGCGCGAGATGCAGGCCGGCGCATTCGGACTCTCGACCGGCCTGATCTATATGCCCTGCGCTTATGCCGAGACGGCGGAGCTGATTGAGTTATGCAAGGTTGTCGCGGACTTCGATGGAGTGTTCGCGGTGCATCAACGCAGCGAAGCGGACACGATCCTGGCGTCGATGGAAGAGGTTATCGCCATCGGCCGGGAATCCGGCGTGAAGATTCACTTTTCGCACTTCAAGGTTTGCGGTCGCAAGAACTGGAGTCTTATCGACCAGGTGTTAGCTTTGCTCGACAAGGCAGCGGCTGAAGGAATACGAACTTCATTCGACCAGTATCCATACGTTGCCGGAAGCACCATGCTGGGCGTGATCCTTCCGCCGTGGGTTCACGATGGCGGCACGAACAAGCTGCTGGAGCGTCTTCAAGACACTGAGCTTCGAGTACGCATGATGCACGACATCGAACATGGAATTCCGGGGTGGGACAATTTTGTCGACTTTGCAGGACTCGACCAGATTTTCGTGACCAGTGTGAAGACCGAGGCAAATCGACATCTGGTTGGAATGAGTTTGAAACAAATAGGGGAAACTCGCGGCAACAATCCATATGATGCCGCGTTCGACCTGCTCGTCGAAGAGCAAAACGCGGTAGGCATGGTCGATTTCTATGGCACCGAGGAACATGTAATTCGGTTCCTGACTCGACCCGAACAGAATGTTTGCACCGATGGACTACTGGGCGGCAAGCCGCATCCACGTGTCTTCGGGTCGTTTCCGCGAGTGTTGGGAAAATATGTTCGCGAGCAGAAAGCTCTTACGCTCGAGGATGCGGTTCGGAAGATGACTTCAAAGCCTGCCGAAGTATTCGGGTTCGAGCGCCGAGGGGTTTTGAAGGCTGGTAACTTCGCCGATATTGTTGTCTTCAATCCAGACACAATTATTGACAAGGGAACGTTTGAGCAGCCGGTTCAGTTTCCCGAAGGCATCGAACATGTATTGGTTAATGGCCACGCGGCGCTGAGTATGGGAAGACATGGCCGCCAGCTCGATGGAAAAGTGTTGCGCAAGCGCACGTTTCAATGAGCACCCAGTGAGCGGACAATGGCGGGTGCGATTCGCCGATTGAAATGCTTGTCGATCGCGCGCTCTCAGGCTATGATAAGCCAACCGTGACAGACCATACCCCGGAAGAAGTTACCGAACAGGATACGATTTTCCTGCGTCGCGCCATCGAGTTGGCGCGTGAAGCTCGCAGCGACGGACGTCATCCATTCGGCTCGCTGATCGTGAACGAGCGCGGCGAGACGATTGCTGCCGCGCGTAACAACGCGGTGCGGCCAAAAGGGGATCCTACGCAACATGCGGAGACGCTGGCCTGCGGTGAGGCAGCCCGTCTGCTGAGCGAATCGGAACTGGCCAGGTGCACTCTTTACACCAGCACCGAGCCGTGCGCCATGTGCGCCGGAGCAATCTATTGGACAGGGATTGGCCGCGTGGTGTTCGCATTGTCTGAGCGAGGCTTGCTGAATTACACCGGAAGCGATAAAGAAAACCCGACGCTCGACTTACCCTGCCGCGAGGTCTTCGCGCGCGGACAGAAACCAATCGTGGTTGCCGGACCATTTCTCGAGGAAGAGGCAGGCAAGGTGCATGAGGGATTCTGGCGGCCGGAAAAGTGAGATTCCGCCAAAGCTCAGGCTTCCGAATCGGATTGTATTGCAGGAAGATGCAGAGCGGTTGCTATCAGGGCCGCAAGCAGGAATGCCCCCGAAGTAATTGTAAGCGCTGAGCTAAGTCCGGCAGTTACTGAAAGGCTTCCGATAAGATAGGGGGCGGCTGCACTTGTTACTCGGCCGATGTTATATACAAAGCCCATGGCAGTGCCGCGCAGCGAAGTGGGAAAGAGCTCGCTGGCAATGACGCTGAAGCCGCTGAAATAGCCTGTGCCGAAGAAGCCGACAAAAGGGCCAATCGCGAGCAGCGCACCCGGCTGGCGCACGAATGCAAATGCGGGCACCAGCAACGAGGCAGTCACAAGAAAGCCGATGTAGGTGTACTTTCGGCTGAATCGGTCAGCGATATATCCGAAAGCGATGTAGCCCACAAACGCACCAGCCTGCATCGCGATGGTCCATTCAGAGGTTTCGACGATGCTGAGTCCGCGCCCGCCTTCGGCTTGAGGCATGGAAAGAAAACGAGGCACCCATGTGAAGAGTCCCCACCAGGCAAACAGAGTTGCGGCATTCATGGTGGCGCAAATCATCGTAGCGCGTCCCAGCGCGCCTTTGAAGAGCGTGCTCACTGGAATCCGCGTGGAGCGTTCCTGTTTCCAGGCTTGCGGCTCGTGCAGCCCGCGTCTTAACCAAACCGCGATGGCCGCCGGAAGAATGCCGGCGAAGAACACGGCGCGCCATCCGAAATGCGGCATAACAAGCGCCACCACGGCAGCACCCAGCGCGTAACCCACGGCCCACGAGCTTTGGACCAGGGCAAGCGCTTTGCCACGGTTAAGCGGCCCCCAGGTTTCGGCAACCAGGACTGCTCCTGAGGCCCACTCCCCGCCCATGCCGAGCCCCAGCAGAATCCGGCAGATCATCAATTGCAAGGCCGATTGCGTAAGCCCGCACATGGCGGTCGAGACCGAATAGACCAGGATGCTCCAGGTGAGTGCGCGTGTGCGTCCAAATCGGTCGGCGAACCAACCGAAGCTCAGCCCGCCAATGGCCGCGGAGACCAGCGTAGCCGACATCATCGCTCCGCCGATGGCTGCGGTGAAATGCATTTCGTGCTGCACCTCGCCCAATACCATCGCGTAGAGCATCACGTCCATGCTGTCGAGCATCCAGCCCAGCGAGGCCCCCAGCAGGGCGCGCTTCTGCTCTGCCGAGGCACCGGTGAGCCAGCTGAGTGCACCGTCCAAGAAAGCTCCTCCTGCTCCTGAGAGTTCAGGATACAGTGGAACGAATCTCAGGGATACTGTGCATTCCATCCGCCACTCGCAGTTGAATGGCGACCAGGCCACGGCGGACGATGTTCGGATTGCCGGCGAGCTTGGGCTACTTCTCGACAAGAAACTCCTTGCCCAGGCCAGAGACTTTCTGCTTCCCTAACGTATGATGGGGCTCGCTGAAATCGATTCGGGTTACGCTTCCTGCATCGAGGGTAAAGAACGTGAGTTTTCGGCAAGCATGCGATGTCAACCGAGGGCGAGAAATCAGTTGAACGCTATTGCACCGTGATACTGACAATTCCAGAACTTGTGACTTGATGCGTTGAAGGAGGCGTGGTTGACACACTGCCACTCCCTCCGCAACCAACAACGACGCCCGCAGTTAGCGCAATTCCAAGACAAGCCAGCAACCAGATTCTACGAGCATGCCACTTCTTTCTGATGGCAACGAGTGGCAACATGAGTATTGGCATCAGTATCAGGGCGGAAGAGGTTCCCGACATGGTTTCCGCAAAGACCACTGTGACTTGATAAGTTCCGGAGGACGTTTCTGTTGTCGTAGAAATCGTTACCGCGCCAGTTCCTGATGAATAGCTGCAGGTGGCGCTGGTTGGGAGGTTCAGACAACTGGCCGAAACATTAGTTGCTGAAGTTGGCAGGGTGACAGGATAGTTTGCAGTCGATCCCGAAGCCACAGTTGCCGCCGAGGTGGTGAATGTGGGCGAAGATGTTGAACCCGAAATCGAATCCACCTCGAATTGCAGAGAGTTGGATACGTTCGCGGCAGGCGCGGGAGTTTCGACCGCGATCACTGTGACTCCCGTGTTCGCAATGTCAGTTGCCGGAACCTGCGCGGTGACCTCTGTTGTGCCGACAAACTGCGTGGTCAGAGCGGTGGCGCCCCAGTAAACCACTGCATTTGAAGTAAATCCCGATCCGGTAATCGTCAATGTGAAAGTTGCCCCGCCTGCGTTTGTAAATGCGGGCGAAATGCTGCCCATGACCGGAGCCGCAGCCGGCGGAGTGATGGTATAGACGGACGAGGCCATGGAACTGGTTGAGTAGCCACTGGCTATAGCGATTGCCTGGATGGTTTCCGATGAGGAGACCGTGATTGGTCCGCTGTAAAGAGTCGAGCTGGTAGTCGGCGTGGTGTTGTTGGTGGTGTAGTAGATCTCTTCGCCGGGCGTCGAGTCTGAGATTGAGACGGTCTGGGTCGAGGTAAAGGTTCCCTGCGTTGGGTTGAAGACGGGAACGGCGGCCGGCGGAGTGATGGTGTAGACGGACGACGATACGGCGCTCGACGAATAGCCGCTGGCTATGGCGATGGCCTGGATGGTTTCAGATGAGGAGACGGTGATCGGACCGGCGTAGAGGGTCGAGCCGGTGGTTGGCGTGGTGTTGTTGGTGGTGTAGTAGATCGCCTCGCCAGGCGTCGAGTCCGATATCGAAACCGACTGGGTCGAAGTGTAGGTACCCTGGGCGGGGTTGAAGACCGGAGCCGCAGCTGGCGGAGTGATGGTATAGACGGCCGAGGCCGTGGAACTGGTTGAGTAGCCGCTGGCTATCGCGATGGCTTCGATGGTCTCTGAGGCCGAGACGGTGATTGGACCGGCGTATAGGGTCGAGCCGGTGGTCGGCGTGGTGTTGTTGGTGGTGTAGTAGATCGCCTCGCCAGGCGTCGAGTCCGATATCGAAACCGACTGGGTCGAAGTGTAAGTACCCTGAGCGGGGCTGAAGACCGGAGCCGCAGCTGGCGGAGTGATGGTGTAGACAGCCGTCGAGACCGCGCTCGACGAATAACCGGATGCAACCGCGATGGCTTCGATGGTCTCTGAGGCAGAGACGGTGATCGGAGCGGTGTAGAGGGTCGAGCCGGTGGTTGGCGTCGTGCCGTTGATGGTGTAGTAGATCGCCTCGCCAGGCGTCGAGTCCGATATCGAAACCGACTGGGTCGAAGTGTAAGTTCCCTGGGCCGGGCTGAAGACCGGAGCCGCAGCCGGCGGAGTGATGGTGTAGACGGAAGTTGCGACCGCGCTCGACGAATAACCGGATGCAACCGCGATGGCTTCGATGGTCTCCGTCGTCGCGACCGAGATCGGTCCGTTGCAAAGAGTCGAGCTGGTGGTCGGCGTAGTGTTGTTGGTGGTGTAGTAGATCGCTTCTCCGGGCGTCGGGTCCGAGATTGAGACGGTCTGCGTCGAAGTGTAAGTTCCCTGCGCCGGGCTAAAGACCGGAGCCGCAGCCGGCGGAGTGATGGTGTAGACGGACGTTGCGACCGTGCTCGACGAATAACCGGATGCAACCGCGATGGCTTCGATGGTCTCCGATGAGGAGACCGAGACCGGTCCGCTGTAAAGGGTCGAGCCTGTGTTCGGGGTCGTTCCGTTGGTGGTGAAGTAGATCGCCTCGCCAGGCGTCGAGTCCGATATCGAAACCGACTGGGTCGAAGTGTAAGTACCCTGAGCGGGGCTGAAGACCGGAGCCGCAGCCGGCGGAGTGATGATGTAGACAGCCGTCTCGACCGCGCTCGACGAATAACCGGATGCAACCGCGATGGCTTCGATGGTCTCCGTCGTCGCGACAGAGATCGGTCCGCTGTAAAGGGTCGAGCCAGTGGTCGGGGTCGCGCCGTTGGTGGTGTAGTAGATCGCCTCGCCAGGCGTCGAGTCCGAGATTGAGACTGACTGCGGCGTTGTGTAAGTACCCTGGGCGGGGCTGAAGACCGGAGCCGCCGCCGGCGGAGTGATGGTGTAGACAGCCGTCTCGACCGCGCTCGACGAATAACCGGATGCAACCGCGATGGCTTCGATGGTCTCCGTCGTCGAGACCGAGACCGGTCCGCTGTAAAGGGTCGAGCCTGTGTTCGGGGTCGTTCCGTTGGTGGTGAAGTAGATCGCCTCGCCAGGCGTCGAGTCCGATATCGAAACCGACTGCGTCGATGTGTAAGTTCCCTGCGCCGGGCTGAAGACCGGAGCCGCAGCCGGCGGAGTGATGGTATAGCCAGCCGTCGATACAGCGCTCGA
>Ga0302320_10020788_pt1 | contig 13060 bp, 11 predicted proteins | sample Bog_T0_3_FD_202130 | JGI IMG/M metagenome (GOLD analysis project Ga0302320, IMG submission 202130) | Peat permafrost microbial communities from Stordalen Mire near Abisko, Sweden - Bog_T0_3 | ecosystem: Environmental > Terrestrial > Soil > Wetlands > Peat | place: Sweden: Abisko, Stordalen Mire...
CGGTTTCAATCTGATTCCCCCAGCCAAAACCTACACCGTTACTGTGACCGCCAGCATTGGCTCCGTACAGCAGACCACCACCGTACAACTCACGGTTCAGTAAAGGGAGACTACCATGCGAAGCAAAATCAAAGTTGCAACCAGCTTGGTCATGGCACTGGCCACGGTCTCTCTCGTTCCATCCTTGGCTCAGACGCAAACCACTGCGGAGAAGCAATTGGCTCGCCCCGAACTGGCTTTCACCTACAGTTATCTCCGCAGCAACGCGCCTGCCGGAGGCTGCGGTTGCTTTTCGCTGAACGGCGGCAGTGCCTCACTGGCCATGCCCGTGAGAGGTAGCGCCGTTGCCATTGCCGGCGATATTACTTCCACGACGGCTTCCGGCATTTCTGCCAATAGCTATGATCTGTCACTCACTGTCTACAGCGCGGGCGTTCGCTACGCGCCACCATTACGCCGCGCCCGCTGGCAGCCGTTCGGCCAGATGCTGGTCGGTGTAGCCCACTCCGAGGGAAGCCTGATTCACGCGCAGATCGGCGGCAGCAGTTACGGTGCAAATGCATTCGCCGCCCATATTGGCGGAGGGGTAGACCTCAGCATACGCCGCCATTTCTCCGTCCGGCTCATTCAAGCGGACTATCTCGCGACCACCTTCAACAACGGCTCGAACAACCACCAAAACAATCTCAAGATCGACGCTGGTCTTGTCCTTCGATTCGGCGGGAAATAGGCAAGTCCGCACGGCTTCACGTCGCTCAAGGATACTGACTTCACAATTATTCAAGGAGGCTGCTTAGACGCCACCATTCCTAGAAGGCGATTCGGATGTTTCAACCCTGACCGGTGTCTTATGCAGCAACACTGCCGGAGGCATTGGATTCAAGGGTTCCAGCACCGCTTACCAAGGAGTCGCCGATGTTAGCGTTATCAACGCCGGCGTCGCGCAGGTATACACCCTGGGATTTTCGAAACTCAGAACCAACACTTACCAAAGGAGAGAACACATATGAGCGCCCCGCCACCCCCAACCAATCTAACAGTTGTTTCGTTTGTGAACGGAACAGTAACCTTGAACTGGACCAACGTTGAATGCGACAAAATCTTGATCGCCTGGGGACCGGGTACTTCCGGCGACGCGGATGTGCCAAATCAGATAGATCTGCAAGGTGCTGCCGGCAATCTGAGCTACAAACTCGAAGGCTTAGCGCCAGGCACCTCCTACGTGTTCAAGGTCGAGGTCGGAATCGCAAATGAACTGGACTACCAGGAACCCTATTCCTATTCGCCCTGGGCATCAATCGTCTGGTTCGGTGGACTCTACATTCTGACCTACTCCCAGCAGGGAGGGCGCGCCTTTGTCGCCCCACTCTTGATGAGTCCAACGGGGCTTCGCAACGGGGCGTCATTCCAGATCGGCGGATGGGAAGACGACTGGCTGCAAGTCGCTCCCTTTGTGTTCAACGGAGCTCCATATTTACTGACCTACAGGCATGATGGTGGAGCTTTTGTCTCTCCAATCGTCGCGGGGCCGAACGGGCCTCAAAACGGAGTTTCCTACAAGATTGGCGGATGGGAGAATGACTGGACGCAGGTGACAACCTTCACGTTCGAAGGCCAGCCTTATGTGCTGACCTACAAAGCCAGTGGAGACGCCTTCGTGGCTCCTATCGTCGCCGGTCCGCATGGGCCGCAGAATGGCCCCTCAACACGCGTAGGCGGCTGGGAGCCCAACCTGGCGCAAATTACATCGTTCAATCTGAAAGGTCAACCGTATGTGTTGATCTATCGAGAGAACGGTGACGCTTTCGCTTCCCCGATCATTGCAACGCCGCAAGGTCCCCATAACGGCAATCCGATTCCGCTCGGCGGATGGGAGTCCGACTATACTCGGGTCACTACATTCCAGCTGAGCGATGAGCCCTATCTGCTTGTTTACGCGCAGAAGAGTGGCAACGCATTTGCCATACCGATTATTGCCGGCGTTTCCGGTCTGCCCTATGCGGGCGCCCCTACGAGACTTGGAGGCTGGGAAAACGATTGGACACAAGTAAGATCCTTTGCATTCTCGTAATTCTGTTTGCTAGCCCGGTGTGGCCCTGTCGGATTGGCCTCTGAAGGTCAGTTCGTTCGACGAGTGTGTAGCTTAAGCAGCGCTCGAACAGCGTTTTCCTTCACGCCGCAGTCGGCGGATCGCATTGGGATAAACGGCCAGCTTGATTGCATTCCTTCTCCCGTTTAAAGAATGGAGCAATATCCGCCATATGCTGGCCCGCTTGCCCGCCGCGATCTTCTGGTTCACATGGTCGAAGACAGCGTTGCTGTCAGCAACGGGAGGTTCGGCTGTCCAAGTTCCAGGAGAACTTACTCCGAGTGCCGCGGATGGTGGTGTGTACAGCGCAGTATTCCCGGAAGCACTGATCGCGAAGACGCGCCCCTCCGGCAGCAGGATCGCCGGCCCGATCTCTGCCCCTAAGCCAAGGCAGGGCTGAGGCAGCGCAGAAGGCGTGGCGCCGGCACTAACCCATTGTTCGGTTGCAGGCAAGTACTTCTCAGCATTCTGAGCATTTGAGCATTGCACAGTCAGCACCGTGCCATCGGGCAGCAGGGTAAAGGTTTCTTCGCTGCATCTATCGCCCTTTGCAGAGGTCGCGACCCAGGTGTTCTTGCCGGCGTCATAGATTGCGACCTTTGCAGAATTATAGGAGCCTAGCAGGAATCGGCCATCTGAAAGGACGCAGGAAGGTGCATCTCCAATGCCGGACCACCCGGATGGAGAGGCAAGGCTTGTCCACGCGTCTGCGACAGGGTCATAGATCTGAACCGCAAGTATGTCCGCATTCGCAATCGTGGAGTTGTACTCGCCCCCCAGCGGTGAGCACCCTGCCGTCGGCGAGAACGGCTGAGGCAAAATAGCGCGGAGCGTTTGTGGGCACTCCAAAAACACCAGGAATATTCGCGTTATTCGGTAAACCCTGGAGAGCGGACCATGTGCCCGACCCACAATTACCTTGTTGGTCCGGCGTGAGTTTATGCCAATTCGCACTATCCGATTCGTGGCACATCACTGTTCCGTCTGTCAGAAGCAACATGGTATCTGCGAAGAAATTTGGTTGATTTTGTAGCGGATCCCAAGTTCCCATGAATATCCTCCTCAGAGAGTAAAGCTCAAGATACCCGAATCACCTTTTTGCTAAGCCTGGTTATGTTGGATCATGCGCACCTCGGCGCCATGGGGATCAAGGCACCCTTCCGCCGATCCGCTGAGAACCTGCGCGCGAATCGCTTCGGCTATATGGAACATCATCATGACGCGATCTCGGCTTGGACGAACGCAGATTTCAATTCCCTCTTCCATATATCTCCTTTGGTTGCCAGGTCAAAGCTGCGCCATACCTGGTCCAGCTAACTTCTCGATGGCAAACATGCCTGGTAATCTCGGCGCTCAGTGGAGTCGGACGACAATTCCGCCGCCGATACGAGGGTTGTTTTGCCTGTCGCCTCTGGCGTTGGGAAGTTCGGTGTAGAGATAGTCAGCCTGCAACACTCGCAGGGCGATACGCTGAGACAGACGCAGATCGACCCCTCCGCCAGCTGAGAATGCGAACGAGTTTGCGCTTGACGATGAGGACGTGGCCGTGGGGAAGTAGCCGTCAAATCCGTGGGCTCCCCCGAAGAGCGTCTGCGCGAAAACTGTTGTCCCGTGACCCGCTTTGTGCGTGACTCGGGGGCCGAGGAGATAAGTCATGCGAGCGACGTCATCCCCGAATGAGTTGATATGGTTGGCATATCCACCACCGACTTCAGCAACTCCGCCGACCCATCTGAAGACTGGAAAGCCTACCTCAGCTCGTCCGCCCTGCATGTAGAAGCACCCACAACCACCGACGGGCGCGTTGGCTCGGATTGCGTTGTAGCCCACGGACACTTCGAACGGAGACACACGGCTCGGCGAGTTGTATTGCCTTTGAGCACGCGCACGAGAGGGCGAGGCTGCAAACAAAAAGAGGATGGCCGCGCACATCAGGTGCGCCGATAGCCTTGATCCAAGAATAGTCTTCACGCGCTCTCCTATTTCACAATCAAGGTGACGGTAGTTGCATGTTGAGTCGAGCCGCTCGTGCCGGTAACGGTGAGGCTGTAGGTCTTCGATGCGGTGTGGCCGGCGAATCCACCGGAACCACAACCTGCCAGGCAAGTGAATCCACCGAGGAGCAGAGCTGCCAGCAGGAGGTGGAATGCACGCAGGCGCTTTGTCTTGAGCCAGGGCACAAGGAGCATCGCAAAGGCTATCCCTGCTCCGCCCACTCCGAATCTGGATCTGCAGGAGCCGTCGAGGGAACTTGATCTGCTTGCCAAGAAGCCATTCGTGACCGCTACTGTCAGTGTCGCGCTTGCAGTGCTCCCGTTCGGCGTAACCGACGCCGGAGAGAAGGCGCCAGTTATACCATTTGGTAGTCCAGCCACCGACAGATTGATAGCGCTGGTAAACGAACCGTTGAGAGGTGTCAGCGCGATATCGTATTGGCCGGACGCTCCGGCAGCGATTGTCTGCGGACTGTTTGTAGCGGCAATTGAAAAGTCAGAGACTACGACTGCCGCGCCCGAGCCTGAAAGTTGAACACTCTGTGGCGAGCCGGTGGCATTGTCCGCCACTGAGATGGAAGCTGCATAGGTTGCGGCCGAAGTTGGTGTAAGCACCACAGAGATGCTGCACGTTGCCCCCGCCGCCAGCGAGGCGCCGCAGGTGTTGGTCTGTGTGAACGCGCCTGCACCGGTGCCTGCGATGGTGATGCCGGTGATCGTCAAGCTTGCATTGCCCGGATTAGAAAGTTGCGCGGTCAACGCTATCGCGGAGGAGCCGACATTCGTGGTAGGGAAGGACAGGCTGGCCGGGGTGAGAACCGCTTGCGGGCTTGCGGGTGCTACCCCGGTGCCGGTGAGCGCAACAGTTTGAGGAGAACCACTGGCGTTGTCTGCAACTGAGATGGAGGCTGAGAAAACACCCACAACGTCCGGCGAGAACGACACTGTAATGGTGCAGGTCGAGCCCATGGCCAACGAACTTCCGCAGTTATTAGTCTGAGCGAACTTCGCCGCATTCGATTCGATGACAGTGATACCGGCGATGGTAAGCGCCCCGGTTCCGGGGTTCGAGAGTGTTATTTCCTGGGCGGCACTTGTCGCGCCGGTAGTTACGCTGCCGAACGCCAGGCCGGTCGGGCTGAGAACAGCTTGTGGCGCAGCAGGCGCAACTCCCGTGCCTGTCAATGAGGCGGTCTGTGGCGACCCGCTCGCGTTATCCGAGACCGTGATGGACGCCGAGTATCCGCCGGCCGCATCGGGGGAAAAGGTCACCGAGATGGTGCAGTTCGCGCCGGCTGCCAGCGACGTGCCACAGTTGTTGGTCTGAGCAAACTTCGTTGCGTTGGCGCCAGAGATGCTCACACCGGTCAACGTCAACGCAGTGCTACCAGGGTTCGAGAGAGTAATCGACTGCGAGGCACTTGTAGAACCGGTCGTTACATTGCCAAAGCCAAGGCTGGCTGGGCTGAGCACGGCTTGCGGCGCGCCCGTACCTGTACCGGTTCCGTTCAGCAGAATCGTTTGCGTCGGATTTGGAACCGCATTCAGGGAATCGTCCGTCAGCAGCAGCGACCCATTGTCGAGACCCGGCGCGATCGGCTCGAAGCTGACATTGAGGTTGCAGGAGCTTCCTGAAGCCAATGTTCCCGCTGTGGAAGACGCCGGCGTCAAGATGGGACAGGCATCGGTTTCGCCGCTCCCAAGATTGAAGCCGGCGGAGATGCTGGGGTTATTCGCGGTAGCAGAGACTGGGAAGGTCATTGGCGCTGTGCCGATGTTCGAGACAGTCACAGTCTGCGGGCTGTCGCTGCTGGTTGCGCCTACTGCGGTCGATGCAAAGTTCAAGCTTGGCGGATCGGCGAGATCGATTTCCATTACGATTTGTTGACCCGTCGTCACATACAAGTTTCCTTGCTCGTTGAGCGCGATGGCTTCGAAGAAGTTATCTCCGGATATAAACTGAGGCACGACCACACTCTCGGTGTAGTCAGTGCCGTTGGGACTTTCTTTCAGAATGCCCCTGCCGGGGTCGGCTATATACACGGATCCGCTCCCGTCTACAGCAACTGGAGTTTGGGAACTGGTGCGCGCGACGACGCTTTCTGTGTAGACACCCGCGGAGAGAGTCTCCTTTAAAATGCGGCTGTTTGAACTATCCGTGACATAGACATTGCCGCTGCCATCCACGGTAATTGCCGCGGAATTGCGGATCGTGGTAGACACTACGCTCTCGGTATATGTTCCTCCCGAAAGCGTCTCCTTGACGATGCTTCCACTGGTTGGCGGGCTTGCATAGGAGACATAGACATTTCCACCTACATCGACCGAAACAAAGGAAAACAGACCCACAAGGCTCTTGACCGGGATCACGGTCTGGATATACCCGTTCCCTGAGGGAGTTTCTTTGAAAACCTGCTCCGTGCCCTGGTCGGTGAAGTAGACGCTTCCGCTGCCATCGACCGCCACCGAATAATTGTCGACGAGGCCGGAAGCCAAGACGGTTTCGGTGTAGCTGCCGCCCTTCAACGCTTCCTTCAGTATTTGTCCGGTGGCGGGTTGGGCGAGATAGAGATTCCCTTCCTCGTCCAGGTCGAGGGTCGTCGCCAGGTAATTCTGTGTAAGCAGTGTATTGATTTGTCCCGGCGTGAAGGTGATCTGCGGACCCACGCCCAGGCCATAGAGGCAGGCGGTTGCAATGCGAGTGCCGGATGCATCGGTCAACACCGCGGCGCCTTCTCGGCTGCCGCTATATTTCGGCGAGAAGACTACATCGATCGTGCAGCTATCGCCTGCGGAATATATCTTGCTGGTGCCGTTGGTGGTGCAGGTTCCCGTACCTGCATCGTTGAAGTCCCGGCCTGCCTCGCCCTTGGTCAATACCAACGGCGCGCCGATCGTTCCGCCGCTGTCGAAGGTAAAGGTTAGTGTGCTTTTGGGGCTCGAGCTTCCAACGGAAATGCCGGAGAAACCGACTGCACCTGGCTGGATGCTCAACGGATGGGCGCCGGCCTTATCGGCTGTTCCTGGAACGGACGTGACTCCGAGAACGAAGTGCGCAGTCTGCGCGCCCGAAGTCGAAGCCGCGCCAGCGATGATCCCCATAGCGGCGAAGCCCATGCACAGCCTTTGAGCAAAATGGCTCGGCGTAAGAAAGATGAGAGCATCGGGAATCGAGTGGAGCTTCATAGTAGGAGCCACCTGGAGTGTCGCGAAGTATTTTCAATCGATGAAACCTGGCTTGCGGGACATTGCTGTCCCGCAAGGGGAGACGAATAACGAGCCGAGACCTTACAAGAAGGTCATGGTTTGACGGCTGCGATGGACTTGGTTTGGGATGTAGCGGGGACGCTGCGATGAGGACCGCCGGTGCGCTTTTCCTCAGGCTGCCCGTAGAGCTCGGGATGGAAGTAGGTGCCGCGCTCATTGGCGGGCTTCTCCCGCTCGACGACCATGGGATGAGCCTTCATGTACGCGTCGTTGCGGCGAGCGGTTACCTGCCAGGAGACTTTGACGTTTGTGGCGTTGGTGCTGATGGTGAACTGGTTCTTCTCGATTTCTTTAGAGATGATGGCTTGGGCGAAGCGGCCGCCGATCACGGTAAGTTGATAGCGGAAGTCCACATTTTCGGCCCCGAGCCATTCGGGGAGCTGGACAGTAGCCAGCCCAAGCTCATCGGTGGTGATGTTGCCGCTGTACTGGTTCAGGACTTCGGAGGACTCAATAGAGGCGTGAACCAGGTATTTGTTCGCCGGGTCCAGCGGATGGTCGATGCGAAAATTCTTGGCCCCAGTCACTTGAAGGTTATCCTCAACCAACACGTCCCCCTCAAACCACGCGGACTGGGGCTCTCCGATGACGCTTACGATGTTCCCGACAATGAGGGCAGCGTTAGTAGGTCCAAAAATTTGTCGGTTATCGTTGACTACAACCGGGCCACCGTTGGGGTTGATGTAGGTCTGCTGCTGGGTCAGGTAGTTGATGTTGAGCGGCACACCGATTGACTCGATATCGACTCCGGCGCCGTTGTCGCGAAGCTGAAGACCCTTGGACGATGTGTTGCCTAGCAGTAGATAATCGGAGCTGGCGGTGTTGTTCTGGTTGAGGTTCACCTGCGCTGCCGGTGAGTTGGTGCCAATGCCAATCGGCCCCGCCAGGTTCGCTGCGGCCATGTACGAAGGCCCATAGACGGTGAGCGAATTGGCGGAAACGGCCCCCCCGGCGGCGAGACTATCCGCGTTAATGGCACCGGCCACAAATCCGCCGTTGGAGTCAAGCTTTATGATGGCGCTTCCGACGTTGGCGCTCGTGGGTGGAGTGTTCCAGCTCAAGTTGAATGCGCCGACGCCCGTCACCGGCGAGCCGGTAACCGTGAAGTCATTGCCGGGCGCGTTGAACCCGATACTGGTCACAGTTCCGTTGTAAGGAAAGGTCTGTGAGGGCACGAAATGAATGGCTCCGTTGGGTTAAAAGTACAACCCGGTCTCCACGGAACCTGCGCCGTTGTTCGAAAAAAGCAGGTTCAAGTTCGCCGAAGGCGCTGCGGTGTTGTTCCCGACCGGCTCACTCAGGAATGTGAAAAAAGGGTTGTCGACCTTGTTGGTCGATGAGTTCCAGGCGCTCGAAATAAATTGCAGACTATTTGATCTGTAACCTGCTGTCGTAGTTGCTACTCCTGTTGCCCTAATCGCCACCCTTCCGCGCGCTTGAATGGAACCATTGACGTCGAGTTTCACACCCGAGGAGGGTGCGTTCAAGCCGATTCCAACAGAGCTCCCATTGTCGAAGATCTCAGACGCGACAATTGTGCTGGCTCCTGAAAATTTGGGAACCATGTTGGTCGCGCCTCCGGTCGTGGTCACTGTCGTGGCGGCTGTGACCGCCGGTTGCGCGGCAAGAGGCGCAGCGATGACCGGCTGATTGCCGTTGGTCGTCTTAGGCCCCGCAAGTGCATAGGCAGAGGCAGGAAGGCCCCCCAGCGTCTGCGCGTCTCCCGACTCCAATGCGTAGGGGACGCTGGTCAGAAAAGTGCGGGCCTGTTCGGGCTCTGCTTCTACCTGGACCCCGATATAGTGAGCGGCAACGGAGGTGAAGACTTCGGCGGGCAATACTTGCACAGCGCCCAGATAGACGGTGTAGCCACCCTTGTCGTTCGGGGATACTTGCTGTTTTTCTTTCCACATCGCTTCCGTCGAATCGCTGCCCTCAACACTTGGTTGCGAGTAGAGCGCAAAGGTCACATCGACGGGCACGGTGATCGGATAGCCGCGACTATCGAGGAGTATGCCGCTGAACTTGATCAGCTTTGGCACCGCCGGAATGCTTGCCGAAGCATTTGTTCGGAGGGTTGTGGACTCACTTTCGGATTGGCTGAATGCGGGAAGTACTACGGTCCAGGCTGCCGCGAAAATCGCAGTTAGAAGGAGAACACGAAACCGAAAGATTGAACGCCAGGACAGACGCTTATGGTCAATGATCATGGGAGACCTCCGTAGGGGAAGTGGAACGTTGTGAGTTTCGACCTGTTGGCCGTGTGAGGGCTTCAGGAACGGGATGAGGCCGGTTGCCGCAGGTGACCGTTTTACGTCGTGGGCCGGGGACTCGACGTACTTGCCTGGTCGTCTGTGCGAGTAGCTTTGAGAGCTATTTGGCGTAGTGCTTCAGAATCATTTGGCTTATTCCGCTTCAGTGCGGCCAAATCACCAGGCTGTGGCCCCTCTATGGCTGCGGCGGGTTCGGGAGCTGCGATGTATTCTGACCGGCGGCAAACTTCCACGTTCCATCCACCTGCTGAACGGCTAGATACTTGAAATGGGTGACCAGCGTTCCCGTAGCTGTATCTACGATTCCGGGCGGCAGACCCTTGAAATTCGTCACAGTCTGGTCTGTATCGACCACGGCCGCTTGATCTGAAAGCAGGGTGAATTTCCGAATAACGATGCTGATCGTGCTGTCCTTAAAGGGTCCGGCGAAGATCTTGGCATGCTGTGCCTGCACTGCTGCTTTCCCTTCAAAGACCTGGCCCCGGATGTTGATGAAGTCCGCGTTATCGGTATACTCTTCGGCATACGCCACGCTGTCCCCTGCATTCCACGCTGTTTGCTCGGTTGCAAGTACCTTCTCAATTGCAGTTTGAGGCGCATCCTGAGCCGCGTGAACTCCTCCTCCGCATCCGGTTGATATGATTGCAATGGTCACTGTGAGTGCCCCCATCCAATATCGAAGTCGCATTTCAGAAAGTCCTTTCGGGATAACATGTCGCTCTGTAACGCTATGTTTGCAGGATCCTTTCTCTAAGTCCTGACCACGGTCTGAACATTTTCTGAAGGTTTTTCGGTAGCCGATGAGCGAGAACACCTGGATCATCGATGGATTGGAGCTTGACCGTCGGAGCTTCACTCTGCGGCGCAATGGAAAAGCTGTGCGGCTGGACCCCAAGCCGCTGGAGCTTCTGTTCCTGCTGGTCGAAAGCCAGGGGGCTGTGATCTCTCACGGCGAAGCACTCCGGCGCGTATGGGGCGAAGACGTATTTGTGAATGGAGAGGCCGCGCTGTATACGGCCGTCAAGAAGATCCGCCAGGCGATCGGCGACCCGACATTGATCGAGACCGTCCCTGGGAGAGGTTACCGGCTCCGCGCAGCCGCGAATGGGAGTGTAACTGGCGCTGCCAGCTCTGTCCCATCACAACAGGAAGAGCAGAGACTCGCTATCTTGCCCCTGGCCAATCTTTCCAATGATCCGGAACAGGATTACTTCTCAGATGGACTTACGGAAGAGTTGATTAACACGATCTCGCGGCTCCTGCGTGGTCAGATGGGTGTTATCGCGCGGACATCGGTCATGCGCTATCGCGCAGTTAGCAAGCCAGTGCAGCAGATCGCTCGCGAGCTCAATGCGCAATATCTGGTAGAAGGCAGCGTGCGGCGTCACGCTGGCAGAGTGCGGATTGCAGTACAGCTGGTGCGCGCCGCGGACGGGACGGGAATATGGAGCGAGAGCTTTGAGCGGTCCCTGGATGATGCGTTCGCGTTGCAGTCTGAAATCGCACTTGCAACAGCGACCTCAATCGGTCTCCAGATCTCGCCCCGAAACGTCCTTGCGGCCGAAACGCTAAAGCCAGTCCTGATCGATGCGGAAGTTCATGACCGTTACCTGCGTGCCCGTCACCTCATGGGACAGCGTACGCGCCCGACCATTCAAGCGGCGATGCGCTATTTTCAGGAGGCTTTGGCGATCGATGCTGCATTTGCACCGGCCATGGCAGGCCTCGCCTTCTGCCATGCCGTGCTGCCGATCACGAGTCTGCTGCGGCCGCACGATTGCTTTCCGGCAGCGCAGAACTTGGCCGGCGATGCACTGTCGTTGGACCCCACACTGGCGGATGCTCATATCGCCCTTGGCCTTGTCGATTTCTGGTATCGGCGCGATTGGGATGCGGCGCGACGCCACTTCTCCGAGGCTGCAATGCTGAACCCCGGCGACAGCGCGCCTCCGATGTTTCTTGCCCATATCCATTCCGTGCTCGGGGAGCACGAAGAGGCCCTAACGACCCTTTCCTCCGCCCTCCGATTGGATCCAATTTCTCCTATTGTGAGAACGCATCATGGCCACTTTCTTTACAACGCGGGCCGCTCCCAGGAGGCATTGCTTCCGCTGAAACAAGTGCTGGAGTTGAATCCTCAATTCTGGATAGCTCATCTCATGCACGGAAAAGCCCTCGCAACGCCCGATCATGAACCTGGCGCGGCTCCCGGCGTCTCCGCTACATCTGGCGAGGCGATCGAGTCCTTCCTTCTATCTGAGCGTTTTGGCATGGGTAATACGGAGCCGTTGGCCTTTCGCATTCACACCTTGGCCGCTTCTGGAAACAGAGTCGCCGCAAAGGAGGCGTTTGTAGAAATGCAACAGAGGCATATGACCAATCCAGTGCCTCCGCTGCACCGGGCGCTTGCGGTATTAGGGACGGGCGATCGGGAAGCCGCCGGGGAATTGCTTGAAGAAGGATTCGCGGAGCACGATGTTCGGTTGATCTTCTTGTCTGTTGAATCGCGCTGGCGCGCTTTGGGAGAAAGCGGCTACGCGCGCATCTTAGAGCGCGCTGGCCTGCCGAATCAAGTCGCGACAGTTCACTCTGCGGGTTAGAAAGGAGTGCGGCAAGAGGTCGGGGGCATGCGGCATTAGGCTTGAATTGTGGGTGCCAACACCTGGAAACTCCTTCCAGTTCGTCGTTGAGGACCTTGGTCCGTGTCTGGAGCAGGAGATGCGCTCCACGAAGGGTCCACTGGTCGCGGTAGGGATGTCGATTGCCCGGCACCCACTGGGTGGCCGAAGGCAGTCACCCGCCTCCGGCTCCCACAGAACCCAGCGTGCGGATTCCCCGCACTGAGCGGGTCGGTCATTGATTCACACTATGGCGATAGCTTGTAACTTCGGATAATGAAGGTACAGCTTTGGTCTGAGCAGGAACCGGAACTGATCGCAGCAAATGCCCGCATCGGTATTGCACTCGCCCAATTCTTTCTACAGATCAGTATCACTGGGATTGGTGGTACGGCTAACGTAGACCAACTGGTACCGGCTCGGTGAGATACTCCATTCTGACGCCCAGGCGCGGATCATATACGGCCGGTAGTACCGCTGGAGCGGGGAGATCTCGAATTCAACCCTTTTTGGCCGTGAACTCCTGCTTGACCTTGAGGGCGATAGCGTCCGTAGGCTGCTTCGATGTCTGCATCATCGTCTTGTCCGGCAGTCACTGGCTGATCAGCGTGCTCGTCGTGCCAACTTAGGCGAGCTTGCCACGATGATTTCGCGCTCAAGGAACCACCCGGCCGCGAGTACCAATCATGTCGTCCTAGGAGTGTGTCGGGCATAGATTCGTGACGGAGCCTACAGCGTGGTGCGCAGGGTCTGTTTTAGGTTCGAGCCATGGGCCAGAACTTTATTGCTGACACGGTCAACCAGACGCTTCTGTTTCCC
>Ga0302320_10020790_pt1 | contig 13060 bp, 5 predicted proteins | sample Bog_T0_3_FD_202130 | JGI IMG/M metagenome (GOLD analysis project Ga0302320, IMG submission 202130) | Peat permafrost microbial communities from Stordalen Mire near Abisko, Sweden - Bog_T0_3 | ecosystem: Environmental > Terrestrial > Soil > Wetlands > Peat | place: Sweden: Abisko, Stordalen Mire...
CCATCCTGGTGGTGTTGCAAATGGCCGGCGGGAACGACGGGCTTAACACCCTGGTGCCGTATGCCAGCGACCATTACCACCGGGCCCGCCCGCACCTGGGCCAGCCCGCCGATCAGGTGTTAAAAATTAACGGCGACGTCGGCTTCCACCCCGTCCTCACCGGGCTCAAGGATTTGTATGATGCCGGCCATTTGTCTGTGATCCAGGGCGTGGGCTATCCGAACCCCAACCGTTCGCATTTCCGCTCGACGGAAATCTGGCAGACGGCCTCCGACGAGGATAAAATCGAAAAATACGGCTGGCTGGGCCGCTACTTTGACAACGCCTGCGCCGGCGCCGAACCCACCGTGGGCGTGACCATCGGCAACCAGTTGCCGGAGGCGTTCTTCGCCGCCCGGCCCCGGGGCATCGTGTTCAACAACCCGCAAAGTTACCGCTTCGTCTCCGGCGACCATGCCAAACCGGGCCAGCCGGACCTGACCGAGGAGTCCTACGAAAAATTGAACGAGCTGGAAATGTCCGCGCCAATGTCGGACGACAATTCCGGCGGCAGCATCGCCTCGCTGCCGGCGGGGATGCCGATGCCGGGGGGCCGGGCCGTGGATTTCATCACGCGCACGGCGCTGGATGCGCAGGTGAGTTCGGACCAGGTGCGCGGCCTCGCGGCGCGGGTCCAGAACCAGGCGGAGTATCCGGTGTCGCCCCTGGGCAATTCCCTGCGGCTGGTGGCCAAACTGATCGGCGGTGGCCTCGCCACCCGGGTGTATTATGTGTCGCAGGGAGGATATGACACGCATACGAACCAGCTCGCCACCCAGCAGCGGCTGTTGAAGGATCTGGGTGATTCCCTGAAATCCCTGCTGACCGACCTCCAGGCGCAGGGCAACCTGGGGCGGGTGTTGGTGATGACCTTCAGCGAATTCGGCCGGCGGGTGGCGGAGAACGCCAACGGCGGCACGGACCACGGCGCGGCCGCCCCGATCTTCGTGGCGGGCGGGCGGGTGCGGGCGGGCCTGCTGGGCCGGTATCCCAGCCTGGCGCCGGCCGATCTGTTCCAGGGCGACCTCCGGTACAACGTGGATTTTCGCGGCGTCTATGCCGGCGTGCTGGAGGACTGGCTCAAGACGCCCAGCGCGCCCATCCTGGGCCGGCAGTTTGATGTCCTGAAGGTGGTGTAATCCGCGTCGGTCTCCAACGGGTGGGGCGTCCCGCGACTGCGGGATGCGCGCCGTCGGACGATGGCCAACCGATCGGACCATTTACAACGCTTGCGGCGGGTTTTCCCTCACCCCGTCCGCTACTTCAACGTGGCCATGTCAATCACAAAGCGGTATTTCACATCGTTCTTCACCAGGCGGTCGTAGGCTTCATTGATTTTTTGAACCGGGATGAGCTCGATGCCGCAGGTGAGGTTGTGCCGGCCGCAGAAGTCCAGCATCTCCTGCGTTTCGGCGATGCCGCCAATGAGCGAGCCCGAGAACGAACGGCGGTTGGTGATCAGGTTGAACACCTGCACCTCCAGCGGTTCGGCCGGCACGCCGACCTGCGTCAGCGTGGCGTCGCGCCGGAGCAGGGTGAGAAAGGGGTTAATGTCGTGCTTGGCCGCCACCGTGTCCAGGATGAAGTGGAAGCTGTTGACGTGTTTCTGCAGATCCTCCGCGTTTTTGGACAGCACCACTTCATGCGCGCCCAGGCGCAGGGCGTCGGCCGTCTTGCCCGGGGACGTGGTGAAGACCACGACGTGTGCGCCGAAGGCCCGGGCCAGTTTCACCGCCATATGGCCCAGCCCGCCCAGTCCGACCACGCCGACCTTCTGGCCCGGGCCGGCCTGATGCCGGCGCAATGGCGAATAGGTGGTGATGCCCGCGCACAAGAGGGGGGCGGCGGCGGCGGGGTCGAGATTCGCGGGCACCCGCAGCACGAAGGCTTCATCCATGACCACGCTTTCGGAATAGCCGCCGTAGGTCAGGCCGTCGGTGTGTGGGTCCGGGGAATTGTACGTGAAAGTGGGGCCGGCGGTGCAAAATTGTTCGTAGCCGTCCCGGCAGTTTTCACAGGTGCGGCAGGAATCCACCAGGCAGCCCACCGCGGCCAGGTCGCCGGCCCGGAATTTCTTGACCTGCGCGCCGACCTTGACCACCCGCCCCAGAATCTCATGTCCAGGCACGCAGGGATAGGTCGTGCCGTGCCACTCGTTGCGGACGATATGGACGTCCGTGTGGCAGATGCCGCAGTAGAGGATTTGGATGTGGACATCGTGCGGGCCGGGCTCCCGGCGCAGGATGTTGGCCGGCGCAAGCGGCGCCGTGGCGGACTGGGCGGAGTATGCTTTGGCGTTAAACATAGAAGCATATTTAACACAAACGCATGAAAAATGCAAAAGGGGGAAACTTAAATCTCGGTCTGTCCCGCAGGGACGACGGAAAGCAGCCCGGCACAAGCTGCCGGGTGTGTCATCCCCAAGGCATCCCGTCCTGAAGGGACGGCGGAACCATTCGCATCAACCATTGCCATCGCGCCACGGTCCCGCAACCGCAGTGGCACCAACTAAAATAATCTGAAAGCCTCGTAGCCGCCGACGTGAGGGCGTATTGCCCAAGCCCCGGAGAGTGCCCGTCCTCGGGCACAGCAACGTTGAAACCAATACAATTGCAGGGTATTTCGTATGCCCGACTGATGGAATGCGCGCTGTTTATTCCGTTTTTGGCTTTGGGCAACCCGCCCGTGAGGAGGCTCAAATCGCAGCCAAAAACTCATAATTCCCATAATTCCCATAACTCCCATTTCCAGTCTTTGCCTCACCCCCGCCCGCGCTGCCGGCTCGCCTCATACAAAAACACCGCCGCCGCCGCCGCCACGTTCAGGGAATCCACGGTCGGCGGCATGGGGATTGCCACCGCCTCATCGCAGGCGGCGAGCACTTCGGGGGAGATGCCGTAGCCTTCGTTGCCAAAGATCACGCAGCAATCGCCGGAAAAATCGGCCTGTGCCAGCGTTTTGCCCGTGGCCGAGGGATGCGCGGCCAGACAGCGGATGCCGCGCGCGCGCAGGTCGCGCAGGGAGTGCGCCAGGTTCGCCGATTCCACCACCGGCAGGTCGAAAATCGCGCCCATGGAATTGCGGACCGCGCGGCGCAGGAACGGACTGCCGCTGGTCTCGCCCACCAGCAGCGCCTGGGTGCCAAAGGCCACACAGTTGCGCACCAACGTGCCCAGATTCTCCGCGTTGCCGATCTTGTCCACCGCCACCAGCAGCCGCGGCCGGGGCGCGCCGGCCAGCACGGCGTCCAGATCCGCCGCCGGCGGGATTTTGCCGACGGCCAATGCCCCTTGAAACAGCTCAAAACCGACGAGCGCCTCGAGCAGTTCCTTTTTGGCCAGATGGACGACGATCGGTTCCGGGCGGGCTTCCAGCAACGGGTGGAATTCCGCCAGCCAACGGTCATCCACCAGCAGGGAGACGACCGTGAACCGGCTGTGCAGCAGCCGCCGCACGACCTTCTCGCCTTCCGCCACAAAAATGCCCTGGCGGGCGTGCTCCAGCGACCGGCGCAACGTGGCGTAGGGCTGGAGTTCGGGGGTGTCGAGGGCGGTGATGGGCTGGACCTGGAACATCGGCGGATTTCCCGGCGTCAAAGTTCCAGCGTGGCGGCCGGTTCGTCCTGCGCGGCGATGAACAGTTGGAGGTGCGTGGCCCCGATCTGCTGGAGCCGCGCGCTCACCACGCGCCGGGCGATTTCCGGCTTGTTGCACTGCGAACTCAAATGCGCGAGGTACAGATGCTTTAATTCCGGCGAAACAATTTGTTCGGCGGCCTCGGCGGCGGCTTCATTGGAGAGATGGCCGTGCCGCCCCAGGATGCGTTGCTTCAGGCTCCAGGGCCGGTGCGGGCACTCTTGCAGCAGTTTGACATCGTGATTCGATTCCAGCACCAGGACGTTGGCCGCGCGCGTGCGTTCGATGACCAGTTTCGTCATGTGGCCCAGATCCGTCGCGAAGCCGAAATTGCCGGCGGTGGTGCGCACCAGAAAACCCACGGGATCCTGGGCGTCGTGGGGGATCGAGAACGTGTCCACCTGGAGATCGGCGATTTCAAAGCTGGCGCCCGTCTCGAACAGCCGCCAGTTCATTTTTGCTTTCAACGACTCCACCCCGTCCAACCCCTCCAGGGCGGGGGCCTTTTTGCTGGTCCAACGGGCCTTGAACGCCCACAGGGTGCCGTCCTGCGTGCCGCGGTTGCAATAGATCGGGATTTGCAGTTTGTCTGCCAGGCCCGGCAGGCCGGAAATGTGGTCACTGTGCTCGTGGGTGATTAGGATGGCGGTCAGGTTTTCCGGCGCGCGCCCGATGGCGGCCAGCCGCCGGCGGAGCTGGCGCGGATTGAACCCCGCGTCCACGAGCACCCGGGCTTCGGCGGTCTCAATATACGCGCAATTGCCGCTCGAACCGCTGCCCAAGATGGTAAATTTGACGGACACGCAGAGACGTTAGGCCCGTCGCTCGGCCGGTGCAAACCTTTTCCGCCCGCCTTTTCCGCCCGACCTTCATAATTCATCCCTCATAATTCATAATTCCCCTTTGCCCCTTTCAAATCCAGAAATCTCAAATTTCGCATGCTCCCGCCCTTCCCGCCTTTTAGCCTTTAGCCTTTAGCCTTTAGCCTTCTGCTTCAGCCTTTCCCCCCAATATTTTTCGTGCAGTTCTTCAGCAAATTGTGCATCATCCAGTCTTTATATGCCCTCACCATCCTCTCATCCCCGCGATCCCCTGCACGGCATAACGCTGGAGAACATCCTCAATCAGCTCGTCCAGCGGCATGGTTGGAGCGAGATGGCACGGCGCATTCCGGTCCGCTGCTTCCAGTTCAATCCCTCGGTCAAGTCCAGCCTCACCTTCCTGCGCAAAAATGCTTGGGCGCGGAAAAAGGTGGAGGACTGGCTTATCGGGGAGCTTTAAGATTTTTCAGACAGGTTCTCAGGCTCTGCTCGCGTATTTAGTGGAGTTTCCGTTCATTGCATTTCAAGAATGAAAAACTCTTGCGGGGCCAGGGGATTTACCGCATTCGTGGCGGTGATGGTGAAATTCCCGCTTGCGTCGAGGAGGTTGGTCGCCACCGGTTGCCATTGCCCCAAGGGCAGCACGAGATTGGTGCTCATCAAGACATAACACGTCGCCCCCGCTGACCCGTTTGCCCCGGTCACCACCAGATTCGTCCCGGCGAGGTTGATGCTGGTGATGGTGGGTTGCGTTGCGGCCAGGGTGAATATTCCCGTCACGCCGGCCGAAACTTTGTCGCTCAAGGTCGCCTCGTAAAGGTTATTGCCCGCATCCACTTGCAGGAACAGCGTGTAGGTCCCGCTCGCATTCATTGGGAGTGTCACCAGGTTGGTCTCCGCATAACCGGCCCCCGCCGGGACGGTTTGATTGATCGCGAAATTGCCCACGACCACCGAGTTCGCGTCGAGCAGTCCGTTGGTCGAGAACCACACGTCATCGTACCACCCGCTGAACGGCACCGCCGCGCCTTGATTGGTCACTTCCCAAGTGACCTGCACCGCCGGATCAGGCGCGCCCGAAGTCACGGCGCTGGGCGCGCTGAAGCTGACCGGCGTAAGGTCGGCGGGTACGGCCATCGCCAGGCCAAAGGGTTCCGCGGTCGCCGCGGTATTGGTGATCGTAAGGAAATACGCATAACCCGGCAGCCAGGGCCAATTGTTGGGCGTATCCAGAAATTGACTGAGGCTGGCATCACCCTGATTGCCGAGCCAGTGCGCGGGCCCGCCCGCCAGGGCAACCGTTCCTTGTTCCAGGCTGAACACCAGGTCGGTCGAATTGGACGCCGTGAAGACCAGCCGCGTCGCATTGCTGGGCACATTAATGCGATAATGCAGCACGCCGTTGCCGGGAATCACATTTGTGACCGAACCGCCGATGAAGGCGATGGTGTTGGTCACATTGATCGCCCCGCCATTGGTCGCCGAGCCGATGGAAAACGTCGCGTCATCCGGCGACCAGAACCCAACATAATACGTGGCCCCGGGCCGCAGCGGCGGAGTCGTTAGCGTATCCGCGCCCGGCGAGGCAAAATCCGGATAAGGCCCTTCATTCTTGTCGTCGCCGGCCCAGCTTATCGCGTAATTGGGATAAGAATTGTAGTCGATGTAATTGTATGTGCCGTCACCCGGCGGCACGGTGTCGCGCACAAAGAGATGCGCGTTGCCCTGGCTGAGCGTCCAGTTGAGCACCCAATTGTTCGGGGCATTCGTCGGGACTTGCACGCGATAGTAACGCCAGTCGCCGCCCGCCAGCTGCTGGTTGGTGTAGGCGATATTGCCGCCGATCGGCAGATTCTGCACGAGGCCGTTGGTCCCGGCACTGCCGCACGACAGTTGCAGCCGGAAGCGCGCATTGGCGCTGCCCGAGGCAAACACGCTCACCACCCAAATCCCCGGCGTCAAATTCGTCGCCGTCTGGCCGTCCAGCGGCACCCAGTTCCCATATTCCGTTCCGCTCCCGTTCAACTGCCGGTCAATGAGCACTCCGCTCGAACCGCTGGCACCATGGTTGAAAGTCGGCGCGGCCCCCGCCCGCAGGTAAAAATTCGGACTGCCGCTGATGGCCTGCAATTCCGTCCGCAACAAGCCCGCATTATTGGTCGGCACCTCAATGGCGTAGAAATCATATTGTCCCTGCGCCAGATCAACGCCCTGATCTCCCGGCAGATTCGTCCCTCCCCCATTCACCCCGGTGTCGCCAAAAGTCGGCAACGTCAGGCCGGGAGCCGTGCTCGTTTGTCCAATGGCGGGCATCACCCACAGGTTCCGTGTCAGCGTGTTCGTGGTGATGACGCTCGTGGTCAGGGCGAAAGTCGTGCTGCCCGTGGCCGTGACCTCCACATACCAGACGCCCGGCGCGAGGTAGGGCGGCGCGATGATGATGCTGCCGGCCGCGTAGGCGGTGGTGTCTCCCGTGTTATCCGGCAACAACGTTGGCCGCACCCGGACCATGGGCGTCCCGCTGGACTGCGAGAGTTGCAGGTTCCAACCCAACCCGGGCGCGCCATTGACCGTCGCCGGCACCGTTACCTGGTAGAATATGCTGGCCGTGTCCGCCAGCGTCCCGGCTGCCACATTGGTCAATGTGGCGGTGTCCAACTCCGGCGAAAAACTCAATTGCGGCAGGAGGGGGAAACTGGCGGCTACCGTATAACTGGCGTCGGGGTACGTGCCCGTGCCGTCATCCGCCGCATAGACGGACAGGCTGTACGTTCCGGGCATCGGGTTGGGGATCGTGATCAGATCCCCGCTGAGCCATTGCCAATTGGTTCCGCCGTAATTCCCGTAACCATCAATATCATTGGCGCCGTACACCGGACTCACGAGCGCGGTGCCGGTGTTCAGCGTCATCATCGGAACGCCCGCCGTGTTTTCCAAGGCCACCTGGATGCTCGCCGTGTTCGCCGGCACCGTAAACTGGTAAAACACCACCGACCCGCCCGGCTGGCGGTTGGTGAAGGCTGCGGCGCTGCCTTGCGCAATCGTCCCGCTCAGGTTCGTCACCCCGTCCATCCAACTGTTTAAGGTGTACGACGAGGTGCCCGTTCCTTCGCAGTTGTTCACCAGATTCTGGCCCTGGCTGGCCACCAGCACGTAATACGTTCCGGCTGTTACGGTGCTGCCGTTGCCGTACCCGGGCAGCAGCGCCCACTGCTCATCCCCCGGCTTGTTCATCTTCTGCCCGCCATAACCTCCCTCCAAACCGCCATAAACCCCCGGGCTCAAATTGCTGGGCAGAAAATCCTTCTGCACCATCAACAGCGCGTCGCCCGTCGTGAGCCCCAAATGCAGTTTCCAGTCGGGCGTGCCAACTGGCACCACCACCTGGTAATACGCCGCCTCGCCCGCCGCCAGCGCCAGATTTGTCGCACTTCCGGTCAGACTCACCGGTTTCACCGGAATGCTGTACCCCGCCAGCCCGATCCCCCGGCTCACCAGCGTGTAGCTGCTGGTGGTGCTGGGATCCTGCACGCCAATGTAATAGGTGCCCGCCTCCAGCGGATTACCCATGCCCGCTTCCAGCAGCGGCCCGCCGCCACAGCCCGCCCAATCCGCCCCGCCCGTCGTCCCGTCGCCGCTTGGCCAGGCCATGGAACTGTAACTCACCCCCGCCTGCGGCGGCAGCAGGTCCCGGCTCACGTACAACTGCGGGCTCCCCGCGGTGACATTCGTCAGCCGCAAATCCCAGCCCAGCAGATTCGGGTCGGTCGGCACCACCACCACAAAGTATTGCCACGTGCCCGGGACTTGATTGGTTTCGCTCGCGCTGTTCCCGGGCCCGTCAAACGCCATCGGGACCGGCTCCAGGGCCTTGACCTGCACGGCATAGCTCGCGGCGGGATCGGGAGCCGTGCCGGCATTCAGATCGGCGGCATAGACCGACAGGCTGTAAACGCCCGGCACAGGATTGGGAATGGTGATCAGACTGCCGCTGACCCACTCCGGGCCCGTTCCGCCAAAATTGCCATAGCCATCAGTGTACTCATTGTCATACACCGGACTCACCAGGAGTGATCCGGCGGTGAGCGTCATGGTCGGATTGCCCGCCGCCGCCGCCACGGTCACCTGGATGCTCGCCAAGCCCGCCGGCACCGTGAACTGATAAAACTCCACCGTCCCGCCCGCCTGACTGTGGTTGGTAAAACTCGCATTGCTGCCGTAGGCAATCGTCCCGGCCAGATTCGTCACCCCGTCAATCCAACTGCTCAACGTATAAGCCGAGGTGCCCGTCCCCTCGCAATTGTTCACCAGGTCCTGGCCCTGGCTGGCCACCAGCACGTAATACGTTCCGGCCGTCACGTTGCTTCCGTTGCCGTTCTCGGGCAGCAACGCCCACTGCTCATCCCCCGGCTTGTTCATTTTCTCCCCGCCGTCTCCCTCCAGGTAACCGTACCCCCCGGCGCTCAAATTGTTGGGCAAAAAATCCGCTTGCACCATGAGGAGGGCGTCCCCCGCCGCCAGCCCCAGATGCAGCTTCCAATCCGGCGTGTTGGCGGGCACCACCACTTGGTAATACGCCGCTTCTCCCACCGGCAGCGCCAGATTCGTCGCACCGCCGGTCAGACTCAGCGGTTTCACCGGAATGCTGTAACCCGCCAGCCCGATCCCCCGGCTCACCAAACTGTAGCTGCTGACATCCATGCCATCCTGCACCCCAATGTAATAGGTTCCCGGCTGCAGCGGATTGCCCATCCCCACCTCCAGCAGCGGGCCGCCGCACCCGGACCAATCCGCCGGAGCGGTCGTCCCGGCCCCGCTCGGCCAGGCGGTCGAGGAAGAGCCGATGCCCGCGACGCCTGGCGGCAGCGTGTCCCGGCTCACATACAGTTGCGGACTTCCCGCCGTCACGTTCGTCAACCGCAAATCCCAGCCCAGCAGGTTCGCATCGGTGGGAATCACCACTTCGAAGTACTGCCACACGCCCACGGCTTGATTGGTCTCCCGCACGCTGTTCCCGGGGCCGTCAAACGCCACCGGCGTGGGCGGCAGGGCCTGAACAAGGATAGTATAGCTGGCGGCCGGGTCGGGGGCCGTGCCGGCATTGAGGTCGGCCGCATAGACCGACAGGCTGTAAATGCCCGCCGCCGGATTGGGAATCGTGATTAGATTGCCGCTGACCCACTGCGCCCCCGGCCCGCCGTAATTCCCATACACATCGCTCGATTCACCGTACATCGGACTGACGAGCTGGCTGCCCGTGTTCAGGGTCATCTCCGGACTGCCCGCCGTGTTGTTCAAAGTCACCTGCAGGCTCGCCACGCCCGCCGGGACTGTAAACTGGTAAAACTCCACCGTCCCGCCCGCCTGACTGTGATTGGTAAAGCTCGCGTTGCTGCCGTAGGCAATCGTCCCGGCCAGGTTCGTCACTCCGTCTATCCAACTGTTCAAGGTGTAACTGGCGGCGCCCGTCCCTTCGCAGTTGTTCACCAGGTTCTGGCCTTGGCTGGCCACCAGCACGTAATACGTGCCCGTCGTCACGTTGCTGCCGTTGCCGCCACTGTCCGGCAGCATCGCCCATTGCTCATCCCCCGCCTTGAGCATCTTCTGTCCTCCACCCCCATACACATAACCATCATATTCAATGCTGTTGGGCAGCCAGCCCTGTTGCACCATCAACAGCGCATCCCCCGTCGTCAGCGCCAAATGCAGCTTCCAGTCCGGCGTGTTGCTGGTCACGACCACCTGGTAATAGGCCGCCTCACCCACCGGCAACGCCGGATTGGTCACGCTCCCGGTCAGATTCAACGGCCGCACCGGAATGCTGTAGCCGGCCGGCCCGATCCCCCGGCTCACCAGCGTGTAGCTGCTGGTGTAGCTGGGATCCTGCACCCCAATGTAATAGGTTCCCGGCTGCAGCGGATTCCCCATCCCCACCTCCAGCATTGGGCCGCCGCAACCGGACCAATCCGCCCCCCCGGCCACCCCGGCCCCGCTCGGCCAGCTCAGGGAGCCTGAAGCAATGCCCGCCGCCGGCGGCAGCGTGTCCCGGCTCACGTACAGTTGCGGACTTCCCGCCGTCACGTTCGTCAACCGCAAATCCCAGCCCAGCAGATTCGTATCCGCGGGCACGACCACTTCAAAGTATTGCCAGGCCCCGGCCGTTTGGTTGGTCTTGCTCGCGCTGTTTCCCGGGCCGTCGAAGGCCATCCCTTGCGGCACCGGCCGGGCAAGCTGTTGCCCGCTCAGCACGAAACTCCCCAGCGCCTGCGTGGGCGAGTAAACGCCAATATACCAGATGTCCGCCTGATGCCCCGGCTGTTCCAGCAAATTCACGAAACTGGTCAAATCCGCATAACCGGCGGAATTAAAACCGTAGTTGTCGTCGATGGCGCGATAGTTCCACTCCCCGGGCACCGCGTTGCGCCGGATGGCCATCTCGCTGCCGGCCGGGGCGTTGCTCAACTGCAGCTCCCAGCCATACGAGCCCAGTTGCGAATTGATGTCGGACACGCCGTAAAACCGCCAGCCCACCCGGTTGGGGGCGTCATTCGTGATGTCAAAGACATAGGAAACCGGCGTGATGATGGGGCTGCCGTTCGTGAACCCGCACTGATACGCCCCCGCACCATAGATCGTCGCATAGTAAGTGCCGTCGCTCAAACCCGGGCCGGTGCCGGTCCCCGATGGCACGAGCGTGAGGCTGTTCCCCACGCCGCCCCCCGTGTCGGAATAGGCGTCATTGTGAAATTCGTTCGGCACGCCATCCCGGCGGGCGGCCAGGTTCGCTGCGCCGCTCGTCGGAGTCAGATTCAATTGCCAGGCGATTTGCTGCACCGGCACCTGAACTTCAAACGTCACATACGGGAAGTTGGTCGCGGCCACGGTCACATTCGTGAAGCTGTTAAATGACACGCGGGTCACGGGTTGCTGGCGGGAGTCGAGCTCGATGGCTGCGCCCGGATTGCCCGGCACACTGACAAAACACGCGCCACTGAATGACACATAAGGCGGCACCACCAGCATTTGGCCGGACTGCCACAAATCATGGGATGTCGTGTCCGCTGCGGAGGATTGTTTGACATAAATGGTGTTTGTCAATCCGTTCAGCCAAAGTTGCCAGGCCAGTGTGTTGGCCGGGAGGGTTGTGGTGAAGAAAACCATCCCTTCGGCCCCGATGGATACATTCGTGCTGCTGGAAGCATCCGCTGCCAGCGCGCCCAGATTAAACACGAACGCATCCCCGCTCACAAGATTCCACTGCGCGTTGGGGGAGGCATTTACCAGAATATACCAGGACTGCCCGGCGCTGAATTGGGAGGCATCCACGATAAAGCCGTTGGAGCCGGCTTGTTGGGAACTGAAAGCGTAACTGCTCGCCGTCGGTGGAGACCCTTGGCTCAGATACACACTCGCCGCGCCTGCGTGGACATTCAAGGCGGTGCGCCACACGCCCACCGATGGCGTCTGCGGGCTGATCTGAAACCAGTAATTACCGCCGTTGGTGTTCGGGTTGGGCAATACCGCTGTGCCCAGGGCCGTTTGGCCTGGGTCCCAGGCCAGCACCGCCATCGGGGCCTGCACCGTGATGTTGGTCGAGGCGCTGCTGACCGGGTTCGTTGCCGTCACGTTCAACGCATAACTCAGCCCCGAATTCAGGTGCGGCAGCCCCACCGCCGCCGCCGCTGTCCAATTGGTCCCCGTGACCGCGGCGGTCAGCACGGCGGGACTGCTCTGAAAATTTGTGCCGTTCCACCAGCGCCCCGCCCCCCCGTTGATGTCCATTTCATGGATGACCAACGTAACCGCAGGCGCCGGACTGAAGTTTTGAAAGTTGCCGGCCAGGCTCGAAAGGACCGCCACTTGCTGTCCATTGGTTGGCGCGCTGAAAGCGACCGTGGGAGTCGCGGCGCCGGCGCCCCATGGCGCCAGGATGCCCGCCAGCACCAACACCAGCCTTGCGGGGGCAAACCAACCGCCGCGGGCCGCAACGGGATGCGGATTCAGCTTCGATTGGATGTTACCGGCGGGGTTGTGGTGCTTTCCGAGTTCTTGATCTGTCATGATTCGCTTGGCCCCCGGGTTAATTGCTGGTAAAAGTATGGCCAGAATCGGTGACCCGGGGCCGGCGAGTCAAAAATCTTGAACAACACCCTATCATAGTGCTTATATTTATAATTAGCAAGTGCCCCAACAGGCATGTGCCCGGACCTTGACGGAAAAGGCCGCCCACAGAGTCTTTATCCTGGTGGGTCTGGTGAGAAGCAACAATTCGGTCAAGTTTTCTCAGATTCTGCCGCTATGCTAACCGGGAGCGTGGGGATGGGGAACTTTATGGCGGAGGTGGGGGGCGTGCATTCCTGAACCAACCCGGCCTCCAGGAACGCCGGCTGCGCGCCTCGGGTCACCGACCGCCTTGTTCTCATGTGGCAGCCGGGGTGACGGTGTGTTGCCCAAGTCCCGGAGCGTGCCCGTCCTCGGGCACAGCAACGTTGAAACCGATAAAATTGCCGGGGTTTTCGTATGCCCGATTGATGGAATGCGCGCTGTTTTTTCCGTTTTTGTCTT
>Ga0302320_10020791_pt1 | contig 13060 bp, 8 predicted proteins | sample Bog_T0_3_FD_202130 | JGI IMG/M metagenome (GOLD analysis project Ga0302320, IMG submission 202130) | Peat permafrost microbial communities from Stordalen Mire near Abisko, Sweden - Bog_T0_3 | ecosystem: Environmental > Terrestrial > Soil > Wetlands > Peat | place: Sweden: Abisko, Stordalen Mire...
ACAAGATCGCCTACGTTGAGTTCCACGCCATCGACCTCGAGAAGACGAGGGCGTTCTTCGAGAAGGTGTTCGGATGGTCGTTCACGGACTACGGCCCAGACTACACGTCGTTCGAGGACGGGCGGATCGCCGGGGGCTTCGTCCGCTCCGACAAGCGCGCATCGATGGCGAAGGGCAGCGCGCTCGTCGTCGTATTCCACCCGCAGCTGGAGGAGGCCCTGCGGCGGGTCGTCGAGCACGGCGGAATGATCACCCAGGGGATCTTCTCGTACCCCGGCGGCCGCCGGTTTCATTTCACGGAGCCCAGCGGCAACGAACTGTCCGTGTGCTCGGGGGAGTGACCGCCATGCTGACCGAGCGCCAGGAGCAGATTTTGGACTATATACGGCAGTTCCAGCGGGAGAAGGGCGTGCCGCCCTCCTCCCGGGAGATCCAGCGCAAATTCCGCCTCTCCAGCCAGTCCACGGTGATCGGCCACCTGCGCGCCCTGGCGAACAAGGGCCAGATCGAGCAGCTGGCGGGGCGCACCTGGGGGCTCAGGGCCTCCTCGGTGCAGGCGCACCTCTTCGAGATGCCCGTCTTCGGCACGATCCCGGCGGGGCTGCCGGCGATGCAGGAGCAGGAGCCCGAGGAGACAATCGCCATCAACCCCTCCGTCTTCGGCATCCGCCGTCCGGGGCCGAACCAGGTGTGGGCGCTTCGCGTGCGAGGCGACTCGATGGTCGGCGCGCACATCATGGACGGCGACATGGCGGTGCTGGAGCGGCGCGAGCCGCGCGATGGCGACATCATCGCGGCCCTTGTCGACGAGACCACCACGACGCTGAAAAGGCTCGTGCACCTGCGCGGGCGCCCCGTGCTGCGCGCCGCGAACAGGCGATACCGCGATATCGTGCCCGAGCGGCGGCTGGAGTCGCAGGGCGTCCTGGTGGGGCTGATCCGCCGGGGCGCCGCCGCGGGCTGAAAAACATGCGCGCAGGTGTCCCCTCCTTCCCAGACCATCTCCGCGCTGCGGTCGCTTCTTGCCGCCCGCTTTCCGGAAAGGAACCGGAGGCCCTGCGGCGGGGTGTCCGCTGCTGTCCGCTCGATCGATGACGCGCTCGGGGGGGGGCTGCCCGCGGGGCGGCTGACGGAGCTCGTCTCCGCGGCCCCGAGCGGTGGGGGACAGACGGTGCTCGCAAGGCTGCTCGCGGCCACCCGGGCCGCCCGGCAGCGGGTGGCGCTCATCGACGGGGCCGACGGCTTCGCGCCCGAGACAGTCCCCGGAGACATGCTGCGCCACATCGTGTGGGTGCGCTGCAGCGGGCCCGGGCAGGCCTTTGCGGCCGCGGACATCCTCGTGCGCGACGGCAACTACGCCGTCGCCGTCCTCGACCTGCGCGGATGCGCGGAGCGCCTCCTGCGCAGGACACCGGCCTCCGTCTGGTACCGCCTGCAGCGGGCGGCGGAGGGCGGCTCGGTTGCGGTGCTCGTCCAGACCCAGGCCCCGCTCGTGCCCGCGGTGCCATGGAGGCTCTCCCTCGCCGTCCCGCTGCCGCTGTCCGACGCCGAGGCTCCGCGGGAGGCCGTGGCCGACCGGCTCGTCGCCCGGGTGGAGCGAAGCCACTCCCCGGCGGCCGACCTGCTGGCCGGATGAACTACGCCGTCCTCTCCGCGCCCGACTTCGCCCTGCACGCCCTGCGCAGGAGCGATCCCGGCCTTTGCGGCCGCCCGGTGGCGCTGGTGGCGGGCGAGGGGCGCAAGGCTCGGGTCACGGAGGTTTCGCCGGAGGCGCGGGGCATCGCGCCGGGGCTTGCGGCGGCGCTCGCGATGTCGCGGTGCCCCGGGATCGTCCTGCGGCCGCGCGAGCCCGCGGCGGAGGTCGAGGCCCACCGGCTCCTTCTCGCTGCTGCGTTCACGCTTTCGCCGCGCGTCGAGTCGACAGGCGCCGGGCGCTGCACCGCCGACCTGCGGGGCGCGGATCCGGTGCGCACGGAGGCAGCCATGCGGCTGCGCGCCGCCGAGCTGGCCGTCGCGGGGCTGCCCGTTCGGATCGGGGCGGGGGCCACGCCGCTTCTCGCGTCGTATGCCGCGCGGTGCGCCGATCCCGTCCTCGTCGTGCGTGATCCGGCGGGCTTCCTGTCGCTGCTGCCCCTCGAGTTTGCGGATCCGACGCCCGAGCAGGACGGGATCCTCCGGTCATGGGGGATCGGGACCCTGGGTGGGCTCTCGGCGCTGCCGAAGGCCGAGGTCGGCCGGCGGCTGGGCGCGGAGGGCGTCCTCCTGTGGGAGCGGGCCTCTGGCGAGGCGACCCGGGTTCTGCGCCATGTCGAGCCGGCGCGAAGCTTCGCGGCCGAGTGGGACTACGAGCCCCCGGTCGAGTCGATCGAGCCTCTGTTCTTCAAGCTCCGGCGCTTCGCCGAGCGGATCGCCCTCGAGCTCCGGGGCGCGGGCCTCGTCGCCGAGAGGCTCTCGCTCACCCTCCTCCTCGAGGACGGGACCGACCACCGCCGCGAGTTCCGGCTGCCGGAACCTGGCGCGGACGTCGAGGGCTGGCTGCGCGTCATGGGCTCCCATCTCGGGGACGTCCGCACCGGCGCCAGGGTCGCGGGCGTCCGGCTCGTCGCGGCCCCGGCGCGCCCGCCGCAGAAGCAGGAGAGCCTGTTCGACACCGGTCTGCGCGATCCCGCCTCGTTCTGGGAGAACATCGCGCGCGTCGCAGCGATCGTCGGCGACGAGCGGGTCGGCACGCCCGTGCCGGCCGACACGCACCGGCCGGACGCATTCGTCATGGAGAGGCCCGCCGAGGCCGTGGCCCCCTGCGCGGAGGCGCCGGTTCATCCGCCGTGCGGACCCGCCCTGCGCCGGTTCCGCCCGCCGTGGCCCGTGCGCGTCGTCTGCGACGCGGGAGCGCCGACACTCCTCGAGGGCGGGCGGCTCGAGGGCCGGGTGAGCGCGGCGCGCGGCCCCTGGCGCTCGGCGGGCGACTGGTGGAGGCCTGAGGCGTGGGCCGTCGAGGTCTGGCAGGTCGAGCTGGCTGCGGGCGGCGTCTACCAGCTGGCCTGCACGGCGGCCGGCTGGAGCATCGAGGGGATGCTGGACTAGGGCCCCCATGCCTTACGTCGAACTCCATGCGCGCAGCGCGTTCTCCTTCCTGCGCGCCGGATCGCTCCCGGAGACCCTCGCCGCCGGGGCGGCCAGGCTGGGAATGCCGGCCCTGGCGCTGTGCGACCGCGACGGCCTCTACGGGGCCGTCCGGCTCCATGTCTCCGGGCGGGAGGCCGGCGTGCGCGCCCTTGTCGGATGCGAGCTCACGATGGAGGACGGCAGTGTCGTGCCCGTCCTCGTCGCGACGCGCGCGGGCTACCGCGGGCTGTGCGGGCTGCTGACAACGGCGCACCTGAGGGCGGAAAAGGGGGAGGGGCGCGTCGCCTGGCGCGAGCTTGCCGAGGCGAACGAGGGGCTTGTCGCCCTGACGGGGGACGAGGAGGGCCCCGTGCGGCGCGCGTGGCTCGAGCGCGGCCCCGCGGCCGCGGCCGAGGCCGGCGGGCGGCTCGCGGCGATCTTCGGGGACCGGCTCCACGTCGAGATCCAGCGCCACCGTGTCGCCGGCGAGGAGCGCTGGAACCGGTTCCTGGTCGACTGGGCGCGGGCCGGGCGGCTGCCGCTGCTTGCGACGAACGGCGTCGTCCATGCCGCACCCGAGGACTGCGGAGTCGTCGATGTGTTCACCTGCCTGCGCCACCACACGACGCTCGACGCGGCGGGCCGGCGGCTTGCGCCCAACCGCGAGCGCCACCTCAAGGACGCGCGGGCGATGGAGGGCCTGTTTGCGGACCTGCCGGACGCGGTCGCGAACACGGAAGGGCTTGCGGAGCGGCTCGAGTTCACCCTCGCGAACCTGGGATACCGGTTCCCCGACCACCCGGTGCCCTCCGGCGAATCGCAGGACTCCTTCCTGCGGAAGATGGCGTACTTCGGGGCCCAGCAGCGCTACGGCAGCGTCGTCGGCGAGGTGCGGCGGCAGATTGACCGCGAGCTTGCGCTCATAGCAAAGCTGGGGTTCAGCGGGTATTTCCTGATCGTCTGGGACCTGTGCGTGTTCGCGCGCGAGCGCGGCTCCCTCGTCCAGGGGCGGGGCAGCGCGGCCAACAGCGCGGTGTGCTACGCGCTCGGGATCACGGCCGTCGACCCGATCGAGAGCAAGCTGCTCTTCGAGCGGTTCCTGTCGGAGGGCCGCACGGACTGGCCCGACATCGACCTCGACCTGCCGAGCGGCGAGCGGCGCGAGGAGCTCATCCAGGAGGTGTACCGGAGGTACGGCCGCAGGGGCGCGGCGATGACGGCCAACGTGATCACGTACCGCGGGCGGAGCACGATGCGCGAGGTGGGCAGGGTGCTCGGGTTCCCGGACGACGCCCTCGACCGGTTCTCGAGCCTCTTCCACGGCGGCGACCTGCCCCAGACCCTCGGGCTGGGGGAGCAGCTGCGGATGGCTGGGGTGTCCGGATCGCACCCGAGGCTGCGCGCGCTCCTCGACACCTGCCGGCGGGTGCGCGGCCTGCCGCGCCACCTGGGCCAGCATTCCGGCGGGATGGTGCTCTCCACGGAGGGCCTCGACAATTTCGTGCCGCTCGAGAACGCGCGGATGGAGGGGCGCTCCGTCGTGCAGTGGGACAAGGGCGACATCGAGGATATGGGCCTGCTCAAGATCGACCTGCTCGGGCTCGGCATGATGGCCGCCCTCCAGGACGCGGTCGAGATCTGCGCCCAGCGCGGCCAGCCGGTGGACCTGGCGCGGCTTCCCAAGGACGATCCCGCCGTGTTCAGGCTCCTGCAGGAGGCCGACACCGTGGGGGTCTTCCAGGTCGAGAGCCGGGCGCAGATGTCGACCCTGCCGCGGATGCGGCCGCGGAGCTTCTACGACCTGGCGGTCGAGGTCGCGATCATCCGGCCCGGCCCGATCCAGGGGGACGCCGTGAACCCCTACCTGCGGCGGCGCGCGGGGGAGGAGCCCGTGACGTACCCCGACGAGCGGGCCAGGCCCATCCTCGAGCGGACGCTCGGGGTCGTGCTTTTCCAGGAGCAGATCCTCCGGCTCGCGATGGAGCTCGGCGGCTTCAGCGCCGCCGAGGCCGACGAGTTGCGCCGCGCGATAGGGTTCACGCGCTCCCAGGAGCGGCTCGACCGGATGAAGGAGCGGCTCACCGTCGCGTTCAGGAAAAACGGCGTCAGCGAACCGGCGGTGGAGTACCTGATCAAGTCGCTGGCGTCGTTCGCGCTCTACGGGTTTCCCGAGTCGCATGCGATCAGCTTCGCCCTGATCGCTTACTCGAGCGCCTGGCTCAAGGTGCACAGGCCGGCCGCGTTCTACGCCTCGCTCCTCAACTGCCAGCCGATGGGCTTCTACTCGGCGGCGAGCCTCGTCCAGGACGGACGGCGACACGGCGTCACATTCCTGCCGGCCTGCGTCCGGTCCTCCGACGGGAGGTGCCGCGTGGAGTCGGACACCGCCGTCCGGCTGGGGCTGGCGATGGTGCGCGGCCTGCGCGAGCCGGCGCTTCAATCCGTGCTCGCCGCGCGCAGGGAGCGGCCGTTCGCCTCGCTTGCCGACTTCCTGGGCCGGACGAGGCTTGGCGCGGCCGAGCGCCGGGCGCTGGCGGGCGCAGGGGCGCTCAACGCCCTCGCGGGCCACCGGAGGGCCGCGCTGTGGAGCGTCGAGGCCTTCCACCCCGGCGACGATCTCCTCGCCCTCGCGCCCGAGGCCGGCGAGGAGGCGCTTTCGCCCCTCGAGCGGATGACGCTCCTCGAGCGGCTGCACGCCGACCATGCGCACCTCTCGCTCACGACCGGGGCGCACCCGATGAGGCTCGTGCGGGCGATGCTGCCGGACGCCTGCCCCGCGGGGGAGCTCGGGAACGTGCCCGCGGGCCGGCGCGTGAAGATCTGCGGCTCGGTCATCACGCGCCAGCGGCCGGGGACGGCGAAGGGGTTCTGCTTCATCACGCTCGAGGACGAGACCGGGCTCGCGAACGCGATCGTGCGCCCGCGGCTCTTCGAGGAGTCGCGGCTCGTCATCAACCTCGAGCCGGCGCTCGTCATCACCGGCCGCCTGCAGAACGAGAAGGGGGTGATCCACGTCATGGCCGAGAAGATCGCGGGGATGCCCGACCTGGGGCTCCCGATGCAGGCGTCGCACGACTACCGGTAGCGCCCCGCGCCGGCCAGGATTGCACTCGCCCGGGAATCGTGGGTTGGCAGACTCGCCGGATGGAATTCCGGCTGGCCTCCGCCGCCTTCATCGTCGTCTTTGCGGCCTACCTCTTCCTCGGAGGGATGGGGGTGACGGACCGGAACAATCCCGACCCGAGGGACGCCGGGTACAACCTGCTCGCCCGGGGTCTCCTGTCCGGGCACCTTTACGTCGACAGGGAGGTGCCGCAGGTCCTGGCGCGGCTCAAGGATCCGTTTGACCCCGTCGCCAACACGGTCGCCAGGGTTGGGCCCGCCTACCGGCTGCACGACCTGAGCTACTACCGCGGCCGCCTGTACCTCTATTTCGGCGTCGCCCCAGCGCTCTTCGTGTTCATCCCCTGGCATCTGCTCACCGGGGGCTGGCTCCCGCATTGGGCAGCGGTCGTCCTGCTCTGCTCGGGCGGGCTGCTGGTCAATCTCCTCCTTGTCCGCTCGATAAGGCTGAGCGCCTTTCCCGATACGCCGGCATGGATGACCGCGGTGTCGACGCTGATCCTCGGCCTCGGCTCCTACGCGCCGCTCCTCGCCGCCCGGGCCGACATGTGGGAGATACCGATCGCGTTCTGCTACCTTTCCGTGTCGATCGCTCTCAGGTGCCTCTGGGAGGCGCTCGAGAGGCCGGAGCGCCCGGCGAAATGGCTCGCGCTCGCCAGCGCGGCCTTCGGCGCCGCATTCGCGGCGCGGCCGAATGTCCTGCCGGGCGCGGCGATACTGCTCTTCCCGTTCGCGTGCGCGGCGATCCGGGGGAACCCGCGGGCCTGGCTTTCAGCGGTGCTTCCCCTTGCCCTCTGCGGCGCGGGGGTGGGCCTGTACAACGACCTGCGCTTCGGCAGTCCGTTCGATTTCGGAATGCGCTACCAGCTTGCCGGAGTCTACGTCGCCAGGCTCCGCGCCTTCAGCGCGGACTATGTCCCGACGAACCTCTGGTTCTATCTCTTCCAGGGGGTCCGTTGGTCCCCGGTCTTCCCCTATGCCCACGAGCCCCCGGATCCGGTTGTGCCGCCCGGCCACGGCGGAACCGAGCACATCTCGGGGGCCCTGCTGAACTCCCCGATCCTCTGGGCGGCGCTCGCCGTCCCGATTTTCATCCGCACCAGGCGCCCCGGCCGGGGCGTCGCCCTGATCGCCCTGTCGGCCGCCTGGGCCGCCCTGAGCGCGCTCATCCTGCTGTCCTTCTTCTTCGGCGCGTGCTCGAGATACCAGTTCGAGTTCGTGCCGGAGCTGGCGCTTCTCGCGTCGATCGGGGTCATGGCGATGGAGAGCGCGCGGCCGGCGCGCCTGCGGTCGCTCCTCCGGATCGCGTGGGTTCCGGCGCTGGCCTTCTCATCCGCGTTCCCCGTTCTCTACGGGATCGACCGGTGCGCCTCGGACCACAACTACCTCGGGATCTCCCGCATCGTGGAGCGCAACATCCCGGGCGCCATCCACGAGTTCGACACCGCGCAGTTCCTCTCGCCCGGCAATCCCTTCTCGCGCCTTGGATCCGCCATCATACTCATCGGCGAGAGGAAGCCCGCCGATGCCGAAAATGTCCTGCAGTCGCTGGTCCGGGACTTTCCCGACTACACGATGGGCCATTTCGCGCTCGCGAACCTGCTGAAGGGCGAGGGCCGCCGGGACGAGGCGATCGTCCATTTCAGGGCCGCGCACAGGCTGGATCCGGACAACGCGATCATCGGCAAGGCCATGGATGCCGCGCCCGCGGCGGCGAGGTAGGTCGGGGCCGGCGGGAGTCGCAACGATGCGTGATTCCGGCTCGAAATGGGCGTGGTTGGGGCGTCTGCCGCTGATCGCCGCCATGCTGTCGGCCGCCGCCGGGCGGGCGGGGGCGGACGAGGCGATCGCCTGGCGGCCCTGGTCCGACGCGGCTTTCGCCGCCGCAAGGCGCGAGCACAGGTTCGTCATCATGGACCTCGAGGCGGTGTGGTGCCACTGGTGCCATGTCATGGACGAGACGACCTACCGGGACCCGAGGGTGGTTGCGCTCATCGGAGCCAGCTGCGTGGCGGTGAAGGTCGACCAGGATTCCCGACCGGACCTTGCAAACCGGTACGAGGACTATGGCTGGCCGGCGACCATCGTCTTTGCCGCCGACGGCAGCGAGATCGTCCGGCGCAGGGGCTACCTGACCCCCGCGCAGATGGCCTCGATGCTCCAGGCGGTCATCGACGACCCCTCGCCGGGCCCTTCGGTCACCTCGGCGGCGGGCCCGGGTCTGCTGCCGGATGCCCGCTCGGACGGCTCCCCTGAGCCGGCGATGAGGAGGAGGCTGATGTCGGGCTACGACCGGGCAAATGGGGGCTGGGGCGTCGAGCACAAGTTCCTCGACGCGGACAACGTGGAGTACTGCCTTCGCGCCGCGGCCCGGGGCGACGCTGACGCGGCGGCGATCGCCCGCGACATGCTCCGGCTGGAGCGCCGGCTCATCGACCCGGCCTGGGGCGGCGCCTACCAGTACTCGGCGGAGGGCGACTGGGCCCACCCCCATTACGAGAAGATCATGGCGGTCCAGGCTGACAATCTCCGCATCTATGCGATGGCCTCGGAGCAGTGGCCGGGCGGCGGGTACGGGGGCGTGGCCGCTGACATCCACCGCTACATGCGCGATTTCCTCATGAGCGGCGAAGGGGCGTTCTACACGAGCCAGGACGCGGACCGGGTCCCGGGCGAGCACGGCGGGGGCTATTTTTCCCTGGGGGACCGCGACCGGAGGGCCCGCGGCATCCCGCGCATCGACACCCACCGCTACGCGCGGGAGAATGGGTGGGCGATCTCCGCGCTCTGCGCGCTTTATGGCGCAACCGGGCAGCCGGGGCCGCTCGACGAGGCGGAGCGGGCTGCGAGCTGGGTGCTGGCCAGGAGGGCGCTGCCCGGAGGCGGATTCCGGCACGACGAGGCCGATTCCGCCGGCCCCTTCCTCGGCGACACGCTTGCGATGGGATCGGCGTTCGTCGCGCTCTACGGGGCGACCGGAGACGGTGCCTGGCTCGCGCGGGCCGGGGCGGCGGCCGACTACATCAATGCCCACTTCGCCATGCGCTCCGGTCCGGGATTCGCGTCGTCCGACACGACCGTCGCCTCGCTTCCGGGTCCCCGGCCTGAATTTGACGAGTCGGTGGCGCTCGGGCGCTTCGCCAACCTCCTCGGGCACGCAACGGGCCGGCCGGCGGACCACGCGCTTGCGGAGTCCTCCCTGAGATGGGCCCTCCTGCCGGAGATCGCGGGTCGCAGGGGCTCGTATGCGGGCGGCCTCCTGCTCGCGGCCGAGGAGTTGCGCACCGAGCCGCTGCACGTGACCGTGGTCGGAGGGAAGGGCGATCCGGCCGCGAGGGCGCTCTTCGCGGCTGCATTGCGGGCGCCGACCGCCTACAGGCTTATCGAATGGTGGGACCGGCGCACGGGGCCGCCCCCGCGCGGAGAACCGATCTTCCCCGATCTCGACCATTCGGCGGCATACCTCTGCGCGAACGGCGCCTGCTCCTCCCCGATTTCCGATGCCGTGACGCTGTCGCGGCGCATGGACATGGCCCTGGCGGCGGCCGGCCGGCAATAGGGGCGCGCCACGAGGGGCCTAGAACCTGGTTTGAACTCCGGCGTAGCTCAGGAGCGAGATCCGGGGACCAAGCGTGTTGCCGATGTCCCGGCCGACCGCCAGCAGCAGGCTGTTGTGCTTGGTGAAGTCGAAGCGAGTTCCGAGATTCGCCGTGGATTCGGCGCGCTGAAGGCGGTCGGAGCCTGCGAAATGCACCTCGGCATCCAGCTCCCAGCCCTTCGCGAGGTCGCGGCCGAGGCAAAAGCCGCCGATCCACCCCCGTTCCGCCCCGGCCGCGCTGAATGCGTGCCCAAATTCCACGTTGACCGACACGACGCCCAAGTTCCTCCGCACCTCGAACGGCACGAGGAAGGTGGCCGTCGAGCCCGCTGTGCCCCGACGGTCGGAATCGGAGCCCGGGTCGAGAAACGTGCACCTGGGGTACGTCGAAACCTGAAGGTCGTCCTCGCCGGCGTCGTAGAAACGCCATTTGACCGCCAGCTGCGAATCGCTTATGCCGCTTTCGCCAGGCGCGCCCGCCTCCTGCAGCAGGTTCCACGACTCCTGGTAGTTGAGCTGGATCCGGTCGCCGACCCCGTAATTCGCATCCAGCAGCGGAAGGCCGATGAGCGTCGATCCGGGCACCGCCTGTTCGGTCCACGCAAGATTGATCTCCCAGTTTTTGTCGCCGGGCGTCCCGGGGTCGTCCGTGATCATCGGCGGCCCCCCTTGGGCGCGCAGGCCCTGCGCGGCGCCAAGGATCGCGGCAAGGGCGAGGAGGAGGGAACGTGTCACGCCGGAGCTACCTTGCCGCAGGGGGTGGCTGGTCGCGCATCGTCCTCACAAGGTCGAAGTCGATTCCGACCATCGCAGCCTCCTCCCTCGCGACGCGGGCGCAAAGCCCGACGCCGCGCGACATTCCGACGTCCCTTAGGTTCAGAATGAGGAAGGCGAGGACGACTGCCCACAGCAGGCGCAGCGTGATCCGGCTGTTCAACTTGGACGCCTCGTAGACAAGCCAGCCATAGGCGGCGATTGACGGCACAAGGCAGTAGCGCGCCCCGAACCAGAACGCCTCCGTGACCGACGCCAGCAATGTCGGGAGGAAGAGAAGGACCCAGCACGCCACCGGGAAGGGTCGGACGGCGGCGGCGAGTATGACCATGACGCCCCCGACTATGAGGAGCTGATAATAGAGCGACGGAAAGATCGGGACCGTCGCGAACGGCACGAACAGGTTCAGCGCATAGTGCGGCAGGATGAGCGGCAGGTAATCAAACCTGTAATGCCACGCGACGACCCCGTACGTGATCCGAAGCCGGTACTGAATGAATGCCAGTATGAGCAGGAAGGCTCCCACCGCCCAGCCCGCGAGCCGCCTTCGATTCATAAGGCAGAACCCAACGGCTGCTCCGGCCGCCTGCGGGTAGGTCGCAAGAGCCAGCACGACGAACAGGCCCGACCACCAGGCCCTTTCTCTCAGGAGCCAGGCGAGGCACAGGAAGATCCCGACCACCTCATAGCCGAAGCCCATCGCCCAGGTGAACACCTCGATCCGCAGCGGCGAGACCGCGAAGAGAAGGGCCGCGGGCACGACCCATCCGCCCGGCAGTGCGCGCCCATAGGCCTCCGCCACGAGGAGCGACAGGATCAGCCCGAGGATGAATACGAGGAGGTGGAACTTAAATGCCGTTGGCGCCCCGCACAGGCACGCCACCAGCCAGAGCACCGGCGTCCACCGCCGCCCGTACTCCACGTCGCCCAGGCCCCATCGGACGGAATCCCAACCGTGCCCCAGGTGAGGATTCGTCACCAAGTACCTCCAATCGTCGAGTCCCAGCCAGCCCCATGAAAGAGACCGGCAGTATGCGAGGAGGTACGCCGCGGTCACGCACGCGAGGCAGAGGAGGCGGCTGTCGGCCCAGGAAGCGGACTCCCCGCAGCCCGCCGCCAGCACCGCGGCGAAATTGCGGCGCAACCTGCCAGGCGGCGATCCGGCAGCTGTGCGGCCCCGGGTCATGCGCAGGAATTGCGCCGACGCCGGACTCCAAACAAGGAGGGCGCCGCGCCGCACTCGTGATTTGTCTGAACCATCCCGCCAAGAAATGGCGCGGCCCGCGCAAGGGCAAGAGGTTGATTGCCAAAAAGCGGCGCAAGCCGCTGGTCCGGCCTCAGCGGCCCGTGAACACGCTGACGGCGTCGTGAACGGCGTCCGGCAGGCCGTAGATGTCCAATGCGGTGATCAGCAGGCAGGAAGCCCAGCCCGAGACCAGCAGGAAGCCGCCTATTCGCCCCGCGCCCATGCGTCGCTTCGATCCGGCGAACGCAAGAAGAGGAAACATGGCCAGCGGCAGCTGGATCGCCAGGACCACCTGGCTGAGCGTCATCAGGTCGGTGACGCTGTTGTCCCCCCGGAGCCCGATCAGCACCACTGCAGGGATTATGGCGCACAGCCGGGTTATCAGCCGCCGCACCCAAGGGGCGATGTGCCAGTGCATGAAGCCCTCCATCACGACCTGCCCGGCGAGCGTGCCGGTGATCGTGCTGCTCTGGCCGCTGGCGAGGAGGGCGATGGCGAAGAGCAGGCTGGCGGCAACCTTCCCGACGAGCGGCGCCAGGGTGACGTAGGCGACCTGGATCCAGTCGGAATCGGCGGTGAACGCGATCACCTGTCCCGAGGGCAGCGTAACCCTGTCGTGCCCGAAGAACACGACGGCCGCAAGGACGAGGATCGCCGCGTTGACGAAGAACGCGACCGACAGCGCAACCGTCGTGTCGATCGTGTTGTAGCGAACGGCCTGGACGATCGAAGCCGGGTCCTTCTTGAGCTTCCGGGACTGCACGAGCGCGGAGTGCAGGTACAGGTTGTGGGGCATCACCGTGGCCCCGATGATGCCGATCGCCAGATAGACAAGGTCCCTGTTGCGGATGAAGGCGTGCACGTCGGGGGCGAACAGCCAGCGCGCCATGGCCGGGAAATTGGGCTGGGTCTGCGGCAGGACGAAGATCTCGATGAAATAGCAGATCCCGATTGTCGCTATCAGCACGAGGACCACCGCCTCGATCAGCCGCATTCCGAATCGCTGCAGGGACAGGAGCAGCAGGACGTCGAATGCCGTTATGATCACGGTCGTCAGGAGCGATAGGCTCGGAAAGAGCAGGTGCAGCGCCACCGCGCTGCCGAGCACCTCCGCCAGGTCGCAGGCGGCGATGGCGACCTCGCAACTGAGGTAGTTCGGCCACCGCGTCCACCCCGGCAGATGATCCCGGCAGCATTGGGCAAGGTCCTTGCCG
>Ga0302320_10020793_pt1 | contig 13058 bp, 10 predicted proteins | sample Bog_T0_3_FD_202130 | JGI IMG/M metagenome (GOLD analysis project Ga0302320, IMG submission 202130) | Peat permafrost microbial communities from Stordalen Mire near Abisko, Sweden - Bog_T0_3 | ecosystem: Environmental > Terrestrial > Soil > Wetlands > Peat | place: Sweden: Abisko, Stordalen Mire...
CCCGCAGAGTTTCGCTCAGCTTCCCCGCTGAGTTGCCGCCGCCGCTCTTTCCTGCCCGCTGCATCCTCGGCAGCGTAACAGCTTCAGAACGATCCCGCTATCCTGTACCCGGCTTGCCGCTTACGTTAAACCAATGTGCGAGTCTGCTTCCCAAAACAAGGCATCGATCCCCCAGTGGCTGGGTCCGCGGTGCGTTCCGCCATCCCCTTGAGGCGTCTTCCTTGAAGCCCAGCATACCGCTTTGCGTCCGATATTCGATCGACGACAAGGATCGCATATTCCAGGTCAATGACGACTGGCTGAGGTTTGCCGCCGAGAACGACGGCGGCAAGGTGACGCCGCCCAGCATTCTTGGCAAAAGCCTTTGGTCCTGCATCGAAGACCCGACGCTCAGCGAGCTTTATCAGAAACTGGTCGAGGCGGCTCGGCTCGGCAAGCGTGTGCGTTTCAACTATCGCTGCGATGCACCGGAGTTTCGCCGCCTCTTCGAGATGGAGGTAGTCGGCAGGGAGCACCGCACGGTCGACTTCATCTCCACGCTCCTGGACGAGGAGAAGCGGGCACGGGTGCCGCTCCTCGACTGCTACCAGCCCAGGAGCCAGGAGTTTGTCCGGGTCTGCAGCTGGTGCCAGCGCATTGCCGTTGGCGGAGAATGGCTGCCTGTCGAGGCAGGAGTGGAGGCGCTTGGCATCATGCAGAAATCGACACTCCCGGCGGTCAGCCATGGGATCTGCAACGACTGCCTAGTCAAAGTCCGCAAGGAACTCGCCGCACTCGTGAATGCCGCATAGCGGGAATCTCGGTAGCGGGCCCCGATCGTGGCCCGATGTCAACAGGGCCGGATGGGCCGTGTTGGCGCTCAACGGCGCCTGCCGTCGCTGGGACTCCACGAGGCGGTGACAACCGATTTCACGCCTCCCCTGCCCTTCCAGTCCGATGTGACGGTGAGGCTCCGCGGCTTCAGCCGTGAACCGAGGTCATCGCAGACCTTGTTGGTCACGGCCTCAAAAAAGATCCCCTCGTTGCGGAAGGCGTGAAAGTAGAGCTTGAGCGACTTGAGTTCGACGCACGTCTTGTCCGGCACGTAACTCACGGTGATCGAGCCGAAATCCGGATGACCCGTCATCGGGCATACCGAGGTGAACTCCTCGTGCGTGTGGACAATGAGGTAGTCGCGCTTCTGAGCGGGATTCGGAAACACCTTGAGTATTTTCGGGCTGGCCATGAATGGGCACTATCTTGTCCGGGCACCGTTTGCGCGCAAGCCGCCCGTTATGAGGCCCGGTTCCCCGCGGTGGATGCCGGACCCAGCGAAGGCGCACGCCGCGACGTTTGTGTCGCCTCGGGTTATAACAGCCGAAACGGCGTGAAGTTGGTCGTCCGGTCATAGACATCGACCTGCTCCACCTTCTTCAGCCACTTCACCACGGCATAGGTCAGCGGGGTCGCGACGATTTCGTACCCTACCTTGAACCCATACAGCGTGGTTCCGATCTGCAGCACCGCGGCCCATGGAACCCGCCCGGCAAAGGCGACGGAGATGAACACGATCGAATCGACCGCCTGGCCCACCAGCGTGGAGCTCACCGTCCTCGTCCAAAGAAAGCGTCCCTTGGTAAGCAGCTTCATCTTCGCCATGACGTAGGAGTTCACGAATTCGCCGGCCCAATAGGCCACGATGCTCCCAAGGCAGAGTCTTGGCACGACGCCCAGTATCGCCTGATATGCCTGCTGGTCGGGCCAGCCGGGCGCAGGGGGAAGGATCTGCACGATCCACAGGACCAGGGACATCAGGATCGCTGCGCCAACACCCGCCCAGATGACCCTGCGTGTCCGGGCATAGCCATAGACCTCGGTCAGAATGTCACCAAATATGTACGACAGAGGGAACACGACCGCAGCCCCAGGAAGCTGAAGACGCCCTAGCGCAAACAGCTTCGAGCTTGAAACCAGCGATATGAGGTAAACCGAGACAAAGGCCATCGCCACGATATCGAAGCATTTGAATTCTTTCGCAGGCTGCGGAGCGGGTTTTGCCGACTCATTGCTGTGCGGTTCAAGGGTGTGTTCGCTCGACATGCGCCCCCATTTGACACCCAGCGCTGGCTCAGGGTCAAACCGATGCGGCCCCAAGATTCGTCCCATGGATTGCGTTTGAAGCCAAAGGGCGCCCTTCCCCGGTTCCACTCAATCGGACCGTGTCGCGCGCCAGCAGCACCTCCCCAGCCAGAGAAAGCGGCGGCCAGGGCCGGCTGCCTGCAGGTGTGCATCGCGAGGCGGGTATTGAACCGCGGCCAAAGATGGCCAACCTGCAAGGTAATATTGGTCACCAAAACCCACCCCATGACCCCCATTCGAACCCTATCCCGGCGCACCTTCATCAAGGACTCGCTGCTGCTTGCCTCGGCACCCATGGTTTGCACCTTTCCCCTGTTCGGGAAGGAAGCGCCGAGCAACCGCCTGAACCTGGCGCTCATCGGATGCGGCTGGGTGGGCGTCGATTCGGATCTGAAGATGGCCCTGGGTTGCGGCGCAAATGTGGTCGCGGTCTGCGATGTGGATGAATCGCTGGCCCGCAAGGCGATCAAGACCGGAGGGGAACCGATGGCGGGCGCGGTCGCCTATGAGGACTACCGACAGCTGCTCGACAAGGAGAAGACGCTCGACGGCGTGATCATCGCGACACCCGATCACTGGCACGCCGCCATCTGCAGGCACTATCTGCAGGCGGATAAACACATCTACTGCGAGAAGCCGCTGACACGCACCCTCGGCGAGGCCAGGGACCTTCGCTCCCGCGTGAAGACGAGCAGGAGCGTCACCCAGATGGGGAACCAAGGAAGCGCCTACGCCTCCCTGCGCCGGGGCATCGAGGTCATCCGGGCCGGGGCGCTCGGAACGGTTTCGAGCGCCCATGTGGTGGTACCGGGTGAACGCTATCCCACGGCCGTCAACCGCCCGGCCGGGGAGGATCCCATCCCCCCGGGATTCAACTGGGATTTCTGGGTGGGGCCGAGCCCCATCAGACCCTACAAAAACGACATCTACCATCCCTACAAATGGCGGGCCTGGACGGATTTTGGCACGGGCCAGATGGGAAACTGGGGCACCCATTGCCTGAACCTTCCCATTCGTGCCCTCAACCTGGGATACCCCGACAAGGTGGAGATCAGCGGCCGTGGATTCGGGTACGAAACGTACTGGGCTGGAGGAACCCTCACCTTTCGCTTCTCGAAGCCGCAGCAGGGCGCGCCGTTCAACGCCTATTGGTATGAGAACGTCCCCACTCCAGAGGCATTCCAGGGGCTCGCACCCAATGACGAGGGGTCCGCAGGGGTCGTGCTGATTGGTGACAAGGGGCGGATTTACACAAACCCGCACAACGGGCACGCCCTGATCCGCCTGGACGGCGAGGCCCATTGGAAGGACCTCCTGAATCACGAGGCGACACGCTCTATCCCGGTCACCCTGCCCAGGGTCACGAGCCACATGCAGGAGTGGCTCGACGGGTGCAGGGGCGGGCCCAAGCCCTTCTCGAGCTTCGACTATGCAAGCACCATGACGGAGACCTGCCTGCTGGGGCTGCTCGCCACGCAGTTGGGCCACGGTTTTGAATATGATGTTGAGGGCCAGAAGCCTGTAGGCGTATCCGCCGACAGGTTCATGAACCCTCAGCCACGGACGAAGTGGATCACCTCCTAAGAGTCGATCGCTCCGTCCAGGTTCGACCGTAATTCCCCGCCAGGGTCGCATCCGGCGAGGGGCCACAGGCAACCCCTTGGACACCAAGCGGGTGGTGCAGCATGCAATCCTGCTGCATCTCTAATGGGCCGGCCCCCCCCGCGCCCTGTACCAGGGCCCGGGCGTGCCCCGGGCCGGGATCGCCGCTCAATTGCCGAACGCCCGCGCGGCCCGATGGCATTGTTAAATATTGCACGCAAAGAGCCCTCCTAGCCGGAAAGAATTTGTGCCCCCAGCACCCACAGGCATCGTGTACCTGCCTATGTATCTTGCCGTCATCGCCGCCTGCATGGCCGCGGTCATCGCGGGTTATTTTGCCAATAACCCGCTCGCGCACAGCCGTCGGTTCATCCTCCGGCGCTTCCTGAACTGGTTCCCACTCGGGATGACCTATTCCTTCCTGTACATGGGCAGGTACAACCTGAACGTCTCGAAGAACGCCCTGGGCGCGCTGATGTCGAAGGAGGAGTTTGGCCTGATCTTCGGCCTCGGGACACTGGTCTACGCCCTGTCCTTCCTGGTCAACGGCCCCTTGGTGGACAGGATTGGCGGAAAGAGGGGCATACTGATCGCGGGGTTTGGCTCGGCTGCGGCCAACGTGCTGCTCGGGATGCTGACGATGGCGGTGCTGGCGGGACGCTTCCACGCCCATCTCGTGGCGACCTATACGGCGCTTTACGGCCTGAACATGTATTTCCAGAGCTACGGCGCGGTCTCCATCATCAAGGTCAAGGCGTATTGGTTCCATGTCCGGGAACGTGGCGTCTTCGGGGCGATCTTCGGCACGCTGATCTCCTTCGGTGTCTATTTCGCATTCGATTGGGGCCAGGCGATCGTCGACTTCACGGGAAGCATCCCGGCCGTGTTCTTCATCCCGGCCGCGATCATCGCTCTTTGGTCGGTGCTGGACATCTGGGCCGTGGCCGACACGCCCGAGGACGTCGGGTTCGCCCCGTTCGACACGCACGACGCCTCCTCCGGGCTGATGCACGTGAAACTGACCTACGCGGACCTGCTCAAGAAGGTCTTCACGAGCCCCCTGATGCTCATGATCGCCTTGATCGAGCTCACCTCGGGAATCTTCCGCAATGGAGTGTCGCAGTGGTACTTTGTGTTCGCAAACGAGGTGAAGCAGCCCGGCGCGGGGTTCTTCCTGGCCCACTGGGGATGGCTCCTGTGCATCTTTGGCGTGCTCGGCGGCTTTGCCGCCGGGTTAGTGTCGGACAAGTGCTTCCAGTCGCGCCGGGGCCCCCCGGCGGCCATCCTCTCGGCAATCGTGCTCGTCATGTCCCTCGTGATGGCGGTGGCGCTGCATTCCTCGCCCGTGCTGGTGGGCGCCTCGGGGGTCGCCATCGTGATGTGCGCGGTTGGGCTCACCTCGCTCATGTCCGGCACGGCGGCCACCGACTTCGGCGGCCGAAAGGCGACCGCCACCTGTGCCGGGATCGTGGACGGGTTCGCCTATCTCGGCAGCTCCATCCAGTCCTTCAGCATCGGCTACATTGCCACACGGGACTGGCACTGGTGGCCGCTGTTCCTGACGCCCTTCGCGGTCATCGGCCTGGCGGTCTCGATCAAGATCTGGCTGGAGCTTCCAACGGCCACCCGGCGCTACATCGCGGAGGTGGAGTCGAACAAGGCACGCCAGGCGCTCGCGGGCCTGAAGCCCGTCTTTGGCTCCGAGGGGTTGGCTCCTTTGGATTGACCTCTGCCCTGCCGCCTGAGGCGCCAGCGAGGCCCCTCAGACGCTCTCCCAGGGCCTCTGCGCAAGCCGGTCCCGGCCCTCGTCGCAGTCGATGTAGTCAAACGTGGTCTCGATCGGCCGGCCGCCGAGGCCGCTCTCCTCGATGCGGCGACTCAGGAGCACACCATTTTCCGCAGCATCGTGCCATCCCCGCTTGACCATGAAGCCGTTCCACACGACGCAGTCCTCGTCCGGCCGCCTGCCCCCCGTCGCCTCCGCCCAGGCCAGCACCTCCCCGTCAGGGCCCCCTTCAAGCGTGCGCCGGCGGATCGCCTCAAAGGGAACTCCCAGGAAGCGGCAGCAGCGGGAGTCGAACATGCCCGGCTTGGAGTCGCCGAGATTCGCGTGGTACTCAGCGGGAAGTCGTCCCGCCGCATAGAGGCGGATCTTGTCGAGCATCCGCCCGAAATAGACGATCCTGCCGACCTTGTCGTAGGGGCTGCGCAGACCGGGAACCGAGGACATGCACCGTGTTCTGCAGGAGCACGCCGCGGCGCTCAATCACGAAGAGGGCCGCGGCTCCTGCGGCCCGTATGCACCCTCGGCAGAACGCCCACTTCGCCTTGTTAATCGCGGCAATCTGCCTTTGTCTGGTCACCTAACACCCCACACCCATGCGCCCCCATACCCTCGCCTTAGTCGCCAGCCTGCTTTCGCCGCTTTCCGCGCTCGCCCAGTCCGCCGCCCCGGTGATTCACCTGTGGCCAAACGGCGCGCCGGGGTTCGAGTCCCGCAAGGATATTCCCGAGGAGGCGAAGGACTATTGGGTGCGCAACATCAACAGCCCCTCCGTGACCGTGTTCCTCCCTCCCAAGGAAAAGGCCAACGGGTGCGCCGTTGTCGTGGCGCCCGGCGGGGGGTTCAGGGAGCTTGTCTTCAATGGCGAGGGCGTCCAACCCGCCTCGTTCCTCAACAGCCTGGGCGTAACCGTCTTTGCCCTGAAGTACCGTCTGCCAAACATGCCCGGCTCCCCCTACTCCCTGGAAAACGTGCGCCAGGATGCCTACCGCGCGATCCGGCTCGTGCGCAGCAGGGCCGGGGAATTCGCGGTGGACCCAAAGCGGGTGGGCATTCTCGGTTTTTCGGCGGGAGGCGCGGTGGTGCTGATGGTCGCCTTCGACAAGGGGGACGGAGACCCCAAGGCGGCCGATCCGATCGACCGGCTCAACGGCCGCCCCAACTTTGAGATGATCGTCTATCCGGGAGGGAAGGAGCTCATCCCCAAGGTGGTGGCCTCCGACACGCCCCCGGCCTTCCTCGTCTGTGCAAACGACGACGAGTACGGCTGTGACGACGTCGCCCTGACGCTGCTCCAGAAATTCCGCGAGTCCAAGGTATCGGTCGAGGCCCATTTCATGGCCCAGGGAAGGCACGCCTTCAACATGGGAGACCGCTCGACTTACACCGCCATCAGGCATTGGCCTGAACGGATGGGCGAATGGATGGGTGACCGCGGCCTCTTCAGGCCCTCGGGTCCCAACTGATCCCCGCAACACTGGCCGACCGGGTTACGGCGAGGTTCGCGGGGCCGGCTTTGCGCTGCCCGGATTTCCAACGGCCTCCAGTCTTATCTTGAGCATCGAGGGGAACAGCTCCCTCGAGACAGAGAAGGTCGAGTCCTCGTATCCTTCCTTCGTTATGACGAAGTGGAAGCAGTCGTCGCTCGCCCAATAGTAGAGCCTCAGGTCCGCTTGAACGACGCCCGCGGCATCAGAAACCCGCTCCGCCAGCTCCTCATTCGTCGGCTTGCGCGGGTCCGTCCTCCTGTCGTCCTCCATCTCGGGGGCCACGAACGCCCCCTTGATGGGGGCTCCACGGGCATCGACCACCATGATGTGGCCCGCGCGCGCCACGGGAGGACTGGAGGCACACCCGGCCGCGAACACCATTAAGCCCACGGCGACGAAAAGGCGCATGGGAGCGGAGCGTAAACGCCAAGGCCGGGGAGACAAGCCCGTCCCTGCCCCGGGACAAACGGCAGGATCGGCGCGGGAATCTGGAGCAGTGAAGGCCCCGGCCTGCGAACAGGTCCGAGCGAAGGATTGTCAACCACCCCTCGAAGAGGGAACCTCGGGCCCCTCTCCTTGGATCCCTCACCGAATGACCCGCGCAGAAAGGGCCCCGCATGGTCCCGGCTGCACATCGAATTTCCTCCCGAGCTGCCCATCAGCGCCCGGGCCGGGGAGATCGTCGACGCGATCGGCTCGCATCCGGTCATCATACTCGCGGGCGAGACCGGTTCGGGGAAGACCACCCAGATCCCCAAGATGTGCCTCGCCGCCGGCCGGGGAAGGCTCGGCCGCATCGCCTGCACGCAGCCCCGAAGGGTGGCCGCCCTCTCCCTTTCCCGGCGCGTGGCCGAGGAGATTGGCGTCACCTGGGGCCGGGAGGTCGGCTGCAAGGTCAGGTTCAGCGACGAGACCACCCCGCAGACCGTCATCAAGTTCCTGACGGACGGAATGCTCCTCGCCGAGGCCCAGGGTGACCCTCTGCTGAGGGACTACGACACCATCGTCGTCGACGAGGCGCACGAGCGCTCGCTCAACATCGATTTCCTCCTGGGCCACCTGCGCCAGCTGCGCTTCCAGCGCCCAGAGCTGCGGATCATCATCACCTCGGCGACGATCGACACCGAGGCGTTCAGCAAGGCCTTTGAGGGGGCTCCGGTTATACTGGTCGAGGGGCGGATGTACCCGGTCGAGGTCGTTTACTCGCCCCTCGACTCCTTCGGGTCCGACGCGACCGACGGCGACGAGACCAGGGCTGAGGCGATGCACTACGTCGACGGCGCCGTCGAGGCTGCGGAACGCATCGCCAGGGATTCGGCCAGCGGGGATGTCCTGGTGTTCATGCCAAGCGAGCGGGATATCCGCGAGACGTGCGAGTTGCTGGGTCCCAGGCTGCGCGGCTGGGAGATCGTCTCCCTTTACGGCAGGATGAGCAATGACGAGCAGCGACGGGTCTTCGCGCCCGGCCAGAGGCGCAGGGTCATCGTCGCGACGAACATCGCCGAGACCTCCCTCACGATCCCCGGGATCCGCTTCGTGGTGGACACGGGCCTGGTGCGGCTGAGCCGGTACTCCCCCCAGGCGCGGACCCGGCGCCTGCCGATCGAGGCCATTTCCCAGTCGAGCGCCGACCAGCGCAAGGGCCGCTGCGGCCGGGTGGCGGAGGGCGTCTGCATCAGACTTTACTCGGAGGAGGACTATCTTGCTCGCCCGCGCTTCACGCAGCCGGAGATCCAGAGGGCCAACCTCGCCGACGTGATCCTGCGCCTCAAGGCCCACGGATTCGGCGACGTCGAGCGGTTCCCGTTCATCAGTCCTCCGTCGACAAAGGCCATCCGCGCAGGCTACGTGCTCCTGGAGGAGCTCGGGGCGCTCGAGCCTGGATCCTCGCACACGCTCACCTCCCTGGGACGCGAATTGGCGCGGCTTCCCGTCGACCCGACGGTGGGAAGGATGATCCTTCAGGCCTCGGGCGAGAAGGCGCTGAGCGAGGTTCTCGTCATCGCCTCCGGGCTAAGCATCCAGGACCCCAGGGAGCGCCCGGCGGAGAAGCGTGAGCAGGCGGACGCCGCCCACAGGCGGTTTGCACACCCTGACTCGGATTTCCTCACCCTGCTGCGCATCTGGGAGGCCTACCACGGGGACGTCGAGTCGATGAGCCAGGGCCGGCTGCGTGCCTTCTGCCGCTCCCACCACCTCAGCTACCTGCGGATGAGGGAGTGGCGGGACATCCATGCGCAGCTGCTCGAGGTCGTGGGCTCGCGCGACGGGGCCCGGATGACCTCAGTCTTCGACGGAGTCCGTCCGAATGCGGATCGCTCCATGGCCTTCGCAACGCCGGCCTACCGCGCGATCCACAGGAGCATCCTTGCGGGGCTGCTGGGGAACATCGCCCACCTCGACGAGGAGAACGGCGGATACCGAGCGGCCCACGGCCGCCATGCCGCGCTTTTCCCTGGCTCGGTTCTCTTCAGGAGGGACTGCGACACACGCAGGGAAAAGGCCCCGGCCAGGACGGGCGCACCGAAGCGCACCCCCAAGGCCCCCCGGTGGATCATGGCGGCTGAGATCACCGAGACGGCGCGGCTCTTCGCGCGCACCTGCGCCCGGATGGACCCCCTCTGGGTCCTCGACATCGGGGCCCACATCCTGAACGTCTCCCACAGCGAGCCCTCGTGGGACGCCGACATGGGGCGCGTCATGGTCAAGCGGCGCACACGGCTCTACGGCGTCGAGATCGAGTGCCGCTCGGTGGGATTCGGCCCCATTGATCCGGTGCGCTCGACGGAGATCTTCATCCGAGAGGGCCTCGTCAACGACACCGTCACCTGGCCGTTCGACTTCATCGCGCACAACAGGCGCCTTCGGGAGAAGGTGGAGGCTCTCCTCGCCCGCACCCGCGACGGCGGCTACCTCAACCTCGACGAGGCCGCCTACGGATACTACGCGTCGCGCCTGCCCCCTGTCTCGTCGGTCGCGGAGCTGGTCGACATCGTCAGGGAGCGCCGCGCGAACGAACCTCGGTACCTCATGATGGAGGAGGGCGACCTGAGGGACACGTCCGCGGTGGACCCCGCGGCCCACGCCTTCCCCGAGGCCGTGCCCATCGAGAACCGCGCGATTCCCCTTAATTATGCCTACAAGCCCGGCGAGGAAGACGACGGCGTGACGCTGGAGGTCAACGCCAGGGACGCCCGGCTGCTGACCGCCGGGGTCGTCGACAGCGCGGTGCCCGGCCACCTTGGGGAAAAGGTCGAGCACTACCTCAGGGCGCTGCCCAAGGAGCGCAGGCGCCTGTTCGTGCCCCTGAAAGACCATGCCCTGCGCCTCGCGAAAGCCATCGGAGACCGCGCAAAGGACCAGCGCGCGAGGGAAACCGTGGCCGAGGCGCTCTCCGGCGAGGTGCGAAGGTTGCACGGCATCTGGATCGACCCTTCGGACTGGTCCGCAAAACCGCTGCCCGAGCACCTTCGGGTGCGCGTGCGCATTGTCGACGACAAGGGTCGCGAGGTGGCCGCGGATCGCGACCTCGTCCGCGCGCTCTCCCAGCTCGAGGCGCGCGAGCGCGGAACGGCCTGCGGGTTGCCCCGTGAGGACGCCGAGGCCTGGGGGCGGGCGCGCGAACGCCATGAGAGGGGCCCCCAGGCGGTGTGGGGCTTCGGGGATATCCCCGAGCGCGTGGTCGTCTCCGAAAACGCCGGCGTCCACCGCTACGGCTACTTAGGACTCAAGGCCGAGGCCGGCGGCGTCGCGCTCAGGCTGTTCGGGACGCCGCAGGAGGCCTCTGCAGCGACCGAGGCGGCCCTGTCGGCGCTCCTTGCCCTGCAGTTGGGCCGCGACCTCGCATGGCTGCACCGCGATCTGCGCGTCCTGGCCGGGCTTGGCCCCCTCCTCGCCATGCTCAAGCCGTCCGAGGAGCTGCGGGAGGACGCCTTCGAGTCCGTGAGCCGCTGGCTCTGCAGCACCCCCGTGAGGCCGCTCACCGAGGCGGCCTTTGGCGCGGCGCTAGCGGACGCAAGGCAGAGGCTGGTCGGGATCGTGCCCAGGCTCGTGGAGCTGGTGCGCGAGATCGCCAGCCTCAGCAACGAGCTGCTTGTCTCAAAGGACGCGTACCCCGGACTCGCCGGCGACCTGGAGCGGCTGTTGCCGCGCGATTTCATCCGGACGACCCCGTTCGCCCAGCTCGCCCATTTTCCCCGCTACCTGAGGGCGATGAAGCTTCGGTCGGCGAAGCGACGGCAGAATCCCGCGCGCGATGACGAGCGGTCCAAGGAACTGGCTCCGTTCGCTGCGGCCGCCGCCCAGAGGAAGGGCGAGTTCAGGTGGCTGGTGGAGGAATTCCGAGTGAGCCTCTTTGCCCAGGAGCTGGGAACAGCAGTTCCCGTCTCGAAGGTGAAGCTGGCGCAGGCGCTCTGCGGGGAGACGGCCCCGGCGCGCGAGCCCGAGGCGCAGGGCAGCGCCAATCCGAAGCCATCCAAGCCGGCGCCGCGGGCGCCCGAGGCGCCGGCCGCGCGGAAAGCCCCGCTGAAAAGCCTGAGCTCGCTGGACAAGGCGCTGCAATGACCCGGTCGCGGATGGAGGCTTTGGCCCCCCAAAAAGGGTCTTCCGCCCGGATGCCTTGAATTGGGCAGATTGGAGCCCGCGGCCCGGCTCCCTCGCTGTTGCGCCCCTTTTTTGTGTTCACAATGGCCCCGAAGGCCGGACACTGCGCCATGCCGCGCACCTCGAGACGCACCGCTGTTTTCACCGAGTCCCTGATCCGCGAAATGACGCGGGTGGCCCTCCGGCACGGCGCCATCAACTTGTCCCAGGGCTTCCCCGATTTTGATCCGCCACCGGAGCTGGTGCAGGCCGGAAAGGAAGCGATGGATGCCGGCCGGCACCAGTACGCGATCACGTGGGGTGCCCCCGAGCTGAGGCACGCATTGGCGGCCAAGCTGCGGCGCTTCACCGGCCACGAGGTGGACGAGACGAGCGAGCTCGTCGTCACCTGCGGCGCGACCGAGGCCATGATGGTGGCCATGATGACCGTCTGTGATCCAGGCGACAAAGTCGGCCTGTTCTCGCCCTTCTACGAGAACTACTCGGCGGACGCGATTCTCTGCGGTGCCAACCCGGTTCTGGTCCCCCTTCATCCGCCCCACTACAGGTTCGACCCGGATGAGCTGCGACGCGCCTTTGCCGGCGGCCTCAAGGCGTTTGTCCTTTGCAATCCGTCCAACCCCTGCGGCAGGGTCTTCACGCGCGAGGAACTGTTGGCGATCGCGGCCCTGGCCGAGGAATTCGACGTGTTCGTCCTGACCGACGAGGTCTACGAGCACATTGTCTTTGCCCCTCACCGCCACACCTACTTCTCCACCCTCCCGGGCATGGCGCGGCGCACCCTGATGTGCTCCTCCCTCTCGAAGACCTTCTCGATCACGGGATGGCGCCTGGGCTACGTGTACGCCGCCCCCGAGATCATCGCGCAGGCGCGCAAGGTCCATGACTTCCTGACCGTGGGGGCTGCCGCCCCCCTGCAGCATGCCGTCGTCACCGCGCTGGGCCTGCCGGACGCCTACTACGGGGAGCTCGCCGCCACTTATGGCCGTTCGCGGGACATCCTCCTGGGATACCTGGACCAAGTCGGCCTGCCCTACACGCGCCCGGAGGGCGCCTACTTCGTCATGGTCGACATCTCCTCTTTCGGATGGGCCTCCGACGTCGAGTTCTCACACTGGATGGCGCGCGAGATCGGCGTCGCCCCTGTGCCGGGCTCGAGCTTCTTTGCCCCCGGGGAGAACCGGTACGTGCGCCTGAATTTCGCGAAGAAGCCCGAGACGCTGCACGCGGCCGGCAAGCGCCTGCTGCGGCTGCGCAAATAGTAACCCATGCCCTTCCTCCTCTTTCCGACGGATTTCGGCACCTGCGGGGTTTCCTGGAACGAGCGGGGGATCACGGGGTTGCCAACTGCTGCCTAATTTAGCGGCTTTTATCCGCTTCCATCTTGTTTCTTTGGGCTTTTGGACGATATTATCGGCATGAAACTTTCGGTTTGGGCTAAAAAGCAGGGACTTACCTACGGT
>Ga0302320_10020798_pt1 | contig 13057 bp, 14 predicted proteins | sample Bog_T0_3_FD_202130 | JGI IMG/M metagenome (GOLD analysis project Ga0302320, IMG submission 202130) | Peat permafrost microbial communities from Stordalen Mire near Abisko, Sweden - Bog_T0_3 | ecosystem: Environmental > Terrestrial > Soil > Wetlands > Peat | place: Sweden: Abisko, Stordalen Mire...
AAACCTTCCCCGCGCCGCGACCTCGGCGTGAGGGACCAACCAGGAGATTCTCCTATGCACATCACCACGCACGTCACCTCGCACGCTCGCTTCGTCCGCTCGTTCCTCTCGGGCTCCGCTCTGGCCACGGCACTCGCGCTCTCCGCGTGCGGCAGCCCGCTCCCGTCGGAGTCCGTCGGTCACACCGGCCAGGCCGCGACGGCCGTCGATCCCGCGTTCACGTCGTGTCTCAGCGACTTCGACTGCGTCGCGATTCCTCAGGCCGGCTGCTGCCACAACGGGTGGCTCGTGGCCGTGAGCGTCGGCTCGGTGGACGACTACGACGCGGCGAACGCGTGCACCTCGCAGCAGCCGAACATCTGTCCGCAATACGTCGTCAACGACACGCGCGTTCCGTCGTGCGACGCGACGTCGGGCGCATGCGTGCTCGTGCAGCCCGCCGCCGCGACGCCGGGAGATGATGCGGGCGCCGGTGACGATGCGGCCGCGGGCGACGATGCCGGCGGCGCGTGCGCGACGTCGAACTGAAGACGCGTCGAAGGCCGCTTCGCGTTGGGCGAAGCGGCCTTTGGCATTTCACACGAACGTGAGCGCTGCGTGCGCTCGCGCGATCAGGCCTTCTCGGCCTTCTTCGCGTCCGCCGCCGTCGCGTCGTAGCCGGCTTGGTGCACCGCGAACTTCGGGGTGCCGAGGGCGCGGCGCTCGCGCTTGTTGCGCTTGCCGTTGGTGGTCGCCTTGCGCTTGCGAATCCGCTCGAACTGCTGGGACGAAGAAACCATGGGGCTGCTCTTCCTGTGAATCGCCCGACTCGGGCCGAAAGGGAGGCGCACCATGACCGCCCGGCGCGTTCCTGTCAACCGCGGCGCGCCTCGAATGCGCCCGAAAAGGGCGGGATTGCCCCGACACGACCGAAGGCGCTGCGAAGCAGCGGCGTGAGTTCGTCCGCGAACTCACGACTCAGGACACTAGGGGCGGACGGTGACCGTCGCGCCGTAGGTCGCTTCGGCGAATGCCGGGACGTGGGCCTTCCCCAGCGCCGCCTTGATGCACCCCTCCTCCGACTCTCCTTCGGCGGGGCCCGTCACGGTCGTCGACTGGACGTTGCCGTCCGAGCCGAAGACCACGTGCGCGCGGGAGACGCCGTCGTCCGGGCCGAGGCATTTGCGGGCCGACGCGAGGACACCGCTGAGCGCGCTCGTGACCGCGCCCTGGGAAGGACGCTGCGGGACGCTGCCTGCGGCGACCGGCGCGGCGGCCGGCGTCGGAGCGGGGAGCGCCTGGGCGACGGGGGGCGGATCGGCCGCGGGCGTCGCCGGGATCGGCGCGGCGGCGGCCTGCTTGATCATGTCGGCGAGCCCGCCACCAGGACCGGCCGGAGCTGCGGGGGCTTCCTTCGCGGCAACCTTCACTTCGGGCTTCGGCGCGGGCGCCGCTTCGGCCACGGCGGGCGTCGAGTCCGTGTCGCTGTCGTTGTCGCTGTTATCGGTCTCGGCGGTCTTCGCCGAGCTCGCGTGCGGCGCGGAGTGCGCCCGCAGCGCGTGTCCGCTGTGGCGCGCGCGCGTCGCGAACTCGACCGGCGCGGCCGTCACGATGGAACTCGCCTGCGGGAGGCTCGCGGGGTCCACGCCCGGTGCGGCAGCGGCGACGGGCGCCTGGGTGGCCCGACCGGGTGCCTGCGCCACGGCGGCGGCCTGCACCACGGGCGCCTGTGCGCTCGTCGTCACGACCGCCTGGCCCGGCCGGAGCGCGTGCACCGCGATGAAGGCACCGGCGGCGATGGCGGCGAGCCCGACGGCCGCGGCGACGAGCCCGAGCCTTCCGCGCGACGACGTCCCCTCGGGGCCGACCTGCAGCGCGGCCTGCGCGCTCACGATACGTGCGGGCGCCACGGCGACCGTCACCGGCGCGGGGGCGAACGCCGTGGAAGGCGTCGTCGGAGAGATGCGCGGCGCGGTCGGCAACTCTTCCGAGTCGGCCAGATCGGTCGAAGCCAGCGGAGTCACGCTCGCGCGATCGACCGCGGCCCGATCGGCGGCGGCGAGCGCGGCCAGATCGATCATTCCCGAGTCGCTCGCCGCGGTCTTCGGACGAAGACCCGAGGTGCTGCCGCGCTTGACGACGATCGGCGTTCCCGCCATCTGCGCCAGGTCACGGAAGCTCCGACGATCCCCACCACGTTGCGACTGCTGATGACTCATGATGCCGTCCTCCAAATCGGACGGGGATTCACGCGATGGCTCGCGCAACGTTTCGCCCGCGCGGTCTACCCCGGCTGCGGTGCGAATCTCCCCGCTCGACGCGGCCCTTTTATGACTCTCTTCAAGCGACTCGGGAAGGGGACTCGAGAGCAATTCCTCGTCCGATCCCCCATGGGTACTCTGCCGTGAGTGACGGTTGAATGCCCCACCCTCGATACGGCCAGCAAATTCAGCCCAATCTCTCTCCGTGCGTGAAATGTCTGGCCATGTGTGCAGGGCTTGATCGAGCGCTGTCTCATTCACGTCGCCCGTCCGACGCGCGCGCTTCACGAGGCACCTCCGCTGCCGAGCAGCGCGTCATCCAGCTCGAATCCGCGCTCGAGGAGGATCGCGCGGAGCTTCCGGCGAGCCTCGTGGACCCGCCAGGCGATGGTCCCTTCGGGCGCTCCCAGGATGACGGCGGCGTCCTCGTGCGAGCGACCGTCGACGCAGACCAGGATGAGCGTCGTTCGCAGCGTGTCGCTCAGCGTGTCGATCGCGCGGGCGAGCGCCATGTAGAGCTGGCGCTTCGCCGCGTCGACCGGGGGGCTGCAGGAGCGGAGCGTCGCGTCGTTCTCCATCGAGAGATAGCGGGTCTCTTCCTCCTGCCGGGCGATCGTCCGCCGGGCGCTACGTCGCGCGCGGATGGCGTTCAGCGAGAGGTTCACGGCGATGCGGTAGATCCACGTGTAGGGCTCGCTGCGACCGTCGAACCGCGCGAGCGCCCCGTACGCGCGCACGAAGGTCTCCTGCGTCACGTCCTCCGCTTCCGCGCGATCGCGCAGCATGTGGAGCGTGAGGCGGTAGATGCGCCGCTGGTGGCGCCGAACGAGCTCGCCGAACGCGCGCTGCTCGCCGCGGAGCGTGCGCTCGACCAGCTCGCGGTCGCCCGGCTTCACGTTCGCAGCGGCGGGGCGCGCGACGAGCGTGGGGCCGCTCTTTGGTGGGGGCGCGACGTTCGCGTGGAACGCGTCGGCGTCGAGGATGGGATCGGGGAGGGGGGCGCGCGCGGCTGACGATTCCGAGGTCACAGTCGCGTTGGACATCGGAGGACTCGGAAAGTTTTGGATGAAGGTGAGGAAGAGCCCGTCCTCGGGGAGTCTCGGGGGATTGGCGTGGGGGAGGATGATCTCCTACCTGCTCGAGTGCGCCTTGCTCGCCGGTCGCGCGCCGGACGAGGGGCAGCGCGTTACTCCTTGGTCAGCGTCATCGACGTGCCGAACTCCGTGCGTCCGCCGGTGCAGTTGTCGATGACCTCGGTGAAGCTCGCCGTCGTACAGGCGGCGTTGAACGTCACCGTGTAGGTCATCTCCCAGTCCGGGTTGCAGATGCTGGAGTCGTCGATCGTCGGGAACGTGAAGCTCGATCCGTCGAGCGTGTACGTCCCGTGATACGCGGAGCCCGAGCAGAAGAATGTACTGGGACCGCCGCCGACCCAGTTGCCGTAGGAGTCGAAGGCGAGCGAGCCGATGGTGTCGAGCTCCGTCGTGTACACCCAGAGCCCGACCAGCGAGCACGGGCCGTCGGTGAGCGAGCTCCCCGGATCGCGCGGCCCCGGGGACCAGCACGCGGCGCCGCCGTCCCAGGTCTCGGGGGAAGGTTGCAGCGTCGGCGCGGGTGCGGGCGTGGGCGTCGGCGTCGGGGACGCGCTGGCGGAGGACGTCGCGGTGGGCGTGGGGCTCGTGCTCGACGGGGGCGGTGCGTCCTTCGTGGTCGGCTCGATGACGATGCCACCGCACGCGGCGATCGCCGGCGGAACGAGGAGAAGAAGAGAAACCAGTGGAAGGAAGCGGCGCATGACTACGGTGTAGTGGGTCGCGAAAGCGACGCCAGACGCACGGTGTCACCCAAATGGGGGACGCGATGGGAAGGCGCACTCCGAGCAGTAGAGGAGTGAGCGCCGTGCGCCTCGGTGGCGCACGGCGCTCTCTCTGGCTCCGCCTAGTGCGCGGCGCCGTTCGAAACGGCGTTCGGCGCGGTCGCCGTCGACGGCACGGGCGGCGCCGTCGCCGCGACGCTCACCACCGGCGTTGCCGTCGGCCCCGGCGGGTCGGCCGCGGGGGCGGGCGTGGCGCTCGGGGTCAGCTTCGCGAGGGTCGCGCGCGCCCTCTTGGCCTTCTTCGCAGCCTTTCCGGCGACCGGCCCAGTCCCTGCGGCCTCGGCCTTGATGTTCGCGCGCCGGGAGACGACACCCTTCCGCGCGGCCACCTTCTTCACGCCGAACAACCGAATCAGCGCCGGGAATTGCTGCGCCAGCGTCTGGTCGCTTCGCGCCGCGAGCGCGAATGCCGGAGCGAGCGGCGCAAGTATCTGCCGCGCCGCGAGCCACGCCGACCCTTCCTGGGTCCGCGAGAAGAGAGCCCACGACTGCGTCTTCACGCGCATCGACGTCCATTCGCTCGCCGCGGTGAGCGTCTGGATGACGTAGGGCGCGGGGGGCGCCGTCTTGCCGAGCACGGCGGCGTAGTCTTCGAATCGCGCGAGCTCCTCCAGCACGTCGGGCATCGCGGCTTGCTCCGCCTTCTGGGGCAAGACGCTTCGGTACTCCGTGCCGCTCGCGTTCGTGACCCCGGTCGGCGGAACCGGGATGTTGGCGCTCGCGGGCGGCGGCTTGACGACGGGTTGCAACGTCGGCGGCTGCGGGGCTGCAGCGACCGTCAGGGCGACGGGCGTCGTGGCAGTCGTGGCGGTCGGGGTTGCGGCGTCGATGGCGTGCGTGGCGGAGGCGTGGCTCTTCGGATGCGTGGTCATGGGGTTCTCCTTCGTGTTGGCGTGCGTGGCGTGGGTCTTGGCGTTCGTCGTGGTCATGGTGCTCTCCTCGGTCGTCGAGACATCGGTTGCGGAAACGTGAGCGGTTGCGGCTTTGGTCTTCTTCGTTCGGGTCGTCACGGGGTCCTCGGTCGGTTTGGGTTGGTCGAGAGAGTCATCAAGGAAGCGAAAGAGTGAGTCGGGGCTCGTGGGGGCGCGCGCTTCATGCGTCGAACCCCATCTGCGTGCGTCGAGCGCGCGCCGCGCGGCGAACGAGGCGCGTGAGCCAGCGCTCCACCTGACCGCGCTCCGGCGGCCACCCGAAGCACGCCTCCTCGAAGACGCGGTAGACGGTGCGCTCGGATTCCTCCTCGTCGCCGAGGACGTCCATGGCGATCGCGCGGAGGCGCTTGCCGTAGCGGGTCATGAGCTCGTCGCTCGCGCCGCCGTCGCCGAGGACCATGCGCTGGACGAGCGCGTCGGTGTCGAGCGGAGCGGGGCACACGGCGCTGCGCGTGCGCGTCGACGGACGGGGCGTGCAGACGGGGGGAGAGATGCGAGCGGGCGCAGAGATGCGAGCGTTGCGAAACTGGACGTACGTGACGTTGGAAATCGTGTTCATGGCTTCGTCTCCTCACCGGGGGTTCGTTTTTCCCAGTGACCGAACAATGCCGATTCACGACTCCGATTCCCCGGACGTAACCCGGACGTAAGAGCCCCATTTTCGACCCCCTCGCGTCCGGGTTACGTCCGGGTTGTGGGGCAAGTGACCGAATGGAGGCGCTTTTTTGGATGCGCTTTTTTCGAGCTGGTGCCGGAGAAAAGCGACGTCGAGCGCCGCGCGACGTGTTCGCGCGGGCCTGTCGCCGTGCGCGCTAGCGACGCGCGCGCGTCACTCCACGAACCCCTTCACGTTCAGCGCGTAGCTGCCGTGGCGGGGCCTCGTGATGAACGCGCCGAGGTCCTTCGGCGGCTTCTTCTTCTGCGCACGGAAGCTCTTGGTCACGGCTGCGACGAGCGTGTCGATCGCCTTCCTCGTCGTGTCGTCGTGCTTGTGACCGCGCGAGATGTGCTCCGCGATCTCCTTGGTGTGAACCTGGCCGGCTTGCGTGATCAGGATCTCGAGGAGCTTGAAGTGCGTGTCGGTGAGTGACGCGCAGAGGACGCCGTCGATCCAGACGCGCCCTGTCGCGCGGTGGAGGACGACGCGCGCGTCGGCGGGGGCGTAGAGCGTCGTCTCGACGAACGACTCCAGCTTCAGCGCGCGCACGACGTGACCGAGCAAGGGGCGCCAGTCGGCGGCGAGCTTCGGCATCGCGATCTGGCGGAGCCCGTGCTTCTCGATGCGCGCTTCGGGGACGATGAGGATCGCGTGGCCGTGGTCGGCCGCTTCACGCAGGCGCTCGACGGTGGCGGGGCGAATCGGGCGCGTGAGGAGGAAGATCGCGACGTGCGTGGGGCCGAGAGCGCGACGCCCGCACGCGAGGACGCCATCGTCGTCGAGCGCGGTCGCGGCCCCTTCGAGAGAGAGAGCGTCCGCGACGGTCGACGCGAGCTTCGCGAACGAGAGCACGTAGACGACCAGATCGCGCTCGCGAACGACGAACGGCGCGATGCTCCGGTCCGGGCTCCACGCGAGGAAGCGGTCGCCGCGGAGCGGGTACGCGGTGGCCGTGCGGCCCGCGTGCGGGTGCGCGGGGGGAGCGACGGCACGGTTCGCGGTGTCCGCCACGAGGAGGCCGCGCGTGACCAGGTCTCCGAAGCCCGCTTCCCCCTCGATCGCGGTCCACGTCGCCGCGGGTTCGATCCACGGTTGGAGCGAGAAGAAGTCGCGCACGCGCGCGGCGGGGCGCGTGATCTGCGCGCGGTCGAGGAACTCGCGCAGCAGCGGCGCCAGCTCGGGCTCGGACACGGTGAGCAGGTGCGGGGGGCGGATGGCCACGTCGGCCTGCGCGGGACCGTCGCCCTTCTCGACGCGGCGTGCGCGCAACGTCATCAGATCGAGGCGCCCCCCTTCGATGCGGATCTTGTAGCGGGAGAGCGCTTCGAAGAAGTCGCGGCCGCGCGGCGTCATCGCGTGGCTCTTGCCGGAGTGCCACGTGCCGCCGATGGCGCTCACGGTGAGCTTGCCGGCGAGCGCGGGGACGGTGAGCGCGTCGGCGCCCAGCTCCTGGAGCTTCCAGAGATCGAGCGCCTGCTCCTCGAGGAAGTGGCGTTCGGCGCCGAAGAAGACGACGCCGGCCATCGACGCCAGCGGCGTGGCGGCCTCCAAGCTGTCGGTCGTGATCGAGAGGCGCCGCGTGGCGGGCTCGTAGGTCACGAGGTGCGAGCGGAGGGAGCGCTGCGAGGAGACGCTCGGCGCGGGGGCGGCTCCCGGGCGCGAGGGGGTCGCTGCGACGTGCGCGATCGCGCGGTCCTCGTGGATCAGCTCGAAGGAGAGGACGCCCGCGTGTGCACGCGCGTGCACGGCGACGACGGCGCCGAAGTCGCGACGCGCGCACCAGGCGGAGAGCTCGCGCTCCCAGGGGGCTTGGTATTGCGTCGGCTCACCGACGTTCGCGTCGACGGCGGAGGCGCCGACGTAGACGAGCGTGGTGCGCGGGCGGAAGTCGCGGTCGCGGAGGATTTGCGCGGCGTCGAGCAGCTCGCGGAGGGCGTCGTCGGTCGCGGCGGCGGCGAGGAGCAGCGCGATCAGATCCGCGGGCGAGGTGGCGTCAGGCCAGCGGGTGGGGAAGCCGAGGGCGTCGGCGGCGGCGTAGAGATCGGCGCGGCCGGCCTCGGTGGCGAAGGCGGCGATCGTGTGGAGCGCGCGGACGAGGGGGAGGGGGAGATCGGAGGCGGAGAGCGCGTCGGCGACGGAGGGGAGCGGGGCCGTGCGGAGCGCGGTGGCGGGGAGAGCGGGGGGATGGCCGTACGCGGCGAAGAGATCTCGCCAGGTGACGAGACGGATCGAGAGGACGAGCTCGTACGGCAGGGGCGAGGGCATCGGGGACGGGGGCTCGTGCCATGGGGGCGGCGGTGGGGCAACCAGAGCTGGTTCAGCGGCTCCGTGAGCTCGTTCACGGGCTAAGAGAGCTCGTTGACGGGCTAAGAGAGCTCGTTGACGGGCTAAGAGAGCTCGTCAACGGGCTAAGAGAGCTCGTTGACGGGCTAAGAGAGCTGGTCCACGGGCTAAGTGAGCCCGTTGACGGGCTAAGAGAGCTGGTCCACGGGCTAAGTGATCCCGTCCACGGGCCAAGAGAGCCCGTCCACGGGCTAAGACAGCCCGTCGGCGGCCTACGTGAGCCCGTCCACGGGCTAAGAGAGCCCGTCGGCGGCCTACGTGAGCCCGTGGACGGGATGAGCGAGCCCGTCCATGGGCTAGGAGAGCTCGTTGAGCGACCGGGCTCTCCGTTGACCGACACCTGGAAGGTGCGCCGCCGCTTGGTCGAGAGCGTCCCGCGGTGCACGAGAAGACCGCGAGTACCGGGAGGCGCAGAAGGCAACGACCTGAAGGCGCTCGCCCCGTTTCAGCTGCTCGATCCGCGGTGGACCGTGACGCTCGGCGGCGCGAGCGCGAGGACGTTCACACAGTCGTCATCCCCGGTGACCAGAAACTCGCGCAGGGCATGGCGCGCGAGCGATTCTGCCAGACGTTCCTACCGACGGCGAAGAGCCTCCGCGACGAGCGTACGCCGAGCCCGCTCCGAGAGTCCGACGCCTGCAGCCTTCGCGAGGCGGTGAATCGGCTGCGACAGACGGTCCGCCCCCGCGGTTTCCTAAATGTTGTTTGCGCGGCGCCCCCCCTGGCCGCATGAGAGCCCCCATCGTGCGGGCGAGCTTCCTTCGGCTGGGTGGTGGGTGCGTTGCGATCGCGCTGGCGGCGTGCGCGTGGTCGTGCGCGACCGGCGTGTCCGATGACGAGAGCGGCCCGGCCCGGACGTCCGACGGCGGCTCGCTCCTCGAAGCGTCGGCGGTCGACTCACCCGCGGCGGGCTATGACGACGCGGGGAACCCGACGGGCGACGATGCCGCGAGCCCGGCCGACGCCGATGCGAGCACGCCCGGAGACGATGGCGGCGGCGGCGGAGAAGACTCCGGGAACGCGGACGATGCCGGCGATGTCGGTCGCGACGCAGCGGCGCGAGACTCCGCAAGCGACGCCGAAGAGCCCGACGCCGGAAGCGACGCCGGCGAGCCCGACGCAGGACACGACGCCGGCGCGCCCGACGCAGGACACGACGCCGGCGAGCCCGACGCGGGACACGACGCGGGGCCGCCCGACGCAGGCAACGACGCCGGGCTCGTGGATGCGGGGCACGACGCCGGTGAGCCCGACGCAGGCAACGACGCGGGCGAGCCCGACGCCGGTCACGACGCGGCAGCACCCGACGCCGGCTCGGATGCCGGGTGCACCCCGGCGGCCGTGGTCGTGAACGAAGTTCAGACGACGGGCGCGAGCAGCGCCGAAGACGAATGGGTGGAGCTGTTCAACCCCTCCTCGTGCGAAGTGGACATCTCGTCGTGGACGCTCAAGTACCTCGCTGCCGCGGGCACCACGAAGGAGACGCTCTGGACGGCCCCGACGGGCACGAAGCTCGGCGCGCTCGGCTATGGCGTCATCGTGGGGACGGCATACGAAGGTTCGGCGGCGCCGATCGGAGATCTGAGCAACGGCCTCGCGGAGGCGGGCGGTGGGGTCGCGATCTACGACGCGAGCGGCACGCTGCTCGACAGCGTCGGCTACGGAACGGCGACCAACGCGTTCGTCCAGGGGAGCGCCGCGCCGGAAGCGCTCGGCGGGCAATCCATCGCGCGCATTCCGAACGGTGTGAACACCCACGACGACGCCGCGGACTTCTCCATCGCGACGACGCCCACGCCCGGCGCGGCGAACTGACCAATCACCGACAGCCTCGATGAGCCGCAGGCCGGGACCGAGCGCGCTGGCGGCGTGGGTGGGCGGGCTGGCCGCCGCCAGCGCGCTCGGTCCGGCCTGCGGCGTGGTGAGGCCTACCTTCTCGGCCTATGAGCCCCTAGTTCTGGACGCCGACCGGGTATTGCGGAGCCCAGACCGGCCTCCAGTGCTGTCCCGAGGTGCCGTTGCAATCGAAGAGCTGGACGGCGGTGCCGTACGCCGAGCTTCCACCACGGAGCTCCACGCACTTTCCGTCCTTCTCGATCGTCTGGTCCCCCTCGTAGGACCACTGCTGGTCCTGACTCGCACCGTTGTCGCACGTCCAGATCTGGAGCTGCGTCTGATCGATGGGGTTTCCGTTGGGGAGATCGATGCACATCGACGGGTCGGCCGCGTAGTGAATCGCTCCACGCTGGTCCATCCACCAGGTCTGGTTCACGCCGGTCGCATCGCAGCCCCAGATTTGAAGCTTGGTCCCGTTCGCCGTGTTTCCGCCGGGAAGGTCGAGGCACCCTCCGTTCGCGTCCGTGAGCTGGACGGGGATGATGGGCGGCGGCTGGAGCTCCTGAACGAACTGGTTCGGCACGATGCCGATCATTCGCTGCCAGGTTTGCCCCGTGCTCCCATTGCAGTCGTAGATCTGCACCGGATTGCCGTTGCTGTAGCTCCCGTTGCGGAGCTCCACGCACTTCCCATCTTTGCGGATGGTGTCGTCGGCCATGTAAGACCACTGCTGGTCCTGGCTCGCGCCGTTGTCACAGTCCCAGATCTGCAGCTGGGTCATGTCGTTCGGAATGCCGTTCGGCAAATCGATGCACTTGTTCGGCGCGGCTCCATAGTGAATCGCGCCGGCGCCATCCATGAACCAGGTCTGGTCCTGGCCGTTCATGTTGCACGCATAGATCTGGAGCAGAGTGCCGTTCGTCGTGTTGCCGCTCGGCAGGTCGAGGCAACCGCTATTTCCGTTGGTGATCTGAACCGGGAGGCTCGCGTTCCCGAGCGTGCGCGACCGAATCGTGGTCGTCACGACGCCCGAGGTCTGGTTCGACGCCAGGCTCGTCGTGACCGCACCCGTGAAGAGCGTGCACTTCCCCTCCGACCCGGAGCAAGAGCCCGCGGCCCCCGCGGGCACCCACGTCCAGCCCGTACACGAGCCGCCGTACGTCGAAGAGCAGCTGCTTCCGCAGCTCATGGGAAGGTTCGAGCACTCCGTGGTGAGCGTCGTCCCCGAGGCCGCGGTCCCATTTTCGATCTGCGTGTACGACGGGTGAATCGGGCAGTTCGCCGGCCCGATCGCCGGAGAGCCACCGGTGTTGGTGCTCCACTCCGGCGACGAGCCCGGGGTCCACGTCGAGTAGATGTCCATGTTCCCGTCGTTCTGCACCCAGAGGACGTTGGCCACCGACGACAAGCGGGTCGAGGCGAACATGGCGTTCGGCGTCGGGCTGATCTCGTACTCGACGAAGTTCCCATCCGTCTGGAGCGTCGTGTAGGCCGGAACGGTGAATGGGGTATTCCAGTGGATCCCCTCCGCCGCGGCCGCCGCATGCGAGTTCCATCGTGCCTGAGACGCCGCGTTGCCGAGGCCCGAGTAGAGAACGAGGTTCCCGTCGGTCTGCATGTCGAGGTGGTAGAAGCACGAATCCGAGACGAGGCTCTGCCCGGGGAAGAGCGCCTGACCCTGCAGGAGGATGCTCCCGGGGCCCCCATCCGCGAGCGCGGAGGACGCGAGCAGAAGGCCGACGGAGAGCGCGCCGCATGCCGCAAGACGATGACGTTTCATGAGTGAGATCTCCCGGGGTCCAGGTCGATTGGGCGAGTGAGGCGACGCTCTGCAGCGTGCGAAGCGCCATGGGTCGAGGCGAGGGGTTGGGCGCAGCCCCTCTCGAGAAGGACGCGGGGTCACCGCCGTCACCTTCCGTCGTGGAGGCGTGCGATAGGCCCCGTCAGTCATCCGATGACGGGCGCGATGAACGCCGTCAGATGCGCTGACTTATGAGCCAAGGCACGACTCCGCGCATGTCACCCAAACGGGTAGCCGCCCGCGTGCGCGCCCGCCGGCCGCGGTCCCGTGTTCCGCTCGATCGGGAGGAAGCGATGAGCGCGAGGTCGCCGTCTCCACGCAGCCCACGCCGCAGCCCGCGCAACCCACGCCGCAGCCCGCGCAACAAGCGGCCTGTGCGGCGACGCTGGCCACGTACTGCGCCAGCGCGACCTGCCTCGAGACGTGGTCGGCCGCGGACACCGTTTGCATGAACGCGCTCCTCGGCACGAGCGTGCAGATGGCCGCGTCGTGCGGTTCGTTCTTCGCGCTCCGTCAGCCCGGGACGAACGGCGCTGGGACGACGAGCTACTACGACGCGACCAGCAGCGCCCTCGTGGCGGTGGTCGACTCCAACGGCGACTGCCTCGGCGGAGCCAGCGACTTCGCGGCTCCGACCGCGGAGGCCTGCGGCTTCACTCCGTGCGGGTCGATGAGCTGCGGGGGCCCGCCCGACTCCGGCATGTGAGAAGATCCTCGCGGTGCGCTTCCTACTCGCGGGCGTCGCGCTCCTTGCGGCGCTGCCGGCGTGCGCTTCGCATCCCCCCGTGGAGCTCGCGGCGACGGATGGCGGAGCGAGCGACAGCGATGAGAGTCTGTCCCTCCCGCTCCCCGACGGCGGCGTCGTGGAGTGGGATGGATGGGCAGGCGAGTTCGTCACGGGCTACTGCGTGCAGTGCCACAACCCATCCGCTTCGTGCCTCGGGAGCGGCTGTCATCCGTCGAACGGCACGCTCCCCGACTTCCGGATTCATTCCACCATCGTGGCCTACGCGCCGATGATTCGGTGTGGCGTGAGCGCGACGCAAAGTCCGGCATGGGACTGCAGCGCTGCGATCCCCGCGGAGAAGTTCCCGCTCGATTCGGGGACGAACCCACTCCCGACCGACGAGCAGCGGGCGATCTTCGTCGGATGGATCGACGCGGGGTGTCCGTAAGGGGACCGGGAAGACGCAGCACCGCCGCGTGCTGACGTCCTCACCCAACGAATTCGCCCTGCTCTTCGCGCGTGGGCAGACGCTGGACCTGAGCTTCGGGGCGCTCCAGTCGACGAGCGTGACGTCTTGGAGTGCCGGAATACCGGTCGGAACGGTGCAACTCTGCGCGTCGAATCCCAACGGGGGCGGAGGCGCC
>Ga0302320_10020799_pt1 | contig 13056 bp, 7 predicted proteins | sample Bog_T0_3_FD_202130 | JGI IMG/M metagenome (GOLD analysis project Ga0302320, IMG submission 202130) | Peat permafrost microbial communities from Stordalen Mire near Abisko, Sweden - Bog_T0_3 | ecosystem: Environmental > Terrestrial > Soil > Wetlands > Peat | place: Sweden: Abisko, Stordalen Mire...
TCCGCTTGCGCGGAGGAAGCGAATCAGCGTGGAGGCCATGCCGCGCCATGCGGCAATACAATCAAACAGATGGCTAAGAAACTACGGGTTGGGATTTTATTTGGCGGGCGAAGCGGGGAGCATGAGGTTTCTCTGCTTTCGGCGGCTTCGATTCTTAAGGCGATTGATCGCAGCAAGTTTGATGTGATTCCGATTGGGATTACGAAAGAGGGGCGCTGGCTGGCGTCCGGCGATGCCGAGAACCTGCTGGAAGGCTCACAGGAAACTGGACGGCCACTGCGTGCCGGAGACCCGCAGGCTACACCGGGTGCGAAACTGCTGCATGAGGGAATGCCGACTCTGCTGGCGCCGGAGCCTGGTTCCCAGGTTGCGGCCGGGAAGGCGCTGGATGTTGTCTTCCCGGTCCTGCACGGGACCTTTGGCGAGGACGGTACGATTCAGGGGCTATTTGAGCTGGCGGGGATTGCCTATGTGGGCTCGGGCGTTCTTGGCTCTGCCGCTGGCATGGACAAGGATGTGATGAAGCGGTTGTTTGCGCAGGCCCGACTGCCGATTGTGAAGCATGTGACGCTGCTGAGGACGGAGTGGGAGAAGTCTCCGCGCAAGTCTGTCGCGCGGATCGAGGCTCTCCTTCGCTACCCGCTCTTTGTGAAGCCGGCGAATCTGGGCTCGTCTGTTGGCATCAGCAAGGCGCATGACAGAAAAGAGCTAGGCCCGGCGCTAAGTGAGGCCGCCAGGTATGACCGCAAGCTGGTTGTGGAAGAAGGCGTGGGCGGCAAAACACGCCGCAGCGTAAAGGCGGAGCCGGCGCGGGAACTGGAAGTTGCCGTGCTAGGCAACGACGATCCAAAGGCCAGCGTGGTGGGGGAGATTATTCCGGGCAAGGAGTTCTACGACTACGAGGCAAAATATCTGTCGGAGGGATCGGTGCCGGTGATTCCAGCCAAAATTACCAAGGCGGAATCGAAAAAGATTCAAGAGATGGCTGTTGAGGCGTTCAAAGCCTGCGATCTGGCCGGGCTTGCGCGAGTCGACTTTTTGATGGAGCCGGATGGCAAGCGGCGGATTTATCTCAATGAGGTAAATACGCTGCCGGGTTTTACCAGCATCAGCATGTATCCGAAGCTGTGGGAGGCGACCGGGCTCAAGTACAAGGACCTGATGACGACGCTGATTGAGCTGGCGATTGAACGGCATTCGGAAAAGAGCAGGACATCGTACAGCAGGGAATAGGGAACTGTGTCGCTGCTTTCGGAGTCTAACAAGATATGGAAGGGATGCGCAGGATGATTTTTCTGGGTACTGTAGCGGGTCCTATTTCCTATTCCCTATCTTTACGGCTTATCCTGAATTGGAAGGAATCTTCCGATGACATTGCTCGACGCACCTGTTTTTGATGAGCGAAAAGAACGCCGCCGCAGCGTTCTACTGTATTGCTCCGTGGCTGCGGTCTTTGTTTTATTTGTGTGCTGGTGGCTGGTGGCTGGCCGCCCGGTGGATTGGCCGTGGCACTGGAACGACAACCTGTTTGGCCGGTTGACGGTGAATCGATTTCTTTCTGCCGTGGAACAGAACGATCTGACCAAGGCCTACGGCATCTGGATGCACGACCCGGATTGGCAGAAGCATCCGGAAGCGCACAAGGCGTATTCCTTCGATCGGTTTGAGCAGGACTTCAGTTCCCAGAGCCCGGACAACGAGTACGGCGCCTTCCATAGTCACAAGATTGCGGAATCGTGCATGTGCGGCGGCAATACGCTGCTGGTGGCAATTCTAATCAACGGCCGCAAGAGCGGAGCGCTGAATCTGGCCTACGATCCGAACACGAAGTCACTGAATTTTTCCCCGCCCGGCGTGGAGCTTTACCTGGGGCCGTAGTGGGCGAGTCGGACAGTTTGAGCCTTCTTAGAAGGCAGGATCCTCGAAATAATTAGTTTTGTAGTGGCGGATGCAGGATTATTCATCCTCGTTCGCACTGTTACAGGAGCAATTCGACGGCTTTTACTAAGCGATACACATCGTTTCAACAGGCGATCAACAATGCAAGTGGCGTGAGATGTGCGATGTAGAAGTTTTCCACTTCAAATGCACCCATTTATGGGCGTAGTCTTCGCCACAATTTCTCTCTTTTCATGAGCGTCTGTTAACCGTACTCTTGGCTTTCATTGAAGCAAGATGAAAGTTACTGCCAGTTCGGCAAATAACATTATGACACCGGTTGCGCAGAAGGGATGGCCTGTATTGCTCCCTTTTGAGAATTCTCGCGTGTGAGCGCGGGCGGTGCAGGCCAGGCCTTGATGCGAGGTTGACGGACAGTCGTATTTTCAATCACCCAAAGGATGGCGTTCCCTGCGCTCCCTTTCATTGTGGCAGGAAGTTGTGCGCCCACACTCGCCGCCGGAGCGAGAGAGGCGAGGTATTGTCCGGCGCGCGTTCGCCTGGTATCCAGACGAGCATTCAACATACTTAGCGGAACAGCGAATGGTTTCCCCCGGAAGTCAAGGATAGGAAGTCAAGGAGAGTGAAAGCACCATGCGGCCCAAGAAAGTGATTCTTTGTGTAAACCAGAACGAACAAGAGCTATCGGTGCTCAAGTTCATGCTTTCAACGAACGGATACCGGGTTCTTGCCGCGACGACAGGACAGGAAGCGATCAGCGCATTCAAGGAGACGGCGGTCGATCTGGTGCTATCGGAGTTTGCGCTGCCCCAGATGAGCGGTAAACAGCTTGTGGAGCGGCTGAAGGGGATTTCGTCGCATGTGCCGATGATCCTGCTTGGCGATCCTCAGGCGATGTCGAGCGGCATACAGATTGCGGACGCTCTGCTGGCGAAGAAGAACTGCACGTCGCAGGAGTTGCTGGAACGGATCAAGGTAATGAGCGCGCGCAAACGGGGTCCGCGGAAGGGCTCTCAGCGCATGGCGCCGGTTACCGAACTGGCGGCGGCCTCCTGAGCTGGACCTATCGATCTTGCGGTATGGGGCGCCTGAAGCATACCCTTTGCCGCATGGCAAGAAAACATTCCCTTGACGAGCGTATGGGCCAGTAGCGATACTCGGCAACTGGAATAGGATTGGCGCTTTTTACCCGGCGTCATGAGAAGTTGCTGACTTATGGACTTGGTTCTTTTACGTTTTCTTCTTGTCGTTCTTTTTGCGGCGGTTTGTTTTTTCCTGCATCCCTTCGGAATCGAGATGGGGTGGGAGTCCGCTGCGCTTGGAGCCGCTGCGGCCGGCGCGGTGATTGTGTTTGAGTTCCGCGTGCGGGCGATGAGCCTGCGTCGGCTGATCGGAGCGGTCGCGGGCAGCGTACTGGGGATTGCCGGCGCGGCGCTGTTCTGCCTGGTGCTTCGGACGGCTCCGATTGCTGCGCCGACACTGGCGGCGGTACAAATCTTCGTGCTGCTGTTGATGACTTACATCGGATTGCTGGTGGGGGCCAACAAGGGCGAGATGCTGAACCCGGCCTTCGTGGGCAACCTGTTTGCGAACGACAAGCCGTCGCGGCGCAGTTCGAAGGTGCTCGATACGAGCGTGATTATCGACGGCCGAATTGCGGACATTGCCGAGACGGGCTTCTTGGACGGCATGTTGGTGGTGCCGGAGTTTGTGCTGCGCGAGTTGCAGGTGGTGGCCGACTCAACGGATGGGTCAAAGCGGCAGCGCGGACGGCGCGGGCTCGACATGTTGCAGCGCATGCAGTCCAACGCGGCGATCCAGGTGCAGATTGTGCCGGATGATTTTCCGTCGATTCGGGAAGTGGATTTGAAGCTGCTGGAGCTGGCCAAGAAGTGGGGGGCCAAGGTGGTGACAAATGACTTCAACCTGAACAAAGTGGCGCACCTGCATCATGTGGAAGTGCTGAATATCAACGACCTGGCCGGCGCGCTGAAGCCGGTGGTGCTTCCGGGCGAGCATATGCAGGTGTTGATTCTGAAAGAAGGCAAGGAGTTCAACCAGGGAGTTGGATACCTGGACGACGGTACGATGGTGGTGGTGGATCACGCCAGGAAGATGATTGGCAGAGCAATAGATATATCCGTGACCAGCGTGCTGCAGACGTCGAGCGGAAAGATGATCTTCGGCAAGATGGAAGGCGTCGGCCAGGAGCCCGGAGTGGCTTCGGTCGGGGTGGGAGCGGGGAAGTAATGCCGGCGAGCGCAGAGCATTTTCGGTTTGAATGTGTACCGCTCAAATTGAGATCGGTGGTTTCCCATCCTTGAATCATAAGGCGATTCAAGGATGGGACCCAAGTTTTGTAAAAACTTGCTCCGAAGATGCGATTGCGAGATTTCTACTGGCCTTTGCTCAGGCGGCGATAGTATTCGGCAACCGAATCCTGATAGCCCTGCGGAACGGTATAGGGTTTGCCCTGGCGGGCGTCTGTAGAAGCATTCGCGTTCTGCAACTCGAGTTCCAGCTTGTCAACGGAGCTTAGCACCTCACTGTGCATCTTTTCGACCATGGCTGGGTTGCCGGGGAAGCGGCTGGGGTCGAGATTCTGCATCTTCTTTGTCAGGTCGGCAACTTCCTTTGCGGCTTGCGGATCGTCCTGGACCAACTGCCTTAGCTGGGTGAGTTCTTTCATGCTTTGGCTAAAGGTGCGCTCTGTGTCTGCTGGGTTTCCGGAAGCATCATTCGGTGCTGGCTGGCTCTGGCCCCGCGCGGTGGGCGTGTTGCCGCCAGTGTCGTAGTTGCCCCATGCTGTACCGTCGTTGCCGCCGCCGCCGGCGCGAGTGTCACCGTTTGCGCCGCCGTTCTGGTTGCCGCCTTGCTGCTGGCCGCCGTTGCCTCCGCGTTGGCCGCCGCCGCCTTGCTGACCGCCTTGTTGACCGTTTTGCTGGCCTCCCTGTTGCCCAGCTTGCCCGCCTTGCTGCTGACCGCTCTGGCCGGGCTGTTGTCCGTTGCCGCCATTGCGGTTTAGGGCGCCGGTTTGCGGGGTCCGGTTTTGCTGACCTCCGCGCGAGCCGTTCTGGGCTTGGCCGTTTCCATTTTGCCCGTTTGGATTTTGGCCGTTTTGGTTCCGGCCATTTTGCCCTGGCTGTCCATTGCCATTCTGCGAGCGAGACATTGCTTCAAGCTGACTGCGCAGGCGCTCCACTTGACCGAGTGCTGCTGTCTGGTCTCCCTGGCCCTGGCCGTTCTGCCCTGCGCCCTTCTGTCCTCCGGGGTTTCCCTGCCCCGCTGCCTTGGCCGCATCCTGCAACTGCTGGCTCAGCTTCGAAAGCCCCTGCGCAATCTGGCCCTCTGTGCCATTCGAGTTGGGGTTCACGCCTGCGCGCAGCCAGTCGGCGGTACGCTGAACATGATTGTCCAGATCGGACTGATCCATTTCGCTGAGAGCATCGCGCAATTTCTTGGCCACGTCGGGTTGATCGGATGCGACCTGGCGAGCGGTTTGACGTAGATCGCCCTGTAGCTTTGAAAGATCGTCGGAGAGTTTCTGGCGATCGTTGGCAATATTCTCGCGCTCGTGGAGCAGCGACTGCATGTCATTGCCCTGAGACGAAGTATTGGAGCCCGATTGACTGGAGGCCTGTTGCGCCGCCTGCGCCAGTTTGTTCACGCGGTCAGCCTCGGAGCGCTCTTCCTGCGTCAGGCGGCTTGCTTCGCGTGCCTCCTGATCTACTTTGCCGTTCGCCATCTGCTGCGCGGTGCCGGAGAGCAGGTTGGTGGCCTCGCGCAGCCGGTCCGCCGCCTGGCGCGCGGCTTCAGACTGCTGCTGCGGCGCGCCGTTGCCGCCCTTCATGGCATTGGTCGCCTGTTGCAGGCGGTTGAGAGCTTGCTGGATTCTGTCTTCACTCGACTGCTGGCCGCTCGACTGCTGCCCGCCGGATTTGGATGCCTGCGAGGATTGGCCGTTGGCGCCCTGGCGTTGAGATTGCGACCCGGGTTGGCCCGCTGACCCGGGTTGGCCCGCTGAAGTGCTCTGCGAAGAAGACTGGCCGGATTGCTGACCGTTGGACTGGCCAGACGAAGAACCGGACGAAGAGCCGGAAGAAGCCTGCTGCCCCTGGGAACCGCTCTGGCCAGATTGTCCGGATTGAGACTGCCCGGACTGAGACTGGCCCGACTGCGACTGACCGCTTTGCCCACCCTGTTGTTGACCGCTCTGCTTCTGCCCATTCTGCTGCTGTGAGTTACTGCTCTGTTGGCCTTGTTGTTCTCCGTTCTGTTGTTGCTCCCCGTTTCTGGTCAACTGCTCCATCTGCCGCTGGAGCTGCTCAGCCTCGCGGCGCAGCATCTCCTGCTGCCAGCGCTCCTGAAAGCTCTGCTGCGGATCGTGCGGTTGATTGGCCAAGTCCTGCTGGCGTTTGGCCAGCGCGTCGAGCTTGTCCAGCGCGTCCTGCACCTCTTTCTCGTGCTGCTCCTCGGGTGATGCGCTCCGCGCCGTCTCATATTGGTTCTTTGCGGTGTCGAGTTCTAGATCGAAGAGGCTGGCCAGATCGCGGCCCGCATTGCTGCCGCCTCCGCCTCCACCACCGCCGCCGCCCTGCGCGCCGAAGGCGACCTCAATCTTTCGGAATGTCGCTTCGGCCCGCAGCAGTGCCTGCAGAGCCTGCTGCTCCAGAGGAATCGCACTCTTCCAATCGGTTGCTTTCAACTTGTCGATCGAAGGCACCATGGCCTTCGACGCAGCCTGCATGTCCTTGTCAAAATCTGTAAATTCTTCGTTCGCCTGCGCGACGTCGCGGCTCCTCATGCGGATGGAGAGCGCCTGCACCTGGTCGCGCAGCTTCTGCTGTGCATCGGAGAGGAACTGCGCCTGCGCCGCGTTGTCCTTCGCCGTGGCATTTTTGTCGTTCTGCTGCTTCCAGGTCGCGGCGATCAGTTCCTTCTCGCGCTTGGAGATTTCGGTTTGATCCTGATTCCCTCCACCGCCGCCTCCGCCGCCTCCACCACCGCCGGCCTGCTGCGACTGCGAGTACTCGCGCTCGAACGGGTCGACCTGAATGAAGGAGATATCGGTACGCGCCTCGCTGTTGCCGTCCTTGGCCGTGGCGTAGATGCTGACCAGGTCGCCGGGAATCAGCTTGTAATCCTCCAGCGGAATCATGAACTTGCCGTCCGCTTCTTTCGCTCCGGGAGTCTTGAGCAGGCTCACGTCTTTATCCGGTCCACCGTTGACCGAGTAGTGCAAGTGCATATCGGTCACGCCGAACTGGTCTGCGGCATTCACGCCGACCGTAACTTCCTCGATAGGGCTGGCCCGATAGTCGCCTGCTGGCTTGCTGATGGCGATCACTGGTGGCTGTGCCTTGTCGGTGGCGAGAAAGTAATCCTCCGACAGGCGAACGGGCTGGCCCTCGTCGGTTGCGGCAACGTGATATGCGCCGTCCTTTGTCATGCGTATCGTGCCGTGATAGATGTTGTTCTCACCGCCGGTGAGGTGCAGCGTCTGGCCGTCGTCGAGGGTAAGGTTGCCGTCTTTCAAGGGCCGATCCATCTGCACATCGATTGCGGCTTCCGTGCCTTCAATAGCGCGCAGGTCGCCGGAGTGCTCTTCGACTACGGGCTTCATGCCTGTCCACTTCGGATAGTTGAGGGTGACTTTGATTTCCTTTACGGAAGGCAGATCGACCACGCGCACCTTGTAATGATCTGACACGAGCGGCCCGGCCGCCACGTAATACTCAACATTTTCCGGCAATCCCGCCAGCACAAACTGGAAGCTCTCGCCAACGCCTGTATCCGGTGCAGCCTGCATGGCGACCGGCTCCCATCCGGCAGCGCTCTGGTAGCGGGCAAACAGTTGCGCCTTGCCGGGCGCCATGCCGGTAACGCGCGCGGTGATCAACTGGTCGCTGTTGCGGCGCACAACAACGTTGCCCGGCTGCACGGAGATGGAGTAAAGCGGGGTTGCATTTTTCTTTGCGCCGGTCCACAGCAGCGATGCGCCGTAGCCGATAAAGCCCGGTCCGGCTGCAATCAACCAGGCGAGCACGACGAGGCAGGCCACGCCCGCGCCGGTGAAGGCAAAAAGCTGATTGTCGGGGACCAGCGATGCGGGCTCGGCGCTTTCGGTGTGGCGAAGCGTATCGGCGGCCAGCAACTCGATGAACGGGCCCTCATTCGGGTTGTGCTTCTCGCGACGGTCTTCAAATGTCGTCAGGCGCTGCTCGAGATCTGGAAGCGCGGCCTCGGCGCGCTGCACGGCGCGCGCACGCGTGAGGGCCAGCAAGGGCAGCACCAGGGCTACGATTGCAGCGGCGGCGAGCGATGCGATAATCGCCAGCCGCGCGAAGGTTACGCCGCGATGCGGAAAGGCGAAGTGGTTGAGCACAAGTACAAGCGCCAGCGTAACCAGAAGCGCCGTACCGGTGAAGATGGCGGCTCCGCGAAGCCACGCACCCAGCCGCAGCCGTTGCTGCAAACTCGCAATATAGGAACTGAGCTCACTCTGCTTGCTCATATGTCCTCCCGCTGCGTGCCCATGTAGTTGCTGGCCAAAGCCGTCTCGGCCAGAATCACGACCATTGCTAGCAGCATAACGTACCACCAGAGACTAAAGGGCTGTTTATTTGATGCGACGGGCGCGGCGGCGGCGGTTAGCTGGCCCGCGCCTGTCGAACTGCCGCTCCAAAGTTGTTGCACATCCGGCGCCATCGGCTCCAGATCGGACTCGCGCCGGTCGGGATTCACGCCGATCACGGCATCGCGGCCGTTTGCGAAACGGATCTGATAAAAGCCGGCGCGATCGAGGCGATAAGACTGCATAGTCCGAGCCTCACTCAATGACAGCGGTCTTTTTCCGTCCGGATCGATCACTTCCACGCTGCCGGCCGAGCCCGCCGCTTCGGTTCCCGCGCGCAGTTGCACGTAGGAATCGACGGGCCGCGACCCGCTCAACCGTTCGTTGCCCGACAGGTACCGCGCGGTCTGATCGACGAATGCGACGAACAAAGGATGCAGGGGCAGATCGTTGGTCAGGTTGTCCAGGCCAGTAGTCAACAGCAGCACATGCCCTTCGCCAATCTGCTTATCGAGCAGCAGCGGCGTGCCGTCCGTAAGACGCGCCGCAACACGCGCCTGCCCGGGATCGACGACTACTGAGTAAAAAATCTTGATATCGGCCCATCCGCCGTTGTCGCGCCCAGGGTCAGCCTGCGCAAGCGCGGGAAAGCTGAAATCCACCTGGCCCATGGTTGCCGGAGCGCCGGTGCGCGCGTAATCGCGCGCGTCCTTCACCGCTGCGTCCCAGATCGGAATCTTTTCGTGATGCGCCGCCGAAGTTCCCAACGCAATGAGCACGCTGCCGCCTTTGGCGATGTACTGCGCCAGCGTGTGCTCAAAGATGGAGGGCAGCGTTACTGTGTCAGAGAGCACGACGAAGGCGAACTTCGATGGGTCAAGATCGGTTGACTGCTCAGCGGCGACGGATTGCAGGATGAACGAAGACTGCGCGGCCGCGCCCAACGCCGCGCCGAAGTAAAGCGGCGAACGCGTGTCATTGCCCGCGTGAACGAAAAGCACGCGCTCGGGATCGGAGCGGCGCACGGAAAATACGCCGGCATCGTCGGCCGGGAATGCGTCACCGCCTTCTATACGCACCTCGCAGCGATTGAAACCATATTCAATGCTAAGCGGGGCAAAGTTCACCGTGGCGCGACCGTTGGCGGGAACGTCCACCTTGCGCGTCGCGATGACTTTGCCGTTCACCAGCAGCGAGACAGACTTGGTTGCAGCGGGCGTGTTGAATCCGGCGATGACTGCATCGACTTTCGACCGCTTGGGATCTTTCGGGTCTTGTAACTGAGCCGGAGCATCGATGCTTTCCACGGTCCAATTCGGTTCAGCCGCGCCCTTCGCTACCGGATGCAGCACGAGTTTGACGGCCGAAGGAAAGACCATGTCCGCAAAGTTGGCCGGCATGGCGGAGCGCTGCATGTCACTGAACAGATGCAGATCGATGGGTGCGGGGTTGGTTTCGCTCAGGGTGCGAATGGCGCGGCCAAGATCGCCAAAGTTTGCGTGCCCGTCTCCGGGCTGCACGCTTTCGAGTGCCGCGCGCAACTGCGTGTCATCGGTAATGGGTTGGGTGAGCACTTCGAGCTGCCCGCCGAGCGCCATGATCTGCGCTTTTTGTCCATGGGGCTTTGCGGCCAATGTTGAAAGCGCCTGTTGCTTCGCATCCGCGAAGCGCGTACCGGCTCTCATGCTGAAGGAATTGTCCAGCACGATGAGCAGCAGGCGGTCATTTGCGCCTGCGGCGGCACGGCGCACGAATGGATTGGCGAAGGCGAGAACGAGGAGAAGGATGAGCGCGGAGCGCAATGCGAACAAAAGCAGATAGCGGAGCTTGTGGTGGCGCGTGGAGCTTTGAATGCCTTTCTCAAAGAACATGAGCGAGCTCACCGGGCGAGGCGTAGTGATGTGGCGGCGCAGCAGATGCACAAACACGGGCACGCCCAGCGCGGCCAGACCACCAAGAAACCATGGAGCCAAAAATCCCATCAGTTGCCCGCCTCCCTGAGGGTCAGATAACGGCGCAGCGACTCATCGAGAGGCTGATCGGTGACCAGAAGCTGATAATCCATACCGGCCGCAAGGGTGCGCGTGCGCAGCTCTTCAATGTGCGCGTCGACCTTGGCGCGATAAGTGGTCTTCACGTAATCGGGGACAACTTCGATCTTCTGATCGGTTTCAAGATCGACGACGATCGCCGAGCCCTTCATCACCGGGCGAATCTCCTGCGGATCGAGGATGTGAAAGAGAACTACCTCGTGGCCCTGGTAGCGCAGCGGCTCAATCGTGTGTACTATCGTCTCCGGATCTTCATAAAAGTCCGAGATGATAATGGCGATGCCGCGGCGATGAAGGAAGTTTTGAAAGTGGCGCAGCGGATTGGCGAAATTAGTGCGCGCATGAGGCTCTGCGCGCTCAAGACCCGCGAACAGACGAGACAGTTGACCTACCCGTGTAGACGGGCGAATGTACTCGCGAACCTCGTCGTCAAAAACAATCAGCCCCGCCGCGTCACGCTGATTTTTGATGGCGAGATAAAACAGAGACGCGGCAATGAATCGCGCGTAGTCCATTTTCGCCGGCGGGCCGGAGGTGTACTGCATGGAGTTGCTGGCATCGAGCAGTATCGTTAGCTGGCTGTTGGTTTCGCCGCGATAGCGCTTCAGATACATGCGCTCGGTGCGCGCAAACAGGTTCCAGTCAATGTGGCGCAAGTCGTCCCCTGGCGAGTAGGCGCGGTACTCGGCAAACTCCTGGCTGAAGCCGAAGTCCGGCGAACGGTGCAGGCCGGCTACAAAGCCGTCGACAACCGTCTTCGCCAGCAAATCAAGAGAAGAGATGCCGGCCAACACACTGGGATCGAGAAAGCGCTGGTCCATTGAATCAGCTTTCCTTTGGGCGCGGCACGGATTCAATGAGCCGGTTGAGAATTTCGTCGGTATCAATGTGTTCCGACTCGGCGTGGAAGTTGAGCAGCACGCGGTGGCGCAGCACGGGCACGGCAACCGACGTGATGTCGTCGTAAGTGACGTGATAGCGCTTGTGCGAGAGCGCGCGGGCCTTTGAGGCCAGCACAATGAACTGCGCTGCTCGCACGCTGGCCCCGTAGTTCACATACTTCTTTACGAAGTCCGTCGCAAATTCGCTCTTGGGACGCGTAGAGCGGACGAGCGAAATAATGTAGCGCGAAAGCGTCTCGGCAATCGGCACCATGCGAACAAGCTGCTGGAATTGAAGTAAGTCCTGTGCCGTGGTGACGGATTTGACGTTGGTCGTACGAGTGGCCGTGGTGCGGTCGATAACTTTGAGTTCGTCGTCGGCGCTCAAGTCTTCAAGGATGGAGTTGAAGAGGAAGCGGTCTAGCTGCGCTTCGGGCAGTGGATAGGTGCCTTCAAGCTCGATGGGGTTCTGCGTGGCGAGTACGAAGAAGGGCGCGGGAAGCTGATAGATGTGGCCGCGCACGGTGCAGGAGCGCTCCTGCATGGCCTCAAGGAGTGCCGACTGCGTCTTGGGCGGGGTGCGGTTGATTTCGTCGGCCAGCAATATATTTCCAAAAATAGGCCCCTCGACAAAGGTCCACTTGCGATGGCCCGTCGTCAGGTCCTCTTCAATAATGTCGGTGCCCGTGATGTCTGACGGCATCAGGTCGGGCGTAAATTGGATGCGGCGAAACTGGAGCCCAAGCGCGTCGGCAATGGTCCGCACCATGAGCGTCTTAGCCGTGCCGGGCATGCCGGTGAGCAGGCAGTGGCCACCGACAAAGACTGCTATGAGAATCTGATCCAGCACGTCCGTCTGTCCGACGATCACGTCGCGCACCTGGGTGAGGATTTCGTCGCGCACAGAGTGGAAGTGTTCAACGTGCTTTTGTAGCTCGGCTGCGTCCTCGTTCAATCCGGAAAATGATGCCATGTTATTCCTTTCCAATTAATTTGTTTTTGCCGGCGTTTGCTGCAACTCCAACAACAATTTCTGCGCGGGCCGATAGCCGGGCGCGGCTTCAAGCGCGCCCAGCACGCTGTCTTCGGCCTTGTCTTTCTGGCCAGCGGCGAAGTAGGCTTGCGCGAGATTGAACTCCGCGCCTGCCTTGTCGACGGGATTCGATGCGACGAGCACAGTGTATTCGCGGATAGCGCCGTCGTTTTGCTTGAGAGCAAACAAGAGGTCGCCGAGCTGCTTGTGGAGCGCTTCATCTTTGATGGGGTAAATATAGTTGACGCGCTCAAGCGTTGCGGCGGCTTCGGCGTCGTGGCCTGCGGCCTGTTCGAGTGATGCGAGTCGCTTGAGCGTAACAGGCATCTGGCCGCCGGCGTGTTCGTATGCCAACAGAATTGCCTCTTCGGCTTTAGCGTCGCCCTGAGTTTTATCCGCGGCTGCCATCAATTCGTATGCGTTGGCATCATCTACATACTGAGGATAGAGAGCGATGACTTCCGGACCCGCCTTCAGCACAGTGTCATAATTCTTCTTCTCAAAAGCGGCATTCAGCTCGCGCAGCTTTGTGCGCCACTCGTCAAAGTGCTCGGCGATTGCGCCGTATTGTTTGTTGATCCAGGCCAGATATTGCTCGTCAAATTGTTCCGGAGTAAG
>Ga0302320_10020804_pt1 | contig 13054 bp, 9 predicted proteins | sample Bog_T0_3_FD_202130 | JGI IMG/M metagenome (GOLD analysis project Ga0302320, IMG submission 202130) | Peat permafrost microbial communities from Stordalen Mire near Abisko, Sweden - Bog_T0_3 | ecosystem: Environmental > Terrestrial > Soil > Wetlands > Peat | place: Sweden: Abisko, Stordalen Mire...
CGGCGATCAGCGGAACCATGCGGCCAGAACGCCTATTGCCAAACTTCGAGATGAGGCATACGGGTGAAAAGTGAAAGAATAGCAGCGTCATGAAACCGACGTTGATCTCTGCGCTGCTCTCCCTTGGCCTGCTGGCATCGCTTGCCGCGGCCGACAAACCGGTGATCGATACGTCCAACTCGCCGCATGCGATTCTTCACGGCGTCCCCGTCACGGCCGTGAAACTGGGCGACGGCTTCTGGACCGAGCGGCGCCGCGTGAATGAAGAGGTCAGCCTGCCGACCATGTTCGAACTGCTCGAGCAGAACGGCATCCTCGACAACTTCCGCCGCGCCGCCGGCACGAAGGATGTGCCGCGCCGCGGGCCGGTCTACACCGACTCCGACATCTATAAGTGGATCGAGGCCGATGCATTCGTTCTCCAGAACCATGACAACGCCAAGCTGCGCGCGCTCGGCGAAGGCGCGATCGACACGATTGTCGCGGCGCAGCAGCCCGATGGCTATCTCAACACGTTCTATGTCAAGGAGCGTGCCGCCGAGCGCCACACCCGCATGGCCGACCACCACGAGCTCTATTGCCTGGGCCACATGCTGCAGGCCGCCGTGGCGTGGAAGCGCGCGACCGGCGAAACAAAACTGCTCGATTCCGGTTTGAAGATGGTCGCCTACCTGCTGCTTAATTTCGGTCCCGATAAGAAACCGCTCCTCGAGGGACATCCGGAAGTCGAGATGGCCCTGATCGAGTGCTATCGCGAGACCGGCGACAAGCGCTACCTCGAGTTGGCTCACTATCTGCTCGAATCCGACCCGCGCATCAAGCTCGATAAATCCTCGATCGTTTATCACAACACCGGCCGCCCGTTCTGGGAGCGCACGATTCTCGAAGGCCACGCCGTGCGCGCCATGTACGCTTGCTCGGGCGCCACCGATTATTACCTCGAGACCGGCGACCAGCGCTACAAGGATGCGCTCGACCGGCTATGGCAGGACCTCGTCGGCCGCAAAATGTACATCACCGGCGGCGTCGGTTCGCGCGAGTCGGGCGAGGCCTTCGGCGAGCCCTATGAGCTGCCGAACCAGCTTGCCTACACCGAAAGCTGCGCCGCCATCGGCTCCATGTTCTGGCAGTGGCGCATGCTGCAGGCCACCGCCGACGAGAAGTACATGGACGTCTTCGAGCGTGCGCTGTACAACGGCGTCAACAGCGGCCTGTCGCTGCGCGGCAACCTTTATTGCTACCGCAATCCACTCGAGTTGATCGGCGATCCCGAAGACATAATCCGCAACCCGTGGTACGACACCACGTGTTGCCCGCCCAACATCCAGCGCGTGCTGGCCTCGCTCCCCGGCTACATGTACAGCACTTCCGCCGACGGCCTGTACGTGCATCTCTACCACGCCGGCGCCCTCAAGTGGCATCTCGAAGATGGCACTCCTATCGAAGTAAACGAGGAGACGAATTACCCCTGGTCGGGGACGATCGGCCTGGTGGTGAACTCCGCCGCGGAAAAAGAGTTCACGTTCCACGTGCGCATCCCCGCGTGGGCTGAGGGCGCGACGCTGGCCGTCAACGAAGCGGCCCTGCCGGCTCCCCGGCCGGGTACCTACGCGGCGATCAAGCGCACCTGGAAACGCGGCGACGTGGTGAAGCTGACGCTGCCCATCGCGCCGCGCATGACCACGGCCAACGCGCTGGTGCGCGATGATGTCGGCAAGCTCGCCGTCGAGTATGGCCCGCTGGTGTACTGCATGGAAGGCATCGACCAGCCGCAGCCGCAAAACGTCTTCGCCTGGACGCTCGATCTGCGCGGCCCGGGCTCCGCTGCGCCGGCGTCGTTCCAAACAAGGTGGGAGAAGGATCTTCTGGGCGGCGTGCTGACGTTGTCGCACCGGGCCGTCCACGCGCCTGCGGAGCTGTCGCGGCAACCGCTGTATGGACTCTTCCTCGCCGCTGCGCCAAGCCGCTCGGCGGCGGGCGAAATCAAGCTGATCCCCTACTACACTTTCGATAATCGCGAGCCGACCAGCATGCAGGTTTGGCTCCCGTATCTGCGTTAAATCGCGCCCTCAAACGCGCCATCGCACGCTGCTCCTGGCCCGCATTGCGGCGCCGGCCTCCGCGTTCGTCTAATTCCAGTCATCAAGCGGCTGACTGCCGCGTGTCAAGGATTGCTATTTCCCAGAAATTTGACAAAAACATCTTGCATTCCAACGCTATATGCCGTAATGTCGTTTCGCTGGAGGATTAAATTCCGTAAATTTAGCAACAATCTGCGAGTTGCATGCCGGAATTATGTCGCCAGCTAACAGCGAATTCGCGTAAATCGGAGGAAATTATGTCCACTGAAGTTCAACTTGTGGCCGGCCTTGCCGGCGCAATTGGATCGGATTATCGTCCTACCCACAGCCAATTGGTGTTTGTGGAGTACGGAGGCAAGCTCTCTCGTTTCAACCTTTTCCCGGCGGCGACTGTCGTCAGCCAGGGGACCGCGACGCTCAAAGGCACCTGGACGTTCGATCTCGACGCCGGCGTCGAAGGCGGACCGGGGCCGAACGTCGACATCTGGTGGGACCAGCAGACCACGGTTCTGCGCCAGATGGTGCCGCAAAATAGCGCCAGAATCATCAATCTCGGGGTCGTCGATTTCAACACAATTACCGCCAATGGTTTGCAGAATTTGACGTATGGAACCACTCCCATTCCCGGCAACGACAATGCCACCAACAAGCTGGTGGCGGGCGACGTGTTCGCCGTTCTGACGAATAAGGGGAATTATTCCAAAGTAAAAGTCGTCACCTACGGCTACGATTTACAGATTCAGTGGGTCACTTATCACCTGGATCCCGCCTCTGCCGTCCTTGGTACCGGCTACGCCAACCCGGAAGACGTGAAGGTGAGCGTGGACGACGTCCATGCCTACGTGACGGAGCGCTCTGGAGACCTGGTGCGCGTGGCCCTGGCCAGCGCCAACCGCTCGGCCGCGACCGTGGTCGCCACGGGCCTCGTGGCGCCGCAGCAGCTTTTCCTCGATGAAGCCCACAACGCGGCCTACGTCGTCGAGTACGCCGCCACCGGCCACCTGTGGCACATTAATCTGACCAGCGGGCTGAAAACCGCGGTGGTCTCCAACTTGAATTTCGCCGTCGGCCTCGTTCTCAGCTCCGACCTGCAATTCGCCTATGTCAGCGAGCAGACCACCGGTCCCGACAAGGGCCGCGTCAGCCGGATTCAGATCAGCAGCAGTGCGCGCACCACCCTGGCCACGGGCCTCACTGCCCCGTTCTTCCTGACCTGGTCCGATGACACGGAGACCACCCTGCTGGTGCCCGAACGCGATCCCGCCAACCGCATCACCGGTCTCAGCGTCACCGGCGGCGGCACCAACGTGGTCGCCAGCGGCGTGCCCAACCGGCCCTCCAGCGTCACGGTCCCGGCGCCCGGCGAGATGCTTGTGTGCTGCGACCAGGTGCTCGAGGAAATCGATTTCGCCTCGGGCATCTTCCAGCCCAACGGCCCGCTGCTGATGGGCATCGGCTTCATTCCCTTTGACAAGGTGACGGCCGCGGGCCTCGGCGATACCACCGTCGATCCAACTTACTTCTACCAGGTGAAAAACGTGCCCTTCGGCGGCACATTGCCGCTGATGGTGAACCATGAACGCGCCGACCTCGACGGCACGTCCTGGTACCGCGTGCTGGTGGACGGCGTCGTGCGCAGCGACTCTTGGGCCGACGAAAAGTGGAACGGCACGCAGTATGTGGCCGTCACCACCGCGCCCACCATCGTCGCCGGCCAGCCCGGCTACTACCCCGTGCACCCCTTGAGCGAGCTGTTCCTGTGGATGAACCCTTCGCTCGGCTCGCTCATGGATTCCACCAACCTGAGCAACGGCCTGCACACCATCGTGCTGCAGTTCGTCAACGCCGCGGGCGTGCTTGTGGAGACCAGCACTCCGCTGAAGATTCTGGTCAACAATCAATATTGCGTGGCCACCCTGGCGCCGCCCTCGCTCAACGGCGCGACGGCCGATCCGGCCTGCGGCCTGCTGCACTACACGGCCAAGAACAACGACAAGGTCATCATGGCGTTCACGGCCAGCCAGCCCGCCAATTTCGCCACTTTCTCTTTTGAACTGGTGAAAGGCGTCAACCCCGTCGCTCTGCCCGCGGTGCCGCCCACCAGCGGCGCGGTGACCGCGGCGGTCTCGCCCTTCACGGACACCGTCGCGCTCCTCTTGGGCACTTGCAACGTGGCCGGTTTCGCCGAGTATCTCTACGTCTTCGCGACCATCAACAACGGCTGGGGCCGTCAAAGCCAGTACGATGCGTCAGCCTTGATCGCGTTCGTCCTCGGGCCGCCGGGCATCTGAGCCTGCGGCTTGTGACTCGCTCCGGGAACCGCGGGCGGCCGCACCTCACACGGCTTCGAAGATGCCTCGCTCGCGGTTCTTGCGAACCTGGTCCCAGTGAAACCAGCGCCCGTTCATGGCGATGTAGACGCCCGCCGGGAGCGTCTGCACCAGCGCCAGCGCGCTGCCCAGATTGAACAGTCCGTCCGAGCTGCCGAATTTGTAAGGGATCATGGCGCCGGTCAGCACGATGGTCTTGCCGGCCAGCGTGCCGGCCTCGAACGCGCGTCCCAGATGGGCCGCCGTGTCGGTCATGGTGTCGGTGCCATGCGTGATGACGATGCGCGGCTCGGGCGCGCCCTGGCAGTGGCTGGCGATGAGGCCGCGGTCGTCGTCTGTCATCTCCAGACTGTCGATCATCATCAGCGTGCGCACCTCCACGTCCAGCAGGCAGCGGCCGAGACGGAGCATCTCGAGCACATGCGTGTCCTGAAAAAAGAGCCGGCCGTTCAGCTCGTCGTATTCTTTGTCGAAGGTCCCGCCGGTGACGAACAGGCGCACCGGATGCTTGCCAGTCGAATCGCGCTGCACGGTTGCAGGATAGCGCTGCTCTGGGCTGCCGCGGCAACTCTGCCGCTTCTCCGGCGCCGGACTTGGCCCGGACTGCTACTGTGTTGCAGAACTTGGCGTATCCAACCGCTCGCTTGCGCGCGCAGCTTCGTAACGACTTCAGAGCCGCGAGCTTCAGAGCCGCGACCGTAAGGGAGCCGGTCCTAGAACTTCTGCAATTTTCGTAACGACTTCAGAGCCGCGAGCTTCAGAGCCGCGACCGTAAGGGAGCCGGTCCCGGAACTTCTGCAATTTTCGTAACGACTTCAGAGCCGCGAGCTTCAGAGCCGCGACCGTAAGGGAGCCGGTCCAGGAACTTCTGCAATCGCCTGCTACGCGACGAACCGCAGACACACCGGCGCACCGCATTTTACCGACTGGCTGGTGGCTTGCAATGTGGCCTTCCTGTGAGCGATTTCGAGCACCATGATATCGTTGCTGTCCTGATTCGCGGCCAGCAGCCATCGGCCGGTAGGATCGAAGTTGAAGTTGCGCGGCGTTTTGCCGCCGGTCGGAGTCACCTCGACCAGCGTCAGCTTGCCGTCTTTGGCGATTTCGAACACGGCGATCGAATTGTGGCCGCGGTTGGATACGTAGAGGTGGCCATTGATCGGATGGATGCGGATCTCGGCCGTCGAATTCTCGCCGCTGAAACCCTTGGGTAGCGTGGAAATCGTCTGGATTTCAGTCAGCTCTCCGCGGAACCGGTTCCACTGGAAGGCCGTGACGCTGCTCAATATCTCGTTGCAGACGTAAGCGAACTTGTCGTTCGGATGGAAAGTGAAGTGGCGTGGTCCGCCGCCCGGCACGGCGCGCACAAAGGGCGGATTGGAAGGCACCAGTTGCGCGTTCTCCGTGTCCAGTTCATACAGACTCAGGCGGTCCGTCCCCAAGTCGCAACTGACCACATAGCGGTTGTCGGCGGAAAGAGTGTTGGAATGCGCGTGCGGCCCCTCCTGGCGGGCTTTGTTGGGGCCGTAGCCGGTGTCCTGAAAGAAGCTCACGGACTCGCTGAGCTGTCCGTCGGCGCCGATCTTATAAGAGGCGATGCTGCCGCTGCCATAGTTGGCGACGAGCGCCACGCGGCCTTTGGAGTCGAGCGCCACATGGCACGGCCCGCTGCCCTTCGAAGAGACCTGGTTCAGCTGCCGCAGCGTGCCGCCCTTCTCGATGCTGAAGGCGCTGACCGAGCCCGTTTTCTGCCCGTTCCACGACCCCACCTCGTTGACCGCGTAAATGAAGCGGTTGCTGGGGTGGATCGCGATGAACGTCGGATTGGGCGTCGCGGCGGCAAGCTCCGGGGTCGAAATCGTGCCGGTCTTCGAGTTGAAATGCGCCAGCAGAATCCCTTTGCTGGCGCCTTTGGTGTAGGCGCCGATGTATAGCGAATACTCGGCGGGGGCCTCGTCCGCGGCCAAACCCGTTGCCCGGAGCAGCGGCGCGGCGGCGCCGGAAGCGAGAAGCTGACGACGTGTGAGTTGCATAACGATCATCTATCCTAACAGCCTGTGGCGATGGTCGCGCGCGGCCCACGCGACTTCATGCCAGCAGTGGCCAACCCAACGCGCGGCGGCTCGTTGAGCTTCAAGTATTCCAACCGAGGATCGCCGCATAACCGTTGTCTACGCCGAGCACGCATAGGCAAGGTGGCTCGCTGTGCATCAAGTATTCCAGCGCAAGATCGCCGTATAACCGTTGTCTACGCCGAGCACCGAGACGCGGCCCGTGGCCAATGCGAAGTGGCGCGCGGCCGCGGGCGGCAATTCGAGGTAGCCGGCGGTGAGGATGCGCAGGAAGTGGCCGTGGGCGAAAATCGCGGCACGGCCGGGCGTGGCGGCAATGCGCACGAGAACGCGGGCGGCGCGCGCGGCCACGTCTTCCAGCGATTCACCGTGGGGCACCGGGTAGTTCCAGATGTTCCACCCCGGCTGCTCGGCGCGCAGCTCCGCGCGCGTGTGGCCGTTCAGGTCGCCGTAGTCCCACTCCATGCACTCCGGGTCGAGGATCGCCTGCGGCAGGAAGCCGGCGATTTCGCAGGTCCGGCGGGCGCGCTCGAGCGGGCTGCAGAGGACGAGAGAAAAGTCCTGGCCTTGCAGTCTCGCGCCGACCGCGCGGGCCTCTTCCTCGCCGCGCGGCGTGAGCGGCACGTCGGTGCGGCCGGTGTGCTGCCCGCTCAGACTCCAGGCCGTCTCACCGTGCCGGATCAGCCAGATCTCGTCAGCCATTGGAAACCATTGTCGCGTACCGCGCGCGGCAGGCGGCGCAGTGCGCGGGACGCGCTGCCAAGCCCCACCGAGCGGGTCGGTTTCCGCGCGCGGCGGACCCGGCTTCCCTACCCCTCCTCCGGCTCGCGAATGGCCTCAGATCCGCGCGAATTGCGCTGGCCCGAAAAAGGAAACGGTAACGGCTTACTGCGGTGGTCTTTTATAATCAAAAACCTGCGAACAAGAATCAGTAACCCCTTGTGACCATCCCCGCCAACGGACACGTCCTCGTCGAAGCCAGTCCCGTTGCGTAATCACCGGGTGATAAACTTGTGCGCGTCTGCCGCCGCCGGTCAACCCGCGCGGCCTCTCGAGCCAGGGGAATTCGAGCTTAGTGCATTAGAAGTTGCTTTTTTGAAGGGTATCATGGACCGACGTAGTTTCAACAAACTCATGAGCGCGGGCGCAATAGGGATTTCAGCCGACCCTCGGGTTCATGCACAGATTCAGCAAACCGCCGCGGTCGAAGACGCCATGCGGCCATCGCGGTGGCCCGACCAGGTGTTTCGCCGCTTACTGGTAGATACCCACGTGCCCGACTGGGACCCGCTGTTCCTGAGTCGCCTCGATCCAGTTGAGTACGTGGATTGCATCGCGCGGGCGGGCTTTCAATCGCTGATGCAGTACGCAAACTCCTGCGCGGGCCTTTGCCTGTGGCGCACCGAAGTGGGACAGATGCACGCCAACCTGAAAGGGCGCGACCTCTTTGGCGAGATCATCAGCGAATGCCGTCGCCGGGGTCTTCACACTTTGGCTTACTTCGTCGTCATCTTCGATAGCTGGGCAAGCGAGAAACACCCCGCTTGGCGCATCCTGCCCGCGCAGGGTGACACTCGTATCATGGAAGGCCGTACCGGGCTGGTCTGTCCCAACACGCCTTACCGGGAATACGCTTTCGCTTGCTTGCGGGAGATCGTGGGAAAGTACCCCATCGAGGGGGTTTTCATTGACATGACCTTCTGGCCTTGCGTCTGTTACTGTCCCTACTGCACGGCACGCTATTGGGAGGAGTACAAGACGGAGCCTCCACGGATAGTCGATTGGGATAACCCCGATTGGCGCAATTTCCAGAAGGCCAGGCAACGCTGGATGCTGGAGTTCGCACAGGCGCTGACCGACACCATTAAAAAGACGCGGCCTATTACGGTATCCCATCAGTATTCCGTTATCTTCAGCGGCTGGATGGCCGGACAGCCACTGGAAACCGCCACGGCCTGTGACTATCTGGGAGGAGATTTCTACGGCGGTCCCACGCAATACTCCATGGTGTGCAAAGCTTACACTGGACTGACCCGCAACCACCCGTTTGAGTACCATACCTCGCGCACCAGCAATCTTAACGACCACGTAACCACTAAGCCCTTGGAAAGGTTCCGAGTGGAAACGTGCGTGGCTACCCTGCACTCCGCAGCTCAAATGACTATCGACGGGATCAACCCGGATGGCACCCTGAATCATGAGGTTTATGAGTTCCTCGGCAAACTGAACCGGGAGCGCGCCGCTTACGAGCCCTTCCTGGGCGGCGAACTTCAAGCAGATGTTGCGATTTACTACGACAAAGAATCGATGTATGACCCTTCAAGCGGGGGGCCCGTCTCCAAACAATTTATGTGGTGGGAGGCGGATCGATGCGCCCATAGCGACGCGCTGATGGGCGCGGGGCGTATTCTCAGGGAGGCTCACATCCCCTTCGGCCTGGTGAGCAATGCCAATCTGGAGCAACTGAGGAATTACCGGGCCGTGATCTTGCCCAACGTGTTGGAAATGACGGCCGAGCAAGCTAGTCAATTCGGCCGGTTCGTGCATGAGGGTGGAGTACTCTATGCCAGCGGTGCGTCCTCACTTGACCGTCTGGACAGGAAAGGGCCACCGTATCTACTGGAGAAAGTACTGGGAGTTCGCTACCAGGGGAAGTTGGGAACAAAGATCACTTATCTGACGCCCAAGGATGAAGAATTTAAAAAGGCGATTTGGCCGCAGGATCAGATGACTCACATGGGGCCGATGATCCAGGCGGAAGCCATGAGCGGGGCGGAAGTGCTGGCGACAGTCACGTTGCCGTGGGTGGCGCCGGAGTTAGGGCATGTCATCGGCACCCATTTTGCGGCGATTCACAGCGATCCGCCGGCCTTCGCGCCTGGCACGAATCCGGGGGTGGTGGTGAATTCGTATGGCAAGGGGAAGGCGGTCTGGGTGGCGGCGCCGATCGAGGCCGGCAGCAACATGGTGAATGCAAAAGTCATGGTGAGTCTTCTGAAGCGTTTGTTGCCTGGGCCGTACAAGTTTGAGGTGGAAACACACCCGTCGGTGGAGATGACTCTGTTCCATCAGGCGGAAAAGAAGCGCCTGCTGGCGGGGTTACTGAACTTACAGGAGCAGCTTCCGCCGATTCCAGTTGGGGCCACGGTGCGAGTCCAATTGCCGCCGGGCCGGCGAGTGTCGGAGGTATATCACTTACCCGATCACAAAACGATGCGCATTCAGACAGCAGGGCCTTACGTGCAATTTCATCTTGAGCCCTTTGAAGCGCTGGCCATGGCGCTGATCCAATACGAGTGAGAAGACAGAAACGCAAACGCGGAAACGCGGGACAGTATCCGCAAATCCCAATCACGTCATATCCACCCGGCGAACCGGCGCGCCGGAAGGCCGATTCTTAAACGCGGGACAGTATCCGCAAATCCCAATTGCGTCCGATCCGGCAGCCAAACCGGCGCGCCGGAAGGCCGATGCTTCAATGCCGGGTAGTGTCCTAAATCCGTGTTGGCCCGTAGACAAGACCCTTGACGCCGGGAAGCGATTGGAGTAGTTATGAGCCGTCGAGCGTTGCCAAGCGGAAACCTAACCGCGAGGTGCCTTCTTTCAAACCGCAATCACGCACGTCGGGATGTCAAAGTGAGCTAGGGCCTTCATGATAGACCTTGACGAAGCTGCTCTACTGCTACGCGGATGGGCGGACGAAGCTCGCTCCGTCCGTGTAGTTTTCACGGGCCGGGATGTCAAGGTGGGGGCGCCCACTTGTGAGATCGTTGCTGCCTCTGCAGATTCCGTCGCCTTCAAGGGCGGGGATGGGGTTGTTTTTGAGTTCTTCTTGCGTGGATGCTTAGCAGAATTTGCAGATGCGCCAGATCGTGACGATAAGGTCGAATCGGCTATCGTATTCAAGGGGTCAGAAGTCAATTTATTCGTCATGTTGCTGACCGTCTAATCTGCTTAACGGAGGGCATTCATTTCCCTTCAATCGGAACCGCGGATACGCAAACGCGGGACGGGATCCGCAAATCCCAATTGCATCCGATCCAGCAGACAAACCGGCGCGCCGGAAGGCCGATCCTTCGATGCGGGCCGGCGGCCGCGCTGCGCGTTATCATGAATACGATGAGCGAAGTCGCCGAAAACGCGGCAGTTCTGGACGGCCTGGTCCGGCGAATCGCGGAACGGTTCGCCCCGGACAAGATCATCCTTTTCGGCTCTCGCGCCCGGGGCGACGCGGCTGCGGGCAGCGACATCGACCTGTTGGTGTTGTTTTCTGAGGTCGCCGATCCAAACCAGCGTGCGGCGGAACTTTACGCGTCGCTAGTGGACTTTCCCCACCCCATGGACATCGTTGTTTCGACCAGTTCCCGCTTCGAACGTTACCGGAACGTGGTGAACACTGTGTACTGGCCAGCCTCGCGGGAAGGCAAGACCCTCTATGAACGTGCCGCCTGAGGTTGTTGAGATACTCCGGCAATGAGTTGGTATACCCGGGACGGTATCCGTAAACCCCCATCCCATGAGATCCAGCCGATGAAATGGCGCATTGGAAGGCCAATCCTCTGATGCCGCGAAGCGCGGCTCGAATCCAAACCGGGGCGGCCGTCGAGGAGCGCGAGGGTTGGTGTGCGGCGGTTGGCCAGGTATTGCTAAGATAATGCTGTGGGCAATATTGAGTTTGCCTGGGATCGCCGCAAAGCTCGATCCAATTTGAAGAAGCATGGCGTGTCGTTTGAGGAAGCACAGGCTGTTTTTCTGGACGACAATGCCCGATTGATCGACGACCCGGATCACTCGCAGGAAGAAGAACGGTTCGTGCTGCTGGGCTATAGCTATCAGGCGCGCTGCCTGATCGTCAGTCATTGCTACAGCGAGTCCGGCTCCGTGATCCGGCTGATCTCCGCCCGGCACGCGACCGCGCAGGAAGAAGCAATGTATTGGAGGCTGCGATGAGAAGTGAATACGATTTTTCCGAGTCTCGCAAGAACCCCTACGCCAACCAGCTCAAGCGCCAGATCACGATCCGACTCGATAGCTCGGCGGTGGAGTACTTCAAGGAAATGGCGGCCGAGTTGGGGATGCCTTATCAGAACCTCATCAATCTGTTCCTGCGGGATTGCGCCATGCACAAACGGCGCCCGGTCATTCAATGGCCCAAGGAAGCGCCGAAGCGGGCAGTCGGCCGCTGAACGTCTGCGCGTTCTGGTTGAAGTACTCGTCGCGCAGGTTCTACCGTGCCGGTCGGCGAGGGTTCAGAACGCGTCACCCGTGCGGTCGAAAATGCGTGGCCATTTTGTCACGGGTTAGGCGCGGCGCGTGCGATTTCACCATGCAAACACCGTATTTGACGCGGGGCAGCGCGGTTTTTTGCGTGTCGTTGTAATCATGGTTTTCTAAAGGACTTAGCAGAATGTCGGCGCGAATTCCCGCGCTCACCACTTTTGCGGCCGCCTGGGGTGCCGTGTATCTGCAACGTTCTAAAGGACTTAGGCGAACTGCGCCGCGCGTCGCTACGTATCTATGGTTTTCTAAAAGACTTAGATGCGTTCGCCCGCGTATTTCCTAGGAAATACCGCACTTCTCCGAATATCCATGGTTTTCTGGCGGTGTCAGGCGCGTGAAACCGCGCCAGCGAGCGTTATTTTCCCTCGCATCTCCCATATTCTAAAGGACTTAGCCTAATTAAGCCGTGCGCGAATCGCGTAAGTATGGTTTTCTAAAGGACTTAGGTGCGTGGACCACTCATTTGGGCGCAAAAACGATACCTCACCGCGTATCTATGGTTTTCTAAAGGACTTATTGGAGATTTGCGGTGTTTCGCCGACACGCCGACTGGCTGGGCTGATCCGGTGTGTCGGCCTGGCGCGCGCGGATCTCCTCGCTACCGGCGCGGGCAGCGTAGAGCATGGGCCAGCGCGGGGTAGCGAACGAGAGCCCGATTGCTCAGCCGACGGCGGCGGGCGTGCTCAACTGCACGTACGGCACGACCGGGGCAGGCGGCTGCGCCGGAGTCCGGGAGAGCTGTTCGAAGCGGGCGAGCACGGCGGGTACGGCGGTGGCGAGAGGCAGGTGCCAGCCTTCGTACTCGACGGCCAGGAGGCGGCTGCGCGCGTCGCGTGAAGGCGCGTCGTCGTGTTCCAGCGAGTGCGCGACCAGCGCCGGAGCGACCTGGCGCGCATCCAGGAACATCACGTTGGGCTGGCCTTCGAGGTTGCGTGTATCCATCACCATGTATTCGTCGTCAGTGATCTCGACGACGGCGAGCATGGGGGCATCGACATCCTTGGTGCGCCACGACTGCTTCCAATTGCGAACCTCGGCCTCGAGCTCGTTGAACAGCGGCTCATCGGCGAGGATGCCGGAATCATAGTCGCCGAGGAAATGGTAGGCGATCTTGTCGATGTCGGCGGATTCGGGCAGGATCGAAGCGTAGCTGGGCATGGGTGTAATGGACCGGATGCCGTAGCGCTCGGGCGCGAAGTGATAGGGGCTGAAGCGGTCGACGCTGAGGCGGCACAGGTCGGTGGGCGGCTGCAGGTGGTGCAACTGCCGGATGAGCGCGAGCGTGGAAACG
>Ga0302320_10020806_pt1 | contig 13052 bp, 10 predicted proteins | sample Bog_T0_3_FD_202130 | JGI IMG/M metagenome (GOLD analysis project Ga0302320, IMG submission 202130) | Peat permafrost microbial communities from Stordalen Mire near Abisko, Sweden - Bog_T0_3 | ecosystem: Environmental > Terrestrial > Soil > Wetlands > Peat | place: Sweden: Abisko, Stordalen Mire...
CCCACTCGTCGTAGCCGTAGGTCTCAAACTTGTTCGAATGCTCCAGGCCGTAGTAGGCCAGGTTCACGATGCTCGCATCGGTGGAGATCGTGTAGGTGCTCTTCAGCTGGGACTGGAAGAATTTTGAGCGGGCGGTGTCGTTCGGACCGACGAGCGAATCGTAGGCCGGGAGCTTCACCGTGTGGGCCGTGGCCGGATTGACGACGACAAAGGCTCCGTCGGCACCGCTGGGGTAATTGGTCGCGGGATTGCCGTCGGAGGGCAGGTAGACGTCGTAACCATAATAGGCAAGTGAGCCTGAGGTCGCCGGCGACGTCGGGCCGGCGATGTAGGAGCCGTTCCAGATGAAATTCTGGGTGACGCGATTGGCCCCCGTGTCCTCGTTCGTCCGGGTAGCGAAGCCCTGGGTCCAGAATTCGAACTTGAGGTCCTTGGTCATCAAGTAGGTGAGCGCAACATAGACGTCCTGAGTGTTGTCCTTACCGTTCACGTAGTATTCGTCGCCGTAACGGGCCGTGTAGCTCACGCGGTAGGCGAGCTTGGCCGAGAGCGGACCGCCGAAGTCCAAGGTGTATTGAGGGTTACTGTAGGAGTGGCCGCTTGTTAAGGTGCCCAGAGTCGCGGAAAAATCATAGTGATCCGTGTCGAAATAAGGCTGCTTCGCCACGAAGTTCACATAGCCGCCGGGACCGTTGCCCTGAGGGCCGTAGACCGCCGTGCCGGGGCCCTTGACGATGTCCATCGCCTCGACGCCGTTGAACGACAGCGGGACGCTGTTTCGGGAATAGGGGATCTCCTGCCCGTTCACGTAGATCTGGGCCTCGTCACCGCGGATCTGGGGGACGCCCGGGATGCCGTAGTCGGCCGCGGCATAGACGCCGGGGGAGAACTGGCCGAAATCCATGGCGTTCTTCACCTGCCGGTCATCCATCCAGGCCTTGTTGACGCTCGAGACCGAACGCGGGATATCAATGATATCGCGATCGTCGCCATAGACGCTGTCGATCGGGCGCACCGTGGGGAGAATCTGGTCCTCAATCGGCACGTCGCTCACCGTGAATTTTTCGAGCTTCGTGACCTTCTGGTTCTCGGCCCCTGTGGCTGTGGTGGAGCCCGCGGCGCTGCTCGAGGAGTCGGGCGGGGGTGTTGACGACTGGGCCTTAAGCCCAGAGGCCACGCCAAGGCCCATAAGAATCGCTGCTGTGGCTATAAGAAACCTTTTCGTGTTTGGATGCATGTAACGGTAGGTAGTTTAGGTTCTGTTTGGTAGCGAAAGATAGCACTAGCTGTGCCATCTAACGGATTCATCCGTGGGGGTTAATGCCCCCTTTCAGTGCTGTTTAACGATGCCTACTTGGCGTCGCGCTGCAGGTCAAGCGGGAGCAGGTCAAAACGGGTGAATTTTTCGATCGGGATCGGCTCCGGAATGAGCTTCAGCTCGACCAGGTCGCCCACCTGCTCCTCGATCCTTTTCCGGGTCATCAGGCCGATCCTTTCGCCATCCTCCGGCTTCCCCTCAACAATATGCGCGTCGTGCATGGCCTTGATAGAATAGTCCATGAACTCATTCGACATATTCGGGTTGCTCTTGGCTATCAATGCCTTGCCGGGGCCTGGGTCGCCGTTCATGAAGTCGCTCCAGCCCTTCAGGGAGGCGGCCATGAACGCGCGGACCTGTTCCTCGTGACCCTTCAGGTAACCCTGGGTGGTGAATAGGATCCGGTACGGCCTAAAGCCGGAGTCCGACATGAGGAGGGTCCTGGGATGGCCTCCGTTCTTCAACACGTAATAGGGCTCGTTGGTCACGAAGCACTGCTGGATGAAGTCCTTGTCCGCCATGAACTGCGCGATGCCAAAATTCGACGGGATCAGGCGGAAGTCTATGTGGTAGTGAAGCTTTATGTAATCAATCCAGTTCGACCCCGGAACCCCCATGATGCTTTTGCCGTTCAGGTCTGCAAAGCTGTGGACGGAGCTCTCCTCATGGACGAGGATGGCCTGGGGATCGCGCTCCATGTAGACCCCCACGATCACAAAGGGGATGCCCTTGGACACATAGACGGCAATGTCGTCGCTCCTGCCGACAGCGATGTCTATGTCCCCGGCCAGCATGATCTGCGGCACCAGGACGCCGGGTCCACCCGGAATGATGTCCACGTCGATCCCCGCGTCCTTGTAGTACCCCCTGGCCTCAGCCTGGTAGAAGCCCCCGTGCTCGGCTTGGGGGTACCAATCGGTCTTGAAGCGGATCTTGGGAAGCGCCTTTGCCGTCCCATCCTCAGGCACGCTGGCAGGGGCTGGCTTTGAGCATCCGGCGAACCCCGCCGCCACGCAGGCTGCCAGGGCCAGGACCAAGCGCCGGGGGGTGGGGAAAAGGCTTATCACGTATCGGCGTGACTGAAGGAATCGTGCCACTTGTGCAGGGCAAGCCAGCTGAGCGCGATCACCCCCGCCACAAAGATGAAGCCGAGGAGGCACCCCACGGCCGCTGTCGCAAAGAGGGCGCCCATCTGGAACTGCGAGCTGTAGATGATCGTGAGGAACCCCAGGCCCCCCTGACCCCCGGCGCTATTGCCCGCGATGTAGTCCCCGACAATCGCCCCTATGGGGGCCAGGGTCGCGGCGATCCTCAGGCCCGTGAAGAAGTAAGGAAGGGCCGCCGGGACCCTAAGGAGCAGGATTTCCTGCCACTTGGTCGCCTTGCACATGCGGAAGAAGGCAACGAGGTTTGAATCGGTCGAAATGAGGCCCTGCGTCGTGTTGACCACCATCGGGAAGAAGCAGATCAGGAACGTGATGATGACCACGCTCTTAAGCCCGGGACCCACCCAGAGGATGAGGATCGGGGCGATGACGATGATCGGGGTCATCTGCAGGATCATCAGGTACGGGTAGAAGCTCGCGCGGACCAGCGGTGAAAGGGAGAGGAAAAGCGCCAAAAGGAAGCTGAGCGCGACGGCGAGGGCGAAACCGATCAGCGCGCCGCCGCCCGTGTTGAGCGCGGCGCCCCAGAGCGCCGGCCCCTTGTCCACGAATGCGCGGGCGACCTCATGGGGCGTGGGCAGGAGGAAGCGCTGGTCGGCGCTCAGGCTCAGGCAGACCCCGTACCAGGCGAGGATCATACCCATCCCGGTCAGGAAGGGCAGCGCCTTGCGCCCAAGGGCCGGGAGGCCGGAAGCTGTCTTTCGTGCGCTCATCCTAGTGGAGGCGCTCGACCGAGCGCAGGATCTTGGACACCTCGGCGACCATTTTCTGGAAGCCCGCGGACTCGCGGGTCTCCTCGGTCCTGGGATACGGGAAGTCGACGCGCACCTCGCTGTGGACCCTGCCGGGATTCGCGGAAAGCACAATGATCCGGTTCGACAGGAACACGGCCTCGGAGACGGAATGGGTGACGAAGAAGGCCGTCCAGGCGAGCTGCTGGCGGATCGCCAGGAGTTCCTCGTTCAAGTGGTCGCGCGTCATCTCGTCCAGGGCCCCGAAGGGCTCGTCAAGGAGGAGGATCCTGGGGGAGACGCTCAGGGCGCGCGCGATCGAGACGCGCATCTTCTGGCCTCCCGAGAGCTGCCGCGGGTAGTAGTCCATGCGGTCGGCTAGCCCCACCAGGGAAAGGGACTTCCTCACGACCTCGGACCTCAGCTTCGGGTCGGAGCCGTGCAGCCTGAGAGGCACCTCGACGTTCTGCACCACGGTCCTCCACGGCAGGAGCGTCGGCTCCTGGAACACGAAGGCGAGCTTCTCCACGGCGTTTGCGGGCTCGAGGCCGTCCACCACGATTCGGCCGCCGGAGATCGGGCTAAGCCCCGATATCAGCTTCAGGATCGTCGACTTGCCGCACCCGCTGGGGCCTATGAGCGTTATGAAGTCGCCGCGCTTCGCCGAGAAGCTGATCGTGTCGAGGATCAGCGGCCCTTCGCCGTAGCGCTTGTCGACATCGCGCAGCTCGACGATCGGCAGTTGGGCTTCCTCCATCACGTGATGGCGGGCTCCCTTGCAAAGGGGTTGATAGGGTAGGTCTTCATCTTGCCGGGGTTCATGAGCGCGGAAGGGTCCACGTCGGCCTTGAAGGCGCGCTTGTCGGCGATGTTCGGGTGGCGGCCTCCCTCCTCCAGGTGAACGGTGTGCGGGTTCGCGATGAAGACGCCAATCCGCTCGCACGCGGCAAGAATCTCGTTCAGGCGCTCCTCGGACTTGAAGAACACGATCGGTATCCCGCCGACCACGACCTCGTTGGCGTCGTTTATGACCACGTTTCCCTTCATCATCTTTGCGTTGCCGGCCGTCCACTCCAGGTGGAAGAGGATCTCGCCCGGGAAGAGCCTCCTGAGCTCCGCGAACTGCTGCCGGAAGTTCGGCCCGAATCCCGACTGCAGGTAGGTGATCGTGGGATCCGCCTTTATGGCCCAGAGCGTCGTGTGGTTCCACGTGTAGTCCGTGATGAACGGGGGCTTGGGCGGGTCCGTGAGCGGCCGGTTGTAGACGCAGGCGATGCCGGCCTTTGCCGCGTGGGCCACGACGTCGGCCGTCTGGGCCTTGTCCACCAGGAGGAACGTGACCGAGTCGCCGGGGCGCAGGTACTTGGCGAGCGGCTTGAAGTACGAGGGGATCGGCCACTCAAACTGCGTGACCAGGCGCTTGCGCCATTCCAGGCGCTTGGCGGCCTCGTGCGTCCAGTCGAGCAGCGTGTCCCAACTCGGCGAACTCAGGATCAGCTGGTCATAGTCCACCTTGGGTGCCAGCCGCATCTCGATCTCCACCATCAGGCCCGTGGTTCCGTACGTGTGGAGCGCCTTCAGGCTCTCCGCCTCCTCAAGCTTCACGAGCCGGGGGTTGTCCTCGCAGGTCATGATCGTGATGCTCTTCACGTTCCCCGGGGCGTTGATGCCGCCCCAGGTGATCGAGCCGATCCCGCCGGAGCCCCCGCAGAAGAAGCCGCCTATCGTGGACTTCATCCAGGTTGAGGGCATGCACCGCAGCTCCCAGCCCAGCTTGCGCGCCTCCGACTCGACCGTGCCAAGCCGGGCCCCCGCCTGGACTCGGGCCACACCTCCGTCAAGGGAGAGGATCTTGTCCAGGCGCGAGAAATCGATTACGACGCCGCCGTAGAGGGGAACGCACTGGCCGTAGTTGCCGGTCCCTGCACCGCGCGGCACGACCGGGACCCGCGCGCGGCTGCAGGCCGCCACGACCGCCCTGAGCTGATCCAAGCTCCCCGGGCGGACAGCCATGTCGGCGCGCTTCTCCTCGAGCTGGCGCTTCAGGACGGGGGAATACCAGTAATAGTCCTTGGAGAGCGTCTCGAGGGACTCGCCCGACTCAATGAGGTCCGCCGCCCCCACGAGCGAGCGCAACTCAGACTTCAGGTCATCCAGTGAGGCTTCCATCGGGCAGGTGAAGCAAGAATGTTGCCATCCCGACGGCCGCCGCAAGCCGTGTTTTGGTTTTGTGGCGCGTGGCCTCGGATGGAAATCTTGCGGTGATGGACCGTGGCACATAGCGTGCTGCCCGCAGCTTTCCAAACAAGGCATGCTTCTTCTAAAGAGGGCACGAGTGCCCGCCGCCGTTCTCCCCGCCTCGGTCGCCCTGCCGGCGCCGGATCCGATCGAGCCGTCGGTGCTCTGCGACATCGCCATAACAGGGAGCCGTATCTCGCTTGTGCGGCGCTCTGGGGAGGCGGCGCCTGCGGACGGCGTGAACGCCGTGGACCTGGACGGATGCCTCGTCCTGCCGGGACTGGTGGATGCGCACGTGCATCTCGACAAGACCCACACCTGGGACCGCGCGCCGAACCGCAGCGGCACCTTCATGGACGCGCTTGAGACGCTCGGCAGGGACAAGGACAACTGGACCAGGCCCGACATCCTGAGGCGGGCGGGCTTCGCCCTGCGCTGCGCCTGGGAGCACGGGACCCGGGTCGTCCGCACGCATGTCGACACGTGGCTGCCCTGGGGCGAGGTGAACCATGCCGCGATGCAGGAGCTTCGCGAGGCCTGGAGGGGCCGGATCATGCTCCAGACCGTCCCCCTGACCGCGGTCGCCAACTACGTGGGACCCCAGGGGGACGCCATCGCGGACCTGTCGCTCAAATACGGGGCCTGCGCGCTCGGCGGCTGGTCGCCCATGACCCCGGACCTTCCCTCCCAGTTTGACCGGTTGATCGCGATAGCGCGCGACCGGGGCATCGGGCTCGATCTCCACGTGGACGAGAGCGGCGACCCCAGCCAGGAGGTGCTTAGGACCCTGGCCGAGGCCGTGCTGCGCAACGGCTTCCAGAACCCGGTGGTCTGCGGCCACTGCTGCAGCCTCGCCGTTCAGGAGCCGCGCCGCCAGCGCTCGACCATCGCCCTGGTACGGGAGGCGGCAATCCGCGTGATCTCGCTGCCGCTCTGCAACCTCTACCTCCAGGACCGGCGCGGGACGGGCTTCCCCAGGACGCCCCATTGGAGGGGGATAACCCTGATCCATGACCTGCTCGACGCGGGGGTGCCCGTCGCCTGCGCCAGCGACAACGTCCGCGACGCGTTCTACGCCTTCGGCGACTACGATGCGTCGGAGGTCCTGATCCAGAGCCTGCGACTGGCGCACCTGGACTCGCGGCTTGGCGAGTCGGTCCTGGTCGTTACGAAGACCGCGGCCGACATCATCGGTGTCCCCGATCGTGGCAGGATCGCCGAGGAAGCGCCCGCACAGCTCGTCGTCTTCCCCGCAAAGTCCTTCAGCGAGTTCCTGAGCCGCCCGGGCTCCCGGAGGCGGCTCGTCGACGGCGAGAACCTGCGCGACGCAAGGCCCCCCGGCTACGAGGAGCTTCTTTAGCCACCGCAACCCCACACACATCCCATGCAACTCAGAATCAGCAAGATCGTCATCACCAGCCTCTCCTTCTTTTTCCTGCTGGTCGTAACGTTCAACAACGTGACGGACCCGAACTCCAACTACCAGTTCGTGCGGCATGTCCTGAGCATGGACACGACCTTTCCAGGCAACACCCTCATGTACCGGGCCATCAAGGCTCCCATTGTCCACACGGCGGCCTATGCGGGGATCATTTCCTGGGAGGCGCTCTGCTGCGCGCTGATCGGCGCCGGCACCCTCAAGCTTTGGAAGGCGCGCGGGGCACCCCTGGCGGACTGGAAGAAAGCCAAGGGACTGGCCTCGCTCGGACTTGTCGCGATCCTCGTCCAATTTTTCTTCGGCTTCATGACCGTCGGCGGCGAGTGGTTCCTCATGTGGCAATCCAAGATCTGGAACGGCCAGGACGCCGCCTTCCGGCTCTTCACGTTCATGGGGATCAGCCTGATATTCCTCAATCAGGCCGACGAGTGACCGCACGCCTGGAGGACCCACCCGACGACCGGGCTGTCCGGGCGGCTGAAAACGACCTGGAGACCCGCTGAAAGGCCTGAGGGAAGCAGCACGGGAATCGTGAGCGCCGGAAGCCCGGCGAGGCTCGCCGGGGCCGTGAGCCCAAGCATGCGCAGGCGGTTGGCGGGGGAGAGTTCCTGGGTCCCCAGCGCCGCGCAGGGAGCGGCCGGCATCACCAGGAAGTCGCGGGACTTGAAGTAGTCGCCCCAGGCGCGAAGGGCGGTCGCCTGGCTCGGCTCGACGGCCGCCACCTGGGCGGGCGAGATCGCCCGGGCCCGGTCGAGACGGGCCTGGACAAGGGGGCCGTACCTCGCGCGGTATTTGTCGGCCCACTTGCGGTGGAGCTTCCAGGTCTCGATGCCCGCCAGGACGCCGAAGACCTCGGCAGCGGGGCTGAAAGCCTCCTGCAGGGAAGCCCGCGCCGGCTCGTCCGCAAGCTCGGTGAATGCGAGGGCCGCCGAGCGGCAGGCCAGCGCCACGTCGCGGTCGACGCCGGGCATCTCGAGGTAGCAGCCGCGGGGCGCGCGGTCCGACGAGGTCAGCCCGACCAGGGCGGCCATGGCCGTGCGCATGTCCCCTGCCGTGCGGGTGAACCACCCGGCCGTATCAAACCTCGGGGCAAGCGGCACGGCATCTGTGATCCGGGCTTCGCCCGGGACTCCCCGGTAGCCGAAGACCCCGCAGAAGGCCGCGGGGACCCGGATCGAGCCTCCCGTGTCCGTGCCGACGGCAAAGGGAACAATGCCCGCCGCCACCGCCACGGCCGAGCCGCTGCTTGAGCCGCCCGAGGTGCGGCCCGGGAAACGGGGATTCTCGCAGTCGCCGTAGTGGGCGTTTTCACCGGTGAGGCCCCACGCGAACTCGAAGAGGTGCGTCTTGCCCGCAAGGACGGCGCCGGCCGCGGAGAGGTCCCGGACGATCCTCGAGTCATCGGGCGGCACGGGACGGACCTCCGCAAGGAAGGAGGAGCCGCCCAAGGTCGGCATGCCCCGAACGTCAAAGAGGTCCTTCAGCAGGTAAGGTATCCCATGGAGGGGCCCGGACTTGGGCGACGCGTCAAACGCGGCCTCCAGAGCCTCGAGGCTCCTGAGCGCCGCGATCGCGGACCGGCGCTGGGAAAGCGGCAAAAGCGCCTCCACGCGCCGCAGCACCTCGCGGGCGGCGGCCTCGGGCCCGAGCTGCTGCCATTCCCCAAAGGTCACGGGGTAAACCTCACCCAAATTCGCGCAAACCGCAACCTGCGCGTGTATTACCGAGGCGCCGCCGGAGGCGTCGGCCGGTAACACCGATTAAATTAGACTTGTCTAACAACTGTCTTGACACGGCCCCTCCTTCCCCGCTCTCTCCCGCACGGGAAAAACCCACCCCACAGCCGTGCCGCGAGCCCCCACCCCGAAGGACCCCGTCCGCATCGTGCGCTTCACCGACCGGATCAGCCGCCAGTGCTCGCTCGCCCGGCGGCCGGGCGCGGATCGCCTGGTCTGCGAGGCGATCGCAAACGGGTCCAGGCGCGCCACGGGGCTCTGGGGAAGCCGGGGAGGGCCCTTGGTCCTCTTTGAGAACCGGCGCCACGGGGGCCTGGGGGCGGGAGTCCGGGTGCTGGGCGAGCTGACCCGCGAGGGCTGCCTTGCGCTGCTCCTCGTCCGCCGGCCGCGTGCGGTGAAAAAATCTCCGAAAAACCGGGATTTTTGAGTCGCTCCATCTCAAAATGAATGCGTCAACAAGGGCCCCCTTCCAAGCCATGTCAAAAGCCACTCCCGCCAAAGCCGCAACCCCTGCCCCAGCCGCCCCCCACGTCCGCGAGAAGAACATCGAGCTCGCGCTCTCCTCGATCACCAAGGAATTCGGGGAGGGGTCGATCATGCGCCTGGGCAGCAACCAGAAGATGAAGATCGAGACGCTCTCGACCGGGTCGCTCGCGATCGACCTGGCGCTCGGGGTGGGCGGGCTCCCCAAGGGCCGCATCATCGAGATCTACGGGCCGGAATCCTCAGGAAAGACCACGTTCTGCCTGAGCGTGATCGCCGAGGCTCAGAAGAAGGGGGGCCTCGCGGCCTTCATCGACGTCGAGCACGCGCTCGACCCCAAGTACGCGCGCGTGGTCGGCGTGAACCTGGACGACCTCCTGGTCTCGCAGCCGGACAGCGGAGAGGACGCGCTCAACATCATGGAGACCTTGATCCGGTCCAACTCGATCGACGTGATCGTGCTGGACTCCGTCGCGGCGCTTATAACGAAGGCCGAGCTCGACGGCCAGATGGGCGACATGACCATGGGCAGCCAGGCGCGCCTCATGTCCCAGGCCATGCGCCGCCTGACGAGCGTGGTCAGCAAGACCCAGTGCGTGTGCATCTTCACCAACCAGATCCGGGAAAAGATCGGCGTCATGTTCGGATGCTTCCCCTACCAGGCGAAGGTCATGCTGCGGGGGGGCTGCAGCGAGCTTATCGGCACTTTGGTAAACCAGCAGAAACGGACCGAGGTTATCTCGTGGGACCACAAGACAAATTCCTTTGCACCGACGGAGGTTGTTCGCCGCTTCAAGCACGGGCGCAACGTGACCAACTTCAACCTGACGGATAACGAGGTCGGGGCGCTGCGCACGGCGTACAGGACCCTGGTTTTCCGCTACCCGAACGACGCCGGCTTCAACAAACTGACCTGCACGCCAAACCACACCATCTTCACGCCTGTCGGCGAGGTCGGCGCCGAGGAACTGACCATCGGCGACAAGATCCTTGTGCGCCACAAGAACGTGAAATTCTCGGACGATCTGCAGCATCTCCTGCTGGGTAGCATGCTCGGCGACGGGAGCCTGAAGCAGGATGGCAGAACGACTGCGTATTTCCGGGAGGAACATGCCCAAGACCAGAGGGCCTACGTGAAATGGAAGCAGAAGGCGTTTGGGAAGCTGGTCCGTAAGCCTTCGGACAATGATCACGGCTACGGCTTCAGCACCGTACCGCTTTACGCTCTCGCCAGGATTCGCGAGAAATTTTATCCGCTGAACAAGCGCTACAAGCACATCACGACCAGCCTGCTCGAGGCCCTGAATCCGCTTTCATTGGCTGTCTGGTACCTTGATGACGGCACCAACGGCTCAACGGATTCTAAGATCAAGCGCTCCAATTCAAAGACCATTTACCTGCATCGTTTGACCGAGGCGGAATGCCGGGCGTTCGAAGCCGTGTTCGCAGCCAAATTCGGCCTTAATTGCCATATCAAGTATTACCCAACGGGAGCGTCGTCCCGCATAGGTTTCTACGGACGCGAGGCGGACAGATTCGAGGAAATCATCCGCCCATACTGCCACCGGTCAATGGCCTACAAGCTAACCCCTCACAAGGATATCGGTTGCGGACTAGCCAAACTCGACTTCAGCACGTCTGAGGTCGACGAGGCCATTCCATGCGAGATCTTTGAATGCCGCGAGAAGTTCATCGATGGTAAGCAGGGCGTCCGGTACAACCTCGAGGTCAAGGATAACGCTAATTTCCTGTTGGGGAGCGGGGCCATTGTGCACAACTCCCCCGAGACCACCTCCGGCGGCCGCGCCCTCAAGTTCTTCTCGTCGATCCGCATCGACATCCGGCGCAAGGACCAGATCAAGACGCCGGAAGGAAAAGTCATCGGCAACCGGACAAAGATAAAAGTCGTTAAGAACAAGGTGGCACCCCCGTTCACCGAGGTGGAGTTCGACATCATGTACAACGAGGGGATCTCGGCGTCGGGCTCGCTGCTCGACCTGGGCCTGGAGCACAAGATCCTCGAGAAGAAGGGTGCATGGATCACGTACCTCGGGGAGTTGGTCGGCCAGGGTCGCGACGCCGCCAAGCAGACGATCCGGGAGAAGCCGGAGTTGGCCGAGAAGATCACCAAGGCAATCGTCGAGAAGGCGAGCGTCACGGGCGGCACGGTTGTGACAGGCGAGACCGCCGACTAGGGGGCCCTTTGCGGCCCCCCGCGCAGGCGGGAATCCTTGCTAAAGAAAGGGGAGCATGGAAAACCTCGTGGACGCCGGTTTTCCCGACTCCCGCAAAGGGAAGGGGAAAGCCCCCACCCGGCCTGTGGGCCGGCGCCGGCTGCCAAAATCCCAATCGAATGAAAACTACGCGCCTCGCCTGGCTCTCATGCCTATTGCTTGCCGCAGGGACGACCCTTGCGACGGCCCAGACCCCGGCGGACTCACCCGGAGTCCCCGTGGCACCCGTGCCGCCCGGCGCCGATCTGCGCGCGGCGACCGTCAAGGTGGTGGTTGCGCCCGACCACCGCGACTGGACCTACAAGCTGGGTGAACCGGCGCGCTTCGCTGTCTCGGTGACCGCCGACAGCGAGCCGATCGACAACGCCACGGTGACCTACAGCGTCGGCCCCGACATGTTCCCGGGCGAGAAGAAGACCGTCGCCCTGCCCCTCTCGGGCCTCACGGTCGAGGCCGGCACGATGAATGTCCCGGGGTTTTTGCGCTGCATCGTGACGACCCGGGTGGCAGGCCGCACCTACCGGGGCCTCGCCACCGCGGCATTCGCGCCCGAGCAGATCAAGGCCACCCAGGTCGAGCCCGCCGACTTCGACGCGTTCTGGGCGGCCGGCAAGGCCGACCTCGAAAAGATCCCCCTGGAGGCAAAGCGGACGCTCCTGCCGGAAGCGTGCACCTCGACGGTCGACGTATTCCACGTGAGCTTCCGGACTGTCGGGAGCGCGGGCGGGAACCCGGCGCGCATCTACGGGATCCTCTGCGAGCCGCGCGCGCCTGGCCGCTATCCCGCGATCCTCAAGGTCCCCGGGGCAGGTGTGCGCCCGTACTTTGGTGACGCGGAGATGGCCTCCAAGGGCGCGATCGTCCTGGAAATCGGCATCCACGGCATCCCGGTCAACCTGGCCAAGGAGGTCTACGACCAGGTGTTCGCGGGCGCCCTGAACGGCTATTGGCTCTTCAACCTCGACGACCGGGACCACTACTACTACCGGCGCGTGTATCTGAGCTGCGTCCGTTCCAATGATTACCTCACCTCGCTGCCCAACTGGGATGGCAAGCAACTGGTCGTGATGGGCTCAAGCCAAGGCGGCCAGCTTTCGATCGTGACCGCGGCGCTCGATCCGCGGGTGACGGGCCTGTCCGCGACCCACCCGGCATTCTGCGACGTGTCATCCGAGCTCCACGGCCGCGCCGGGGGATGGCCCCACCCGTTCATGCCAAACCCCGACGGGAGCCCCTCGCTCCAGGCGACGCCCGCGAAGATCCTGACCGCCACGTACTACGACACGGCCAACTTCGCGCGGCGCATCAAGGTTCCCGGCTACTACAACTGGGGTTACAATGACGAGGTCTGCCCGCCCACCGCGGCCTATGCGGCGTACAACCTGGTGACCGCCCCGAAGACCCTCGGCCTCACGCTCGAGCTCGGCCACCAGTACACGCCCGAGCAGGCGGACGCCATCAACGGCTGGGTGACCCGCTTCCTGGGGATCAAGCAGGCTCCCTAGGATGAGAGTCGTAGCACTCGCCTCGTCCTCCTGGCGATTCCGGGACCTTTCGGGGTCCACATGGCTCGCCGCGACGGTGCCAGGGTGCGTGCACACCGACCTCCTCCGCGCCGGGGAGATCCCCGACCCGTTCTGGGGCACGAACGAGGCGGCCCTGCAGTGGATCGACGAGCGCGAGTGGGAGTACGCGACCACCTTTGATG
>Ga0302320_10020807_pt1 | contig 13052 bp, 16 predicted proteins | sample Bog_T0_3_FD_202130 | JGI IMG/M metagenome (GOLD analysis project Ga0302320, IMG submission 202130) | Peat permafrost microbial communities from Stordalen Mire near Abisko, Sweden - Bog_T0_3 | ecosystem: Environmental > Terrestrial > Soil > Wetlands > Peat | place: Sweden: Abisko, Stordalen Mire...
AGCCCGCCAGCGCCGACAGGAAGGAAAAGGCGGTCCAGGGAAACAGCAGCCCGACCAGGGCCAAAATCACCACGTCCAGCGGGCCGATGGTGTCGGCCCCCAGCAGGCGGTAGACCGGGGCCAGCGCCAGCCCGGTCAAGAGAAGGGTGACCGCGATCAGCCCACCCAGCCTCAGGCTTCCCTGCCAGGACCGGAGCCGTTGGTCGGCATGCGGCGCCCGCGTCAGGGATTGCGCGGGCATCTCCAGGGGCGCGGGATCGGGCAGATCATCAAGGCAGGTGAACCGGGATCGTGACGCAGCAGCGTACGCGTCGGAGGTCGTGGCCAGCGCGTGCATGAAACTCTTTGACTGAACGGCAGACCGGGCTGACGGCGTAGCGAACGCCGCGCGAGCCTTTGGTCCAAGGCAGCCCGCAATTCGTTACAGGAATGGGGTTAATTCACGGCGGAATGTATCAGTCAAGACAGACTGTTAAGCTCCGCGCGAACCCTCGGCGATTGTATGTGTGCGGAGCGAGGTTCAGCGGTTGAACAGCTGATAGGTCCAGGTTTCGGTCAGCGCCGCCCCACCCCGCTGCAGATAGGCGCGGATGTCAGCTGAGTCTGGATCCTGCACCCGCACATCCGCCATCAGCCGCCAGAGAGACGTGCCGACCACGGGATAAGCGACGGCGCTCTCCAGCTGGCCGCGATTCACGCTGACCAGCGCCTCGACGCCGCTGTCCCGGGTGAGCCCCACGAGGCCCGGACCGTCGAAATCGACCACGATCTTGGTCACTCCCGGCGTTGGCGGGCTGCCGGGCCGGCCACCGACGCCGAGGCGGGTCGCCACCACCCTGGCGACGCCGGGCGCCGGACCCTGGTCGGTCCAATGCAGCCGATAGCGGAAATTCAGCGCGTCCCCGGCCTTGACGGCCGCCCGCGGCCGCCAGAAGGCGACGATATTGTCGTCGGTCTCGCCGGCGGTGGGGATCTCCACCAGCTCCACCGCGCCCAAGCCCCAGTCGCCCAGCGGCTCGACCCAGGCGCTGGGTCGGCGATCATAGAAGGCCCCGTCGTCCTGGTAATGGTCGAAAGCCCGGTCGCGCTGCAGCAGGCCGTAACCCTTGGGGCTCGCATCGACAAAGCTGTTCACGGCAACCCGCGGCGGGTCGGTCAGCGGTCGCCACAGCCGCTCGCCGGCGCCGGTCCAGATCGCCAGGCCGTCGGAATCGTGGATTTCCGGGCGCCAGTCGTGCGTCGCCGGCGGATCGTTCTCGCCGTACCAGAACATGCTGGTCAGCGGCGCGATCCCCAGCCGCTGCACCGGCGCGCGGAAGAAGAGGGCGCAATCGATCTCCTGGACCAGACCATCAGGCCCGCGCGTATTGGCGATCCGGAAGGCTCCGGCGACCTCGCGGCCCTCCAGCGCCGCATAGACCACCAGATCGCCGGTTGGCCCACGCTCCAGCCAGAAATCGGTGAAATCGGGGAAGGATTCCGGCCAGGCCGTGGCGGTGTCGATCGCCAGTCCCCGGGCCGAAAGGCCGTACTGGTTGAACGGGTCGGCGCTGCGGAAATAGGACGCTCCCTGGAACGCCAGCCAGTCGCTGGTCCGCGCGGCGTTCATCACCCGAAACCCGGAGAACCCTGGCGCCCGCGCCAGGGCCGCGGCCACCGCCGGGTCCGCCGTCTGGAACAAGCTCGGTGAGAAGCGGATCTCCCGCGCCTGGCCGGCCTCGACCAGGTGGATAGCCACCGCTCTCGGCGCGAACCGACCCAGGGGGAAGAACCGTACCGATCCGTCGCCGGCCAAGTCGGCCCACAGGCTGGCGTCCGGCCTGAAGGCGATCTTGCCCACCGCGTCATAATCCAGGGCCGAGACATCCGGGTTCGCCGGCGCCGGTGCGTATGAACGGCGCGCCGAGGCGGCGGCCGCCTGCCTCAGTGCGTCGAATGAGAACGGGGCCGGAGGTCCCAGCGGCGGGCCGCCGGCCGCGTCCGCGCCCGTGGCCCGGCTGGCCGCCAGCGCCAGGCCCGCGCCGATCGCGCCGCGTCTGGAAAGGGAGCGCAATGTCGATACCTTCTCCGCCAGCCGCCGGGCGTACATGCCACGCGCGCCCCGCTGGACAAAGCCCGGCGATGCAGCCCATTTGACGGTCGTGACCGCGGGACGTTTCATCACCCTGGAAGGTGGCGAGGGGGCTGGGAAGTCCACCCAGGGCCGCCGCCTCGCCGAACGCCTGCGCGCCGCCGGCCACGAGGTGGCGCTGACCCGCGAGCCGGGGGGATCGCCCGGCGCCGAGGGCATCCGCGCCCTGCTGGTCACCGGCGGCGCCGACCGCTGGTCGCCGACCACGGAAACGCTGCTGATGTACGCCGCCCGCCGCGACCATATCGAGCGGACCATCGCCCCGGCGCTGGCGCGCGGCGCCTGGGTGATCAGCGATCGATTCGCCGACTCCACCCGCGCCTACCAGGGCGCCGGCGGCGGCGTGCCGGCGTCGTTCATCCAGGCCCTGGAGCGCTATGTGCTGGGCGAGACCCGGCCGGACCTGACCCTGATCCTCGATCTGCCGGTGGAGGAGGGCCTGGCCCGCGCCGCGGCCCTCGCCAGCGCCAAGGACCACGCCGAGACTCGCTTCGAAGGCAAGGGCCTGGCCTTCCACCAGCGCCTGCGGGAGGGCTTCCTGGCCATCGCCCGGGTCGAGGCCGACCGCTGCGCGGTGATCGACGCCGCCCAGCCGCTGGAATCGGTCGAAGCGGCCATCTGGGAGGCGGTCAGCCGCCGCCTGACCCCGTGAGCAACCCTGTCATTCCCCGTCCGCGCGAGAGCTACCATCTGGAGGGCGAGGAGGGGCCCGAGCGCGCCTTCCTGGGCGCCCTGGCGCGCGGGCGGCTGCACCACGCCTGGCTGCTGGTCGGTCCCGAGGGGGTCGGCAAGGCCACCTTCGCCTACCGCGCCGCCCGCCGGCTGCTGGGCGCGACGCCGGACCCGGACTACGGCGTCCTGGGCGCCAATCCAGACGACCCGGTCTGCCGCCAGATCGTCGGCCACGCCCATTCCGACCTGATGGTGCTCGAGCGCGAGGCCGACGACGGCAAGCCGCGCAAGACGATCCCCGTCGACGAGGCCCGCGCCCTGCCGGAGTTCTTCTCCAAGTCGCCGGGGCAGGCGGCCTACCGGGTGGCGATCATCGACACTGTCGACGACCTGGCCTCCGCCGGCGCCAATGCGGTGCTGAAGACCCTGGAGGAGCCGCCGGAGCGGGGCGTCTTGTTCCTGGTCTCGCATTCGCCGGGCGCGCTTCTGCCGACCATCCGCTCGCGCTGCCGGCGGCTGGTGTTCGCCCCGCCGCCCCAGGCCGAGGCCTCGCTCTGGCTGCAGCGCCAGGCGGATGTCTCCGAGGAGACCGCGCTCAGCCTGCTCAGGCTCGCCCGGGGCGCGCCGGGCCTGGCGCTGCGCCTCGCCGGCGCCGGGGCCCTGGAGATCGACGAGGCGGCGCGAAAGCTGGTCGCCCGGCTGCCGGTGGTGGACGAATCCGCCGCCCTGTCGCTGGCAGACGGCTTCCGCGGCGCCGAGGGTCAGGCGCGGTTCGCGCTGCTGATGGACCGGATCGGCGCCGCCCTGCACGAGCGGGCCGCCGCCGCCGCCCTGGATGGGCGCGGCGCGCTGGACCGTTGGGCCGAGGCCTGGGAACTGGTCTCCAACCTGCCCGGCGAGGCCGAGGCGATCAATCTTGACCGCGCCGACGCCTTCTTCAGCGCGCTCACCCGGCTGAAGGCGCTGGCGTGATCATCGACAGCCACGTCAATCTGCACGCCCCTCAGTTCGACCCCGACCGCGAGGCGGTGATCGAGCGGGCGAGGGCGGCCGGCGTCGGGCTGATGGTGACCATCTGCGACCGCCTGGCGAACCTTCCGGCCGTCCGCGCCATCTCCGAGGCCCATGCCGACATCTGGCATACCGTCGGGACCCATCCGCACGAGGCCAAGGACGACCCCGACCTGGCGCCTGAGCGGCTGATCGAGCTGGCGGCGCATCCCAGATGCGTCGGCATCGGCGAGACGGGACTGGATTTCCACTACGACCTCTCGCCCCGGGACGTGCAGGCCAAGGTGTTCTGCGCCCACATCGCCGCCGCCCGCGCCACCGGTCTGCCGCTGGTGGTGCACAGCCGCGAGGCCGACGAGACGATGGCCGAAATCCTCGAGGAGGAGACGCGGGCAGGGGCCTTTGGTCTCCTGATGCACTGCTACACCTCCGGGCCGGAGCTGCTGCGGCGGGTGGCGGCCCTGGGCGCCTGGTTCTCGGTCTCCGGCATCGCCAGCTTCCGCAACGCCGAGGACGTGCGTGACGCGGTGCGCGCCATGCCCGAGGATCGGATCATCGTGGAGACCGACTGTCCCTATCTTGCCCCGATCCCGCATCGCGGCCGCCGCAATGAGCCGGCCTATGCGCCCCTGGTGCTGGCGACGCTGGCTGAGATCCGCGGCTGGGACCTCGCCGAGGCGGAAGCGCGCGCCGAGGCGGCGTTCTTCGCCCTGTTCCGGCGGATTCCGCGACCATGACCGCGCCCCGTCTGGAAATCACCATTCTCGGCAGCGGCTCTTCCGGCGGGGTGCCGCGGGCGGACGGCAACTGGGGCGTCTGCGATCCGGCGGACCCGCGCAATCGCCGCGATCGTTGCTCGATGATGATCCGCCGGCCGTCCGAGGAGGGACCCGAGCGCTGGACGACGGCGATCATCGACGCCTCGCCGGAGTTCCGCCTGCAGACCGCCGCCGCCGGGGCCAAACGCCTGGATGCCCTGCTGATGACCCACGATCACGCCGACCAGTCGCACGGCATCGACGACATTCGCGCCTTCGCCATGCGCCAACGCGCCCGCGTGCCCTGCCACCTCGACGCCGCTACCGAGGCGACCATGCTCCGGCGGTTCGGCTACATCTTCCACGGCGAGAAGGGCTATCCGGCGATCTCAGACCTGGTCCGCATCCCAGAACACGGGGCGCGGTGGACGGTGCAGGGCCCGTCCGGCGCGATTCCTGTGGTCACCTTCGACCAGGATCACGGCGAGGTCCGCTCGGTGGGCTACCGGTTCGGCGGCGTGGCCTATTCCAGCGACGTGCTGAGCCTGCCGGACGAGGCGTTCGAGGCGCTGCGGGACCTGGACCTGTGGATCGTCGATGCGCTGCGCTACACGCCGCATCCCACCCACGCCCATGTCGAGAGGACGCTCGGCTGGATCGAGCAGCTGAAGCCGCGCAGGGCGATCCTGACCAACCTGCACATCGATCTCGACTACGCCGAGCTGGCGGCCCGCCTGCCGGCCGGGGTCGAGCCGGCCTACGACGGCATGCGCATCGAACTTGAATTCGATGCCGAAAATGCGAGCTGAATTCGATGCTTAAGCTCGGTTTCCTCGCGTCCCATAACGGCTCCAGCTTCCGGGCCGTGGTCGAGGCGATCGAAACCGGCGGCCTGGACGCCGAAGCGCGGCTGCTGGTCGCCAACCGCAAGGATGCGCCGGCGCTGGCCTACGCCGCCGAGCACGACCTGCCGCATCGCTGCATTCCCACCGCCGCCGATCCTGAGGCCGCCGACGCGGCTCTGAGAGCCGCGCTGCGGGCCGCAGGCGTAGAACTGGTGGTTTTGTCCGGCTATCTGCGCAAGCTGGGGCCGCGGACGCTGGCGGCCTACAGCGGCCGGATCCTCAATATCCATCCGTCGCTGCTGCCGAAATACGGCGGCCAGGGCATGTACGGCCGGCACGTACACGAGGCAGTCGCCAAGGCCGGCGATGCGGTGAGCGGCGCCTCGGTGCATCTGGTCGACGGCGAATACGACCACGGTCCGGTGATCCTTCAGCGCGAGACGCCGCTTGCGCCCGGCGATGACGCCGCCGCCATCGAGGCCAAGGTCACCGCCGTCGAAGCCGGCCTGTTCGTCGAGGTTCTGCAGCGGATTTCGCGCGGGGAGTTGGCCTTGCCGGAACCCTCAGCCACAATTTCCGATAATCTTCCTTAGGCGCGATTTAGAGGTGACCACGCCCCGCGCTCCGCATCCGCCGATCTGGCTGCTCGGCTTCGGTCTGTGGCCGCTGGGGGTCAACGGCGCGCTGCTGCTGATCACCATGCCGCAGCTATTGGCCGCCGAGCATGCGCCGGAGTCCCGGATCGCCGGCATCACCGCCATGGCCCTGGCGCCGGGCTTCGTCAGCTTCCTGATGGCGCCGCTGCTCGACTGGCGCTTCTCCCGCCGCACCTGGGCGGTGATCTTCACCGCGCTCACCGGCGTCGGCAGCGCCGCGGCGTTCCTGTTGGTCGACCGGCTCGACCTGTTGCCGGCCCTGTTCTTCGTCTCCAATCTCGGCGCCTACCTGGTCGCGGCGGCCTGCGGCGGCTGGTTCGGCGAGCTGGTCCCCAAAGAGCGACAAGGTGCGCTGGGCGCATGGTTCGCGGCGGTGAACATCGCCTCGGGCGGTCTGGCCGCGGCCATCGCCATCCCGATCTTCCGCGACCTGCCGGCGCCGCTGGGCGCAATGCTGCTCGGCTCCTTAAGCCTGCTGGCCCTGCCGGTGCTGCTGACCACCCCCTGCCCCCCCGCCGACGCCAGGCTGGCGCATGAGGGCGTGGTCGCCTTCGCCCGGGATGTGATCCGCGTGGTCCGCCGGCCGATCGTGCTCTGGACGCTGCTGCTGTTCATCTCGCCGGCGACCGCCTTCGCCCTGACCAATTCCCTGTCCGGCTTCGCCGGCGACTTCCATACCCCCGAGGCGCTGGCCGGACTGATCGGCGGCGGCGGCGTCTGCATCGCCGGGGTCATCGGCAGCCTGCTCGCGCCGAGATTCGGCGCCGGACTGCGACCCCGGGTGCTCTACCTCGTGCTGGGCCTCGTCGGCGCGGCGTTCAGCCTGTTGCTGATCGTCCTGCCGCGGACCCCGGCGATGTTCGGCGTGGCGCTGCTGGGCGAGAACCTGTTCCAGGCGGCCGCCTTCGCCGTCTCCAACATCATCGCCCTCAACACCCTCGGCGAGGACAATCCCCTCGCCGCCACCCAGTTCGGCCTGCTGTTCGCCTCCAGCGCCGTGCCGCTGACCTATATGCAGATCATCGACGGGGCGGCGTTCACCGCCCACGGCCTCAACGGCGGCCTCCTTGTCGACGCCGCCCTCACCGCCGCCGCCTGCCTCGCCCTGGCGCTGATCCTGCGGACCTTCCGCGCGGCCGTGGCCGGGGCCGAGGCGACGGCATGAGCGCGCCCTCACCCGCCGTCGCCGCCCGGGCCGCCCGGGTGCTCGGCTGGACACCCACGTCCTGGCGGCCGGTCACCGGCGGCTACACGCCGGCCGCGCGCTACGTCGCCGCCGCGCCCGGTCGCGAGCCGGCCTTCGTCAAGGTGGCGACGACGCCGGTCACGGCCGCGATGCTCCGGCGCGAGGGCGTCATCTATCGGCGCCTTTCCGCGCCCTTCATGCCCCGGTTGCTCGGCTGGGACGACCACGAGACCGAGCCGCTGCTGATCATCGAAGACCTCAGCGATGCGCGCTGGCCGCCGCCCTGGGACGCCCCGCTGGTGGAGGCGGTTCTGGAGCAGATCGCCCGGTTACACGGCATGGACGCGGACCTGCCGAGCTTCTCGGAGGTCCACGGGGCCATGACCAGGGGCTGGGCGAGCGTCGCCGAGAACCCAGCCCCGTTCCTGTCGCTGGGCCTGGCCGCGCCCGAGTGGCTCACTCGCTCACTGCCCGGGCTGATCGAGGCCGAGACCGCCTGTCCGCTCGAGGGGTCAGCGCCGGTGCACTTCGACCTGCGCAGCGACAACCTCTGCCGGGCCAACAGCGGGGTGAAATTCATCGACTGGGCCGCCGCCAGCCTCGGCAATCCGCGCCTCGACCTCGGCGGCTGGCTGCCCAGCCTGGCCTTCGAGGGCGGTCCGCCGCCCGACGACATCCTGCCGGACGCGCCGGAGATCGCCGCCTGGGTCAGCGGCTATTTCGCCGCCCGCGCCGGCCTGCCGATCATTGCCGACGCGCCGTTCGTGCGCCGGGTGCAGCGCGAGCAGCTGTCCACCGCCCTGCCCTGGGCGATCCGGGCGCTGAAACTGACCGAACCCTAGCGCGCCGGCGCTTTCATTGCCCCGACCGCCTCGTCGAAGGCGGCGGCGAGGCCCTTGTCGGCGCCCCGGCAGCCGTCGACGACCCGTCCGGCCCAGTCGACATATTCGGCGATCCGCTCGTCGCTCCAACCCTTCGGCGGACTCGACGCCAGCGCCCGCAGGTTGGAGGTCTTGTCGGCCAGCTTGATGATCTGCGCGCCGCGGGAGGCGTGGGCGGCGTGCTCGATCTGCAGCTCTTTGCGGGTCTGCTTTGGCAGCGACTTGTCGTCGGTGACCTCCGCGACCAGGCCGGCGACACGCTCGCCGAACGCCGCCCGGACATCCTCCAGGGTGGTTTCGGTATCCTCGACCGTGTCGTGCAGCACGGCGGCGATGATCACTTCCGGGTCCGCTCCCCGGGTCGCCTCGGCTACCAGTTCGGCGACCTCGGTCAGGTGGTTCATGTAGGGCTCGGCGGCCTCGCCCTTGCGGCGTTGGTTGACATGCCGGGCGGCGGCGAAGTGGTAGGCGCGGGCCAGGGCCAGCAGGGGGTGTTCGTTCATTCGATCTCCTTCCCCACCATTGTACCACCCGGGTGAGACGATCCGCGCCAACTAGCCGGGCATGGTCTCGAACACGGTCAGCCCCGGCGGCAGCGTCGCCCAGACCGGCCGGTCGCGGTTGAAGATGGCGATCTTCGGCTCGAACAGACCGGGATCGTCCAGAGACCCGGCGTAGATGGTGTGCTCGACGTCGACGCCGACGATGCCGCCGAACACCAGTCCGCCGCAGACCGGGCAGAAGTTGCGCACGGCGTCGGTCCCGCGGATCGAGGCGCAGGTGAAGATGCGGGTCTCGCCGCTGAACCGCACCGCGGCGCCGGCGAAGCCCATGAACGGCACGAACCCCGATCCGGACGCCTTGCGGCAGTCGGCGCAGTAGCAGAGGCCGGCGTAGATCGGCTCGCCCTGCGCCTCGTAGCGCACCTGGCCGCAGAGGCAGCCGCCGGTATAGCGCCTGGATCGCTCGCTCATGCCGTCGCTCCATCGACCGCGCGCACGATAGACTTCGCCGCGGCGCGGCCAAGGGCGGCTTGCCAAGGCCGGGGCGCGGAGTCACCATCCCCGGCATGCGACGTGGACCGGCCCTGTGCGCCGGCCTTCTGGCGCAAAGGAGCACCAAGATGCGTCAACAGCTTGCCGCCGCGGCGGCGACCAGTTCCGTTCCCGGCGAAATCATCGATCCCCTGATCCTCGACCTGCTCGAATGGCTGGCGCCGACGCCCCGGCCTTACGACGAAGTGATGGAGGTCTGGCGAACCTCCTGCCCTCGGCTCACCGTCTGGGAGAGCGCGGTGGACGGCGGCTATGTGGTCCGTCGGCGATCGGGCGGCGAGCCGGCCATGGTCGAGGTCACCGCCGCCGGCCATCAGCGGCTACGAGACGGCGGCCGCGCGGCCGCCTGAGACGATGGCCGCCCGCATCCTCGGCGGCCTGCTGATCGTCCTGGGCGCCAGTGCGATACTGATCGGCGTCGGTATCTTCCTGGCCGGCCCGGCCGTGATCAGCCGCCTCACCGAAGGCCTGGTCGCGCAGGTTTCGGGTTCGCCGGCGCCGTCGCCTGACCTGTGGACCGCGACCCAGGACAGCGAACTCAGGTTCTATTCGGTCCTCTGGGTCGCCTATGGCGCGGCGGTGATGGCCGTCGGTCGGAGGCTGGAGCGGCGGATGGCCTGGGTCCCTCCCCTGTCGGCGCTGTTCTTCCTCGGCGGTGTCGGGCGGGCGCTGTCGTGGCTCGCGGTCGGGCAGCCCCACCTCGCGTTCACGCTGCTGATGATCGTCGAACTCGCCCTGCCGCCGCTGTTCCTCGGCCTGTGGGTCCTGGCCAGGCGCCAAGAATAGCCGCGCCGCGGACGTTCGGTGCTGTTACGCTGGCTCAAATTACTGGGTCTTCGGGGAGGAAGCCATGAACGGACTTGTGACGGTCGCGCGCTATGTGGCGACCATCCTCTGCGGGCCGATGCTGCTGATGGGCATCGCCTGGATCCTGCAGGGACTGAACATCCTGCCCGGCAGCTTCATGACCGGCCACATCATCTGGACCATCTACGGCATCCCGCTCGCCCTGGTCGGCGTGATCCTGGTGGTCTGGGTCAACCGCCGCGCCGCCTGACCCAGGGCGCGTGTGCACGCGATGGGCGCCGATGCCCAGCGCCAACGCTCATCCCCCGACGCCGGTTCGCCGGCTGTTCCTGCCCGGCGCCGGCGCTGACCCGGCCTTCTGGCGTCCGCTGGGAGATCGGCTGCCTGCGGCCTGGCCGAAGCACTACTTCGGCTGGCCGGGGCTCAGCGAGCAGCCGCCCGATCCGGCGGTGAACGGCATCGACGATCTGGTCGCCATGGTCCTGCGCGAAGCGGGCGACGGACCGGTGGACTTGCTGGCCCAGTCGATGGGCGGCTTCGTCGCCCTGGCGGCGACGTTGCGGCGGCCGGCGGCCGTGCGCCGGCTGGTGCTCAGCGTCACCTCCGGCGGCGTCGATGTGCGCGGCCTCGGCGGGATCGACTGGAGCGCCAACTATCGCCGGGAGCATCCGAACGCCGCCGACTGGATCGCCGAGCCGGTCGCCGACCTCAGCGCCGCCCTGCCCGGCCTCGCCCAGCCGGTGCTGCTGATCTGGGGCGGCGAGGACCCGATCAGCCCGGTCGCGGTGGGCGAGCGTCTGGCGTCCTTGCTGCCGAATGCGCGGCTGCATGTGGTTCCGGGCGCCGGTCACGATGTGGTCGAGAGGCACGCGACGGAACTGGCGCCCCTGATAGAGACGTTCCTAGCCTGAGCTCAGGCGCCCGGCGCGCGCAGGGGCTCGCCGCTCGCCAGCCAGTCCTGAGCGTTGCGCAGGCGGATGCCGCTGGCGTGCAGCGAAGTCGACCAGACGTTCTTCAGCGGTGTCAGCCGTTCCATCACCCGCAGTTCGACGCCGTGCGCCGCCATCGCCGCCGGCAGATCGCTCAGCGTCTGCATCGCCAGCGGCGTCACCGGCTGGCGCGAGACCCACATGCCCGCCTCGTTCAGGTCCTCGAAGGTCGCCGGATCGAATTCGTAGCGGTGGATCGGCGTCGTTTTCACCCGTTCGAACCAGGCCCATTCGATGTGGGCGATCATCCGGCAGTCGCGCGCGCCCCACCACAGCGCCTTGTCCGCCTCGGTCGTCTCCGGCGTCTGCCAGAGCAGGATGCGCGGGCAGTCCCGGGGGAACAGATACATCGGCTGGCGCGGCTCATCGATCGCCCAGACCAGCGGGCCGTTCAGCCACTCGCGCCCAAGACCACGCTCGGCCGGCACGCGCACCGGCCGGGGCGTGAACACCGCGATGGCCGGATCGTCGCTGAAATGGAACAGCCGTGGCGCGGGCATCGATCCTCCTGGGGACGGACTTGCTAAAGTCGCGGTTTCAACTTGTGAAGTGGCCGTGGGCGCGGCCTGATCGATCCTGCCTTCGATTCTTGGGTTCCCAGCCATGCCCGACGACGCCGTCACGACGCATCCGATCTTCCGGCTGATCGAGATCATGGCCCGCCTGCGCGACCCGAACGGTGGCTGCCCGTGGGACCTGGAGCAGACCTTCGCCACCATCGCCCCCTACACCGTCGAGGAGGCCTATGAGGTGGCCGACGCCATCCAGCGCGGCAGCCTGAGCGACCTGCGGGACGAACTCGGCGACCTCCTGCTGCAGGTGGTGTTCCACGCCCGCATGGCCGAGGAACAGGGCGCCTTCGACTTCGCGGCCGTCGCCGAGGCGATCAACGACAAGATGGTTCGCCGCCACCCGCATGTGTTCGGCGAGGTGGTCCATCGCGACGCCGCCGAACAGACCCGGGCCTGGGAGACGATCAAGGCCGGCGAGCGCGCGGCCAAGGCCGGCGGCACGGTGGCCAGCCTGACGGACGACGTGCCGGTGGCGCTGCCCGCCCTCACCCGGGCGGTGAAGCTCTCGTCCCGGGTCGCCCGGGTCGGCTTCGTCTGGCCCTCGGCCAAGGAGGTGCTGGCCAAGCTGCACGAGGAAGTGGCCGAGCTGGAAGCCGAGATCGCCGCCGGCGACAAGGACAAGGCGCGCGACGAGTTGGGCGACGTGCTGTTCGTCTGCGCCAACCTCGCCCGCGAGCTGGAGGTCGATCCGGAAGCGGCGCTGCGCGGCACGAACGACAAGTTCGTCCGCCGGTTCAAATATATCGAGCAGCGCCTGGCCGAACGCGGCTCCTCGCCGGAAGCGTCGGATTTGGCGGAGATGGACGCGCTGTGGGACGAGGCGAAGGCGGCGGAACGCTCCACCACCCGAGAATGAGCCGCTCATCCCGGCTTTCGCCGGATGAGCGGTTGTTTGCGGACTTGTTGGCTAACGTTTCTCCACCCGCCCCCACGCTCTCAGCGTCTCGATCGTCTCGCGGGTGATCCAGCCGCGGGCGTCGCGCTGGGCCTTGGCCCAGGCGGCGGCGTCGACGAAGCTCCAGTCCCAGAAGGTGGTCCAGCCGCCGTCCGGCTGCTGGCCGGCGATCAAATCGGCAACCGCGCCGTCGACCCGGTGAGCCACCAGATCGGCCACCAGGCTGTCCGGACGCGTGGCCAGTTCCAGCACGGGCGCGTGCTCGTCGTTGGGGTCGTGGGCGGCGGTCGAGCCACGCACCAGGGTGGTCAGCGCCCCGCGCAGATCGGCCGGCGTCTGCGGCGTCTCCGCCAGTCGGATGGCGCATTTCAGGTCGTAGGCGCTCTCGATCACCGGCGTCTCGGCCACGGTCTGGCGCATCCGCCGCTCGGCGATCACGGTCACCGCCGAGGTCGTCGGCGACCCGTAGTGATAGAGCTGACCCAGCAGCTCGGCGGTCGGGTTGAACCCGAAACCCAGCTTGGCCCCGGCGATGCTGTCAGAGCCGATCATGTCCACCGACCAGCCCCACCACGGCGCGTGCGGCGCCAGCTC
>Ga0302320_10020810_pt1 | contig 13050 bp, 16 predicted proteins | sample Bog_T0_3_FD_202130 | JGI IMG/M metagenome (GOLD analysis project Ga0302320, IMG submission 202130) | Peat permafrost microbial communities from Stordalen Mire near Abisko, Sweden - Bog_T0_3 | ecosystem: Environmental > Terrestrial > Soil > Wetlands > Peat | place: Sweden: Abisko, Stordalen Mire...
CCTCGCCAACCTCACCAGCACAGCCCTAAACGGCTGACTTCCTCATCCACGCCACGCAACCGCAGCGCGATTGTTTGATGCTAGCCCTGATCCCTCGTTCCCTCAAGCGATGTTTTAGAACCACCCCAAAGAATCCATTTGCGCGTCATGCGACGGCAGGAAAGTTGGATGCGACATCTGAATGCCGCTCCCGCAAACCGCACTGATAGCGGAAACTGACCGCGAATTTGCGTTGACCGGCCGATCAGCATCTCTTATCACTGTTACGTCGACCTCGTGTCGATCAGAGAACCTCGGCTGCCAGTGTCCTCGCCGGTTGGATCTGTGGACCCGCTTCCAGGGCTCAGCCGGCTGGGACGCTGATCCTCAGCACGCTGCGTTTGCTGAATCCTGAATATGCGGCATTGGTCGAGAGAATTCCATCCTCGTCGCGGAAGACCGGCCTTTGGGGTCCACCAATGCAAGGCGTTTGAGAACCGTGGCAGCACGCCCGGGGACGATCACATCCCGGCCGACATTCTTGCCCGGTATCTCCCCACCGGCAAAATGGATCAGCCCGGTGGCAAAGCCAGCCCTTGCAATGTGAGTCCCGCATCCTGCCGCCGGGCCACGTTCCTCTGGCCGCGCGCCCGCAAGACTGGGACTGTCGTCACAACCAGTCGTCACGCCGACTTGCGGCCACAAAATCCAGCCGCCCACCGCGATTTCCACCCCGAGCACTCGATGTTTTGTGGATGTAACCAAAGAATGGCGGAAGCTCACGACAGGACACAAAAGATCGCGTGCAAGAAATCCCACTCCGGCAGAGTAAATGCGCAATAGCCTGGGAGAATGTCATGTACAAAATTGTCGCGACCCCCGCTGTAGCTCAGAGAGAACAGGGATTTGTGACGTGCTGATGCCTCCTGGCATAGAGGTTTCTGTGGGTAAGCGCGTGGAAGCATCGGCCAAACGCCGAGACGCTACGGTGCTACCGATTAGCGGCGAACAGTTTTGTAACATGCCCCTAACATGGCCCGCAAACCTACTGCCAGCGCGGCACCTAGCCCGAGGATGACCTATATTTCAGTTGGCAGAAGGGCTTTTCGGCACCAAAAACCCTGCGGTTCTTCTTCCACATCCGACCGCAGGCAATCCCCAACATTGATCCGGGGTCGCGGTGCGCGCTGCCATACCAAACTCCGATGCGAGACCGAGCAGGCCAACGGACCGACACGATCATCACAAGCGGCCTCTGCCCGCCGGCCGCAACGGTAAATCCCCCGCCCACCTGCCATTTTCGCTCTAACTCCGCCAAGGCAACGCTGATTCAACCGGTGACAGAGCCCCACGTCCCGGTAATGAACATCGCGCCCATGTCGGATCACGCCTTAACAACCCGCGAGTCTACCTCGGCGACAAGGTTGCGCGCCTCTCGCGGATTGCAGCTATCCGCACGGCCCCACGAGCCGTTGTCAGGTCGATTGCCTCTACCGAAGTCCCCGGCGCCCATTGGGGAGATTGCGGCAAGGCGAACCACCGCAAGGGCTTCTTCCGACCTGCGTGGATTGGAGTACAGGCCACGCCTCCAATCCTGGACGAACGCCCTGGTGGCGATCTGCCGTAACACCCTTTCAGCACCGGAGAAACTGGAGAGGAACCCATGAAAGCCAAGACCGATGAAGAACTCATGGAATTGTACCAGCATGGAGACCAGGCGGCGTTCATTGAACTGTATTCCCGCTACGACCGCCCGCTCTACGGCTTCATTTACCACTCCCTCAAGGTCATGGCCCCCGCGCTGTTGGCCGATGCCGCCGACATCTTGCAAGACATCTATCTCTGGATCGACCAATATCGTGGCCGCTTTGCATTTGGCTCTGTCAAGCCGTGGCTCTTCACGACCGCCGACCGTCTGCTGCACAATCATATCGAGCACGAGACCCGCCAACAGCGCGATGTCCGTCGCACCCGGCGTCTGGTGCCCACGTATGGGGACATAGGCGAAGGTCTGTCCGAGAACTGGATGCCTCCGAAGAAAGAACTTGAACACGAGAACGTCCTGACCAAACGGAAGTACGCGGTCCCGGAACTGGTCCAGAACAAGGTAGACCACTGCCTGGGTCTTTTGCCGCCAATGCACCAACAAGTGATCCAGTTGATCTACATCGGCAACTACACAGCCCAAGAGGCGGCTGACAAGCTGGGCCTCCCCAAGACGACCGTGGATTGGTACAAGCGAGAGGCCCTGGCCATGATGCGAGAGACGAGGAGCGAGAGCGCCAGCGACAGTGAACGACCGAGATCGTCAATCTCCGCAACCAGCGCTGCGGCGGCGTGCTGATCGCCCGCCGAACACGTGAAAAGCCCTTTCCGCGATACGAACAGGTGCCCGAGAGAATCAACCTTAGCGAAGTACGAAATCCATAGTCAAGCGGCGCTCCTACCTGAACGCCGCCCTGCCGGAACAGGCCGGGAAGCAGCTCGGCTGCCATTGCCATCCGCTCCCTTGCCACGGGGACGTATTGGTGCGCCTGCTGCATGAATTTTTTTGCCCATAGATATTCCTCTATTGTGACCCATGAGTGCAGGGAACGGCATCGCCAAAGCCTCGCCATGAGAATCATCGAGTATCCCGAGACCCGGCAGACTTTCTGTTTCGACTGCGGTGCGAACCTCTTGGTTTCGGCCCTGGTCTTCGCTGGCGTGGAAGAGCGTGAGGATCGCGTGGCCTTGTTTGCCAGGACCACGAAGGCGGGCACCGGCACGGTTGGCGTCCTCAATACCTTCAACTACTATGGTCTGCCGTTTCGCGCCCGGCAGCGGATGCGGCTGGCGGACCTGCGACGGGGTATCGACGCCGGCCACCCCACCCTCATCACGCTCCAAGCCTATCGTACGTCCAATCGGCCTTACCGGGAGCTATGGGACGACGGGCACTGGGTCGCCGCCATCGGCTACGACCGGCACCGCATCTACTTTGAAGACCCAAGCGCGTTCCACCGCACTTGGCTGGCCGACGAAGAACTTCGTCAACGCTGGCACGACCTGGATCGAGGCCAGCGCATTTGGCAGTGGGGCTGTACCCTTCTCGTGCGTGGACGGTTTCAACGCGGCCACCATATCCACATGGACTAGGATTTGGCCTCGCTTGGCTCCGTGACCTCCATCGCGTCTAGCAAATCCTTGAACTTCCTTAGCCCGCCGACTTCCTTGATGACACCGAGCATTTCATGTAGACGACGAAATCCGCCAATCGTCTTCACCATCTGACCAACGGCCCGGATCTGCTCCAGCGTGATAGCATTAGCAACCTTGGTCGGCGTTTCAGCGGCAGCAATGGGTGTGGCTTCAAGGGTGTGAGCGGCCGACCGCCCGTTGGTGAAATCGTAGCCGCACTTCGGACAACTCTTGGCGCGAGTGCCTTTGATCCACGCTTTGCAACTCGGGCATTGTTTTTGGCCGCGCCGTGTCTTCTTTGCCATTTTTCAGTCTCCTGGTTGGGGGTGGCAGTGAGGATGCTTAAAACAAGCGTAGCTCGTCAGGTCGGGCGGTCAACGCAGGCTATTCCCCAAAACTGGCAAAATAGGGGTACTCCACCCTTGCCGCTTGTTCCATATCGACGGAAGATGACGGCCGTTCTGCCCATCGCGCTGGCAACGCGTGCATTATGATCCGTGATCGACTGCGGAATACGCGGCGGCTGGCTTGGCCTCTCGGCGAGATGTCGGCCGAACTCGTCGGCCGAACGCCACTTGTGAGAAGACTTTGGCGGAATTAGAATCTTCCAACACGGGCAATCTTTCACGGGAAGGAACTGACACATGTCGCTAACCCTCGCCGACGTTTTTGCGCCGGTTGGATCGTGCCCCAACTGTGATGGCGACCTCCTGCTGGAGAGCGACGATCTTGAACACATGGAGAACGGACTGGTTGTACGCTGCTGGAAATGCGGCCTGACACACCCTTGCGGCTTGGAATTCGTCGAGAAGTTCATTCGGACAAAGTTCGACGATGTCTTGACTTGGCGTTCTTGCACTGTCCAACCAGGCTTTCCCAATGGATTCATCGTCAGTGGTAAGGCCCTCTTTACTACCAGCGAGGAGATTGCGGCTCTTACTGAGACGATGGACGAAGAAGGGCCTGATGGAGAAGCTGGCGAGAAGCTGGAGCGTATCCGCGACCAAGAGGAGGCGATCGCAGTCTACTTCCGCTCGGGATACGTGGAGAGCGCCTACCATATGGCATCCGCACCGCACACGTGTGCCATTGAGGACGGCCACTCGCCGATGATATGCAAAGAGAATGTCAACTGGATCATCGCATCGCCTGGAAGCCTAGTCGGTGACTACTTCAACCTGTATGGTTTCGTTCTGCTGGCGTGGCGTCGCTTGGCGCAACAACTTGCCGAGGATGACACGGATATTACTAACGAGGACGAGGTCCGAATTACATTCATCGACTGCCTCACAAAAGTGAACGTCTTCGGCTACACCTACAAACCTTGGGCCGAGCGAAGTATCGTTATCAGCGTTGACGGAGAGGACGTTACACACTTTCCTGATGTGCAGCTTCAAAACCTTGCGGTACTTGAATTGAAGTCGTTTCTGCGCAATCAAGAATACAATGCGGCGCAGGCACGGGCGCTCGTCAAAGCGGATCTCGATAAGCTGAAACACTACGAGGGGCTGTTCTCGGTGGGCTTCCTGCTCTGCATTTCAAACAAGTTCACTGCCGAGCAGATTACTCCAGACGCTCTCCCAAAGTACAAGTACCCTGTTCGGCCTTTCATTCTATCAACCATATAGATAACGCCCTGGCTTTCTCCGAGACTGAAAGGTGACTTTATGACCGCCATGATGACTGTCAGCTTAGGAAGAGAAATCAGTCCAGTCGAGTTGCGCAATTGGGTAGCTCAGATTGACCTGCGAGACGGCCTTCGTTTCGTGACACAGATGAGCGCACGAACATTTGTTCACGCAACGGATGAATCCCTGCGTCTTGCCAATTCGCACAGTCTGGCAATCCTTGCGAAAGCGATGGTGTTGTGGGCGGATCCGAACGGACGGCCACTTCGTCGGTCCGCGACACAGGAGGAAGAAGGGCTTCTCTTGCTCGCGGCGGCCAATTCTCTACCTTGGCATTCTCGACATGCCGCAGAGACGGACACCGACCGTGTGGTATTGAGTATGCTTATCCGCCAAGCCTATCAACGCGTTGCAGCGGATGATCCGCTTGACGGACTTATTGCTCGAACATGGATGATGTTCCACGATATCATTTCCGAGGGCGGATTCGATGTCGCCGATCCGTCGGCGGAACTCGTAAATGAGTTTGGCGTGTCTGCAGAGGATTTGTGGACGCTATGCTTGGCGGTGTTCAGTTTCTATGCGACGATCACGAATGCAAACCCAAATCGCTGGACATTTGATCCAAGCAACTTCGTGGCCGAGGGGCCCCGGCGCGAGGAGATAAACGCGATGCTATCCCGGGTCTTGCAGCGTATCGCTCTTTCGGCGGAGGAATTCAGACTACGTTACGCGGCAGCAGATTCAAAATACCGCGATCCGAGCGGCCAAGATGGTCACTGGATCAGCGAGTTCAACATCCTTCGTGATTTTCCAATTGTTCGAGTTGGCCCGTCCGAATACTGTGCGCCATTTCCAATATTTGCGTTCACGCGAGGCGCGGCGGGGTTCTACTTTGATCTTTGGGATGTCTTTTTCCAGCGAACGGGCCGAGCCGACAATGCAATGACCACGACCTTGGGTGACGTCTTTCAGGAATACATTGGCGCACAATTGCGTCAACTTGACGGGCGCCACGAGCATCTTCGTGAAGAGTTTGCCTACGGCCCAGATTTGAGCATGCAGACTCCGGACTGGATTCTTGCCCGGCCGAACCAAGTCCGGGTGTTCTTCGAGTGTAAAGCCAGGCGGCCAACGCTTGATGTACAACGATATGCCCGAGTAGCGGACCAAGAGGACGAACTGCGGAAGGGCTTGGTTAAGGCTATGCGGCAGTTCGCACGGTTTCTGCACCGTGCCGACAATGGTGCTGCGGGCCTAGAAGAGTTCGCGGGGCTGGAGCGTTGTGTTCTCGCGGTAGTAATGTACGAGCCATTTCCGTTTCACTGCGTACCAGACATTCGGAGAATGATCGAACGACTGGCAGCCGAGGTGGAGCCCTTATGGGCTCAGATCCGCGACCGAGTAATCTTCGTGCCCATGTGGGTGCGCGAACTTGAGACCGCGGTGGCTGCCGAAGTTACGCTCGGCATTCCGATTGAGTCCCAATTAGAGCAGTTTGCGAGTTACAGGGAGTCAGCTCGGCGAATCGAACGATGGGAGGGTGGCCTTCCGGTGTTTCCAAGCCACCTGGAAGAGTTTCTACAAGAGCGATTCCATAACAGTCGCCGAATTGCGAATCCGCTATGCCAGTCTATTTGGGAGTCCTTCTGTGCATTTGCGCAGCGCCGAATATTCGACGAGGACATCGAAATCATCGAGCAGGAGATTCGGGATCTGACCACGCGGCGACTAGCGTACGAATTATGGGAGCGCAGGAGTTGTCCTCTGTGGGACGCCTTCACCGACTGGCATCAAGCCGAATTGATCCTTGGCTTTGCACAATAGTTGGGCGAGTTGCGGTCTCTAGCGGAAACCAGCTTGTTAATTCCTGCAGGTGCTAACAAGCTTCGAGAACCGTAACTCTTTCGTTCCGTCCGCCGAATCCTTTCGGGCGCCGTTCGATGATGCGGCCATCTGGCTGCCTGGGGGCAGAGCGTTTCCGCTGGTGAGTTAGGCGATGGCGATTCTTTGACCGTAACCCAGCCAGCCGCCATATGGATCCCGGGAGGGTCCGACAAGGGGCCATGAGACTTTTCGACGCCGCGTTTCTGCGCGGGCCGCTGGCGATCGTCGGGATATTGTCAATTTCCAGCCCCACCGCCCCACCTCTTCGCCGGGCCGGCCGCGGCCCGGTCGCCTCACCTTCCCGCCGGCCGGTCGGGCCATAAGGTTTTCGGCGTCCCGTTCGTTTCTAAGACGACCACATGAAGCCAACCGACGAAAAGAGTGGAGTATGGCAGCGGAGGGGCCATAAGGTTTTCGGTTGCCCGCCGACGCCGGCCAGCCAGCCGGACGCCGTGTCGGACGAGGCCGCTATATTCGAAGACGTTTACACGCTGCTCGGCAATATGGCCGCGGCGATCGGCCAACCGCGTGGATTCAACTTCCGGGACCTGACCATCAGGGGCGAAAGGCGTGCCGAAGCCGGCAAAGTCGATCTAGGTTGCCAAGTCGTCTGTGGGTGCTCGCTGCGCTGTCCCTGGCTGACGGGTTGCATGAAGGCGACACGACAGGACACCGATGAAACGAGTGGCCGCTCGTGGTGGCTCCCCTGGTTCTGGGTCCGGGGTGCTTTGGTTCAATTCTTTTGACGCTGGCGCGTGCTGCCCGGCCTCCGGGCCCTTTTCTTTGTGCCACCGATCGGGGCCTAGTCAAACCCGCGCGTGAAGCTGGCCGGTACACCGGCAGCCGCGAGACTGCAAGATCGGCGAGGGCTGCTGGCCGGCCGCGAAACGTGCTGACAAACTCGTGAGCTGTTCTACCTCACGACCGAAGTTCAAGTCGCGGCGTGGCCGCGGGCGCGCCACGAATTAAGTCCACGGGTTCAAGGCCGATTTTCGCCACGGTTAAGATTTCGGCAACCGGCGGGCCGCCGGAAACGGAGGGAAACGGGTTCGCCAATTCAAGACCGATTTTCGCTCACGGTTATAGACCAGTCGCCGGGCCCATCCACCGTCTGTCGGCTCCGCCGGCAGCGTTGGACCCGCGCAGGTTGCGATCTTGGTCTACGCGGCATCCCCGCCCAGTCACGCCGGCTGGCGCGACTGGCCTCCAGATCGACCCAACATCCGCTGGCACGGCCAGGCCGCTCGCGTCAACCGCCGGACACGGCAACCAGGCCGGCGTGGTTGAACAAGCTGCCAGTAAGAACAGGATCAGCAGGAGCAGGAAGTCAGGCAAGGTTGCCGCCTCCTGGGATAACCTCCTGGTTAAGGACTTCAACCAGCCGAACAGCTCCAAAGGTGAGCAGTTCGCCGTGGTCCTTTTCGTTTTGCTTGGCGACATGCACGACCAGCGCGCCGAAACGCCGTTGGCCGATCAGGCAGCGCACCCGCCGGCCGTCGCCAAACGCCAATACCACCTGCCGGCCTTCCAAGCCGCGCAGCCGGGGTATCAATTCGGCATCGCACAGGCGGCCCTCACGGGCACAGACCCGTTCCACATGATCCAAGATAGCGGCAAAACGCCGCTCGACTTCATCGGTTCCCCTGTAGCCAAAGGGGATGTGTTCCACGTCGCTATGCCCGTTGCTCCAAAGCCAACAGGCCAGACGATTGCCCTTTTCGACCGTGGCCGAATCGACCGCGGGGCGGCCCGTGGGCAGGGGCCGCGCGTGGGGCGCAGCAGTCATGGTTGCGAAACCTGGTGTGCATCGCTGGAACCCCTCGAAGTGTGATGGCCTGAAGGTCAGCAACTTGCGAACCCTCTGCCTCTTTTAACAACCATAGCACAAAGTAGCCGCATGTCAAGTAACGGCGATTTATTTGACATTCAGTCATTTTGTTCTATAGTAGTAATGTGAGCCGAGCAAACCCGAACACCGGAGCAAGCAACTGTGATTACCCGCGAGCAGGTTGACGAGTTCACTCTGGCCTACATCGAAGCCGCCCTGTGGTCAACCAACGACGAAAGCGACGAATCGGGCGGGGAGCCACTCGATTCCAACTATGGCATCGACGATCTTGACCCGGAGACGTTGGCGAAGATGGCCGACGATTGCCGCCGCTTCCAAGAGGAAAACGCGGCTGACCTGGCCCTTTACGATCATCCGCAATGGACCGCGGCGGAACTGGGCGGGCATGACTTCTGGCTGACCCGCAACGGGCACGGTTGCGGCTTCTGGGACCGCGACGATTGCCTGCCGGCCGACACCGGGACACGGCTGACCGCCGCCAGCGAGAAGTACGGGGAGTATTACCTGTACGTTGGCGACGATGGGATCATTTACGGGGAACACTGCTAAACGGCAACAGTGAGCAACACCATGACAGAATTGGAACGCAACAGTGAGATACCGGAAGTCGCCTTTCGCAAAGGCTTCCATCGCATGGTCGCCAATGACATGGCCCGCGAGTGCCGCGCCATGCTTGACGCCTGCCCCACTTGCGAATTCGAGGGCTTGGAAGCGGGCAAGAGCTACTGCTACAAGCCGTCCTACGGCACGCCGGCCCTTGTGGTAGTCGGGCAAACGACCGCGAAACGGCGGCAAGCCGTCGCCAGCGTCAACCAAGGGGCACCGCGGCGCATTTACAAGGGCGATTACTACGGCAGCTTCATCGAGCTTGACGCCGATCTGCTCGCCTTGACCGGCATTACGCACGAAATGATCGTTGCCGCCGCCGTTGCCGCCGGCATGGAAGTCCCGCCGGAAGTGCGACGGCAGTACCCCGGCCGGTTTGTCGAAATCCCGGAACGCTTTGCCAACGGCCGCTTTTCCGCCGTGGAACGGGTAACGCAAGCCCTTCAGCCGGCCTGTTTCCAACGTGAGCCCGTGAGCGTTGCCGACGTGGACAAGTTTATCGAACAAGCCCACTACCACCTGGCGACTGTGCGTTGCGAGCGGACCCGCCGGATTGCCTTGAACCCGGACATGGCCGTCGATTATGACCGCATCGTTGACGACAACGTAAACGACATCGACTTCTACCGCTGGCTGCGCCGGCAGATTGACGTGGGAGGGGTATTCCACGTTCCCGCGCCGGCTGCCAGCCACGCCGCCTGAGGCCGGAGCAACCGCCATGCAACAGAAAGGCCGTATCATCCTGGAGGGCATGGGCGGGTTCCTTTGCCCGCCCACGCATCCGATGCTTACCAAGAGCGTACAAACCGACCTACGCCGCAAGCCGGAAAACCGCACTTGCATGTCGTTAGAGTACGCCGTGGATTCGCCGATGCTTGACCCTGCCACGCGGGCCGCGGTTCGCACGGTCTTGAACACCTGGGAGCGGCAGAAGCCGGCCCTCGATTCGCCTACGGTGCAAGATTGGATTCTCCAAGTGATGGGCTATTTCCGAGGTTGCTTCAACTTCCACCCCGAAAACGAAGCGGGCTGGCACGCCGGCAACTTGACGATCGACTCCGGCGTTGACCCCTTGGAGAATGCCGACTTCCACGCGGGGGTGTATCTTATCCGCCGCTACTATCCTGAATACCAGCCGACGCGCGAGCACTTCTCACGCGCCTACTGGGGGAGCAAGCCAACATGATGGTCGAGAACCTTGATAGTTTTGACCGTGACGTGCTACTCCGCTGGTTTCTCCATTATCTGCCAATGGGGACCGCGGGGCCGGAGCCGACAAAGGCAACCCGCTGCGAATTCATGCGGCAATACCCGGCCCTTTACAACAAACTGGCCGGTAGCGAGGTAGTGCGAGTGCAACACCTTGCCAGCGGTGCGCCCGCCTAAAAACCTTTCGCGGCTATGTGACATTCAGCTATGTTGTGCTATGCTTGTGTAGTGAGGCAAACGCGACAGGGAGCAAGCACCATGAGGCGGCCGACCGCGAAACAGATTGCCGACTTGAAACAGGCCGCGAAGCAATTGCTGCTGAATTGCGAGCGGACGACGTTTCTGGCACCCAGCCTAGACCGCGTGAGGGCCGCCTTGGAGGCTTTCGAGAAGCCCATGCCCGTGACAGTCAACGCCGAACAAGAGCTGTACGTCATTCCCGACAAGTCCGGGTATACCTGCCTGGGCTTTGACGTATGCCTTGAGCGGCACAAGGCCGTGGCGGCATGGCTGCGCAGCGAAGCGCTCGACGCCGACGATCTTCCACCGCAAGCACGGGGCACCACCCGCGCGTACAAAGCCTACCGGACCCTCCTTGACCGGGCCGGCGCATACTGCCAGCGCACCGGGAAGCGTTGCCCGGCCGAATTGACCGCGCAACTGATTGGCTTGGAAGGGAAGCGGGTAGAAGTGGTGGACCGCCACGGCGAGCGCCGCCGCTTCCGGGTCGGCAAGTCTACCGGGTGGATGCCCTGCCACCTGGAAATCGCCCGCTGCAACAGCACGGGCGGCCCGGCCGTGACCGGCGCGCCCTTCCAATCGGTTCGCATCGTGGCCTAGGCAACCGGAGCACGCAACATGACCGAAACAACCAACTATCTCCGCGAAGCGGCCGACGATGCCGCCGATACGGTTCGCAACTTCGCCGACGAAATCCTGGAGCAACTGCTGGACGATGGAGAGGCCAGCGACGATCTGCTGAACGACTACCCTAATGGCGATGCTTGGCACCATGAGTGCCACGTCGATAAGGCGTACAGCCTGATCGACGCCGCCACCCTGATCGACCAGTTAGTGGACTTTGAGGAAACCGACAGCGGCCTTTGGCAAGGGCAGGCCCCGAAAGAGGCCATTAGCACAATGGCCGCGTTCACCTACGGCAACGCTGTCTACAACGAATGGCGCGAACTGATCGAGAAGATCAACAGCGAAGCCGGCGGCATTATCAGCGATTTCGATGAAACGGCCGAGGAGTGCGACGATACCGACGCCTTAGAAACCGACAAGCGGGAGGCCCTTCGCAAGATGATTGGCGAGGTTGCCGACAACGCCTGACCCCATCCCGTTGCATTGCTCCCGCCGGGCGGCCCGTCTGTCCCCTCCGGGCCGCCCGGCCCCCTTTTGGAACCGACCGATGCCCAAGTGCATAATCTGCCGCCAGCCGATCAATACCCGCCGCGACAACCACAGCCACGCGCTAATCGGAACACGCAAGGTCTATGCTTGTGCCGGTTGTACGGAAGCCTTTGACGCCTACCTTGACGCCCGGTGCCCAGAATGCGGCGAGCTGCTTGCGGAGTGTGGCAATCGTGATTCGTGCGGGTGGAAAGGAGAAGCGGAGAATCGGGCCGTCGCGCCGTGACATGCGAGCAGCCCAACGTGTGCGTGAATCATAAAGGAAACAAGCAACCATGAGCGGGCAACTTTGGCTGAGGGTGGGGGACGCGGGGGACTATGAGAACTTCGGCGATGATTTTGCTGCCGTCTTGGACTACTTGAACGACTTGAACGTGGGCACCGCGACCGACTGGATCGACGCCGGGCCGGGCGTGGGCTTCGTTACGCCAAACTATCACGGGTACGACTTTATCAGCCTGTTCTGGGGCGATGCCCAAGCCAATCTGGTGCGCCCGTTGAACCATACCGAGCGGGCCGCCGTGGAGGCCGGGCTAGAAGAGGCTTTCATCTAACTACAACATATCAACTTCTACAACGGGCAAACCCCGCGGGAGAGCATCTTATGGCCGACCGCATGGCCGCAGAAATCTGGATTGGGGGCAAGCTGTCCCGCAGTCTCTTAGACGAGTTCCCCATTTCCGACTTGAGGTTGGATTGGGACGAAACTCCCATCGCTTCCACATCGGAAGATGGCATTCTAAGCGCGCGCGACGAAAGCGGCCTGCTGCACTTCGCCGACTGCGAAGCTGCCTGGGGAGAATTCGAGGAACTGGAGGGCTGGTTGCGCGAGCACAAAATCCCTTTCCAGCGGCAAACGTCGGGGAAGTACGAATATGATCCGTGCTTTGTGGAGTTTCGCCCCGACCTACCGGGCAAGGCGGACCGGTGTATGCTGACTACGCAGAATGGCGCTCCGGTCATTTGCTGCGAAGAGATCGAGAAGGCTATGCACGGCATGGCGAAGCTGGTGAACGACAAGAGACGCACAGCGGAAAAACGCCTGCAGGCGTGGGAGAGGATTTACCGCAGACTGAGCCGATCCATGCCCCCGAAACTGCCGCCTTTGCCGGCCTTTGAAATTGTGGATGGTTGACTCCTTGCCGAAAGGAATGATGCCGTGATCTACGCCAAAGATCGAATCTTGACCGAACTGGACTCCGCCGGTGCCCAGCTTGCATCGCTGGCCGCCGACTTGAAAGCCAGCCGCGCGGTGCTACAGGCGCGGCTGAAGAGGCCGCCGCCATTCATGCCGTT
>Ga0302320_10020811_pt1 | contig 13050 bp, 17 predicted proteins | sample Bog_T0_3_FD_202130 | JGI IMG/M metagenome (GOLD analysis project Ga0302320, IMG submission 202130) | Peat permafrost microbial communities from Stordalen Mire near Abisko, Sweden - Bog_T0_3 | ecosystem: Environmental > Terrestrial > Soil > Wetlands > Peat | place: Sweden: Abisko, Stordalen Mire...
GGTGTCGGCCATGCCGCCGAACGTTTCCACTTCGCTCGAAAACGCTTTAAACCCCACTCTAACGGTCGGAATCGACGGAATTTAGGGGCGGAAACGGGCATATGGCGAAGCGGATCGAGGGGGATTTCGACTATATCGTGGTCGGCGCCGGCACCGCCGGCTGCATCGTCGCCAACCGGCTGTCGGCCGATCCCGGCAACCGTGTGCTGGTACTGGAGGCCGGCGGCAGCGACAACTGGATCTGGTTTCACATCCCGGTCGGCTATCTCTTCGCCATCGGCAATCCGCGCTCGGACTGGATGTTCCGGACCGAGCCGGAAGCCGGCCTCAACGGCCGCTCGCTGGCCTATCCCCGCGGCAAGGTGATCGGCGGCTCCTCCGCCATCAACGCCATGATCTCGATGCGCGGCCAGGCCGCCGACTACGACCACTGGCGCCAGCTCGGCCTGATCGGCTGGGGCTATGACGACGTGCTGCCCGCGTTCCGGCGGCTGGAAGATCATTTTCTGGGCGAGAGCGCGCATCACGGCAGCGGCGGCGGCTGGCGGATCGAGGCGGCGCGGCTGTCCTGGGCCATCCTGGACGCGGTCGGCGAGGCCGCGGTGGAAATGGGCATCCCGAAGACAGCGGATTTCAACACCGGCGACAACGAGGGCGTCGGCTATTTCCATGTCAACCAGAAGCGCGGCCGCCGCTGGTCGTCGGCGCGCGGCTTTTTGAAGCCGGTGCTGAACCGCCCCAATCTGCGGCTCGAGAAGAACGTGCTGGTCGACCGCCTGATCGTCGAGAACGGCCGCGCCACCGGCGTGCGTTTTGTCAGGGGCGGCGAAACGATTGAGGCCCGCAGCAAGGGCGAGGTGATCCTGTGCGCCGGCTCGATCGGATCGGTCCAGGTGCTGCATCGCTCCGGCATCGGCCCTGCCGAATGGCTGGCGCCGCTCGGCGTTGAGCCCGTGCTCGACCGCCAGGGCGTCGGGCGCAACCTGCAGGACCATCTGCAGCAGCGCGCGATCTACACGGTCGAGGGCGTGCGCACCCTCAACGAGACCTATCATTCGCTGATCGGGCGCGGCCTGATGGGCCTCGACTACGCCTTGCGCCGCCGCGGCCCCCTGACCATGGCGCCGTCGCAGCTCGGAATTTTTACCCGCTCGGACCCGCATCGCAGCCGAGCCAACATCCAGTTTCACGTGCAGCCGCTGTCGCTCGACAAGTTCGGCGATCCGCTGCACCGCTTTCCCGCGATCACGGTCAGCGCCTGCAACCTGCAACCAACCTCGCGCGGCACCGTGCGGATCCGCTCTGACAAGTCCGACGAGGCGCCCGCGATCGCGCCGAATTACCTTGCCACCGGCGAAGACCGCGAGGTCGCCGCCGACGCCATCCGCACCACGCGTCGGCTGATGCGACAACCGGCGCTCGCGCCCTATCGCCCGCAGGAGTATTTGCCGGGCCCGTCGGTCGGCGACGACGACGCAGCACTCGCAAAAGCCGCCGGCGACATCGGCACCACCATCTTTCATCCCGTCGGCACCGCGAAGATGGGCGTGGCCGGCGATCCCCTCGCCGTGGTCGACGAACGCCTGCGCTTCCACGGCATCGCCGGCCTTCGCGTCGCCGATGCTTCCGTGATGCCGACGATCACCTCGGGCAATACCAACACCCCGACCGCGATGATCGCGGAGAAGGCCAGCGCGGTGATTCTGGAAGATGCGAAGTAATTGCGTAAGGCGTACGGGGCCACGACTCTTGAGATCGTCATTGCGAGCCAACGGGTCGCAATGACGATAAGAGTCGGCGCAATACGCGGAGTTTATCATCGGGCGCGCATTCGCGCGACCCGTTGGCTATTGCGCCCTACGGCCTAACGCGCTGTTCATGACTGTCATGGCGAGCAAGATGCCGTTCGTCGGACGGGGGTAGCTAAGCTCTCTCGAGTCGTCCCGGCGAACGCCGGGACCCATACTCCGCGGCAGCCATCGTTGCCTAAGGCGTCCGACACCATGCGCTAGCGACAGATCGCGCGGTATGGGTCCCGGCGGTCGCCGGGACGACGTGTTGAGGCATCGCGGGCGTGGCAGACTTTCGCTTTAGAACGCTCTGCCAAAAAAAACGCCGTCCCTCTTTCGAGGGACGGCCAAACGCGACTCCACGCGTACAGAGTTCTTGGCGTAAGAGAACGCTCAACTCGAAAAACGATCAGTGCGCGCCGTGGTGTTCGGCGTGATGACGGCTGGCCTCGGCGTGATGCTCTTCGGCGTGGCTGGCGTGGCCGTGGGCGCTGTGGGCGTGGTGCGCGGCCTTCTCGTGATCGCCGGCTTCGTGATGCTTGGCGGCTTCGCGGTGGTGCTTGGCGGCGTGTTCGTGGTGTTCGGCGGCCTTGTGGTGATGGTCGACGGCGTGGTTGCTCATGTCTCTCTCCCGGTCTGGCGTAAAAAGTAACCATGATTTACGCAAATCGCCTGACACTGTGCTGACAGCCATGCGACAGCTTTGTTGCGGCTGACACCGGCCTGCCATCCTCCCGGTCACGCAATCGTCATCGCGGGCCGCAGCTCCGCCCGGAATGGCCGGGAATAAACCCGCCCCTCCCCCGATCAAGCCCGTGGAAACCCAATCAAGGGTGCGTCCAAGGGTTCACGGAGACTGGCGATGAGCGAGTTCGATCACGACCATAATGACAATCCCGGCGTCAGCCGCCGCCGGGTCCTGGAATGCATGACCTGGGCCGGCACCGGGGTGCTGTGGACCGTTTCGGGCGGCGTGCCGCGTTCCCTCGGGCTGGTCGGCTCGGCACTCGCCGCCGAACCCGCCGGGATGACGTTCCTGCAGATCAGCGACAGTCATGTCGGCTTCGACAAGCCGGCCAATCCGAACGCGCTCGGCACGCTGGAGGAAGCCATCGTCAGGATCAACGCCATGCCGGTCAAACCGTCCTTCATGATCCACACCGGCGACATCAGCCATCTGTCGAAGGCGGTCGAATTCGACAACGCCGATCGCATCATCTCGCAGGCCAAACTCGACGTGCATTACGTGCCGGGCGAGCACGACTTCCTCGACGAGGAGGTCAAGTTCTACAAGGAGCGTTACGGGCGCGGCACCATGGGCGCGGGCTGGTACTCCTTCGACGCCTCCGGCGTGCATTTCATCGGCCTCGTCAATGTCGTCGACCTCAAGGCCGGCGGCCTCGGCAATCTCGGCGCCGAGCAGCTCGCCTGGCTGGAGAACGACCTCAAGGGCCGCTCGAAATCGACCCCGATCGTGGTGTTCGCCCACATCCCGCTGTGGACGGTCTATCCGGAATGGGGCTGGGGCACCGAGGATGGCGCCCGCGCGCTGGATTACCTGAAAGGTTTCGGGTCGGTCACCGTGTTGAACGGCCACATCCACCAGGTGATGCAGAAGGTCGAGGGCAACGTCACCTTCCACACCGCCCGCTCGACCGCGTTCCCGCAGCCGGCGCCGGGCACCGCGCCCTCGCCCGGGCCGATGAAGGTCGCGGACGACAAGCTGCGCACTTTGCTCGGCGTCGCCAGCATCAACTTCAAGCCCGGCGATCAGAAACTCGCCATCATCGACACGCCGCTGGTGGGCTGAAGGGATTTTACCATGCTGTCCGAAACCCTGCGCGGTCTTGGCAAGTTTGCCATCGCCGCGGCGCTTTCCCTATTGCTCGGCGGCCACGCCTACGCCGACGACACCAGCGTCAGCATCGATAATTTCACCTTCCAGCCGGCGGAGCTGACGGTGAAGGTCGGCACGACCGTGACCTGGAAGAACCACGACGACATTCCCCACGCCGTGGTTTCCGCCGGCAAGTTCCGGTCGAAGACCCTGGATACCGACGACAGCTTCTCGTTCACCTTCACCGCGGCCGGCGATTACAAGTATTTTTGTTCGCTGCATCCGCACATGACCGGAACGATCAAGGTTGAATAGCGCGGCAAACCAAGGCATCACAGCGATGCCCGGCCGGCGCAGCCAAGCCGGCCGGGCACCGACCTGTTCGAACCAAGCCGGGCCAACCACGATGCCGGTCAACGCCGCCAACGACGATCCGGACAAGGCGCGGCGCTTTCGCGACGCCGCCCTGCCCTGTCTCGACGACGTCTACACGCTGGCGCGCTATCTGCTGCGCGACGCCAACGACGCCGAGGACGCGGTGCAGGAATGTTTTTTGCGCGCGCTCAAGCACTTCGACAGCTATCGCGGACCGGCGATGAAGCCGTGGCTGTTGGCGATCCTGCGCAATGTCTGCCACGCCGAATATGCCCGCCGGGCCAGTGCGCCGACCGCCACCATCGAGGACGTCGCCGAGACCGCCGAGCAGACGCCGCTGTGGAGCGAGACCCCGGACACGCCGGAGACGGAGCTTTTGCGTGGCGCCGACGCCTCTACGATCCGGCGGCTGGTGAACGCGCTGGCCGAACCGTTCAAGGAAACCTTCGTGCTGCGCGAAATCCAGAACCTTTCATACCGCGAGATCGCCGGGGTCGCCGAAGTGCCTGTCGGCACCGTGATGTCCCGGCTCGCGCGCGCCCGCGCCATGCTGCGCTCGGCATGGCTGGCCGAACAGGAGCCACCGAAATGACCTGCGAAGAAGCCGAAATCCTGCTTCACGCGCTGATCGACGGCGAGCTCGACGCCGGCCACGCGCGCGAGGTCGAAGCCCATATCGCGACCTGCCCGGCTTGCGCGGCACAACTCGCCGCCTATCGCCAGATGAGCCGGCAGATCGCCGACGCCGATTTGCGCTTCACCGCGCCGGCCGGCCTGCGGCTGCGCATCGAGGCGGCGTTGCCGCAGCCGCGGGCGCAGGCGCCGAGCCGGCGCGCGGTGCTGCGCGGCTTTGCGATGGGATCGGCGGCCTCGGCGATCGCGGCCACCGGCCTCGTCGCCATCGTGCTGCGCAGCGACGATGAGGCGCGCATCAAGTCCGAAATCGTCTCGGCGCATCTGCGCTCGCTGCAGGCCGGACATCTCACCGACGTGCTGTCGACCGACCAGCACACGGTAAAACCCTGGTTCAACGGCAAGCTCGACGTGGCGCCGCCGGTGATCGACCTCACCGCGCAGGGCTTTACGCTGATCGGGGGCCGGCTCGACTACGTCGACGCCCGCGCGGTGGGCGCCATCGTCTACCGCCGCCGCCTCCACGTCATCAACCTGTTCGTGACGCAGACCGCCTCGACCGAGCCGCGCGCGGCGAAGACCGAAACCTTCCAGGGTTTCAATATCCGAAGCTGGAGCGAGGGCGGATTGAACTATTGGGCCGTCAGCGACCTCGCCGCCGACGAACTCGCCGAATTCAGCGACAAGTTCGAGAGTGCGGCCAAGAGCAGCGCGGCGGGGTGAACTGACGGCATCGCGCGGAGACGGCAACCTGTCATCCGGGCATCCTTCGGGCTTGCACGTCAGTGTGACGCAAGCAACGACATGCCCACGCATAAGGCCGCCTATGCGGCTGCCTAAAGTTTTTTGATCATTTTTTCAGCTGCAAGCTCAGCTTCCAATTCCGATGTATAATCGTCCGGAGTGACCGTACTGCGTAGCTTATCGCCACTGGTGGCACCCGAGCGCACCCTGCGGGTAAATGCCGCGCGCCAATGGCCGGGCTTTCGCTCGTAGGTGACGATCGAATAATCCGAAATATCTGCCAATGGACTGCCTTCACGCCCGGCGCTTCAGTTCGATTCGATGCCGCGCAACGCCGCCCCGGTCGATTGGCTTCTGTTGCGCTCCTCCTCCATCCACTTCTCGATCCAGGTCACGTGCTCCGCCTCTTCGAGGACGAATTCGGCGGCCAGCGTACGAATTTCCGGATCGTCGGTGCTGTCGCGCACGGACTTGTAGAATTCGTACCCCGCGGTTTCGCTGACCAGGGCGATCTCGAGCGCTTCATTGGTGGCGAGGAAAGGATCGGCGGCCCAGATGGCGGCGGTTTCCGGGCTTTCGAGGTCGGGCCATTTATAGGCATCGGGAAGCATCACGGGGATGTCCCGAAAACCGGCCCGCGCTCGCGCATCCGCCAGATGCAGCCGCGAGTAATCCGACAAGCGGCGAAACAGGGAGCCGACGTCCTTGTTGCCATACCCCTGCATCGCGTCGGCGAGCTGGCCGAAACGCAGTGTGGCCTCTTCCTCGAGCTTGATGGCGTAGGCGAGAAATTCCTCAACCGACTTCATGGCAATATTCCCCTCTGCATCTGCCGGGCGTCATGGCGTGGCGGCTCACTGGGCAACCAGCGGATTTTTCTGCAGCCACTCTTCTCGCGTGATCCAAGCCTCCAGCACCTCCACGTGCTCCGCTTCCTCCTGATAAAACTCTTTCGCGGCCGCCTTTATCTCGGGATTTTTGGTCGTGCCGGCGACCGAGTAATAGAATTCATATCCGCGCCGCTCGCCGACGAGCGCTGCCCGCAGCGCGTCGAGACGGGACAGCGACGGATCGCCGGCCCACAATTCGGTGCGCTCCGGGGTTTCGTGATCCGGCCAGGCGTAATCGGGCGGGATGGCCGCCTCGGTGCCGTGCGCGGCGGCCCGCTTCCTGGCCTCGGCGAGATGAAGACGCGAAAAATTGGCGAGTTGGGCGAAAAGTCCCGCGACCTCGAGATTGCCGCAGGCCTTCATCGCTTCCGAGAGCTTGTCGAAGTGCAGTGCGGCGTCTTCCTCGACCTTGACGGCAAAGCCGTGGAACTCCTCGACAGAGGCAATCTGCACGCCGCCCCTGTAGACCTTGGCGGCGGGTGTCAGATACGGCGCCTGCGCCGGCAAGGTCTTGTCGCCTTCGAATGCGACGATGATGTCCTCGTTTCGGACAAAACACTGACAGGCAAGCCGGTAGCGCGGCGGCATGTCGTTGACCTCGGCATCGTAGATTTCGTCCTTGGTGATCTTGCCGAGCTGGCGAAGCATTTCCTTTTCTTTTTCGGTCAGGGCGATGCCGTGCTTGCGGTTTCCCGCCGCGAGATGCCGGACCTCGACCAGGCACGAACCGCATTCGCCATCCTGACAATCGAACGGAATCGGAATCTTGTGGGCCTTGGCGACGGCAAGGATAGTCCCGCGGTCGCCGGCCACCGCATAGACGGTGATGTCCTTCGCCATCACGGGGGATGAAAATGTCACGTTGCTCATGTCTGCTCCTGTGGCGACGCCTGGGCCCGTTGCCTCGGTTGATCGGAAAGATGCGGCAGCTGCCGCTCGGCGGCGCTTTACAGAAACGCCGATTGGACCGACGCCATCGGTCAGCCGACGATCAAAAAGCAACTCGTGTGCCAGATCGGAAAGTCCCGCCAGCAGAAGTGCTTAGCGACTGCTGATCGCCGGGGGCCGACGAAACCAGGCCGGACAACGCGTCATTTTGTCGGGTCAGCGACAACGCGCATCCGTGATTGGGATTCAATATTCGGTTGATCTGCATCAATCGGATCCGACAGAAAGCATCATAGTTTGAAGTTGCACTCAACGCCGAGTACGAGGTTGCTGTAGAGTTGGTCGTGGTCTCTCGAAATACCCACCGGACCGGTAACAACGCGTCAGGCCGTGCCGACGCAGTACCGTCCGGCCGGTGTCCGATGGCTCATCAATTCGATTCTATCTGCGGCAATGAGCCGACGCCGCAGATCATGATCCAGCTGGTCGGATGCAGCGTCACGACCTCGCCACCAATCGATGATTCAGAACACCTCAACGAGGCTCCGGCCCGGCATCCATCGCCAGGCAGGGAGCGGGCATGAAGATCGCCGTCCCCACCAAGGACTGGGTTGCCGTCAGCGGTCACGCCGGGCAGGCGCGGCGCTGGCTGGTGTATGACCTGACGGATCAGGGCGCGGCCGGGCCGCTGCCGGCGCCCACACGCGTCGAGCTGGCGAATGAACAGCTATTCCATCATTTCCGGGACGATGGCCCGCATCCTCTGGACGGTGTCGAGATCGTCCTGACGGGGAGTGCCGGCGACGGGTTCGTCCGCCACATGAAGCAGCGCGGCACCGACGTGCTGCTCACGGGAGAAACCGATCCGGCGCTCGCGCTTGCCCATATCGTCGCCGGCGAGGCCCTGCCCGATCAGCGCTTCGACATCACCACCAGTCTTTGCAAATTGCGCGACCTGTTTTCGCGCCATTGATGCAGCGGCCATTCGGCTGCTCATGCGCGACGTCCGGGTCCACGCGGCTCAAACACCGCGTCGCATCCTGCTGTCGTCGACCGTTTGGCTGGTTTGAAGAGGCGCGTCTGTCTGCCCGGGAACGGGCACATGACAGATCAGAGGCGGCGGCGAGCCCGGAATTGGCGGGTTTGCGAGGTAACCGCCCGGTCTGGAATTGTCCTGTCGAGGGGTGACTGCGCCGGGAACGAATGCCGGCACGCCGGATTGGTCTGCAGAGGTAATACGATGCAGAAGTTCTTCTTCGATATGAAAGATGGCATCCCGCATAGGGATATCGTCGGGACCGAGTTTGGAACACAGACGGAAGCGATCGCGTACTGCGGTGAAATTGTCCGGCACTTCCGCGACGAGAGCCTCCGGGACGACCAGAACCTGGAGATATCCGTGGTCAACGCGATGGGACGCGAAGTTCATCGAGAGTTCGTTCACCGGAAGACGGATCACGGCGATTGACGCTGATCCGCCGGCTTGCCGCGGTGCGCTCGTTTCATGGTGATTGTGAGTCCAGCACGGAGTTTTGCAATTGACCCAAATACTCGGAATTAGTCTCGCGCTGCTGCTTCTCGGGAGCGGCGTATGGGCGAACGTCAGTGGCGGCTCACTCTCCCAGCAGAAAGGCGCGTGGATATCGCACGCCGGCCGCTGAACGCTTCGCAGTTGAGCATTGAACAGCGCAGGTCCAGTGATGATGAATAACTCGACCCACGAATTCGAACGCCTGTTGGGCAAGGCCGCGCTCGCACTGTGGCCCGACTTCCCTCGCGACGTGCAGGAAACGCTTTTCGAAACCGCCGTGGCCAGGGACGCCATCATTCGAAACCACCTGGCTTCGTATCTGCACGACCATCATCCGAAAACGGCGCATCCGGCAAAGCCGGCGCAGTCTGCCTAGAACGGGCGGAAGCGAGGGAACTGTCAAACCCGCGCCATCTGTCCGGGGCTTCGCTTTTCAGGATCACGGATTGGTGCACGGCTGGCGGCTCACCCCGCGAACCTATTCAAACGGAGAACGTTGCCCCCGGAAGGAGAGCATCATGAGCTACGCCGTATTCAGGGATGGCGACCGGATCAGCCGCCCCTTTCAAACCGAAGGCGATGCCTGGGATTGCGCGAACGACGCCGGGTTGGTCGAAAATGTGCCGAGTGGTGACGGATCGGTCCAGGTGCTCGATGGTCACTGTATCATCAAGTCCTGCGACACCGAATTCGTGATGCCTGCCAATTTGGCCTGATCGCCGTGCCGATCATACGGAATGATCCATCCTTCACAGCATAAGGCATTTCCGTTGACCCATTTCGGAAGTCGGCGCCCCCGCGACTGGCCTCGAAATACCTCGTTCGGCACTGGATTGGGTCTTTAAGTCGGAAACCGGACATGTCATGCTCATATCCGTCACAGTTGCTCTTGGCTCCGGTCACGACCGACCAGGGAACGGCGCTTTTGTAGTTCTGTAAACAGCGCTGATTTGAAAACACAGCAACGCACCTGCGATTCCCTTACTTTAGTCCGCCCGAGGTTTTATGAAAGAAATAGAGCCACCCGTTTCGGCTTTCGAGACATACTTTGCGACGGCGGGCACGGGAAGAACTGTCGCCAGCCACAAGAAGAATGACATCATTTTTTCGCAGGGCGATCCAGCCGAATTGATCTTCTACATCCAGAAAGGGCGGGTAAAGATCACTGTCGTATCCGAGCAAGGCAAAGAAGCCGTCGTGGCCATCATGGAAGCCCAACAGTTTTTTGGCGAGGGATGTCTCAATGGAGACTCAACGCGGGTCGCGACCGCGGTATCGCTTGGGAACAGTATAATAACCTCGATAACGAAACACGCCATGCGCGAGGCGCTCGACAATGAGCCGCATCTCGCGGAGAATTTCGTGAAGTACCTGATCACGCGCACCAGCCGTGTGGAAGCGGATCTGGTCGATCAATTGTTCAATTCCAGCGAGCGGCGGCTTGCCCGTCTCCTGCTGCTTCTCGCCCATTTCGGCAAGGAAGGCGCTCCGCAACCCATCGACGTTGAAATCAGCCAGGAAACGCTGGCGGAGATGATCGGGACCACCCGCTCTCGTGTCAGCTTCTTCATGAACAAGTTTCGAAAACTGGGTTTCATCAGCTACAATGGCAAAATTCACATCCACAACTCGCTGTTGAACGCCGTTCTGCATGAAAAACCGGCCTTGCGGACGGACGATTGACCGGCAAGCTCTTGAATTATTAATTTTCTGTGACCGGTCAAAATTGACCAACGGGTCAGAACCAGAAGTTCCATTCTGGTTCCATCGCCGCCCCATCCCGGACATTCACCGGCGACTGGGAGTTTTGTGCTCCCGTCTGATCCACCGAGAACGTCATGGCACTGGCCAGCCCGGCAATACCTTTTGTTTGTCGATTTGAGGCAGCGTCGCCAGGCGGAAAAGTCGGAGGTTCATACAGGGATTTTTGCGTTTTGAATTTCCTGGATGTTCAGGATGCCCGAAGGCGTTTCGCACCATCGCGAGTGTAGCAACAACAGAAGATCCCCTGAAGTCGAGCGCTTGGGGCGGCATTCAAGATCCTACCTTCTGCGGCTTGTCCCTGCGGGTTGCGACGCTCCGTTATCCGGCGAAGAGGAGCCAAAGCAATGCACCAGCGCAAGATGCATGACCGGGAGCTTGAAAAGGCGCGCGGCCTTGCACAGCCGTAAGGCGCCTCATTGGCGGGTTGGCTTTGGATCATCAAGGCGCAGCAGGAACATTGCAGCTCATGCAGTGGAAGTCGGGGCCGTATTCGGTCTGAACCACCTTAAAGCCATCCGGTACGAACAAGACCGTTGGCATCTGGTTGCCATGTTGTAACAAGCTGGCACTGCCGGTATTTGGGCAGACGCAACACCGAAGGTTTTCAGTCCACTGATCGGCCATTCCTAACAATCCAAACCGCGAATTGGGGAAATTCGCTCAAGAGGCCGCCTCAGCTCGCTGCGACTACATTGCCAGCGGCCAGGCGAATTCTGCCTGGCGTTGTCATGCGCAGCCTGCCGTGAATATCCGCCATGTAGCCCAGCGCGATCAGCCGCGCGCTATGTTCGGGAGGAATCACCGCCAGCGTGCCATACGTCGACGGCGCGTGCCCAATTAAAAGCAGCGACGCGAATTCTTCCTGCGTGAGCATTTTCGCTTCTCCGGCCACGAATCGTTATGACCGACTTTCGCCGGATCGCTTGTTCAATTTAGCTCACACCAGCAAAGGTAAATTAGTGAACCCGGCGGGCCAGGATGAAGCGCATCATCATGGATGGAGCAATGAACCATGCCAGTGGCGCCGACAGAACGAAGCTGGCCAGGATGATCGCGGGTATCCAGAAGAAGGCGTGCTGTGCAAGCGATGGAGTCATCAACACCGATATCAGGCCAACACCGAAAACGACCGCATTCACCATCAGATAAATGAGCGCCGCAACACGCAGTCTCGCCTGGTTATCGCTGTTCATGGCCGTCTCCTGTTTCACCAGTAAACGTATTGAAGCCGCTTTGGGTTCCGTCCCAACAGCGAGAAGCGGCTTGCCTTACTAGCCGGCACCAAGAAACCGACCCCAGCAGGGGGATGCTGAGGCCGTTATTCATCGGACGCCGCGGGCGATGGCATCCGGTAGTGCATAGACAAGCTGAATAGACGGCCATGGTTCCAGTCCGGCCCCGCGAATACCCGAATTCGTTAAATTTTCATCACTGAGCACTATTGACCACCAACTTCGCGACCTCGAGGAGCATCGTCGCGCGATCACCGCCCCGCCAACGGCAATCATCGGTGACTGAGAGTCCGGTAACGCTCCCGCCTCATGCAGGAGAGCACCGTGTCCTCGACCCAACAATTCCTCACGGACATCGAACGCCTTCGCTGTTCCCGCTGCCAGACGCGGATGATGCTGGAGCGCGTGACATCGGGGCCAACTGGTTTCGAACACCGGCTGTTCGAGTGTCCGAAGTGCGATCACGTCGAGATCAACGTCATTGCATCCGATCCCTTCACATCCAAGGTAGCCGGCTGGCTTGCGAGCGAACTCAGGGCTCCGAACTGAGGGCAACACCATGCTCGACAGACAGAACCAGGGCCCGCAATGCACGGCTTGCGGCTCCGCAATGAAACTCTCCGCGATTGAGCCGAGCTGTACAGGCCAGGATTTGCGAACGTTTACTTGCCTGGAGTGCAAAAGGGTTCAGCGCCACCTCATCGATAGCGCCGTAACCGAGGCCTGGTTGGCGCCAAAGGGAAAACAGGCCGTTCGTGGTACCGCGCACCCGGCCCGGTCGGACGAGGAGACTTCCGGTGCTATCAGTATTCGGCCGGCGCTGGAGGCGGTCCCAATTGCCAGCACACCGGCGAAACCGCTTCCGACACTTTTCGGATAAGGCACGATTTGCGGCATGAGCCCATCCCGCGCCGGCCTCCCGCCAGATGGCAGGCGACCCAATGCCCGTCGGCTCGGAGCGCCGCCTTAGGCGGATCCGTCTGCGCTTCACCCTCGGGTCCGGCAACGGCACGGCGGAGAGCAGCGCCTGCGTTTTGGCCGCGCCAGCGGGTGAGTTTAGACTTAAGCAAAATGATACCGCCATATCGCAGGCATGTGTTGCGGAGCAGCAACAGCCACCGCCGGTAAATCCAGATATCAGCGCGTTTCCCGCCGCTGCGCAAAGCTGGAGCGGCAGCTATGGCGGCGTCTCCGGTGGTTACGGCTGGGGCCATTCCGACCAGACCGACCCGGGCTTGATCAATCTACCGGTCCCCCAAGACCTCGGCGACGGGCACTTCCCGGTGAATGGCGGGTTGTTGGGCGGCACACTCGGCCGCAATGTGCAAAACGGCCGCTGGGTTTACGGCGTGGAAAGCGACCTTTC
>Ga0302320_10020816_pt1 | contig 13048 bp, 19 predicted proteins | sample Bog_T0_3_FD_202130 | JGI IMG/M metagenome (GOLD analysis project Ga0302320, IMG submission 202130) | Peat permafrost microbial communities from Stordalen Mire near Abisko, Sweden - Bog_T0_3 | ecosystem: Environmental > Terrestrial > Soil > Wetlands > Peat | place: Sweden: Abisko, Stordalen Mire...
CGGGCCCCCATGGGCGCGCCTGCAGGGATCTGCGCCCCCGCCTACAACTGGGCGGGGCCCGGGCCTCGCCGGCCCGGGCCAACCCCCCGCACCACCCCCCCCGCGCCCCGGGGGGCGCGCCGGCAGGGCACGCGGGCGGGCAGCACCCGGCTATCGTTGAGGACCAAGAGGTCGCCCGGCCGCAGCCATTGGCCCAATTGGTCGAAACTGGAATGCTGGATGCCGCCGCTGGCCCGGTCCACCACGGCTAGGCGGCAATGGGCGCGGCGGGCCATCGGCCGCTGGGCGATGGCCGATGCGGGCAAGGCATAGTCAAAATCGCTGACTAGCATGGGGCATCCGGCCGGCTGACCTGCCCTCGCAGGAGACCTCCGGCGAATCGCCGCACCTGGGCCTCGCTGAGGCCCGCGTCCAGCAGCACGCGTCGCTCGCCCAGATGCCGGCCATCCATCCAGACCTTGCCTGCCCCATAGACCAGCATGGCTTCACCCATCTCCGCGTAAGTCCGGCAGGCGGCCAGCCGGTTCATGGCGCGCCCCAAGCCCGATCCCAAGGCCACATGCAGCCGGGCGGTGGCAGGGTTGCGGAAGATGGGCAGGACCGCCACCGCCTCGGCGGGATGCGCCTGATACAGCGCCAACACGTCGGGCGCCAGCTCGCGGCCCTCGACATACAGGGTGTGGCTGCGGCCGAAGAGCTGGTGCAGATGCGCCACGAAGTACAGGAAGCACTCGGCCTGCGGCAGGTCCACCTGCCAGGCCTCCGGGCCCAGGCCCGCCAGGCCCCGGCGTGACGATAACGGCGTGAGGCGATAGCCCATGCTCAGGACCCGAAGCTGAAGCGTCGGGCTTCGCCCGGCTTGAAGCCCCTCACGATGGGGCCTCTCCAACCGATGGACGCCAGCTTGAAGGCGATCAAGCGCAACAGCCGCGGCCCGCCGACCAGGGACCCCTCACCGTGGGATTTGGACAACTGGGTCAGGCGGATGCTGGCGTCGACGACGCGCCGCTTCACCTCCTCGGCCGATTCACCGTCGGGATCCGGCTTCAGCATCCAGGCCAGCAGGCTGAAGCGCGTGCGCGGCTCGCCATACAATGGCTTGACCTCGATGCGGCGGTCCGGGAAGAGGCGCTGGGCGGCCTGGCAAGCGGCGGGCGCGCTGAGGACGGTGGCGCCGCGGCCGCCCGTCGACGGCAGCGTCGCGGCGATGCCGTCATCAGCGCAGATGAGCAGGATGTCCATCAGGGCTTCCCTTCGGGGCGCTGGAGCCGGCGGAAAGCCGCCTCCAGGCGCAAGCACAGGCCTCGGGCTGCCTGGCCGCATTGCGGGCAGGCGCCCAGCAGGGCTTTTATCAGCGCCAGACGTTGGCTCACACGGGCGGTCACGGCGGGATGCCCCGGCGCGGCATGCGCGGCCAAACGTTTCAAACGCGCCAGCGCTTCGTGCACGTCCTCCCCCTCCAGCGCGCCCAGGGTGGATCGCCGCCATTGATCGTGCAAGGCTTCCAACAGGCCATCCAACTCGGCGGGGGACGGGGCTTCCGGGCCTGGCTGCAGCGTCTCCACCCTGGCGGCCCACAGCGGCGTGGCCGCATCGGGCGCCAGCACCTTGGTGACGCGCCAGCGCTCATCCTGTTCCGGGCGCCATAGCACCGCGCCCGCCGCCAGCCCCTCCACCGGCTGGGCGAAGCGGAATTCCCAGGGCGCCTCCGAACCGCTGCCACGGGTCAGGAATCCGCGCAAAGGCCGGGGCTCAGGGTCCAGGCGCAGGTCCTGCCATTGCACCGGGCCGGCCATGCGCTCGAAGACGCCGCTGATGCTGCGGCGAAGCTGGGGCTCATCGTCCATGGCGGACATCTTACCCAGCCCCGAGCGCTTTCACAGGCCTTTTCATCGCCCCTGGCATCCCGTAGTCTGAGGCATGACCAGCCCCCCCCGTCCCCGTGATTGGCTCGCCGCCTCGGCCGCTTTCGCCGGCGGCGTGGGCCTGCTGACGCTTTGGCGCTCCGCTTGGATGCTCCTGGCCTGGCGCCTGAGCGGCTTGCATCTGGACCTGGAGAGCTTCCATCAGCGCCGGGCAGCTTTGGAGGCGTGGGTGGCCGCGGCGCCCGCCGCCCATGCGGCCCTGTTCTTCGGGTTCTACGCGGCTGTATGCGCCCTGTGCCTGCCCGGCACGCTGACCTTGGTGGTGGTGGCCGGGGCCCTGTTCGGATGGTGGCAGGGGGCGCTATTGAGCCTTCCGGCGGCGGTCCTGGGCAGCCTGGCGGCGTTCAGCCTTTCCCGCAGCCTTGCGGGACCCTGGTTCCTACGCCATTTCCCGGACGTGGCACGGACCGTGGACGAAGGCCTGGCCCAAGGCGGTGACTGGTTCGTGTTGACCGTACGCCTGCTGCCCGTCAGCAGTTTCAGCCTGGTGAACCTTGGCTTGGGGGTCAGCGGCCTGGGCGCGGCGCGGTTCGTGGCCTTGTCGTTCCTGGGACTGTTGCCGGGGACCTTGGCCTACGCTTGGGCGGGGCAGGACCTGGACCGGGTGCATCACGTCAAAGATCTGCTGAGCCCGGGGCTGTGGCTGGCGCTGTCGGCGCTGGCGCTGCTGCCGTGGGTGGTCCGCTGGGCCTTGACCCGGCTGCGGCCACCGGCACCGGGCCCGGAGGGGCGGCCCTGACCAGGCGCCGCTGCCTCCCTTCGTCCCGACTATCCTTCGTCCTCCATCACCCTCAAGCCCGCCCTCAAGCTCAGCCACACCGCCACCGCATGGCTGGCCAGCCACAGCCCCAAGGTCACGGCGATGGCCGCCTTATGCACCCGGTAGCGCGGCAGCATGGCCGCCAGCGCCGCCTCGCGCAGGGGCACGGCCAGCAGCGCGTGCTGCAGCATCAGCAATAGGAAGCCCAGCACCATGGCCAGCACGCCCGCCGCGGACCCCAGCACCTCTTCGGCGCTATGGGCCCCGGGCCGGGCCCAAGCCATGCCCAGGCCGCTGGCCAGGGCCCCCAGGCTGAGGCAGGCCAGGGCCAGCTGCGCCAGGCCCAGCCACAACGCCGGCCCATGCGGGTCCAGCGTGCGGATGACCGCCCCCGCCATCGGCACGCTCAGCAGCAGCAGCAGCAGGGTGAACAGCGTCACCCGGGCCGCCAGCCAATCCAGCGGCCGCACGGGCGCGTGGCGCAGCAGCCAGGCCGAGGGCTGTTCCAAGCTGCCCGCAGGAAAGGCGAAGCGGGCGGTCACGGCCAAGAGGATCACCTGGGCCAGGGCCAGCACAGGCAGGTAGAGGATGGCCTTCAAGTCGGCGTCGCCCTGGATGGGAAGGCGGCTGAGGCTCAACAGGAAGAGGACCAGCAAGGTGCCCAGCAGCAACGCCTGCAGGGACTGGCCCGGCGCCCGCCGCAGAGCCACGGCCTCCCGCTCCAGCAAGAGGCGCGCCTGGGGCCCCGACACGCTGCGCTCGAAAGCCCGGCCGGCCCGGCGCCGGGCTTGGGGGGCATCCTCGGCGCTGCGCCACCAAATCTCCCAAGCGTGGGGGCCCCACAACCGCGTGGCCGCCTGCCAGGCGGCCACGGACGCCGCCATGCCGATCCCCCACCATAACAGGGCCGCGGCGGGGTCGCCCACGGCATCCATGACGCTGCGGCTGGCCCAGGTCCCGGGCCACCACCAGGGTTCCAGCGCGTCCAGTTGCGCCAGGTACGCCAGCGCGTTGCGGCTGGTCTCGGGGTCGGCCAGGCGTTCGGGGCGGCCCAGGCGCAGCGCCAGCAGGGCGGCCAGGCCCAACAGCGCGGCCGTGCTGAACAGGCTCCGCCGCAGCCAGGCGGCCGGCAGAAATTTCAGCAGGGCCCCCAGGAACAGCGCGGCCAGGCCCGCAGCCAGGCCCGCCAGCGGCACCGGCGCCAGCAGGCTCCACGCCCACCAGCCCCAGCCGTAACCGGTGGCCCGGCGCAAGGCCCATAGGTAAGGCAGCCACAGCAGCAGGATCATCCAGCCCGAGGCCAGGCAGGCCTGCCAAAGCCGCAGCCGGAAGTAATCGATGGGGGGCAGCGGGCTGGCGGCGAAGATGGCCGTATCATCGGCGTAGAGGAGCCGGCTGATCAGGGCCAGCAGGGTGGAGAACAGCAGCAGCAGGAAGAGCAGGCCGAAGAGCAGGCTCAGGAGGCGGGCGCTCAGCACCGGGCCCAGCTGGGGCTGCTGCCACAGCGTCGCGGTCAAGGGCTTGAAAAGGCTGCCCAAGGTGGCGGCGAAGAAGATGCCCAGCAGGCCGAAGGCCCCCAGGCGCACCCATTGGCCCGGCGTAGCCGCCTGCAAGCCCCGCCGAAGGCCGGGCTTGTTCAGCTGCCATAGCAGGCTCCAAGCCCGGGGCAGCTCAGCCATGCCCATCGCCGAAGAGCTGGGCGTCGTCCAAGGCCAGCCCGCCGCCGGTCAGCTTCAGGAAGGCCTGCTCCAGGTCGCCACCCTCATTGCCGGCGCGCCGCCGCAGGTCTTGCAGCGTGCCCTCGGCCACCAGGCGGCCATCCTGCAGCACCGCCAAGCGGTCGCAGAGCTGCTCGGCCACCTCCAGGGTGTGGATGCTGAGGAATACGGTCAAGCCGCGCTGCGCCAGGCGCCGCAGCAGGTCCTTGACCTGCCGTCCGCCTTGCGGGTCCAGGCCCACCATCGGCTCGTCCAGGATCAGCACCTGGGGGCTGGGCAGCAGGGCGCAGGCCAGGGCCAGTTTTTGGCGCATGCCGTGGCTGTACGACCCGGTGGGCTCGTCGAAGAACGCCGTCAGCCCGAAAGCCTCGACCAAGCCTGCGCTGCGCAGGGCGGCAGCCGGCGCGGCCAGCCCATGCAAGCCGGCCACCAAGCGCAGCGTCTCCCGCGCGCTCAGGCTGGGGAACAGCTCCGGCCGGTCGGGCACGTAACCGGTGAGGGCCTTGGCCTTGAGGGGCTCGGCGGCCAAGTCGATGCCGCACAGCCGGATGGTCCCGGCCGTGGGTTTCAGCAAACCGGTGAGCATCTTGATGGTGGTGGTCTTCCCCGCCCCGTTGGGCCCTAGGAATCCGTAGACCTGGCCAGGCGCCACGTCCAGGTCCAACCCTTGCACGGCGCTGAAGCCCCCGTAATCCTTGCGCAGCCCGCGCATCTCGATCATCCCGCCCCCCATTCCAATTGGCCGCTGCGCAGGTCGCGCCCGGTATGATGCGCCACCCAGCGCCGCAGGGCCGCTTCTGCCTCAGGCGGCGTCGTGGCAGGCGGACGCCCTTGGGCCACGGCCATCCAGGCCGCCGCCGCCGCTTCGTCCACCCGGGGCCCGTCCAACGGCCGCCAACAGCCCGCGCATATGCCGCCATCCGCGCCCGGTGACAGGCCGGTCAGCGGCTTCGACTGCCCGCAACGCATGCACAGGCAGGGGTCCGGGGCCCAACCCTCCAGGGCTAGGGCTTGCCATAGCACGCTCAAGCGCACCGCAGGAGCGCCCTCCTTGCCCAGGCCGAGCCTGCGCAGGCCGCCCAGCACCAGTTCAAAGAACGCCGCCTGCGGCTGGGATTGGGGGCAGAGCTGCTCGGCCAGCTCCAGGAAGAGCCAGCCCGCCGCCATGGCCTCAAGCCCCGGCTCGTTGCCCAGGGGGAACTCGGCCGCCAAGGCCTGCTCTAAAAAGACCAACCCTGCGCCGGACGGGCGCAGGGTCGCATGGAACAGGCAGAAGGGCTGCAGCGCCGCGCCGAAGCGGCGCTTGGAGCCGCGGGCGTGGCGGGCCAAGGCGGTCAACCGGCCATGCTCCGGCGTCAGCAGCGTCAGCAGGCGGTCATCCTCGCCCCGATCCGCAGCCTTCAGCAGCAGGGCCGGCCCTTGCAAGGCGGGGCGCATGGCGCCGGCTCAGTACGGCTGGATCATCCCGCCGCCGTCCAGCCCGCCTTTGGCGGCGCCCAACGCCATCGACAGCAGGGCCCCCAGGATGGCGACGGCCAGGCACCAGCGGCTGAAGCGCTTGACGGCCGGCTCCTCCAGGCGCCAGTACAGCAGCGCCAGCAGCAGGCCGGCGGCCGGCTCGAAGAAGGCCAGGACCAGGGCCAGGCTGCGCCACCAGCCTTCCGGCCGGGGCAGGTGCAGCGGCGCCACGGACGGCGCCACAACGGAGGCCGCGGCGGCCGGCACGGCGGTGGGTTGGGCTGCGGGGGCCGGGCGTCGCCGGGCCGGGGCTTTAACGGGCATGGGGCTTCTTTCCGCTGGGGTAGCCCAGCTCCTTGAGGAAACGGGGGTTCTCCTTCCAATCCTTCGCGACCTTGACCCACAGCTTCAGGAACACGTGGGCGTCGCAGAGCTTCTCCAGCCGCAGGCGTGACTTGGTGCCGATGTGCTTCAGGCGCTCGCCGCCAGCCCCGATGACGATGGCCTTCTGGCTTTCCCGCTCCACGTACAGGGTGGCATGGATCTCGTGGATGCCGTCCTCTCGCTCCTTGTACTCGTCCACGCCCACGGCCACCGAATGGGGCACCTCATCGCGGCAGGCCATCAAGGTCTGCTCGCGCACGATCTCGGCGGCGGCGGTGCGCATGTCCATGTCGGTCAGCGTGTCGGCGTCGTACAAAGCCGGCCCCTCCGGCAGGCGGGCGCTGAAGAGGTCCAGCAACGGCTGCAGGCCGCGTTTTTTCAGGGCCGCCACGCAGAGGCTCTCGTCCGTGCCCAGGGCCTGGGCCATCTCCTTGCCCAAGGCGATGGCGCGGGTGTGGCCGCCCAAGTCGGCCTTGGTCACGACCACGATGCTGCGGCCCTTGGGCAGCTTGGGAGCGGATGGGCCCAGCCAGGCCTCGCGGGTGTCGTCGGACACCAGGGCCAGCACCAGGTCGGCGTCGCGCAGGCTCTCGACCGCCTGCTGGCGCATGCCGCGCTCCAGGGCGTTGCGGCCCTCCAGCAGGCCGGGCGTGTCGATCAGCACGGCCTGGCCGTGGGGCAGGGGCAGCACGCCCCTCAGCACCCGCCGGGTGGTCTGCGGCTTGGGCGCCACAATGGCCAGGGGCTCGCCCAGCAGGGCGTTCAGAAGCGTGCTCTTGCCAGCGTTGGGCGGGCCGACCAGGGCCACCGTGCCGGCACGGAAAGCGGTCATGCGGCCTCCTTGGGGGTGCGGCGCACCAGCACGCGCGTCACATGGCGGGCGCTGGCTTCGAGCACTTCGAACTGCACGGGGCCCCAGGTGAGCTTGGCGCCCCGGGCCGGGATGCGGCCCATATGCTCGGCCACGAATCCGCCGACGCTGCTGGCCTCGCCCTCGGCCGGGAACTCCACGCCGATCTCGGCGCCGAAGTCGTGCAGGCTGTGCCCGGCTTCGACCTCCCACGCATCGGGGCCCTTGGCGCGCACGGGGCCGGCCTCGGTGTCGTACTCGTCGCGGATCTCCCCGATGATCTCCTCTATCAGGTCCTCCAGCGTGACGATGCCGGCGGTGCCGCCATACTCGTCGACGACGATGGCCATGTGGATGCGCCCCTTGCGGAACTCGCGCAGGAGCTCGCTGACCTTCTTGCTCTCGGGCACATAGAAGGCCGGGCGGATCACGTCGGCCAGGATGATCAGGTCGCGCTCCTTGAGCACCGCCAGGAAATCCTTGGCGTAGAGCAGCCCCACGATATGGTCCATGTCCTGGTCGAAGACGGGCAGGCGGGTGTAGCCGGTGTCGATGAAGCGCTCCAGGCACTGGTCCACGGCGGCCTTGACGCTGAGACCCTCCAACTGGGTCCGCGGCACCATCACCTCGCGCACCAGCGTGTCGCCGAACTGCAGCACCGACTGGATCATCTCGCTCTCTTCCTGCTCCAAGTGGCCCGATTTGGCGCCCTCCTCGGCCATCAGGACCAGCTCCTCCTCCGTGACCGACGGCAGGCCTTCCCCGTCATCGGTGCCAAAGGGGCTGGTGAGCAGGCGGATGAAGCGCACCACCAGGCGGATGAGCGGCCCCAGGGCCGTTTCCAGCACCAGCAGCACCGGGATCACCAGGTAGGCCACGCGCTCGGGGTGGCGCTTGGCCACCACCTTGGGGGCGATCTCGCTGAGCAGGACCACGGCGATGGAGGCGAGGCCGGAAGCGGTGGTCACCAGCCAGTTGGGCCAGCCTTGGCCTTCGCTCATCTGCACGGCCAGCACGGCCATGATGGTGGAGAGGCCCACCACGGCCAGGTTGCTGCTCACCAGGATGGTGGTCAACAACTGGCTGGGCTGGTCGCGCCACAGCGTCAGCGGGACCTGCCAGGCCGGGTGCGACTCGGACAGCTCGCCCAGCTTGGCGCGCGACAGCGACGCCATGGCGATCTCTCCGGCCGAGATCAGCGCGTTGAGCACGCACAGCGCCCCGATGACCATCAGCTCGATGGGGATGAAACTGGCGTTCAAACGCTGGCTCCTTCAGGGCCTAGGGACCGCAGGGCTTCAAAGCGGCCCTTGCCCAAGGGATGCAGGCGCCGGCTCAGGCGCCACATGGCGCGCTCCTGGGCCGGGCTGTCGTGGTGCCTGCCGCAAAGATGCAGCAGGCCGTGCAGGATCAGGAAGGCGCATTCCGCGCCGAAATCCGGGTTGAAGCGCCCCCGGCGCGCCCAGGCGTAGGGCAGGCAGAGCGCCAGGTCGCCCAGATGGCCATCGAAGCCGCGCGGCGGCCGGCCCTCCAGCCCCGGGAAGCTGAGCACATCCGTGCTGGCGTCCAGGCCCCGCCACCGGCGATTGAGGCCGCGGCTGGCCCCTTCACCGACCAAGCGCAACGCCACGTCGGCGCGCGGCAGGCCCAGGCCTTTCAGGTAGTCCTGCAGCAGGCCCCTCAGGGCCGCCCTGGGCGCCCCGTGGCCCTTGACGCGCCCGAGCACGCTGGGGCCCGAAAAAGACGGCGGCTCCTCCGCTGACCGGGGCATGCCCGGGCGGGCGGAGGAGCCGTGCCTGCCTTTGCTCTTAGGCTTGGGGGCCATGCGGCCCTGGTGCTAGTACTGGATCGGCAGCACCTTGCGGGGCTGCTTGCGCGGCTCGAAGGGCGGGGTCGCTTCCGCCTTCTGCACCGCGTCGGCGATCTCATCCTTGCTGTAGCTCTGCTTGAAGCTGAGGTCCTGGCTGGCATCGATGAAGTCCGGGTCCTGGATCTGGTCGCGGTTGGCCTTGAAGATCAGCGGCCAGGCGAAGGGGTCGTTGAGCCCCTTCTTGCTGGCGGCGATCTTCCAAAGGCTGTCGCCCTTCTTGACCACATAGTGGGTCTTGGGACCGTTGTCCACCGACGCGGCGGCCGGCTGGGGGGTGGGCTCAGCCTTGACCACGGGCTGCTGGCTGGCGCAACCGGCCAGCAGCGCGGCGGCTGCGACGAACAAAACGGTGTGCTTCACAGGCGTTTCTCCTTCAGGGTTAGTATTTCAGGGGCAGTTGCTTGCGGGGGGCGCTATGGGGGGCGTAAGGAGGGGTCTCCTGGGCCTTCTTCACGGCGTCTCCGATCTCATCGGTGTTGTAGTTCTCTTTCCACGTCAGGTCCTGAGCGGGCTCGATCAGGTCCGGGTCGATGATCTGGTCGCGGTTGGCCTTGAACAGCAGCGGCCAGCGGAAGTTGTCGCCTTGAACCGAGGCGTCGCCAGCGATGGCCCACAGCGTGTCGCCCTTGCGCACGATGTAGCTGTTGCGCTTGGGGGTGGGCACCGGGGTCGGCAGCGGCGGGACCGGCGTGGGGGTCTGGCTCTGGAAACTGCTCTCCAGCTGGGCCGGGGTCGGCGTGGCCACGGGCTCCTGCTGCTGCCGCTTGGCGCAAGCGGTGGCCAGGGTCAGCGCCAGCGCCGCGGCGGCCAGGGGAAGGGTCTGCTTCAGGGACATCGATCGCCTCCATTCATCTTGAGTCGGGTGCATCTGATCCGGATAGCGCTAAAAAGTGAAGCTGTAGGACGCGGCCATGCCGCCGGGCTGCCAGGCCACGGCCAGCCCCTTGAGCTTGTCCAGGCTGGCTTGGGGGGCATCATCGCTGGCCGTGGCCACATCGATGACCCCCAGGATGAAGCCCAAGCCAGCCCCCGCCAGCAATCCGCCGCCCGCGCCGGTGTAATAGTCGTAGGCGTTGTGCGACTGCATGAAGGGCACCGTCGCGGCGGCCGCGCCCACCAGCGCGCCCACCCCCGCACCGGCGCTGGCATAGGCGCTGAGCTTGGCGCCGATCTCGCCAGCGGCCAAGCCGCGCCCCAGGGCCAGCAGCATCAGGACCAGCACCAGGCGCCGCATCAGAAATCCACCTTGAGCAGGGTCGCGTTGGGGAGCCTCATGAGGCCCTGCGGGGTCTCGAGCACCGGTGAGAACGCCAGCAGGCCGGCCGATGCGTGCACGCCCTTGCCGGGGATCTTGGGCGCGTGGCCCGGCCACAGCACCGCCTCGTAGATGCCCACCCCCAGGCCCAGCGCCGCCCCGCCGCAGACCCCCGCCGCCGCCGCCGCCAGGAAGTCCTCGGCTGAATCGGGCTGGGTGTCCACTTTGTGGCGGTAGCTAAGCATGCCCGCGCCCGCGCCCACCGCCCCGCCCAGCACCGCGAAGCCGAACGAGTCATAGAGCATCGTGATGCCCGCGCCGGGCTTGTCACTGGCCACTTCGTAAGCCGAGGCCGGCAGGCCCAGCCCCACCGCCCCGGCCACCGAGCCGTAGACCGCGCCCAGGATCACCGTGCTGGGGTCCTGCCCCTGGCGGTCGCGGGCGTAAGGGATGGCCCCGCCCGCCGCGCCCACCAGCGCGCCCAGGGCCAGGCCGGCGAAGCTGTTGACGCCATAGGCCAAACCAGCGGAGACCTTGCGCCCCCCGGCGGCCGGGACCGCCGCCGCGACCGCATCCGACGCGGTGACGGTGGCCACCGCCGTCGGTGCCGCCGCCCCATCGGCGCGCAAGCTCGGCGCCGGGGACAACAGGATGAAAAGGGCTAGGAGCAGGCGCATCAAGGAGCCTGGTAGCTGGAGAGTTCGCCCAACACGGTCAGCGTGCCGAGGTTGTCGATGGAGGCCACCTTCACGTCCCCGATGCCGGCCGCCACCCAGCTGATGGTGTCGGTGGTGGTGGTCACGCCGCCGCTGTAAGTGGACGTCTCCCGGCGCAGCTTGAAACAGTTGCCGTAGTACGCGTTGGCCAAGCCCACGTTCTCCAGCCCGTCGACGTAGGTGATCGTGACGATGTTCACCGGATCGGTGGTGGGGGTGTTCCAGCTGTTGCCGGTCACGTAGGGCAGGCGCCGGTAGATCAGCCAGCCCAGCGTCGGGTCCCACTGGTACCAGTCACCGCCTTGGAAGCTCCAGTATTCAGTCGTGGGCGCTCCGCCGCCCGTGTCGTCCACTTGGTAGGCGCTGCGGCCGTTCCAGGCCACCTGGGCGCTGACGGTGCGAACATAGGGCGTGGGGCTCCCAGGCTGCGCGTAGGTCCAGACCTGGCCCACCTTCACCGGGGCATAGTCGCTGGCGGCCGCGGTCAGCAGGGGGTTGGCGTTGCAGGCTGCCAGCAGCGGCAGGATGAGCAGGGCCAGCCGCCTCATCCGCGCAACCCCAAGCGCAGGCCCAATTGGGCGAAGGGGAAAACCTGCCGCCCCTCGACGACCAGATGGGCCTTGGCTTCGAAGCCCAACAGCAGCCACGGGGTCAGCAGCAGGTCAAAGCCCGCGCCCGCGACGCCGCCGCCGTCCAGCGTCTCCAGGCTGCCGCTACCGCTGTGGCGCCAGTACTCCTTGGCGTACATCATCTCGGCCGACAGGTCCCAGAACAGTTCCACGTCCTGGCGGAGCTGAGCCTTGGACTTGAAGCCGAACCAAGCGGGCGCCAGGACCAGGAAGGCGTCAGGCGACAGCTGGCTGGCATGCTCGGAATAGGCCACGCCGAAGACCAGCGACCAAGCCGGATCGATGCCGATGTCAAAATCCAGGTCCGCCTGCGGGGCGGCTTCGTAGGTTCGGCTCAAGGCGCCCGCCGGCATCAGGACCGATGGCACCAAGCTGAACGACCCGCCACGATCCGCCACCACGTCAGCGGCCGCGAAGCCGCTGATGGCCAACGCTAGAACGAGCGTCAAAGCTCGGAGCAATCCAACTCCCGGCTTAAGGAACCCAACCACGGTAGGCTATTTTAAATGCTGGAACAAGCGAGCGTCAAGTGTATGGAACCGAAAAACGCTTGTGGCCCAATAAAAAAGGCCGGCCTTCCGGCCGGCCCCAAAACGGCTTTGCCCTAAAATTTAGCCACTAACGTCAGCTTGGCTCCCGTCCCATCGAAGCTGTCCATCTGCATTTCAAGAGCGTGGTCCTTGTTCCACGAATCCGCCGCTTCCGAGGCCGTAGCGATGTCGCCGATCCATGAGATCAGCACCATGCCCACGCCCGCCGCCTTGATCCAATAACCAGCCTGCTGGGAGTTGTCGCCAAAATAGGGCCCCCAGTTCTCGGGCTGATGGATCACGTTATAGCCCCACATGGACAAGCCGCCGCCCAGGATCTCCATGGTCAGCATCTTGGTGCCGAAGCGGGTGTCGCCAGCGTAAAAATTGCCTGAACCGTGGAAGACCGCACCCGGCAGCACCGAGAAGATCTCGGCCATGAACGGGTCCTTAGGCTCGATCTCCTCATCGCCGATGGACTGGGACGTGGCCCGCAGCGAAGAGTCCTTGATCGTCTCAGCAGGGGCGCCGACCGCGGGGGCCAGCAGGAGCAGCAGGGCGATCGAATAAAGCTTCTTCAAGACGAATTCCTCCGTGTCGGAACGCGGTGCCGCAAGATGATAGCGGACCGCCCCCTTTCCGTCAATGCCACGGCTTCAAGGCAGCGGCCTTTTAATGTTGAAATTGCAGTTACGGTAGACCATGCAGTCAAGGCCGGTGCACACGCCCAGGGTCTCGGGGCGCTCGCAGTCCTGCTTCAATCGCGTGCTGGCCACGCTGTTGTCGATGACCTTCCAGTCCAGCGCCAGCATGCGTTCTTCGGTCTTGCGGCTGCGACGCCGCCGGGCCAAGGCCTTCACCGGCTCCGAGCATTGTGACAGCAGCGCCAAGCCGAAAAGGCAGCCACCGGCCCACACCAGCACCTGGGGCGCCCATAGTGAGAGCAGCATCCA
>Ga0302320_10020818_pt1 | contig 13048 bp, 9 predicted proteins | sample Bog_T0_3_FD_202130 | JGI IMG/M metagenome (GOLD analysis project Ga0302320, IMG submission 202130) | Peat permafrost microbial communities from Stordalen Mire near Abisko, Sweden - Bog_T0_3 | ecosystem: Environmental > Terrestrial > Soil > Wetlands > Peat | place: Sweden: Abisko, Stordalen Mire...
CAGCTCCTTTGCGCGAAAAGAACGATGATACGTCCACCAAAGCGGAAGTCAATCAGGACAAACGCGCAAAACAGACAAGGAAAAAAGCGGAGAGTTACTGGAGACGCTGTTTCGAAGCATCATGCACAATCAAATTCTCGAAAATCGCCAACACATGCTGTCTGTAGCGAACGATGCGCTCAAGCAGCGTGCGCAGTTGCGGCTCGCGAACCGTTTCCTTGTCCCACTTGGCCAGCACACCCGCTGGAACCTGAATATCTTTGCGCAATTCTTCCGCGGAATGTCCGCGCAAAAACAAGCCGTAGAAAAACGCAGCTTCGCGTTGCGGGAATTCGAAATCCTGCACCGGCTCTTCGATCGGATTGGGTGTCGTTGCCATCTTCGAAAACCGCAGTTTACAGATTTTGACGCCGTCGTCAAGGCTTCACGGCGCGAAATAACAATTGACTCGGCGATTCCGGAAAAATGATTCGATGCGGAAATGGAAGCAAAGTTGCAACGCAATCGCCGTTGCTACGCCGCGACCTCGATTTTCACCAGCAAAATCCACAGAAATCGTAGCATCTCTTCCCGCTAACCCCACTGGTTTCAGACTTCCACGAAGATTTCGCGCGATTGAAAATCCGTGCTGCCCTTCGCACGGCCTGGCGACGCCGAAAATCTGTGCCTCGCACCCAGTGTTCATCGGTGCGCGCCGCCGGATCTTTAATCGATCGAAACATGGCCGAAATAAAAAAGGGCGAAAGCGGCTCAATCGCCCGCTCCCGCCCTGAGTTCATTTTTCGCGAACGAAAACTACTTCTTCGCTACCTCGTAATTTTCGGCCACCTGCGCCCAGTTGACCGTGTTCCACCAGGCTTCCAAATATTCCGGCCGGCGGTTTTGATACTTCAGGTAGTAGGCGTGTTCCCACACGTCCAGACCGAAGAACGCCTTTCCGCCGTCGAGAATCGGATTGTCCTGATTCGCGGTGGACTCAACCACGAGTTTTCCGTTGCGGATTAACAGCCACGCCCAGCCCGAACCAAATCGCTTCGTGCCAGCGTCATTCACTTTCGCTTTGAATTCCGCAAAGCTTCCGAACGCCGAATGGATCGCCGTGGCCAATTCGCCGCTCGGTTCCCCGCCACCGCCTTTTTTCATGATCTTCCAGAAAAGCGAATGGTTCAGGTGACCGCCGCCGTTGTTGCGCACGGCCGGGCGGATTGCTTCGGGTAGTGAATTTAATCCCGCGAGCAGTTCTTCCACGGTTTTCTTCTGCAGGTCGTCGTGGCCTTCGAGTGCTTTGTTTAAGTTCGTCACGTATGCGGCGTGATGCTTGTCGTGATGGATTTCCATGGTCTTCGCGTCAATGTACGGTTCCAGCGCGTCGAACGAATACGGCAACGGCGGCAAAGTGAAAGTCATTTCAGGAAGGCTCCTTATTCGATTGTCCAAAGGTCGGACTCATATTCCGTCTGCTGATTCCCCGTTCCTGCCTCATAATTATACCCGCCTGCGGACAAGTGAGGCGAACCACCGGCGAAATTCGTTTGCACCTCTTAGATGATGGGAAGGAGCGAAAAGTGCCATCCACCGACCACATCGAAAAACACTTCACCGCCACCGCCGCGGTACGGGACATCGTCATCGGAATGTCCGACGGCCTCACCGTTCCCTTCGCATTGGCCGCTGGACTAACCGGCGCGGTCGCCGCTTCCACGAAAGGCACCGGGATTATTGTTACAGCGGGCCTCGCGGAAATTGCCGCCGGTTCCATCGCCATGGGTTTGGGCGGTTATCTCGCCGCAAAGACCGACACCGAGCATTACGCCTCCGAACTCGATCGCGAATATCGCGAAACTGTCGAGCTGCCCGAGATCGAAAAAGAAGAAGTCTCCAAAGTGTTTCGCGATTACGGCCTCACCGAAGCGCAGATGGCGCCGATCGTCCAGGTAATTACCGCCGATCAAAAAAAGTGGGTGGACTTCATGATGCGCTTCGAGCTTGGGCTCGAGACGCCGGACCCGGCCCGCGCCGCTCGCAGTGCGGCAACCATCGCCGCCTCCTACATCGTCGGCGGTCTCGTCCCTCTTGCGCCCTACATTATTCTTCGCCACGATGCGCACACGGCCCTGCTCGTGTCGATCGCGGTGACGCTCGCCGCGCTCTTCATTTTCGGTTCGATCAAAGGCCACTACACCGGTGTGAAACCTCTTCGCGGTGGATTCCAAACCGTGCTCGTCGGAGGCCTTGCAGCAGCTGCTGCCTTCTACATCGCGCGCCTCATCAGCTAGCACGAAAGCCCAAACATCCATCCCAACCATTCCTCACACATCAAAGCTCTGAATCGCGTGCCCAAAGCGGGCGAACCGTAACCCCCGTAATTGCATCTACATAAAGGAAGCCGGAGACTGTGTCCGCGCGTGGGACGCTCGAAACACCAAACTCCCGTTCCTACGTCCAATATCTATAGTCACGGCTCGCGCCAACGTAGCGCTCCGGACTCGAAAAGTGTAAATTTGAGTTTCCACCGAAACCAGGAGAGTCAGCCATGGAAAGCAGTACCGTAAAGATTCGCCGCTGGGTGGCGGCCGTTGTCGTTCTCGTAGCGTTCGCGGGAGGCGCCCTTCTCTCGCAGGGATTCAGGGATTGGGCCGGCCATACCGTTTTCGGATCGCCGCGCTCCCCAATCACCGTCGCACAAAACGCTCTTCCGGTCAGCCTCGGCAATTTTGCGAATGGATTTTCCGCGGTCATCAAACCGGCGCTTCCCGCCGTCGTGAATATTCGCACTTCGAAAATCGTCAAGCCGCAAGCCGGCCAAATGAACCCGATGTTCAACGATCCAATGTTCCGCCAGTTTTTTGGCGACCAGTTCGGTCAGGGCGGCCAGCCCCATGCGGAGCGCGAACAGGCTCTCGGCTCCGGCGTGATCATCACTCCGGATGGCACAATCCTCACCAACAATCACGTGATCGACGGCGCGACCGACATCAAAGTACAACTGAACGACAAGCGTGAGTTTACGGCTAAGCTGATCGGCGCGGACGCGAAGAGCGACATCGCCGTGCTGAAAATCGAAGCAAAAGAATTGCCGACGCTTCCGATTGGCGACTCTGCTCAACTGAACGTTGGCGATTTGATCTTCGCCATCGGCGATCCATTCGGCATCGGCGAAACGGCCACGATGGGCATCGTCAGCGCCACCGGCCGCACCGGCCTCGGCATTGAAAGCTATGAGAACTTCATCCAGACCGATGCGGCCATCAACCCCGGCAACTCCGGCGGCGCGATGATCGACATCCACGGCAATCTGGTCGGCATCAACACCGCAATTTTGTCCCATGGCGGATCGGGAGGCAACGAAGGCGTCGGCTTTGCAATTCCCATGAGCATGGCCAAGCCGATCATGGATCAGATCCTGTCGCACGGAAAAGTCGTGCGCGGCTACCTCGGCGTCCACATCCAGGAGCTCACACCGGAAATCGCCAAGGCGTTTAACTTCAACCAGGGCGGCGGCGTGCTGATTGGTGACGTCTCTCCTGATGGCCCGTCGGCGAAGGCCGGCCTGAAAAAAGGCGACGTGATCGTCAAACTCGACGGCACCGCGGAGACGGACCCGAACACGCTTCGCAACACGATCGCCGCGATGGCGCCGGGAACCAACGTGAAGCTGCAAATCTGGCGCGACGGCAAGATCCAGGATTACAACATGACTCTTGGCGAATTGCCGCCGGACAAGGGCGAAGTCGAAGGGCCGGGCGATAACTCGACGAACAACGGCGGTCTGGAAGGCGTCAGCGTTCAGCCGCTCACTGCGGACCTCGCTCAACAGCTCAACCTGAACCCCAACACCAAGGGCGTAGTCGTCAGCTCTGTCGATGAAGCCAGCCCCGCTGCAGCGGCCGGATTGAGCCGAGGCGACGTGATCCAGGAAGTGAACCACAAACCCGTGACGAGCGTCTCGGATTACCGTCAGGCAGTGGCCGCCGCCGGCAACCAGCCGGTGTTGCTACTCGTAAACCATGGCGGTATCACGGCGTATATCGTGGTCGAAGCGCACTAAACCGCCTGAAGAGGCGGCAAGCCTAACGCTCGAAGGGGGCCCGGATACCCAAATCCGGGCTCCCCTCTCTTACGTCACACTCGCGGTTAATTCCGCAACCCAAGTCACCCAGGCGGGTTAAAGTAGTCAGGGGATCTCTGTCGTTTGATCGCTTTCCTAGGCTGGCGGTCGCAGGGGGCTTACCCTCTTGCAACCGCTATCTCTTGGGTTATCGCTTTCAGCACGACTGGGGATAGAATGGTACTTCAGTCCTATTCACCCAAGCCCACGGTTCTAGTACTTAAGATAGCGTCAGCAGTATTTCTGTCTCAACGCATCTAAATTCTAGGTCGGGGGACTCGGAGAATCACATGTCACGGATCACAAATCGAGGTGTCTTTAATGCCTCGCTGCTGCCAGAAGCCCAGCCTCGCTGGGACCTATTCAGCGCGGGTTTTGGCCTGCAGATCGTCGCCGTTACGGCATTGGTTGTGATCCCTTTGCTCATGCCGGAGAAGCTGAATATCGTCCAGCGTTACTGGACGACGCCTATTGAGGCGCCTCCCATTGTGGCCTGGAAGCCCCAGCCACCCCCGCCTGCGGTCAAGACCGTGGCGGTCAAAGAGCCGGTGAAACCGCTGCCGAAGCCAGCCCCGGTCCCTGTTCCCGTCGCTGTGCAACTGCCGAAACCCAAAGTTTATAACCCAGTGGTCGCTGCGCCCGTCGTGAAGCCGGTGGCACGCAAGAACACCTCTGCGCCCGAGATGGCCGAGGTCGCCAAGGTATTTCCGGATCAGGCTCCCCTCTCAATGGGAAGCTCGGCTGTTCCCAACATCAAGAAGCCCCGCGAAGCCGTTCAAACCGGCGGATTCGGAGATCCGGACGGCGTCAAAGACAACGGCAAGACCAACAAAGCCGCGAACATCAACGTCAGCGGCGCGTACGACATGCCCGCGGGCCCTGGTAGCGGTAACGGCACCGGTGGCGCGAAAGGTGCCAAGGGCGTCACAGGCAGCGCGGGATTTGGAAACGGTGTTGCTGTCGGCACTCCGGGCGGCGGCTCGCATGGCACGGTTCAGACCGGCGGATTCGCCGACGAGCACGCTACCGCTGGCCCGGCGAAAGCCAAACAGGTTGCTGCGGCTTCCAATAGCACGCCCGTGCAAATTTTGTTCAAGCCGAAACCGGTTTATTCGGCCGACGGTATCGCCAGCAAGATCGAAGGCGAAGTGCTCCTGCAAGTCATCTTTACGGCCTCGGGTGAAGTGAAGGTGCTGCGCGTCGTGCAGGGCCTCGGCCACGGACTGGATGAATCGGCCGAAGCGGCTGCGCGACAGATCAAGTACAAGCCGGCTCAGCAAGATGGGCAAGCTGTAGATACCACGGCCAACATCCGCATCGCATTCGCAATGGCGAATTGAAAAGGGGAACAGAAATGCGCACTTGGAAAAATCTTTGTCTAGCTTTGACTCTGATGGGATCTGTTGCCGGCTCCGCCGCCGCGCAAACGCAAACGGCCGACCAGACGCAACCGCAAGCGGGCAACACGACCGCGGCGCCGGTTACCACGGTCGATCAAGCCATTGATCGGGTGATCGCGCGCGAACACGACGAAGTCGCCACCATTCGCCGCTTCAGTCCGATCATCGAAACCTATATTCAAGACATGAAGTCGGACAAGGAAATGGGAGCGATCCCTGTGAAGGACCATTATTTCCTTGGCCAGGCGGACCTGTCGCGCGGCATTGTTGACCACAACATGCTGGGCTCGCGCAAGGGCAGTAAGCTGGACGCGATGAACCCGATCACGCACATGAGCGGAATGTTCACGTCCTCGTATGTTCCGGAAGGCTTCCTGCAGATGATTTACATCGACACTTCAGGTTTCGACCGCCAACATTATCAATTCGATTACGTCCGCCGCGAATTCCTCGGCGAAGTCCGCTGCGTCGTGTTTGACGTCACACCTCTGCCGAAGTCCGGCAAGGGCCGCTTCAAGGGCCGCGTCTGGGCCGAGGATCAGGGCTTCACGATCGTCCGGTTCAACGGCGTGTACACCCCGATCGCCGGCATCAACGGTTTCAATCTTCACTTCGATAGCTGGCGCTTGAACGTTCAGCCAGGCCTCTGGCTGCCGTCTTACATCTACAGCCAGGAATCGGACCTGAAGGATTTCCTCGGCGGCGACATTCGCTTCAAGTCGCAAACCCGTCTGTGGGGCTACGATCTGAAGAACGTCGGCCACCAGGAAGAATTCACTGAAATGACCATCGAATCGCCGACGATTCAGGATCAGGCCGCCGCGCAGCAAGATCGCTCGCCGATCGAAGCCGAACGCGAATGGCAACACCAGGCCGAAGTGAACGTTCTCGATCGCCTGCAACGCACCGGTTTGCTTGCGCCTCCGGGAGAAGTTGACAAGGTCATGGAGACCGTCATCAACAACCTGGAAGTCACCAACAATCTCGACATCCAGCCGGAAGTTCGCTGCCGCGTGTTGCTGACCGGCACGATCGAAATGTTCTCCATCGGCCACACCATCGTGCTTAGCCGCGGCTTATTGGACGCTCTACCGGACGAAGCCAGCCTGGCCACCATGCTCGCGCAGGAATTGGCCGACATCATCGTTACCAAGCCCTCCACCGATCAGTGGGGCTTCAACGACACCACCAACGTCACGACCACCGAAGCTTTGGCTCATTTCTCTTTCAAAGACAGCCCCGCGCAGGTGCAACTCGCAAACGATAAGGCTCTCGAGCTGCTGAAGAATTCGCCGTACAAAGACAAGCTCGGCTCGGCCAGCCTCTTCTTGAAGGAACTCGACGCGCAATCCAAGAACTTGCCGGCGCTCATCAATCCGCGGCTCGGCAATCGCGTTACCTTCGGCCAGGCTCTCAACAGCTCCTCACCGAATCTCGATACCAAGAAATTGGACCAGATCTCGGCGCTGCCCATCGGAGCCCGCCTGAAGCTCGACCCATGGACCGATCACGTCGAACTCGTGAAGGCAAAACCAGTACCGTTGCTTTCCGTGCGTGAAAAGATGCCGTTCGAAGTCACGCCTTTCATGCCGTTCCTAACCCACTACCAGAAACCAGGTTCGGGCATATCGGCGGATCCGCAGAAGGCTGATCTCGCGAAAAAGGACACGCAGCCGCAGAATCAACAGCAGTAAATACAACTCGCAATCTGGAAGTGAGAAAAGGGCGGAGGCCACGCGGCTTCCGCCCTTTTTTATTTTTGAACCGCGCAGCGCTTAGGTCACACTTGAGCCGCAATGCCGCGCCAATCCCTTCTTGAATTGTTTGCCGCTGATTCGCGACCGCACACCGAGGTTGCATTCGTGTGGCAGCGTGGCTATCGCACCATTCGCTGGACGTATTCGGACGTTTCGTCGCGCGCGAATCAGTTCGCACGCGAGTTGGAAGCGCGGCACATCGCCAAAGGTGATCGAGTGCTTCTCTGGGGCTCGAACTCCGGCGAATGGGTGGCCGCTCTGCTGGGTTGCATGTTCCGCGGCGCCATCGCCGTGCCCATGGATGCAATTGCGGCGACGGATTTCGCGCAGCGAGTCGTTCGTCAATCGGGTGCGCTGCTCGCCGTCGTTGGCGATGGCCTCGACAGAAACGCACTCGGAATTCCGCATTTGCCGCTCGATAATCTAGGCTCCTCCGTCGGCGGTCATTCCGGCGCTGCCCTTGCATCGCCCGGGATTTCGCGCAGCGATCCGCTGGAAATTATCTTCACGTCCGGCACCACCGCCGAACCCAGGGGCGTGGTTCTCACACACGCGAACTTGCTCGCGAACCTGGAACCGCTTGAGCGGGAAATCCAACGCTACCGTCGCTACGAGAATCTGTTTCATCCATTGAAATTCCTGGACCTATTGCCGCTCAGCCATGTATTCGGCCAGCTACTCGGTATTTTTCTTCCTCAGATTCTCGGTGCCACCTGTGTCTTTCTCGATTCCCTCAGTCCCGATGAAATCGTCCGCACCATCGAGCGTGAGCGTGTATCGCTGCTCGTCACCGTTCCTCGTCTGCTCGAATCATTGCGAGATCACGTGCTTCGCAAGCTCGAATCAAGCGGTCGCATCCAGCAGTTTCATCGAGACTCACAAAAAGCGACGGGTGAGCATTTTCTCCGGCGGTGGTGGCGCTTCCGCGCAATCCGCCGCGAGTTCGGTTGGCGCTTCTGGGCAGCCGTCTCCGGTGGGGCTGCGTTGCCCGCCGACGTCGAGCAATTCTGGACGACCCTCGGATACGCCATTATTCAGGGCTATGGACTCACGGAAACCACTTCGCTTGTCAGCGTCAATCATCCTTTCCGCTTGAGCCAGGGCTCGATCGGCAAAACGCTGCCCGGCCTCGACGTAAAGCTTTCCGGCGATGGCGAAATTCTGGTGCGCGGTGAGAATGTTGCGTCCGGCTATTGGAATCATTCCGCAGTGGAGTCCGTGCGCGACGCCGACGGCTGGTTCCACACCGGCGATCTTGGCGAGCGAGACGCGACCGGCACTCTGTTTTTCAAAGGCCGCAGCAAAAACGTAATCGTCACGCCCGAAGGATTGAATATTTTTCCGGGTGATCTCGAAAAGGAATTGCGAAGACGGCACGGAGTAAAGGATTGCGTTGTGGTCGGCATGGACGTCGATCAAAACGCGGTTCCCTGCGCCGTCCTGTTGCTCGACAGTCCCGCCGCAAACGCTGCCGCCATCGTCGCCGAAGCAAATCGAAATCTCGCCAATTTCCAACAAATTCGGCGTTGGGTCCTGTGGCCCGGCAGCGATTTCCCGCGCACTCCCACGCAAAAACCAAAGCTCGCCGAGATTCGCGCTTACGCCATCGCGGCCGTCTCCGGAACACCGCTCGCCAGATCCGCCGTTGACCCCATCCGTGAACTTCTGGAAAAAATCGCGCCGGGCACGGCATCGCTTTCGGACGATCAAGCGCCTCTCAATCTCAGTTCCATCGAACGCGTCGAACTTCTCAGCGCTCTCGAAGACCGTTTCCACACGGAACTCAACGAATCGCAATTCACCAATGTCGATTCCATCGCCGCTGTCGAGCGCCTGCTCGAGACACCGTCCGCGCCAGGCGTGGAATTTCACTATCCGCGCTGGGCCTTGCGCTGGCCTGCACAGTGCCTGCGATTCGCTGCGTGGTATCTGCTCGCACTTCCCGCCATGCGCATTCTCGCGTGGCCGCGTATCGAAGGCCGCGAGCATTTGCAAACTCTCGATGGTCCGGCGCTCGTCGTCGCCAATCACGTCACCTACCTCGATCCCGCCTACATTCTTGCTGCGCTGCCACTCACCAAACGCCGCCGGCTCGCTGTCGCCATGGACGGCGAACGCCTCGAAGGAATGCGCGCAGGAATTCTCGAAGGTGGATTTCTCCGAAAGCGATTCATGCGCATTCAGTACTGGCTGGTGATTGCGATCTTCAACGTGTTTCCGCTGCCGCAGCGCGCTGGGTTTCGCAAAAGCTTTGAATATGCCGGAGAGGCAGTCGATCAAGGCTGGAATATTCTGGTGTTTCCCGAAGGAAGGCTCACCGGCGACAGCACAGTCGCGCCGTTTCGCCCCGGAATCGGATTTCTCGCCACGCGACTTGGAATTCCGGTGGTACCCATCCATGTAACGGGGCTTTTCGATTTGAGGGAATCTGGAAGAAGACTCGCGCGGCCGGGCCACATACGAATTCAAATCGGCGAGCCCGTGCAATATTCAAAAAACGAAACAGCCGAAGAGATCGCGAAAGACCTTCATATGCGCGTCGAATCACTAAAACCTTCGGTGTGAATTTTCGCGAGCCGGCCGGCTATTCATTCAACGGCAATCGCAACCGCGCTTCCGAGCCGCGCTCACTTTCACGATTCTGAAGCGTCAGTATTCCGCCGTGCGCTTCGGCGATCTGCCGGCTCAGCACCAGGCCGATGCCCGACCCGCCCTGCTTCGTGGTAAAGAACGGAACGAAAAGATTCGCCGCATTCGGGATTCCCGGGCCGTCGTCCTGCACCCACACTTCCAGGCCGCCGCGTTCGCGTCGCCATCCCACACGCACTCCGCCGCCCGTTTCGAGCGCCGCATCCACCGCGTTGTGCAACAGGTTGATCATCAATTGCTCCAGTTGATCAGGGTCCGCTTGAATTTCCAGTTCTTCGCCGGGCAATATTTCGGCGGCAAGTCGTCGATCGAGCCCCACCACGCGCCGGATCAAGTCGCCAACCCCCATCGTACGCACCGAGGGCGGAGGCAACTTCGCCAGGCGCGCATAGGCATTCATGAACCGCGCCAGGCCGTCGGATCGCGCCGCGATGATGTTCAGGCCGCTGCGCATGTCGTCCTGCCAGTCTTCGGCGCGGTCTTTGCGGCTCAGCACGCTGCCCAGGTTTTCTGCCACGGACTTGATCGGCGCGAGCGAATTGTTCAGCTCGTGACCCAGCACACGGATCAGCCGCTGCCACGCCTGTCTTTCTTCGTCGCGAAGCGCGCGGCTTAAATCCGAAATCACCAGAAGTTGGTGTGAGCGCCCATCCTCGCGAAAAATGCTTCGATGAATTTCCCAGCGCCCGGCTTTGCCCGGAAATTCGATCTGCGCGATCCGCGGCGTCTCCCCTTCCAGGCACTCCGAAAGGTTCAACATCTCCGCCGTCCGGCCCAGCAGGAATTCACCCTCTTGATTCAATATTCGTTCGCCTGCTCGATTTACGAGCCGCAGCCGCCCTTCTCCATCAAACGCGAAGACCGCGACGTCGATCTCCTCCATCACTTTCCGCAGTAAAGCTGTTGCTTCGAGCGCGCCGAGCCGCTCGCGGCGGAGTGTCTCCCCAAGAGCGTTCACTTCCCACAAAACCTCACCGAGCACATCGTCACGGTTCGCACCGCGCGCGCGAATGGAAAAGTCTCCCTCCCGCAATGCGGCGAGCAAGTTGGAAACAGTTCGGAGGGGAAACATCACGCGGCTTTGCGCGGAGAATGCGAAGCTCAGCCACGCCACGACCATTAGAATCGTTAATGTCCACTGCAGCTTCGGCGAAAACTCGCCGGTCCACAGTAGAATTAGCGCGACAAGGGTGCCACCCAGCCCTGCGGCCAGGGACAGCAGTAAAATTCGGCGCTCGTACAGAAGAGGACTCAAAGGCTGTATTTTTGCAACCGGCGGTAAAGCGCGCTGCGGCTCAATCCGAGCGCCTTGCTCGCATGGCTCACGTTGCCCCCAAATCGTGCCAGCGCTTTTTGAATCAGCACGCGCTCCACATCTTCTATGCTCATCTCATCCAGACGAATCGCCGCTTCGCGCGCCGCACGCAATCCCAGATCGCTCGCGCGCACGGCGGGCCCTTCGGCCATCAGCACCGCGCGTTCGACTGAGTGATCCAACTCGCGAATATTTCCAGGCCACGGATGATCGAGCAGAAGCTGCAGAGCCACCGGCTCGAATCCTTCCAGTTGTTTGCGGTACCTCTGCGCCGACTGCCTCAGGAAATGATGCGCCAGCAGCGAGATGTCTTCTTTGCGTTCGCGCAGCGGCGGCAAATGAATTTCGATCGTGTTTAGCCGGAACAGCAAATCCTCGCGAAATCTTCCTCCCGTCACTTCGGCCTGCACATCCGCGTTTGTCGCCGAGACAATCCTTACGTCCACCCGCCGCGTGGTCGAAGATCCCACTCGTTCGAGTTCTCCGGTTTCCAGTGCGCGGAGCAATTTCGCCTGCAAATTCATCGGAACGTTCGCGATTTCATCCAAGAAGAGCGTGCCGCCATCGGCAAGCTCGAACCGCCCCACGCGGTCGGATTTCGCATCCGTAAAGGCGCCCTTCACGTGACCGAAAAGCTCGCTTTCGAATACGCCTTCGGGCAATCCCCCCGCGTTCACCGTAACCAGCGGACGCCCGGACCGCGATGAAAGCGCGTACAGCGTTCGTGCCACCACTTCTTTTCCTGTTCCGTGCTCGCCAGTGATCAACACGTTCGCGTCCGACGGCCCCACGCGCGCGATCAGATCCATTACCGGGCGCATCGCTGCGGATTGCGCGATCATTACGGGACGGCCATCTGCGCGCAGCAAACGGTTTTCAGCCTCGAGTCGCTGGCCTCTCCGCAACGCTTGCGACAATTCGATCTGGGTTTTCAAAATTGCCAGCAGCCGCGCGTTCTCCCAAGGCTTCTGCACGAAATCCTTCGCGCCGCGCCGCATCGCTTCCACGGCGAGTTCCAGGCTGCCCCACGCCGTCATCACGATGATCGGCAGGGTGCTGTCTTTCGCGCGAATATTCGAAAGCAAATCCAGGCCTTCCTGCCCTGAAGTCGTGTCGCGCGCATAATTTAAATCCATGAGCAGCCCGTCGAATTCGCGCACTTCCAGCGCCGACAGCACCGCCGCGGGCGAAGCCACCGTCTCGGTCTCGAAACCTTCGCCCTTCAGCAGCAACCGCAGCGCTTCGCGAATGTCCGGCTGGTCGTCCGCCACAAGAATTCTGATTCGGGATGCGTTCGATGAAGTCATGGCGCGAAATTTCTCTCCCTGATTGGCCCGGCTGCTTTCGTTCGTCACCGCGTCGCGTTCGTGGATCATTTTTCCCTCATTGATACCGAAGTGCCGTCAGCGGATCCACTTTCGTCGCCCGCCGCGCCGGAATGTAGCAGGCTGCCAGTGCCACCAATGCCAGCGCCGCACCAACTCCTAGAAACGTCAGCGGGTCGCGCGCCTTGATTCCATAGAGCTGGCTTTCCAGATATTTCATCGCGACCAGTGAAGCGATCACGCCCAATGCCAGGCCGATCGCCGCCAATCTCATTCCGTCACGCACAATCATTCCGAGCACGTCCGAAGGTTCCGCGCCCAGCGCCATGCGAATTCCAATTTCGTGAGACCGTTGTTCCACCGCGTAACCCATCACTCCGTAGATTCCGATGGCCGCTAGCGTGCCCGCGATGATCGCGAAGAAAGCGAGCAACGACATGTTCAACCGTTTCTGTGCCACTGCAATTGCAAGATATCCGTCCATCGATTGCACA
>Ga0302320_10020819_pt1 | contig 13048 bp, 11 predicted proteins | sample Bog_T0_3_FD_202130 | JGI IMG/M metagenome (GOLD analysis project Ga0302320, IMG submission 202130) | Peat permafrost microbial communities from Stordalen Mire near Abisko, Sweden - Bog_T0_3 | ecosystem: Environmental > Terrestrial > Soil > Wetlands > Peat | place: Sweden: Abisko, Stordalen Mire...
GTTTTAAGGTAATATTCAGCTTGGAGCGGATCCGTCAGCCGCTGGCCGAAAGCGATGGCGTTTGCGTCGTTGTGCTGTCTAGCCAGTCTGGCGTGCTCGGGGGAAGTCACCAGGGCACAACGGATGTTGGCATGGCGGTTGGCCGTGATGCTGATCCCGATCCCCGACCCGCAGACCAGTACCAGGCGTTCCCACTTGTCCATTCCTGCCGCTGCCCGGTGCGCGAAATCCGGATAATCCACAGAGCCAGGACCATCGGTTCCGAAGTCGACCACCTCGTGTCCCTGCGCCAGGGCCCATGCCTTCAGGCGCTCCTTGAGGTCATAACCTGCATGATCGCTAGCAAAACCAAGCCTCATATGTGTCGCTCCCAGGAAAAGGGTAACTGAATGACCCGGCCCATTCTTCAGTATCGTCCACTGGACCGAGGCTTTCTGCTTTGTCTTGAGGGTGAGTCCGGAGTCGCCGACTGGCAGCGGACCCTGCGCACCCTACCCGGCAACCTCCACGGCCGGGACCGGCTGACGCCGGCCCGGGCCCGGGCCTTCCTGCCCGACGGCCGGCTGGTGGAAACCCACACCGTGCCCTTGCGCTGGCAGCGGGCCCTGCCCTGGCTGGCCTCCATGCCCACCGATCCCGAGCGGGTGGGGGGCAGCCTGGCCTTCTGGGGGGTGGCCCTGCGCCTGCTGCAGTCCATGGTGCTCCGGGGCGCCCTGCTGCCCCAGCTGGACACCCGCGGCAACCCCTGGCGCGCCACCTGGGGCATCAGCCTCACCAGCCCCGCGGACCGGGAGGCCCTGGACCTGCTCCTGAAGTCCATGCCACCCTCGGCCCTGGCCTTCCCCGAAGACGACGGCTGGACCTTCACCAAGGGCCTGGCCCTGGGCACCCTGGACACCGAGGAGCTGGACGACGACCTGGCCATGCCCCCCAGCGGCCAGATGGTGCTGCGGGCCTTCCTGGAGGACGGCGCGGATTTCCTGGTGCGCTTCGTGGCCGGGTCGCTCAGGCAGGGCGAAGATCCCCGGCTGGGCCTGATCCACCGCCTGCGCGGGCACAAGCGGGACCGCCTGCCCTGGGACGAGCGGCTGATGGTGGCCCTCAGCCACCCCATGAACGAGTTCCCCACCATCGGCATCACCGAGCGGACCCTGGGCGAGCAGCTGGAGCAGTGGAGCGAAGGCGCGCGGGTCCAGTGGATCCGGCCCAGCCTCACGCTGGAGGCGCCCCCGGTGCCGCCGGGCAAGGACGCCATCCAGGAGGCCGACCGCCTTTCCGAAGGGGGGTGGATCCTGCGGGTGGGCCTGGAGACCCAGGAAGGGGACGTCATCCCGGTGAACCGGCTGTGGGAGGCCTCCACCGAGCCCGAGGTGCTGGAGGCGCGCAAGGTGCTGCTGCGGGGCCTGGCCCGGGCGGTGCCGTTCTTCCCGGCCCTGCAGGGCACCCTGTCCGGCAAGCAGCCGGATGACCTCATCCTCAACCCCACCGAGGCCTGGGAGTTCCTCACCCGCGGCGCCGCCCAGCTCAAGGAGGCCGGGTTCCTGGTGCACATCCCCGAAGCCCTGGCGGAGTTCGGCGGCGCCCGCCGGCTGCGGGCCAAGGTCAAGCTCGGCGCCCGCCAGCTCCTGGCGGCGGCCGGCGACGGCTCGGCCCAGGAAGGCCTCGACGGCGCGGTCTCGGCGGACTGGTCGCTGATGCTGGGCAACGACACCCTGGACCTCCAGGACTTCGCCCAGATGGCCAGCCTCAAGCACCCCCTGGTGGCCTGGAAGGGCAAGTGGGTGGCCCTGGACCCGGCCACCCTCAAGCAGATCACCCAGGTGATCCAGGCCAGCCGCGGCGCCGGCTTCGAGAGCATGAGCCGGGGCGAGGCCCTGGCCGCGGCCCTCACCGGCACCGCCCGCATCCCGGGGGTGAGCGAGGCCATCGAAGTGGAGGCGGCCGGCGATTTCGGCGCCGCCCTGGACGAGCTGAAGATCCTCCCCGACCAGCCCATCACCCAGCCCGCCGGGTTCATCGGCCAGCTGCGGCCCTACCAGCTGCGCGGCCTGGCCTGGCTGGACGGCCTGTGCCGGCTCGGCCTGGGCGGCATCCTGGCCGACGACATGGGCCTGGGCAAGACCATCGAGGTGCTGGCGCTGCTGCTGCACCGGCAGCAGAAGAACCCCAACGTAGGCCCGCCCACCCTGCTGGTCTGCCCCACCTCGCTGCTGGGCAACTGGGAGCGCGAGATCGCCAAGTTCGCGCCCACCATCCCGTTCTTCGTGCACCACGGCAACAACCGCGACAGCCTGCCCAAGGTGTTCCGGCCGCACACCATCGTGCTCACAACCTACGGCGTGATCCGGCGCGAGGAGGAGATCTTCTCCGCCCGCCACTGGGGCATGGCGGTGGTGGACGAGGCCCAGGCCATCAAGAACGCCGGCTCGTTCCAGGCCAAGGCCGTGCGCAAACTGAAGGCCGCCTTCAAGCTGGCCCTCACCGGCACCCCCATCGAGAACCGGCTGCTGGAGCTGTGGTCCATCCTGGCCTTCGCGCTCCCGGGCTACCTGGGCGGCGAGACCGTGTTCAAGGACCAGTTCGCCTCGCCCATCGAGAAGTACCGGGATCCCGACGCCGCCCTGGAGCTGCGCCAGCGGGTCGGCCCATTCATCCTCCGCCGGCTCAAGACCGACCGCACCATCATCCAGGATCTCCCCGAGAAGCTGGAGATGAAGGTCTACACCCAGCTCAGCAAGGAGCAGGCCCAACTCTACAAGGCCCGGGTGGAGCAGATGGACCTGGACCTGTCTGCGGCCCAGGGCATCGAGCGCAGGGGCCGGATCCTGGCCCTGCTCACCCACCTCAAGCAGATCTGCAACCACCCCACCCAGTTCCTCAAGACCACCGGCCCTTACAAAGGCCGCAGCGGCAAGCTGGAGCGGCTCACCGAGATGCTGGAGGAAGTGCTGGAGACCGGCGAGAAGGCGCTGGTGTTCACCCAGTTCAAGGAGATGGGCGACCGGCTCCAGATCCACCTGAACGACGTGCTCGGCTTCGAGCCGCCGTTCCTGCACGGCGGATCCTCGCGGGAACAGCGGGACGAGATGGTGCGCAGCTTCCAGGAGGACGCCGACGGCGCCAAGGTGCTGCTGCTCAGCCTCAAGGCCGGCGGGGTCGGCCTGAACCTCACCGCCGCCACCCACGTCTTCCACTTCGACCGCTGGTGGAACCCGGCGGTGGAGGACCAGGCCACGGACCGGACCTACCGCATCGGCCAGACCAAGAACGTCCAGGTGCACAAGCTCATCACCATGGGCACCCTCGAGGAGAAGATCGACGCCATGCTGGAATCCAAGCGGGACCTGGCGGACCGGGTGGTGGGCACCGGCGAAGGCTGGCTCACCGAGCTGGACGACGACGCGCTGCGCCGGCTGGTGCTGCTGGAGCCCGACGCCGACATCATGGGCGAGGACGAGCCCAACGGCAACGGCCACGTCAACGGCCATGGCCGCGCCACCCAGGCGCCTGCGCCCCCGGCGCCGGTGCCGGCGCCCGCCGAGGCCGACGAGCCCGGGCGTGACCCGGAAGAGCCGGAGCTGGCCCTGGCGGCCGCGCCCTTGAAAAATCAGTTGGTCTCGCGTATTCCCGAAGGGGATACCGAGAGGCCCACCCGCGGCCGGCCCCCCGGTGCCAAGGGGCTGGTCCGGAAAAAGCCCAAAGTGGCCTTGCGCAAAGGGGTGATCTCGTGACCACGCTGAGCGAGCGCTTCGGCACCACCTGGTGGGGGCGCCTCTGGATCACGGCCCTGGAGCAGCTGGGCGACGATTTCGAGAACCGCCTGCCCCGCGGCAAGAAGTACGCGGAGGAGGGCGCCGTGAGCCACTTCACCGTCAGCCCCGGCGAGATCCAGGCCAAGGTCCACGGCCGCAAGACCTACAACGTCACCCTGGGCCTTCCGGCGCTCACCGCGGCCCAGTGGGAGAAGGCCCTGGAGCGGATCCACCTGGAAAGCCGGTTCGTGGCCTCGCTCCTGGCCGGAGAGATGCCCCAGGGGCTGGACGAGACCTTCAGGGAATCCGGCGCCAGCCTGTATCCCAGGGTGCCCAAGGAGCTGCAGACCCACTGCGACTGCCCGGACTGGGCCAACCCGTGCAAGCACGTGGCCGCGGTCTGCTACATCATGGCCGAGGCCCTGGACCGGGACCCCTGGCTGCTGTTCGACCTGCGCGGGCGCACCCGGGAAGAAGTGCTGGAAGCGCTCCAGGCGCGCATGGAAGTGCCCGCGGTGGAGGCCCCCAGGAAGCGCGGGCGGCCGAAGAAGGTGGTCTCGGTGGTGGACCTGCTGCCCCGGCGCCGGGAGATGGCCGAGCCCTGGTTCCGCATGCCCGACGACGCCTACGACGCGCCCCCGGTGCCCCTGCCGGACATCGCCCTGCCCCGCACCATCCCGGCCGACCCTTCCGTGTTCATCCAGCTCGGCCCGCTGCCCCACGCCCGGATCGAGGCCAGCTTGTGCCTGGCCGCGCTCATGCACCGCACTGCCCAGGTGGTCCAGCTGCAGATCGAGGAAGGGGTGGACAGCATGGATGATCCGGAGCCCGAAAGCAGCTCCGCGCCCTCGCCCTTCGAAACCCCCATTCCCGCCCCGCCAGCCGTGAAGCCTTGGCGTCACAACAAGAAGCGCCGGTGGAGCAAGAACTGACCCGAACCCCAGGAGCCTTCATGCAGACCATCAATACCGCCCACGCCCCCGCCGCCATCGGCCCCTACTCCCAGGCCAAGGTGCTGGGCAACCTGCTGTTCTCGGCCGGCCAGATCGCGCTGGTGCCCGGAACCATGGAGTTGGTCACCGGACCCATCGAGGCCCAGACCGAGCAGGTCATCGGCAACCTCACCGCCATCCTCGCCGAGGCCGGCACGGACTGGTCCCGGGTGCTCAAGACCACGGTCTTCCTCACCGATCTGGCCGAGTTCGGCGCCTTCAACGCGGTCTACGAAAGGCTGCTGGGCGGGGCGAAACCGGCCCGCAGCACCGTCCAGGTGGCCGCGCTGCCCAAGGGCGCCAAGGTGGAGATCGAGCTCATCGCTGGGATCTAGGTCTCGGGTTCTGGGAGGTCCTGCAGCGCGGCGAGCACTGGGACCAGACTCGGGTAGCCCTCGGACCCCGCGCGAATGGCGGCGTACACATGCCGGCTGGGGCTCTGCGGACCCTTCAGGGCGCGCAAGGCCACCCCGGCCTGTACCGCACTGGGAACGGCCATCCGCGGCACCAGGGCCACGCCGCAGCCCGCGGCCACCAGGGCGAAGACTGCGGACCAGTCGTTGGCATGGTGGATGATGCCTGGATTGAACCCAGCAGACGTGCATGCGGCCAAACCAACCTCCTGGCAAGGTCCGCGCATAGCCCCCACGATCCAAGGCTCCGTCGCCAGATCCTTGAGTTCGATCAAGGCCTGCGGGGCCATGGGGTGATCCTCGGCCAAGGCCACCAGGAGGGGATCGTCCAGCAGCTCCTTCCGGCTGTAGCGGGGGTCGCCGCGGTCGGGGCCGTTGTGGTAATCCACCGTGATGGCGATATCGAGATCTCCTGCGTCCAGCCGGGTGAAGCATTCCGGCGCCTCGGTCTCGAACACCGACAGCCGCAACCGTGGCCGCTCCCGGCGCAGCCGGACCAGGGCGGGGGCCATGATGCCGACAATGGCGGTGGCGAATGCCCCGATGGTGACGTGGCCGACGATGCCCTCGTCGAAGGCCGCCAGGTCCGCCCTGGCGCGCTCCAGTTGGGCGTCGATGGCCGATGCGTGCTCGAGCAGGAGCATGGCCTGGGGGGTGAGGCGCACTCCCCGGCCATGGGGCATGAGCAGCGGCACCCCGGCCTCGCGGCTCAGGGACGCGATCTGCTGGGAAATGGCCGATGGGGTCAGGTTCAGCGCGCCCGCCGTGGCTCCGACCGTGCCTCGCGCCTGCAGTTCCCGGAGCACCCGCAGGCGCCGGATATCGATTGTTAAGGTCTGGATGCGTGGTTCCATGCAGATAGTTTAACTGGACATTAAGGATTGCCCCAGGCCAGGATGACGGAGCGGATGGCGGGGCTGTCCGCCAGGAGGAGGCGCCATGGAACCCAAGACCCCAAGCGGAGCGCAGGCGGCCCTGATCGGCATCGTCGGCGATAGGAATCCCGGCAACAAGACCCACCTGATGACCGAAGACGCCCTGGGCCACGGTGCCGAGCCGATCGCCTTCGAATGGGTGCCCACGGAACAGATCGCGGCGGATCCTGCCGGCCGGCTGTCGCGCTATGCCGGTCTCATCATTTCTCCGGGCAGCCCGTACCTCAGCATGGAAGGCGCCCTCGCGGCCATCCGCTACGCCCGTGAAGCCCTCGTGCCGCTGCTGGGAACCTGCGGAGGCTTCCAGCACATCGTCGTGGAGTTCACCCGCAACGTGCTGGGCATCGCCGATGCGGACCACGCGGAGACCAACCCCTCGGCGCCCCGTCTGGCCATCACCCCCCTCACCTGCTCCCTGGCCGGACAGCAGCATCCGGTGCGGTTGGTCCCGGGGTCCAGGGCGGCCGGGATCTATGCCGTGGCCAGCGCGGTGGAACCGTTCTACTGCAATTATGGGCTCAATCCCGATTACCGGCCGCTCCTCGAAGCCCGGGGCCTCATGGTCAGCGGCCTGGGCGAGGACGGCCTGGTGCGGGTCCTGGAGTTGCGGGGGCACCCGTTCTTCTTCGGTACCCTCTTCGTGCCCCAGGCGCGCTCGCGGCCGGGAGCCCCGCACCCGCTGGTGGCCGGATTGGTGGCCGCGGCGCGGAAGGAAGTTTCCATCTAGAAACCCTCATCCCCCGGCAGCCCCAGGAACTCCAGGAACCGCCCGTGGGTTTCCCGCAGGCAGGCCTGGTAGGCCCCGTCCAGGGTCCCGGTGCGCTCCAGCGACGCGGCGAACAGGCTCGCGGCCACAGCCAGCCGCGGATCCTTGGGCTGCCTGATCGGGCGCCCGCGAAGGGTGGCCTGCATCCGTTCCAGGTCCACCGGAACCCCCCGGCACCAGAGCTCCGCCGCCACCTTGACCGCCCGCTGGAGGGAGTCCTCGCCCTGGGCGTCCAGGGATAGGAAAACCCCCTCCTGCCTGGGCAGCAGCCGCGCCAGCGCGGAGGTCAGGACGTTCCGGGGACCGTGCTCGATGAAGACGCGCACGCCGTTGTCCCACGCCCGCCATGCGGCGGTGGGAAAGTCCAGCGGATGCAGGGCCTGGCCGGCCAAGGCCTCGGCGACTCGGTCATCGCTCAATTCATAGGAATCACCGAGATACTGGGAAAAGAATGTCATCCCCGGCACCGGCCGGGTGGGACGGCGGTGCTGGAGGTACCAGAGGGGCGGGACCGCGGTCATGACCGGCGTGTGCTCGACGAGACCGCCCGTGGGGAACGCGGTTATGCCCGCACAGCCCGCCAGGACCCTCCTGCAGGCCTCGGCCTGCCCGGCCAGCAGACAGTGGACCAGAGAGAAGATGATGCTGACGTAGGCCCGCTCCTCGCCCGAGACCCGCTCCAGCACCTTGCCCACAGGACCGAACACCATCCAGTTCCGCCACCTGACCTCGGCCCCTTCGGGCAGTCCCCAGTGGATCCTGGCGGCCTCGAAGGTGCCGGATACCTGCCTGGCAGAAAGCCCCCGGGGTTTCGGCAGTTCCTGTTCGCCCTCGGAGCAACCCCAGGCGCCGTAGGCAACCAGGGCTTCCGTTTCGCCCAGGGACAACCCCATGGCCAGGTCCGGCCAAAGCCCGAGCAGGTCCCGGGTGAAGGCCGCGTGGGCCTGGCACAGGAACCGGCTGGCCGCACGCTCGTAAAGGGGGTCGCCGCTCCGTCCCGGGTGGGCTCCGTAGGCCCAGTCGGCTGGGGCGAAATCCTGGTAGGCGCGGATGAGCATCGGCAGGCAGGGCATCCCCAGCAGAAGCTCCCTGCCCATGCCCGGGTAGCCCAAGCCGCAGACGGTGAACAGGCAGGCGACCTTGCCCCGGACCGGTGCCGGGCAGAAGCAGGCCTGCGGGTCCAGCCATGGTTCGGCCGCGCCGTTGCGCTGGATCAGCCCGGGGATCCGGTCCAGGACCTGCTGGCGTTCCAATTCGCCGTGGGCCACCACCGCCAGGCGGACCGGGCCCTGGCCGCCCGGCTCATCCAGGAGCACCCGCTGGATCAGGTCATCCAGGCTGTCGCCCGCGTAGGCGGAGATCTCCGGCGCCGCGAGCAGCGGCTTGGGCGCCGGCCCGGGACGGAACGGCCGCCAGAGGTCCGTGCGCAGCCGTCTGCCTCCCGGAGCTTCCACTTCCAGCATGAAGCCGAGGCCGTCGTTGCGGTCCAGGAAGGGTTCCCAGCGGTCGTCCTCCGGGCTGAGCCAGGCGCCGTGGCCGGCCATCATGCACCCGGCCGCCACCTGCAGCAAGCCCGAAACCATCTGGCCCAGGCCGGGAAAGAGGGCGGCGGGGTCGAAGCGGATGCTCTTGCGGTCCCGCTCCGGCCCGGAACCCATGACCGCCCAGATGTGGTCGCCGTCCCGGTCGGCGGCGTCCTTGCGCCGGAGCGCGAGGAACACGGCCAGGCCGCCGGGGGCGGATGCTGGCTGGGTCCGGCCGGCGGGCCAGGCCTGGATCGCGCCCACCAGGGCGCCGTCCAGCCCACCCGCCTGGATCCGCCGGACCGCGGCGCTGAGGGCCAGGTTCGCGCCCAGGTCCTCCCCGACGCAGGCACCACCCTGGCCGCGGAAGCCGAACCTGGCCTGAAGCTTCCGGGCCAGGGGGCCCAGCCCGGTGCCCGGCGCTGATTCCAGGCCGAGGAAGACAGCGGAGCGGGCGGGATCCCAGGAACCGGCGCCGGCGTGCGCCTCGTCCGCCGCCGCCAGGGCCAGCAGGCCCGGGGCCCGGTCCTCGGCCTGGGAACCCTCCCGGTTCCGGAACAGCCGGTCCAGGAAGGCGCCGGAGCCCGCCAGGCCCTGGCCGTGGACGCCGATCCCCACCACGGCCGCCTGGGCGAGGCGGGCCACCGGCTTCAAGCTGCGCCCCGCGCGGACCCGGTAACAGGGCGGATCCCGTCGGTCTTGTTCAAAAGCACAACACGGTCAGCCGCCATACCGCCCCGGAAGGTCACAGGGCAGAAACATAGGTCATGTTTTATTCATTGTCAATCCCGCCCGGTTGCCGTTGCTACAATGCTTCCAGCCTGAAAGGAACGAACATGATCCAGGAACTGAAGACCTTGCTGCTCAAAGACCTGGCCACCCTCCGGCGCGAGGTGGAGTTGTATCCCGACGACGCCTCCCTCTGGCGGACGCTGCCGGGGATCGCCAACCCCGGCGGCAACCTCGCCCTGCACCTGGCCGGGAACCTGCAGTTCTACGTGGGCGAACAGGTGGGCCATTCGGGCTACGTGCGGCACCGCGACTGGGAGTTCGAGGCCCGGGGCCTGCCCCGGACCCGGGTGCTCCAGGAGATCGACGCGGCGGCCAAGGCGGTGGAGGAAGCCCTCACGGCCATGGACCCCGCCATCCTGGACCAGGAGTCCCCCTCCACCATGGGCGGCAAGAAGGTGACGGGCGGGCTGTTCCTGCTCCACCTCTGCGACCATCTGGGCTACCACCTCGGCCAGCTCAACTACCACCGCCGGATGATCGGTTAAATTATTCCGCGACCACTTCCTTGCGCCGGTTCTTGGCCTGGGGACGGACCACCAGGCGCTGGGACTCCGGGGGGTTGGACAGGGCGGTCAGGTCGATGGGGGACAGGTGGTAGTCCCCCACCACCTTCCAGGCCCTGGCCTGCTTGGGCAGGCGCTCCGGCTGCATGACTTCCCACCCCTGGGCGTAGGAGACGAAGGAAGGCATCACCAGGGCGAACCCGGTGTAGAGGAAGGCGGGATAGCGGATCCAGCCCTCGCCGCCGTCGGGACCCGCCAGGGGCAGGGCGAACAGGGGGTGCAGCCCGCCGTTGATCCAGAAGCCGGTGGGGGGGTCGTGCCGGGGATAGACGAAGATGCGGCGGCGGTGCATCAGGGTGTTGGCGCCCACCCGGTAGGCGTCCAGCGGCTGGATCCCGGTGTTCTCCAGGGAAGGCCCCCAGGCCCGCTCCGGATGGCCCACCACCTGGATCACCTCCCGGCCGTGGCCCTGGAGCTTCTGGAACAGGGCCCTCAGCTCCTCCCCTTCCTCGTCCTCCAGGTGGCCCTGGTTGGGCTTGATGTCGCCCAGCAGCACCACCCGCTTGGGCCTGGTGTCGTCCAGCAGGCCCAGCAGGCGTTCCCAGATCTCGTGGTGCTGGCCGTTGGGCACCGGGTCCGGCCGCTTGCGCCGGGCGGCGCCCAGCCCCAGGAACAGGTCGGCCAGCACGAGGGTTTCCTGGCGGGGCAGCAGGATCGCGCGGCGGCTGTCGAGAATGACGTCTTCGGAGAACTTGATCTGCATGGCTTCACGGTTCCAGTCCCTATCATTGGAACACGATAGGCGCCCGGGTCCCAGTGATCGAAGGGATTCCCTATTTATGCAAAAATTGGGCTGGAGGCTCCCATGGGTTCAGTGTGGTGGACGGGGTTGGGGAGCCTGGTGGCGGGAGCCGGCGGCGGCATCCTCGCCGGCTTGTTCGGCGTCGGCGGGGCACTGGTGCTCATCCCCATGCTGGCCCTGCTGCTGGGCCTGAACCAGCACCAGGCCCAGGGCACGGCCCTGGCCGCGATGCTCCTGCCCAACGGCCTGCCCGCGGTGCTCTACATGCGGCGCATGGGCATCGTCATCCACTGGGCCCTGGTGGTGACCCTCACGTGCGGGTTCCTGCCCGCCGTCTGGGCGGGAGCGGCCCTGGCCAACCTGATCCCCGAACCGGCCCTGCGCATGGGCTTCGCCGGAGTCCTGCTCCTGCTGGCCGGGCGCACCCTGCTGCAGAAGACCCCGGCCCGCGAGCACCCGTCCAGTGTCGTCCCGGTCCCCTATGGCCGCACCTGGCTGCCCGGCCTGGCCATCGGCTGCGCCGGGGGCCTGGCCTCCGGGCTGCTGGGCATCGGCGGCGCCATCCTCATGATTCCGCTCATGGTCTGGCTGGTGCGCATCCCCCAGCACGAGGCCCAGGCCACCAGCCTGGTGCTCATGCTGGCGCCCATCGGCCTGCCGGGGGTGTGGGTGTACGCCCGCAATGGTGGCGGGCTGCCCTGGCTGGCCCTGGGCGGGGTGGCGGCGGGCTTCCTGTGCGGGGCCTACTATGGTGCCATTTTGGCGTTGCGGATCCGCGGCCCCCGCCTGCGCCAGGGCTTTGCCGGGCTGATGGTGGCCATGGCCCTGCTGCTGATCCTGAAGGGAGCGTGATCGGTTATCCTGGCCATGGAGGTTTGCCCGTGCCGCTGGATGCTCCCGCCCCGCTCTACCAGGGTGAACGCCTGAGGGATCTCATCCTCTGCTATGCCGGCCCCTGGGCGTTCCTTCCGTACCTGCGCTGCCGCGAGGACGAGGAACTGCTCTGGCATTCCCGCCAGGGGGTCCTGCTGGCCTTCGTGGAGGTGGCCATCGGCCTGGCCCTGGTGATCATGGGCCTGTTCCCCATGGTCGGCCTGCTCACGGTGCGCTTCCTGCTGCCCATCTGGCTGCTGTGGTGCCTGGGCAATTCGGTCACGTCCGTGCTCCAGGCGTGCAAGGGCAAGCGGCACAAGATCCCGGTCATCAGCCAGCTGATGGATTACCTTTAGGTGGCGTTACGAAATGACCTGTGCTTTTCAGGTCATTTTGTTACGCCACCTTATGCCGGACCACCAACGAAATGTGAAACGTTGTTCGGACCCTACGGTCTAGCATTCAAGATGAGCATGGCGTCGCCATAGCTGAAGAAGCGGTACTGCTCCCGGATCGCCTCGGCATAGGCCGCCTGGGCCAGTTCGACCCCCAGCAGCGCGGAGACCAGCACGAACAGGGTGCTCTCCGGCAGGTGGAAGTTGGTGAGCAGGAGATCGGCGGTGCGCAGCCGGTAGCCGGGCTGGATGAACAGGCGGGTGGAGCCGCCGCGCTTCAGGGCGGCGCCGTCCCAGGCGGCTTCCAGGGTGCGCAGGCTGGTGGTGCCCACCGCCAGCAGCGGGCGGGTCCGGGCGCGCAGCACCGGCTCCAGGGCCTCCGCGGTGGCCTCGGGGATCTCGTAGCGCTCCTCGTGCATCACGTGGTCCGCCAGGTCCTCGGCGGTCATGGGGCGGAAGGTGCCCAGGCCCACGTGCAGCCGCACCGGGTGCCAGAGGCAGCCCCGGTCCCGCAGGGCGGCGATGAGTCCGTCGGTGAAGTGCAGGCCGGCGGTGGGGGCGGCCACGGCCTCCCCCTGGTCGGCCCGGAACACGGTCTGGTAGCGCGCTTCGTCCTCCTCCCCGGCGGGATGGGCGATGTACGGGGGAAGGGGCATCCGGCCGATGCGGTCCACCGCGTCCCAGTCCAGGTCGCCCCGGGGACCCAGCACCCGCACCCGGCGCAGCCCTTCCTCCAGGGCCGCCTCCACCCGCAGTTCCGCCAGCACCTCGCCGGTCGCGGGGTCCACCACCATGGCTTCCTTGCCGGGCTTCAACCGCGCCCCGGGCCGGACCAGGGCCTCGAAGCCGTCGGGCAGGGCCCGCAGCAGCAGGGCCTCGCCGGCCCCGCCCCCGGCCCGGCGCAGCAGCAGGCGCGCGTGCCGGACCTTGACGTCGTTGGGCACGCAGAGGGTGCCGGGCGGCACCAGCTCCGGCAGGTCCCGGATGGCGCGGTGGCGGATGCTCCGGTCCACCGGGTCCACCACCAGGAGCCTGGCCCCGTCCCGGTCGGGGGCCGGGTGCTGGGCGATCAGCCCGGGCGGCAGATGGAAGTGGAAGGCCTGGCGCTTCATCGGGTCATGAGCGGAACTGGAGCTGGTAGAGGCGGTCGTACTCGCCCTTGGCGGCCAGCAGTTCCTCGTGGGGGCCCCGCTCCACCACCTCGCCGTGGTTCAGCACGCAGATCCGGGTGGCCCGCTGGATGGTGGAGAGGCGGTGGGCGATCACCAGGGTGGTGCGGTCCTGCATGAGCACTTCCAGGGC
>Ga0302320_10020820_pt1 | contig 13048 bp, 8 predicted proteins | sample Bog_T0_3_FD_202130 | JGI IMG/M metagenome (GOLD analysis project Ga0302320, IMG submission 202130) | Peat permafrost microbial communities from Stordalen Mire near Abisko, Sweden - Bog_T0_3 | ecosystem: Environmental > Terrestrial > Soil > Wetlands > Peat | place: Sweden: Abisko, Stordalen Mire...
CTACGACAAGGAAGAGATGGACCGGGAAAAGCCCGGCAGCTACAAGAAGGCCCGGCAGATCCTCGCCGACCTCGACGCCGTGGGCAACACCACCAAGGCCGAGACCAAGGGCATCGCCATCGGTTCCGCCGTCATCGCGGCCGTTTCCCTGTTCTCCAGCTTCATCGCGGTGATCGCGGTGGGCGGCGAAGACCAGGTCAGCAAGATGAAGATCGCCCAGTACCTCGAGCAGGCCGGACGCCTTACCCCGGCCGATCCCAAGGTGTTCATCGGCTTCCTGCTCGGCGGGGCCGTGCCCTTCCTGTTCAGCAGCGAGCTGATCCGCGCCGTGGGCCGCGCCGCCTACTACATCGTCCAGGAGTGCCGCGTGCAGTTCAAGGACGCGGAGATCTGGGCCGGCACCAAGAAGCCCGATTACGGTCGTGTGGTTGACATCTGCACCAACACCGCCCAGAAGGAACTGGTCGGCCCTGGCCTGCTCGCCATCGCCTCGCCCCTGCTGGTGGGCTTCATCCTCGGCCCCTACGCCCTGGGTGGCTTCCTGGCCGGCATGATCCTGGTCGGCCAGCTGCTCGCCGTGTTCATGGCCAACGCCGGCGGCGCCTGGGACAACTGCAAGAAGATGATCGAAGACGGCCTTTATGGCGGCAAGGGATCTGAAGCCCACAAGGCTTCGATCACCGGCGACACGGTCGGCGACCCCCTGAAGGACACCGCCGGGCCGGCCATCAACCCGCTCATCAAGGTCATGAACATGGTGAGCCTGCTCACCCTGGGCATCATCATGAAGTGGACCCTGTTCCCGGTCGAAGGCCGCGAAAGCAACAAGGGCATCGGCGTCATCGCCGCCCTGATCTGCGCCGGCGCGATCGCCTGGGCGGTCTACAAGAGCAAGCAGGAAACCCCGGGTCTGGTCAGCGAAGAAGAGCTGCAGGCCAGCATCCAGGCCGAGCACAAGTAGGCTCTGCCGATATTTTACCGACAGGAACGCCGCCCCCCGGGCGGCGTTCCCCATTCTGGGGCGCGGCCCGCGCCAGATGCGGTTCTGCGGGAAATTTTTCAGAGTTTTGGCTCTGAAATACTTTACAGTTTCAACTCAAGGTGGTCATATGGTGCAACACCAAGCCCAGCCCCTTAGGAATCCATGAAATGATCGACGTACTATCCGGATGTCCATCGTCTTCCCGTGTGCAAGAAAGGAGCGCCCATGCCTGCAGTTGAATCAAGCCTGGCCCAAACCGCCACATGCCCCGGCTTCATGGCCTCCTCGGTGGGCAGGAAAGTGGTGATGGCGGTGACCGGCATCATCCTCTTCGGCTTCGTCACCGTGCACATGCTGGGCAACCTCACCGCCTACATGGGCAGCGAAGCCATGAACGAATACGCCAAGCTGCTGCAGACCCTGATCCACGGCAAGGGGATCTGGGGCTTCCGCCTGGTCATGCTCGTCGCGGTGGGCCTGCACGCCTGGGCCGCGGTGACCCTCTACTTCGAGAACAAGAAGGCGCGTCCCGTGGGCTACCGGGCCCAGCAGCTGCAGGCGGCCACCTGGGCTTCCCGCACCATGCCCTGGTCCGGACTGGTCCTGGCGGTCTTCATCATCTTCCACATCCTGCACTTCACCACCGGCACCGTGCACCCCGACTTCATCAAGGGCGACGCCTACCACAATTTCGTCACCGGGCTGCAGGTGCCGCTGGTGGCGCTGTTCTACATCGTGGCCCAGCTCTGCCTCGGGTTCCACATGTGGCACGGCGTCTGGAGCCTCACCCAGACCCTGGGCTGGTCCCATCCGCGCTACAACGTCCTGCGCCGCCGCTTCGCCATGGTGATGGCGGTGCTGGTGGCCGGCGTCAACATCTCCTACCCCGTGGCGGTCCTCACCGGCCTCATTCACTGAGTTCCCAAATTCATTGTAGAGAAGGCTCCCATGGAACTGAACGCGCACATCCCCGAAGGCCCACTCGAAAAGAAGTGGGACAAACACCGCTTCGACGAGAAGCTGGTCAACCCCAACAACAAGCGTAAGTACAAGGTGATCGTCGTCGGCTCCGGCCTGGCCGGCGCCTCGGCCTGCGCCTCCCTGGCGGAGCTGGGCTACGAAGTAGCCTGCTTCTGCTATCAGGACAGCCCCAGGCGGGCCCACTCCATCGCGGCCCAAGGCGGCATCAACGCCGCCAAGAACTACCGCAACGACGGCGACAGCATCCAGCGCCTGTTCTACGACACGGTCAAGGGCGGCGATTTCCGGGCGCGCGAGGCCAACGTCTACCGGCTGGCCCAGATCTCCAACAACATCATCGACCAGTGCGTGGCCCAGGGCGTGCCCTTCGCCCGGGAATACGGCGGGCTGCTGGACAACCGCTCCTTCGGCGGGGCCCAGGTGAGCCGCACCTTCTACGCTCGCGGGCAGACGGGCCAGCAGCTGCTGCTGGGCGCCTACCAGGCGCTGGAGAAGCAGATCGGCCTGAAGGCGGTGCAGATGTACACCCGCCACGAGATGCAGGAAGTCATCGTGGTCGACGGCGTCGCCAAGGGCATCGTCACCCGGGACATGATCACCGGCGAATTCGAATGCCACGTGGCCGACGCGGTGGTGCTCGCCACCGGCGGCTACGGCAACGTGTTCTACCTGGCCACCTACGCCAAGGGCTGCAACACCACGGCCATCTGGCGCGCCTACCAGAAGGGCGCGGCCTTCGCCAACCCCTGCTACACCCAGATCCACCCCACCTGCATCCCGGTCACCGGCGACCACCAGAGCAAGCTGACCCTGATGTCCGAAAGCCTGCGCAACGACGGCCGCATCTGGGTGCCCCTGAAGAAGGGCGACAAGCGCCCCGCCGACCAGATTCCTGAAGAGGAGCGCGACTACTACCTTGAGCGCAAGTATCCCTCCTACGGCAACCTGGCCCCCCGGGACATCGCCAGCCGCGCCGCCAAGCAGTGCTGCGACGAGGGCCGCGGCGTGGGCGACACCGGCCTGGGCGTCTACCTGGACTTCACCGAAGCCACCAAGCGCATGGGCCTGCACAAGATCGAAGAGAAGTACGGCAACCTGTTCGAGATGTATGACCGCATCACCGGCGAGGATCCCTACAAGGTGCCCATGCGCATCTACCCCGCCAGCCACTACACCATGGGCGGGCTGTGGGTCGACTACAACCTCATGACCACGGTTCCCGGCCTGTTCTGCATGGGCGAGGCCAACTTCTCCGACCACGGCGCCAACCGCCTGGGCGCATCCGCACTCATGCAGGGCCTGTCCGACGGCTATTTCGTGCTGCCGTCGACCATCGCCCCGTACCTGGCGAGCATCAAGCCCGGCACCCGGATCAAGCTCGACCACCCGGAGGTCAAGGCCGCCCAGCAGTCCACCCAGGCCCGGCAGGACCGGCTGTTCGCCATCAAGGGCAAGCAGACCCCGACCGAATTCCACCGCAAGCTGGGCAAGATCATGTGGGAATTCTGCGGCATGGCCCGCAACGAAGCCGGGCTCAAGGAAGCGCTCAAGCAGATTCCCGAATTGCGCGACCAGTTCTACCATGATCTCTGCCTGTCGGGCAGCGGATCCGAGGTGAACCAGACCCTCGAACTGGCCGGCCGCGTGGCCGATTTCCTGGACCTGGGCGAGCTGATGTGCCTGGATGCCCTCGAACGGCGCGAATCCTGCGGCGGCCACTTCCGCGAGGAGTGGCAGACCGAGGACGGCGAAGCCAAGCGCGACGACGAGAACTTCTGCCACGTCGCCGCCTGGGAATACACGGGCGCCGGGAACACTCCCAAGCGCAACGTGGAAGAGCTCACGTTCGACAACGTCCATCTCGCGACCCGCAGCTACAAGTAAGGAACGGACATGTCAAAGACCATCGACATCACGTTACATGTATGGCGCCAGAAGAATGCCGCGGACGAGGGGCGCTTCGTCGACTACCAGGCCAAGGGCGTGAGCACGGAAATGTCCTTCCTGGAAATGCTGGATGTGGTGAACGAAGGCCTCATCCACAGCGGCGGCGACCCGATCGTGTTCGACCATGACTGCCGCGAAGGCATCTGCGGCGCCTGCAATCTGGTCATCAACGGCCGGCCGCACGGCCCGCGGGAGCGGACCACCACCTGCCAGCTGCACATGCGCAGCTTCGAGGACGGCGCCAGCATCACCATCGAGCCGGTGCGGGCCGAGCCGTTCCCGGTGATCAAGGACCTCATGGTGAACCGGGACGCCTTCGACCGGATCATCCAGGCGGGCGGCTTCGTCAGCGTCCCCACCGGCTGTTCCGTGGAGGCCAACAGCACCCGGGTGCCCAAGCTGAACGCCGATCTGGCCATGGACGCCGCCGCGTGCATCGGCTGCGGCGCCTGCGTCGCCGCCTGCCCCAACGCCAGCGCCATGCTGTTCGTGGCGGCCAAGGTCAGCCATCTGGCGCTGCTGCCCCAGGGCCAGCCTGAGCGCTATACCCGGGCCCGGGCCATGGTCCAGCAGATGGACGCCGAGGGCTTCGGCAGCTGCACCAACCACGGCGAATGCGAAGCGGCCTGCCCCAAGGGCATCACCCTGGAGAACATCGCCCGCATGAACCGCGACTTCATCAAGGCCAGCTTCACCTACCGGCCGGAAACCGGTGGAGGCGGCGGGGCCTAAGCCCCTTCCCCGACCCAGGAAAAGAAGCCCCCGTTCGCGGGGGCTTCTTCCTTATCCTGGTGGCTGGGCAGGTTTGCAGGAGCCATCCATGGAATTCCCCGCCGATGCCACCCAGGCGATGCTTGCTTTCCTGAGCCGTTGGCTTGCGGAAGACGAAGTCCGGTCCTGGCTGCGGGCTTGCCGCGCGTTCGCGGATTCCGGGCCGGAGGCGGGCGAGCCCCCGGATCCCTGGATGGTGGTGCGAACCGCGATGGAGGACCTGCTGGACGCGAAAAAGCTGGTGGCGCTCTACCATGAGAACGAGCAGGAAGGTCCGGACCCCTTTGCCGCCGACCTGGCCGCCCTGCTCCAGGTGCTCCCGCCGCGCCGTGGAGGGCCTGGTGCCATGTGCCGGGCCCAGCTGCTGCAGATCCACACCAAGGAGGTGCTGGAGCGATGTCAGCGCAGGCCCCGGCGGGTGGCGGCGAGCCAGGATTCGCTGCTGGAGCCTCTGCTGGGCGCCGCCGAAGGGATTCCGCAACGCCGCAGCCTCTGAGGATCGGAACCAGGAGAATCACCCGGCGCCTCACCTGCCGGGATCCAGTGGCTGGGCCCCGGTAATCGCTTGACAGCCACGGGGCATTCCGCAAACTTGGTGGATTCCTCAATCCTCAGGCTTCTGGTTCCAGTCCCATGCAAACTTCCCGAATCCCGGTCACAGGCATGTCCTGCGCCAACTGCGCCAGGTTGATCGAGCGCAAAGTGGGCGCCCTGGCCGGAGTGCGGTCGGTCGGGGTGGACCTGGCCAGTGAGCAGCTCACGGTGACCTTCGATCCGGCCCAGGTGAACGAGGCGGGCATCCTCGCGCTGGTGCGCAAGATCGGCTATGGGATCGCTCTGGGCCGGGCCGAGCTGCCCATCCTGGGGCTCCGGGAACCGGCGGACGCGGTCCGCCTGGAGCGGCTGCTGTCCCAGCAGGACGGCGTGCAAAGCGCCCAGGTTGGCTTCGCCTCCGAATTGGCCATGGTGACCTTCCTGCCGGGACGCACCGGGATCGCAGAGCTGGCGGCGTTGGTGCGCCGGGCGGGCTTTGATCTGGTGCCTGCTCCGGAGGGCGCGCAGGCCGTGGATGCCGAAGCCCAGGCCCGGGCCGCGGAGCTGGCCGGGCAGCGCCGGATGCTGCTGCTCGGCCTCGCGCTCACCCTGCCGCTGATCGCCTTCAGCATGGCCAGGGACTTCCGGCTCGTGGGGTTCCGGTTCGACCAGGTGGCGATGCTGATCCCGGCCACGTTGGTGCAGTTCGTGGTGGGCTGGCGCTACTATGTCCGGGCCTGGCGCAGCCTGCGCGCGGGCGCGGCGAACATGGACGTGCTGATCGTGCTGGGCTCCAGCGCGGCCTACGGCACCAGCCTGGCGGCGACCCTGCATCTGGTGCGCGCGGCCGGTGTCTACTACGAAACCGGGGCCGGCATCATCACCCTCGTCAGCCTGGGCAAGTTCCTGGAGCTTCGCGCCAAGGGCAAGGCCTCGGCGGCGCTGAAGGCCTTGATGGGGCTGGGGGCCAGCACCGCCCGCGTGGTGCGGGACGGGGTCGAGGCGCCGCTCGAGGTGGGCCAGGTGGTGGTTGGCGATCTGATCGTGGTGCGGCCGGGGGAAAAGGTCCCGGTGGACGGCGTCATCGCCTCCGGCCGCTCATCCTTCGACGAAGCGGTGATCACCGGGGAAGCCATGCCGGTGAGCAAGGGCCCCGGGGACGAGGTGATCGGGGCCAGCCTCAACTGCGAGGGCCTGGTGCGGTTCGAGGCCACCAAGGTTGGCCGCGACACGGCCCTGGCCCAGATCGTGCGGCTGGTCCAGGAAGCCCAGGCCAGCAAGGCCCCCATCGAACGGCTCACCGACCAGATCGGCCGCTTCTTCGTGCCGGCCATCGTGGTGATCGCCCTGGTCACCTTCACCATCTGGTTCGGCGTCGCCCAGGTGGGCTGGTCCAAGGCCATGCTCAACGCCATCGCGGTGCTGGTCATCGCCTGCCCCTGCGCCCTGGGGCTGGCCACGCCCACCGCCATCCTGGTGGGCACCACCAAGGGCGCCGAGCATGGCATCCTGTTCCGCAACAGCCAGGCCCTGGAGCAGGCCGGACGGGTCGGCGTCGTCGTGCTGGACAAGACCGGCACCCTCACCCGGGGTCAGCCCCAGGTCACCGATGCCATCCCGGCGCCCCGGGCCGGCCTGAGCGCCGACCAGCTGCTGGTCCTGGCCGCCAGCGCCGAGCAGGGTTCCGAGCATCCCCTGGGCCGCGCCATGGTCAAGGCGGCCCGGGACAAGCGCCTGACCCTGGAGCAGCCCGAAGGGTTCCTGGCGGTGAGCGGCTTCGGCATCCGCGCCACGGTGGCAGGCCGCCGGGTCATCGTCGGCAACCTGCGCATGCTGCAGAATGACGGCATCGCCACGGGGGCCCTGGAGCGCCAGGTGGCCCACCTCAACGGTGAAGGCAAGACCGCCATGGTGGTGGCGCTGGGCGAGGGCGAGGGCCCGCTGCGGGCGGTGGGCGTGATCGCCGTGGCCGACACCCTGAAGCCCGGATCGGCCGAGGCGATGGCCGATCTGCGGGCGCTGGGCCTGGATCTGGTGATGATCACCGGGGACAACCTGCGCGCGGCGGAATGGACGGCCCGGCAGGTGGGCATCGACCGGGTCCTGGCCGACGTGCCGCCCGGAGGGAAGGCCGCGGCCATCCGCGAACTGCAGGCGGCCAACGCCTCCGCGAACCTGCCGGCGCCGGTGGTGGCCATGGTGGGGGACGGCATCAACGACGCGCCGGCCCTGGCCCAGGCAGACGTGGGCATTGCCCTGGGCACCGGCACCGACGTGGCCATGGCCGCCGCGGGCATCACACTGATCAGCGGCGACCTGCGCGGAGTGGGCCGGACCATCGCCCTGTCCAGGGACATCCTGCGCACCATCCGGGAGAACCTGGTTTGGGCGTTGTTCTACAACCTGGCCCTGGTGCCGGTGGCGGCCTACGGGCTGCTCACGCCGATGTTCGCCGCCGGAGCCATGTCGTTCAGCTCGATCTTCGTGGTCAGCAACAGCCTGCGCCTGCGCCGCTATGACTTCAGCGGCGGTCCGGGGCGACTGGGCGGCAGGGTGCTGCGCATCCTCGCCCCGGCCGCGACCCTGGGCCTGGTACTGGTGCTGCCGTTCCTGTTCATGCCGAGCGGCATGGCCATCCAGGGGGTGCGCAACCAGGACATGTCGCCCACCCTGATGATGGTGATGGCCTTGGCCAACGCTTCCATCGCGGTGTCGTACTTCTCCATTCCGGTGTTCCTGGTGGCCTTCACCGTCAAGCGCAAGGACATGCCGTTCTCCTGGGTGATCGCCCTGTTCGGCGCCTTCATCATGGCCTGCGCCACCACCCACGTGCTGCACATCGTCGCCCTTTGGTGGCGGGTGGACTGGTGGCAGGCCGGTTTCGACACCATCTGCGCGGTGATCTCGGCCTCCACCGCGGTGGTGCTGTGGCCGATCCTGCCCAAGCTGCTGGCCATTCCCAGCCCCACCGCGCTGCGCGCGGTGAACCGTGAGCTGGAATGGGAAAAGCGCCGGCTGCAGGGCATCCAGAAGGAACTGGAGGCGGCCAAGTTGGCCGCCGAATCGGCCAACGCGGCCAAGAGCGCCTTCCTGGCCAACATGAGCCACGAACTGCGCACGCCCATGAACGCCATCATCGGCTTCGCCGAGATCCTGGAGCACCAGATCCGCGACCCCCGGCAGAGCGGCTATCTGGCCCGGATCAGCACCAGCGGCGGCGTGCTGCTGCAGCTGATCAACGACATCCTGGATCTTTCCAAGATTGAGGCCGGCAAGATGGTGCTCTGCCTCCAGCCGGTGCGGCTGGGCGCCCTGATCGAGGAGATCCTGCAGATGTTCAGCTACAAGCTGGCGGAAAAGAGCCTCGAACTGGCGTACGAGCTCAGCCCCGAGCTGCCCGAGGCGCTGCTGCTGGATCCCACCCGGATCCGCCAGGTGCTGCTGAACCTGGTGGGCAATGCGGTCAAGTTCACGCCCAGCGGCAGCATCACCGTGCGCGCCTGGCCTGCCTATCCCGAAGGACCCGCCTCCAGCCTGCTGGACCTGCACCTGACCGTCACCGACACCGGCATCGGCATCCCCTCGGACAGTCTGGAATCCATCTTCCAGCCGTTCGAACAGCATCTGGATGCCCAGACCAAGGGCTTCGCCGGCACCGGGCTGGGCCTGACCATCACCCGCAAGCTGGTGACCGCCATGAACGGCAGCCTCACGGTGGAGAGCCGTCCGGGCGCCGGCAGCACCTTCGCCGTGGCGCTCCGTGAGGTGGAGGTCTCCGCCGCGGCGGTGGATGAGGCCGGGGCCGACGCCTTCGACTTCAAATCGGTGCATTTCGCCAAGGCGCGGATCCTCATCGTCGACGATATCGATTTCAATCGGGACCTCATCCGCGGCTTCTACGACGGCTATGACTTCGAGTTGAGCGAGGCGGTGAACGGCCTGGAAGCCATCGCCAGGACCCGTGAGCTGATGCCCGACCTGGTGCTGCTGGACATGCGCATGCCGGTGCAGGACGGCTACGAAACAATCGCGATGCTGAAGGCCGACCCGCGGCTGTGCCACATCCCGGTGGTGGCGGTCACCGCTTCGGTCCTGGAGGACGACGCCGCCCTGGAGCACCGTTGCGACGCCCGTCTGCGCAAGCCGATCCGCCGGTCCGACCTGATCCGCTGCACCATGGACCACCTGCCCCACACGGTGGCCGGCCCCGCTCCGGAGCCCGTCATCCCGCCCGCCGCGGTGCCGGTCGCCGACCTGCCGCCTGAGCTGGTGCGGGCCATGCTGGACGCCGCCGATCTGGCGGATCTCACCGAGCTGAACCGGCTGGTGGACCAGGTGGAACGGCTCGACGCCGGCTCCGCCACCGTCCTGCGGCGCCAGCTGGCGCGTTTCGATTACGATGGTTTCAGGGACCATCTCACTCCGGGAGAGCACCGCCATGAATAGGGCTTCGGCAAGCATCCTGGTGGTGGACGACATGCCGGACAACCTGCAGGTGCTCACCGACATCCTGAGCCGGGAGGGCTTCGTGGTGCGCCCGGTCACCAGTGCCGCCATGGCCTTCCGGACCATGGCGGCTGCGCTGCCGGAACTGGTCCTGGCGGACATCAAGATGCCCGGCATGGACGGCTACGAGTTCTGCCGGCGCATGAAGGCTGACCCGGAAACCCGGGAAATCCCCGTGGTCTTCATCAGCGCTTTGGGCGAAACCAAGGACAAGGTGCGGGCGTTCGAGGCCGGCGGGGTGGATTACATCACCAAGCCGTTCCAGGCGGCTGAGGTCGTCGCCCGGGTGCGGACCCATCTGGACATCTATGAGTTGCGCTGTTCGCTGCGCCAGGTGAACCTGGAGTTGGAGGCGCGCACGGCCCAGCTGGAAGCCGCCAACCAGGAACTGGAGGCCTTCTGCTATTCCGTCTCCCACGATCTGCGGGCGCCGCTGCGGGGCATCGACGGCTTCAGCCACGCCCTGCTGGAGGACTGCCTGGATCAGCTGGACGACAATGGGCGCAACCATATTTCCCGAATCTGCATGGGCGTGCAGCGCATGGGACAGCTGATCGAGGACCTGCTTAAGCTGTCCCGCATCAAGCGGGCCGGGCTGACCCTGGCCGAGACGGATCTGTCGGAGCTATGCGGGAGGATCCTGGGCGGCCTGGCCGCCGCCGATCCGCACCGGCGGGTGGCGGTGACCGTCCAGCCGGGCCTGACCGCCCTGGCCGATGGCCGTCTGTTGCAGGTGCTGGCGGAGAACCTGCTAGGCAACGCCTGGAAGTTCACCTCCAGGATTCCCGAGGCCCGGATCGAGGTGGGCGGGATCGCGCTTCCGGACGGCAAGGCCTTCTTCATCCGGGACAATGGCGCGGGCTTCGACATGAGTTACGGCCACAAGATGTTCCAGCCCTTCCAGCGGCTGCACCGGGTGGAGGAGTTCGAGGGCACCGGCATCGGGCTGGCCATCGTCCAGCGGATCGTACAACGGCACGGCGGCAGGGTCTGGGCCGAGGGCGAGCCCGGCAAGGGCGCCTGCTTCTTCTTTTCCCTGGCCGCACAGGACTGAACGCGCACGCGGCTTCTCCATTCAACCCAGATACCACCTCAAGTAGGGAATCCCCAGCAGCAGGAATACCCCCAGGAAGATGACCCCGAAGACCAGCCCCAGCCTCCAGAAATCCTTGCGCTCGATGTAGCCGCTGCCGTAATAGATGGCGCTGGGCCCGCTGGCGTAGGGGGTGAGCATGGCGCTGATGCCCGAGGTGTAGCACAGGCCCATGGCCAGGAGCTTCAGGGGCATGCCCGGCACCGCCGCGGCCGCCACCAGGAACACCGGCAGCAGGGCGGTGGCGTGGGCGGTGAGGCTGGCGAACAGGTAGTGCACCAGGAAGTAGATGGCCACGAACAGGAGCACCGTCCACAGCATGGGCAGGCCGGTGAGCAGGCCGGAGGTGAGGCCGGCGAACCATTTCAGGAAGCCCAGGTTCTTCAGGCCGTCGGCCAGGGCCACCAGGGTGCCGAACCAGATGAGCATGTTCCAGGCCTGCTGGTACTCCAGCAGGTCGTTCCAGGTGATCACCCCGGTGAGTACCATGGCCACCACCACGCCCAGGGCCACGATGGTGGCGTCGAAGAGCTGGCCGCCGAAGATCCAGAGGGCCAGGGCGGCCACGGCCAGCCCGGCCATCAGCAGTTCCCGGAGGGAGATCCGGCCCAGTTTCTCCAGCTCGGCCCCGGCCCAGGTGTTGGCCCCGGCGCTTTCCTTGATCTCCGGCGGGTAGATCAGGTAGGTGAGCAGGGGCACCGCCAGGAACAGCAGGACGCCGATGGGCAGGAAACCCATGAACCATTCCCGCCAGGTGAAGGTGATCTTGATGGCCTTGCTCACCAGTTCCAGGCCCAGCAGGTTGGGGGCGTTGGCGGTGAGGAACAGCGAACTGGTCACGGCGGTGGTGGCCAGGCCGGTCCACATGAGGTAGGCGCCCATCCGGCGCGAGCTGGGACCCGGCCGCGACTCGAAGATCTCGGGGATGTTCTTGACGATGGGATAGATGGTGCCGCCGGCGCGGGCGGTGTTGGAGGGCATGAAGGGGCCCAGGCAGAGATCGGACAGGGCCACGGCGTAGCCCAGGCCCAGGGTCCTGCGGCCGAGCCGCTTGACCAGGTTCAGGGCGATGCGCCGGCCCAGGCCGGTCTTCTCGTAGCCCAGGCCGAACATGAAGGCGGCGAAGATGAGCCAGACCGTGCTGTTGGAAAAGCCGGACAGGGCCCACTTGACCGATTCCCCGGCGTTGGGGCTGACCAGCCCGGCGCCGGCGGCCAGCGCCACGCCGAGCATGCCGATGACCGCGCCGGGCACCGGTTCCAGGATCAGGCCGACGATGACGCCGGCGAACAGGGCGAAATAATGCCAGGCCTGGGGGGTGAGCCCCTTCGGCGCCGGGATGGCCATGAGGATGCCCCACAGGGCCAGGGGGATGAGGATCGTGACAAGGCGCTTCCGGTTCATGGGACCCTTCCCCTATTTGATGAAGCGCACTTGTTGCGAGATGCGCGCGACGATGGCGGTCTTGCGCGCGTTGAAGATGGCCTTGTTCTTTTCGAACAGGTTGTTGCCCTGGGTGTCAATGGAGATGATCAGCGGGCCGAAGTGCTTCACCCGGCAGACCCAGAGCGCTTCGGGCATGCCCAGGTCGAGCCACTCCACCCGTTCGATCTCCTCCACTTCGGTGGCGGCCAGCACCGCGCAGCCGCCCGGGAAGACCGCGTGGACCGCCTTGGACTCCATGCAGCCGGCCACGGTCTCGGGGCCCATGCCGCCCTTGCCGATGACCAGCTTCACCCCGGTCTGCTTGATGAACGGCCGCTCCATGGACTCCATGCGCATGCTGGTGGTGGGCCCGATGGAGATCATCTTCCAGCCCGCGCCGTCCGGCACCACGATCGGCCCCGCGTGCAGGATCGCCATGCCCCGGAGGTCCACCGGCAGCTCGCGGCCCAGCTCGATCAGGCGCCGGTGGCCGACGTCGCGGCAGGTCACCATGGTGCCGTCCAGGTAGACCACGTCGCCGGCCCGGAGGTCTTCGAGGTCTTCGCTCTTGATGGGGGTGGTCAGGACTTTGTTCACAGGGAGACTCCACGGTGCGAAAGGATTTCATGGGTCATATCGGCGTTGATCCGGATGGTGCCGCGGCGGTGCGCCCAGCATCCGGTGGAGATGCCCACGCCGATGGTGGAGGGGTGGCGCGCGCTGTTCTCGATGTGCACGCCCATGACCGTGCGGTTGCCGGAAAGGCCCTGGGGGCCGAGCCCCAGCTCGTTCAGGCCCTGCTCCAGGAG
>Ga0302320_10020821_pt1 | contig 13048 bp, 9 predicted proteins | sample Bog_T0_3_FD_202130 | JGI IMG/M metagenome (GOLD analysis project Ga0302320, IMG submission 202130) | Peat permafrost microbial communities from Stordalen Mire near Abisko, Sweden - Bog_T0_3 | ecosystem: Environmental > Terrestrial > Soil > Wetlands > Peat | place: Sweden: Abisko, Stordalen Mire...
CCAAGGTACTGATCGTAACCGCGTCCAGTTGGTTTCCGACGGCGCGGTTGGCCATGGCGCTGGCCCACGCCGGGTGCACCGTGGATGCCATCTGCCCCGCCGGCCACCCCCTGCGCAAGTCGCGTGCGGTGAGCAAGACCTATTTTTACCGCGGCCTCGCGCCGTTAGGCTCTCTGGCCCACGCCATTGCCGAGACCCAACCGGATTTGATCGTTCCCGGCGACGATCTGGCCACCTCGCAACTGCATCAGCTGCACAGCCGCGACGGCGGCCGCGGGGAAGTCTCGCAATTGATCGAGCGCTCGCTGGGTACATCGGAAAGCTTCCCGGTGGTCTATGCGAGAACTCGTTTCATAGAACTGGCTGTGGAAGAGGGCGTGCGCGCGCCGCGGACTGAGGTCGTCGCCGGCCCCCAGGCGCTCCAGCAATGGATCAGCCGATTGGGCTTTCCCTTCGTGCTCAAGGCCAACGGCACGTCCGGAGGAGACGGAGTAAGAGTGGTCCACACACTCGAAGCGGCCCAGCGGGCGCTTCGGGAACTGCAGGCTCCGCCGAAGTTGGCGCGGGCGGTGAAGCGCGCCCTGGTAGACCACGACAAGACGCTGCTTTGGCCTTCCCTGCTGCGCCGCCAGTTCGTCGTGAACGCGCAGGAATTCGTGGCCGGCCGCGAGGCCACCAGCGCGGTGGCATGCTGGAGGGGAGCGGTGCTGGCCAGCCTGCACTTTGAAGTCATCAACAAGCGGGATTCCGCCGGACCTTCCAGCGTGGTGCGCCTGGTGGAGAATTCCGAAATGTCGTTCGCCGCCGAAAAGATGGTGCGCCGGCTGAATCTTTCCGGGTTGCATGGATTTGATTTTATGCTCGAGGCCCGCACCGGGAACGCCCACTTGATCGAGATCAATCCCCGCGCGACGCAGGTGGGGCACTTGGCGCTCGGTCCGGGGCGCGATCTTCCGGCAGCTTTATATGCGGCGTTGTCCGGTCAAGCGCTGCATGCCGCACCCAAGGTGACGGAGAACGATGTGATCGCGCTCTTTCCCCAGGAATGGCTGCGGGATCCGCAAAGCCCATTCCTGCGCACCGCCTATCACGATGTTCCCTGGCACGAATCGGAGTTCCTGCGGGCCTGCGTCCGGCTGCGCCAAAAAAAGAGCGCCGGCAGTTCCGAACAGGAGTTGCTGCAGACGCTCGAAGCCGTTCGCCTTTCCCAATTATGACCATTGCACAAAAAGGTCACACGCTGCTGACCGAAGCGCATAGCCGGACCTCGAAATTTTCCCCGGGTCAGTCGGCTCAGCGCCGTAACGCTCCGTCCCGTTCGCGCTCGAGGGGAAACCGGCCACTGCGCGTGATGAAGTTTGGCGGGACCTCGGTGGGGGATGCGAGCGCGATTCGGCGGGTGCTTGAGATTATCCAAGGGGCCGCGCGGGAGAGCGATCTGGTGGTGGTGGTCTCGGCCATGGCTGGCGTAACCAACCAGCTGGCCGCAGCCGCGAGCCGGGCAGAAGCGGGAAATCGCGAAGCGGTGGCCACCATTTTCGCGCAACTGCGCCACCAACACGGTGGGGCTGCGAGCGCGCTGGTTCGTTCCGCCGCAGAGCGGAGCCGCATGGGCAGGGCCCTGCAGGAGTGGCTGCAATTGGGCGAGCGCCTGTGCCAGGACGCGATCCTGCGGCGCCAGTTGACGCCGGGCACGCGCGATTCGATCACAGGTTTGGGGGAACGGCTTTCCGTTCTGCTGGTCGCAGCCGCGCTGGCTGACTCGGGCATGAGTTGCACCGCCATCGAGGCCACGGAACTGGTAGTGACGAACGCCTGCCACGGCAGCGCTGATCCGGTCATGGAACTTACCCGGGCGCGTAGCGAAGCCCGGCTTCGTCCGCTCTTGCAGCAAGGGGTCACGCCCGTGGTGACGGGCTTTATCGGCGCCACCCCCGATGGAATCCTTACCACGCTTGGGCGGGGGGGGTCCGACTATTCCGCGACCATTCTGGGCGCGGCCCTCGAGGCCGACGAAGTGATTATTTGGACCGACGTCGATGGCCTGCACACGGCCGATCCCCGGCAGGTGCCGGAGGCGCGCACCATCCCGCACATTTCTTACCGCGAGGCGGCGGAGTTGGCCTATTTCGGCGCCAAGGTGCTGCATCCCAAGACGCTGCGCCCGGTCTTGCAGCGCGGCATCCCGTTGTGGATCCGCAACACCTTTGCTCCAGACCAATTGGGGACGAAGATTACCCCGGCCGGTCCGCCTGCGGTCGCAGGAGTGAAGGCCCTCACGGCCAGCAGCGACGTGGCCATGATCGCCCTGGGTGGCTCCGCTGTGGCCGGAGCGCCGGACATTGCCGGCCGAGCCGCGCGGGCGACCGCCTCGGTTCGCGCCGACTTGCTGCTGTTCGCGCAAGCCTCTTCGCAAAACCATCTGTGCCTGGTCATTTCTTCGGCTCTGGCCCGGCCCACGCTGGAAGCGCTGCGCCGTGAGTTTGCTCACGAGCTGGCGCAGCCGGCGGCGGAGCTGTTCCGCATCGATGACGCCGTTGCCATGGTCACCCTCGTGGGCTAGAATATGAGTTCCATTCCTGGCATCGCCGGCCGTACCCTTGGGGCGATGGCCCGCGAGAATGTGAACATCCTCGCCATCGCGCCAAGCGCATCGGAAGGCACCATTTCCTTTGTGGTCGCCAAACCAGCCATGCAAGTGGCCCTCTCTGCAATCCATCGCGAATTCCGGCTGGGATCTCCTTTGCACGGGGACCTTAATCGCGACCTGGCCAGCGGGGAAAACTGCTATCCGCACAGAAAAGCATTCCCGGCCAGCCAGATTCCCGGTCCGGGAGACTAATCCGCCATCGACCTAAGTGCGAATCGGCATCCGTCAAACCCATGAACAAAACCAACCCAATGGCAGCCTACGCGCAGTTGCCGTTGCAGCTCTAGGAGGAGACTTTTCTTGGCAGTTATGCCTTTGCTGGAATGCCCGAACGAGATCGTAACCATACCATTGCCGGTCGAGCCCAAGTGGGCCCGCCGCATCGACCCCTTGCACGATCCGCGCTGGGAAGAATTTGTGGGGCGGCATCCTCGTGCATCGGTTTTTCATTCTCCGGCATGGCTGGAGGCGCTTCGCCGCACCTATGGATATGAGCCGGTAGCCTACACCACGTCCGCCGCCGGCGATGCCCTCGAAAATGGCCTGGTATTTTGCCGGGTGGAGAGCTGGCTGACCGGGCGGCGGCTGGTTTCGCTGCCCTTTTCCGATCATTGCGACCCTCTGGTGGACGCGCCGCAAGACCTAGACACCATCACCGCGGCGCTCGAGCAGGAATGCCGAAGCGAACGCTGGCGTTATATCGAAATGCGGCCGTTGCGGCCGTCGGAGATCATTACTTCGCTGACCCATGCCACCATTCCCTATACCTTGCACGTACTCGACCTGGGGCCCGGCATCGACACGCTGTTTCGCAATTGCCACAAGAACTCGACGCAGCGCAAAATTCTGCGGGCCGCCAGCGAAGGTTTGAAGTATCGCGAGGGAGCGACGGAGGAATTGCTGGATAGCTTCTATGTTCTGCTGGCTAATACCCGGCAACGGCACAGCCGGCCGCCGCAGCCCCGCAGCTGGTTTGTCAACTTAATCGGCTGCTTCGGGGACGCGCTGAAGATCCGGGTGGCTTACAAAGACGACCGGCCCGTGGCCGCCGTGCTTACGCTTCGCCACAAAGATACCTTGGTGTACAAGTACGGCGGCAGCGATCCCCGGTTCAACAATCTGGGCGGCATCCACCTGCTGCTTTGGTCCGCGATTGAAGAGGCCAAGTCGTTGGGGCTCGGCTACTTCGACTTTGGACGCAGTGAAGCCGGCCAGCACGGGCTCATTACCTTTAAGAAGCGCTGGGGCGCCGCGCAATCCGAACTGATTTACTCGCGCTATGGCCTGGCCGACGAGGTCGCCCACATGTTTGAGTCTGCGGGCACGAACTGGAAATCCGCCGCCGCTAAATACCTTCTGTCTCACATGAACCCCGCCATGCTTTCGCTGGCGGGCCGGGCGCTCTACCGGCACGTGGGCTAGAACCGGTTGTCTCGAACAAAGCATTGGCTCGAAGAGGTTCAAGCAGAAATAAAATGCCCGATTTGCAAATGTCCGAGTTTCCCGCAGCGCTCCGAGCGCCCATGATGGTCGAATCCAGCGTCCTCCCGTTGCCTCCGCCCCAGGCCGGGGCCGCGCGAGTTTCCGTCGTGGTCGTGGTGTGGAACGCGCAAAAGTATGTGCTGGAGTGCCTGCAGTCGTTGCGCCAGCACTGCGAGAAGATTTGCTCCGAAGTAATTGTCGTCGACAATGCCTCGAGCGATGGCACGCCGGAACTGGTGGCGGAAAGGTTTCCCGAATTCAAGCTGATCCGCAACCGGGAGAACCTTGGGTTCGCCAAGGCCAACAATATCGGCATCGCCGAGAGTTCCGGTGATTACATTTGCCTGGTGAACTCCGACGTCAAGTTTCTCGACGATTGCATTTCGCCCATGCTGCGCTACCTTGCGGAGCATCCCGGCGTGGCCATGCTGGGGCCGAAGATGCTGGGGGCGAACGGCGAGGTGAGGCGCTCGACCATGCGCTTCCCCACCGTTTGGAACAACTTCTGCCGGGCCATTGGCATCGACTCGCTGTTCAAGCGTTCGCGCTTGTTTGGCGGGATGATGATGTCCGATTTCGATCACCGCACCACGGGGCCGGTGGAGGTGCTGAACGGCTGGTTTCTGGTGGTCCGCCGCCACGCCATTGCGCGCGTAGGCCTGCTCGATCCCCAGTTCTTCATGTACGGCGAAGACGTGGATTGGTGCTACCGCTTCCATCTGGCGGGAGAGCCCGTCGTGTTTTTCGCCGAAGCCGGTGCGGTCCACTATGGCGGAGCGAGTTCGGCGAATGCGCCGGTGCGCTTTTATCTCGAGCTCTATCGCGCTACCTGGCAATATTGGCGCAAGCACCGCGGCGGGCCGGCACGACTCGGCTTTCTGGCCGCCTTCGCCATCCACCATGCCATCCGGTTGGTGGCATCCGGGCTCATCTATCTATTCTCGCCCTCGCGCCGGACGCGCACTGCGGCGCGGTTCGAGCGCAGTCTGGCCTGCCTGCAGTGGGTGGGCGCGGCGCCTTTCCGCCAATTTGACGGCGGGAAAAAGACCGCACCGACGCGCGCCATCGCCTCTTAATCTCGAACCACCGAATTCGAACCAGATCATCCCAACCATCTCATCCCAACCATCTCATCCCAACATGTACGAGACCGAGGTAAATTCCGCAGTCGAGAGTCCGGCCCAAATCCCCGACGAGGTCATGCGTTCGTTCGAAGGCCTCCGGGGCGGGCTGCAGTCGCGCACCGTGCTGCCCTGGAGCGAGCACTGCACGGAGTGTGTTTGGCCCACCTGCTATACCACCTGCGATCTTTATCGCCCCCGGCAAGACGGCCGCTGCCGCCGGTTCGCCGACGGCATGGTGCGCATCGAAGCCCCGTCGGCGGTGAACGCCTATCTCTTGAAGATTCGTTTCAAGCAATGGGGCAAGCTCTGGACCCCGGGCAACATTCACCTGCACTCCGCCCACAAGGCGGAGGGCCTCGAAAAAAAAGACCGCTGGATCGGCAGCGCGCTGCAGCGGATGCCTCTGCCGTCGCTGGTGCAGATTGCGGTCACCAGCAAGCGCTACGGCTTTAAGAAGCGCATGGCGAATGCTACCTCAACCGGCCAGGAATTGCCCACAAGCTTTCTGCTGGAGTGCTACAACCCGGAAACCCACGACGTGCGCTTGTCGCTGACCATGCGCGCCACCGACGAGCGCTCCGCCATGCCGTTCCAGAAACTGATCCAGCTGACTCCCGGGTTTCATCGCATCCGGGTTCCGCTGGGGGAGATTCAAGCGTTCCTCGATCTCGAGCAACCCTTCGGGATCGATCTGATCCCAAACGACGAAGCCGAGGAGATCACGCTTTACTTTGGGCTGATGGATTTTGTCCGGGAAGCGGCGCCGGGAAAAAAGAACGCCGGCAACCCCGGCACAACGGAAACAGCTAACCCAGGCAAGACGGATAAGACGGAGAAGACCGATCCGCCCGGCAAGAAAATCAAGTGCGTGGTCTGGGACCTCGACAACACGCTGTGGGATGGCGTGCTGGTCGAGGACGGCGCCGAGCGGCTGCGGCTGAAGCCGGGCGTGGCCAGCATCCTACAAGAGCTGGACCGGCGCGGCATTCTGCACTCGATTGCCAGCAAAAACAATCTTGAAGACGCTTTGCCCGTGCTCAAGAAATTTCAGCTGGAGCAATACTTTCTCTGTCCGCAAATTTCCTGGAAACCCAAAAGCGAAGCCATCCAAACCATCGCCCTGCAACTCAATATTGGCCTCGACAGCCTGCTGTTCGTGGACGACTCCGAATTCGAACTGCAGGAAGTCAAAACCGCCTGCCCGGAAGTGCAGGTTCTTAACGCCGAGCACTACCTCGGCCTGCCCGAGCTTAGCCAGTGCCAGGTCCCGGTCACTTCCGAAAGTCGCGAGCGCCGCCGGCTTTATCAGGTAGAGGCCAGCCGGCAGGTGGTGGCGCAGGATTTCCGCCACGACTACATGGCCTTCCTGCGGCACTGCCAGATCCGGCTGACGGTGCGTCCCATGACGGAAGAGAACCTGGAGCGGGTCCACGAACTGACCCAGCGCACCAATCAGATGAATTTCTCCGGCAACCGTTACGACCGCGGGCTGCTGCGCCAGCTGCTCTCCAGCCCGCACCATGACACTTATGTGCTCAGTTGCGAGGACCGCTTCGGCAGCTACGGCGTCGTGGGATTCGCCGTCGTGGATCGCCGCGAGCCGCGCCTGACCGATTTAATGTTCAGCTGCCGCATCCAATCGAAACGGGTGGAACACGCGTTCCTGGCCAGCCTGATCCGCCAGTATCTTGGCGAAAGCGGCAAAGATTTTTTCGCCAACTACCGCAAAACTCCGAGGAACGCTCCCTCCGGAAAAGTGTTCGAAGACCTGGCGATGGAAGAGGTAGAGACGCGGGACGGAGTTTCCTCCCTTCGATTCCGCAAAGACCGCGAACTTCCCGACGATGGCGTCATTGACGTGGTGGTGCAAGACGCAGTGCTGGCGGCGCAATCGTGAGTGTCCGCTCCGGTTTGGCCGAGGCGCGGCGCCGCGTGCTGCGCGCTCTTTGCCGCCGCGATGTGCCGCTGGGAAATCACGGGCCCATGGTGTCGTTCAGCTTCGACGACTTTCCCCGCACCGCCTATCTGTCCGGGGGAGCGATTTTGCAGCAGTTTGGCGCGCGCGGCACCTATTACACAGCAATGGGACTGATGAACACGGCCAACGAACTCGGAGAACAGTTTCGTGCCGGCGATCTCGATGCGTTGCTCGAAAAAGGCCACGAACTGGCCAGCCACACCTTCCGCCATGTTTCCTCGCGCTCGGTCTCTACCCTGGCCTTCCGCGCCGATGTCGAAAAAGGGAAGTCCGCCATCGAGGAAGCGACCGGCATCGCGCCCCGGAATTTCGCTTATCCGTTCGGCCATGTGACGCTGCGCGCCAAGGCCAGTTTGGAAACGGTTCTTGCCAGCGCACGAAGCGTGATCCCTGGCTTCAATGGGCCGGCCGTCGACCTGAACCTGCTTCGCGCCAACAGTTTGTATGGCGGCCTCGAAGCGGCCGCGCGCGCCGAAGATCTGATTCTCGAAAACCAGCGACGGAAGAGCTGGTTGATTTTTTATACGCACGACGTGCGCCGCAACCCTTCGCCCTATGGCTGCACTCCGGCGCTGCTCGAATCCGCCGTATCCTGCGCCATTGTAGCGGGTTGCCGCATACTCACCATAGGCGAAGCCTTGTCGGAACTTGGAGTTCAAAACGGGAATGCAGTGTCCCAAAATCGCAAGTGCGTGACCGCTTGATTTTTAGGCCAATGCCCTTGTGTGTTCTAGGCCGGGTCATTGATCCGGTATACGCTGTCCCTACGTTTGCACACAGCAAGCGCCAGATTTTGGCCGGGGACCCCCACTCATGAACCGTTTTCTTCGCCCTACTCTCTTCGCATTGATGGTCTGCGTCGTGACGGTAAGAGCCGCTTCCGCGGCCAACTACTATATCGCCGCCAACGGCAGCGATACTAACAATGGAACCTCGAAAACCACGCCGTGGCTGCACGCTCCGGGCATGAAGTCCTGCGCGAACCTTTGCGCCTCGGCCAACCCGCAGCCGGGAGACCAGTTCATTTTCCGCGGCGGCGATACCTGGCACTTTGGCAACAGCTCGGCCACGCCTTATGTCGGCTCGACCGGCTGGAACTGGAGTTGGAGCGGTTCCAACGGCAACCCCATTTATTTGGGCGTGGACCAGACCTGGTACACGGGAAGTTCCTGGGTGCGTCCGGTGCTCACGGGAGACAATCCCCTTAACACCTCATTCGTGACCAGTTGCGCCTATGACCAGTCGAATCTTTCGTTCGTAAATCTTTCCAAAGTGAGTTATGTCACGCTGGATAACTTCGACTTTCCCGGCAAGTGCTGGTCCAGCGCGAGCACCTACCAGGCTTCGGTGAATACGTACGAATCGAGCAATCTGATTATTTCCAACAACTACTTTCACGGATGGACCGCGGTGCTCGGCTCGCAGGACAATCACTACGGGATTCTGGGCAACTCCAACGGGCCGGCCGGCAAAGTCACCTACAACCAGATCGTCGGCAACGTGTTTGATGGGTCGGACTCCTCGCAGGGAGCGGCCAACAGCGCGGCCTGCGCCAGCGCCTACGTTCCCTCCAGCCCGTGCCAGAGCGGGGAAGGCGTCTACTCCGAAGGCTACGACATTCACGACAACGTCTTCCGCTACCTTTCGAACATGATTGTCGTGGTCAACGCCGAGACCGTGCACGACAATTTGTTCGAATACCTTTACAACACTTACACGCCCAACGGTCCGCACTCGAACGTGATCAACGAAGTCGGCAACATCACCGGCGGCAACACGTATTTCTACAACAACATCGTGCGCCACACCCACGTCACCGAAGACCTCTACATCACAGTAGGGGCGACGGCGTACTTCTTCAACAACGTGCTGTGGGACAACATGAATTACTTCGCCGACATCGCGCCCACCAATTGCATCATCTTTGGCGCGGTCAGTTCCAGCGGAAGCCAGACGGCCTACATTTACAACAACACGGTCGATGGGCCCAATTGCAACGCCACTTTTTCCTCGACCAATTCGCCCAACATGGCCTGGAACGGGACCGCCTACTTCCAGAACAACCATCTCATCGGCTTTACCAATCTAGCTGGCTTTTACCACATCGATTCCGGCGCGGCGGCCACCATCAAGGACAATGGCAACGAGCTTTTCCAGACCGAGTCGGTTGCCAACGCCCAGGGCTACGTGACCGGCAACAACTATGCGCCGGCCGCGGGCGGCGCGACGATTGGCGCAGGCGCCAGCGCCTCCTCCCAGTGCGTAGCGTTTTCCACCGATTCCGAGCTGTGCGGCGGCACCAGCGATGGCGCCAGCGAGCAGAGCGGCAGCGGAGGCCAGATCGCGGTAACGCCGGCCATCCCGATGAATCCGCGGCAAACCGCGTGGGATATTGGCGCCTACCAGTTCAGCGGAGTGACGCCCCCCAGTCCGCCGACCGGTTTGTCGGCCATCGTCGAATAGCAGGTTCGGAAGAATAGAGGTTCGGATTTGCGTTTGAACTGACGAGCTGTGGAATTGCCTGCTGCGAGCAGCCTAAGAATTGAAGCGTTAAAAGAATCAAAAAATTAAAGAATTAAAAGCCCGCAAAAAACAATCTCTTCCAGAACAGTCCACAAAAATTAAGTCATGCATGAGCACCTGAGATTCGGCGGGGGCGTATCCGCGAGCGTCCTTAATCCGGCGGTTCTGATCTTCGTTCTGATCGCCGGTGTGCTCATCTGCATTTTGCCGCGAAGTCGTGCCGTCGGCGCTTTTCTCGCGGCGGCGCTGCTTATCCCGATGGACCAGGTTCTGCTGATCGGGCCCGCCCACTTCCCCATGCTGCGGGTACTGCTGCTGTTTGGCTTCGCGCGCATCGTGAAGGACAAACTTGCGTCGAGCCGTCCACTGTTCAGCGGCGGCCGCAACCGGCTCGATCTGGCGGTTCTATTATTCGCGATTTTTGTCGCGCTGAACGGGATGCTTCTATTCCAGGAGCCGCAGGAAGTTCTGAATGAGTTGGGCAACCTCTACACGGTCTTCGGGATTTACTTCCTCCTGCGCTTCCTGATTCGCGATCAGGAAGATGTCTGGCGCGCGATCCAGACTCTAGCCTATATTGCGGCCGTGGTGGCTGTGGTCATGACCTACGAACAAGCTACGGGACACAATCCCTACGCGGTGCTGGGCGGGGCGCGGGTGGCGAATTATGCCAAGCTCGCGGTACGCGACGACCGCTTCCGCGCCCAGGGCCCCTTCAGCCACTCCATTCTGGCTGGCACCTTTGGCGCGGTCCTGATCCCGCTGTTGGTGGCGCTGTGGTGGCGAGGCCGGAAGTATCGCAAGATCGCACTCTTGGGAATCGTCTCCGCTACCGTGATCACGCTGGCCTGCAACTCCAGCACGCCGGTGCTCGGCTATGCCGCAGGCGTGCTCGCGCTCTGCCTGTGGCCGCTGCGCCGCTGGATGCGCGCCCTGCGCTGGGGTGCCGCTGTCACCCTCGTCGGTTTGCATCTGGTGATGAAGGCGCCGGTGTGGCACTTGATTTCCAGGATCGACATCACCGGCGGCTCCTCGTCCTGGCACCGGTTCATGCTGGTCGATGAGTGCATCCGGCATTTCGGCGATTGGTGGCTGATCGGAGTGAAAGACACCAGCGTGTGGGGCTGGGACATGTGGGACACCGCGAATCAGTATGTCAGCATATGTGACAACTCCGGGCTCCTGCCTTTCCTGCTGTTTCTGGCCATCCTGGTCTTCGGCTTCAAGTATCTGGGACGCGCCCGCCGCGCGGCACCAGACAAGAAAACCGCCCTGTTTATGTGGGCCTTGGGCTCCGCTTTGTTCGCCAATGCGGTGGCGTTCTTCGGCATTTCCTTCTACGACCAGACCATGGTGGCATGGTATGCGCTGCTGGCCATGATCCCGGCGGCGATTTCGGTTTGTCGCAAAGAAGAATTCATTCCACCCGCGGCGCTGGAAACTTTTCCGCACGAGACCATGCTGGCCGCGCAGCCGCAGTATGTGGACTCCCTATGAGCCGTTGTGAAGGTGCGCAGGCGGTGGCCGAGGCGCAGGTGACAACCCCTTCTACGCCTGCTTCCGTGCCCGCGCCGCCGCCTGCGCCGCGCCTGGCCAACAGCATTGGGACCAACACTATGTTCGGCATCCTCTCCGGCGGCACGCAGGTGGCGACCCGGCTGATCACGATTCCGATCGTGATTGCGCACCTCGGCCTGGGAGGCTACGGCATCTGGTCGATCATCATGACGACCGCCGCCTACATGCGCTTTGGCACGGTCGGAGTGAAATCGGCGTTTCAAAAATATGTCGCCGAAGCGACGGGCACGGGAGACTACGCGAAAGCGAGCCAATTGCTGAGCACCGGCTGCACCGCGATCTTCGCGCTCTCCGTTGCCGGCCTAATCCCGATTGCATTCTTCTCCCGCGGGCTGGCCCACTCCGCCGGCGTTCCGGCACAGTTTCTCAAGGCCACCAGCGGCTCCATCTCGGTACTCGCCCTCATCATGGTCATGTCGAACGTAGGGGCCGTGTTCGAGGCGATCGTGATGGGCGGCCACCGTATCGATGTGGCGCGGCGGCTGGGCATCGGGTTTACCGTCGCCGAGGCGGTGATCATCGTCGCCCTGCTGCATTTCGGCTACGGCCTGCTGGCCATGGCTTCCGTGATGGGCACCTCGGAACTAGGCTACGTGGTGGGCTGCTTTTTTGCCTCGCGCAAAGTGGTGCCGCAAATTCAAGTGGCACTGCGGCACTTCAACCGGAAAGTGTTGCCCGAACTGGTCCGCTTCGCCGGCAGCTACCAGTTGGTCAGCCTTCTGCAAGTGCTGTACGTAGCTATTTTGCCCGTCACCATGCTGCGCGCCTTTGGCGACAACTACGCCGGAATATACGCGCTCTGCCTCAGGCTGGTAAACCCGGCGCAAATGTTGCAGGACGCTTTTTTACTTTCCATCCTCTCCGGCGGCTCCATGGTCTATGCCTCGGGCGAACTGAGCCGAATGAGCAACCTGCTGCACAAGTCTTTCAAAGTCACGCTGGCGTTCGCGCTGATCCCGCTGGCCTTTATCGCCTGCTTCGGCGCGACCATTATCTTTGCCTGGACGGGGCAGAATGCCCCGCAGTTCCGCACCGCATTGGCACTGGTGGCGCTGGCCGGGGTGTTTCAGGCGGTCTCGGTGCTGGGCGTGGTCCTCTACCGGATCTCGGGCAGCGCGCTGCTCGACAACCTCCGCCAGGTACTGGTGATCGCGACCCTGCTTTCCGCCGCGCTGTTCGCGCGCCGCATCGGATTCTACGGCGTGCTGGGCGGGCTGGCGCTGGCGGAGATGCTCGGGATGCTCTTCATGATTTACGCCGTGGCCCGCACCTTCCACCTGTTTCGTCCGGCGACGCTGTTTTCCGACGCCGGGAAAATGGTGGTTGCGACCCTCGGCATCCTGGCGGTGGGAACGGCCGCGAGCTACATTCCGTTGCCGATCGCGTCACCGCGCCTGCTGGCCGCTGTACGCGCCGCCGTGGTGTTGGCCGCCGGCGGCCTGGCTCTATGGCCGGCGCTGCTGTTCACCAGGTTCGTTACGGTCGCGGATGGCCGAACACTGCTGGGCGTGTTTTTCCCCCGGCGCTTCCTCAAGCCGGCGCCGGCGTTTGAGGCTCTCGACTAAGTTCTCGACCGGCTACTCGAAAGGCAAGCCTGTACCCCATGGGCACACTTGAAATGAGCAGACTGAAATGAGCACACTTGAAATCACGCGCGAGATCGCGACTACGAAGCCCCTTACGGACGAGAGTGGCCCGCAGTCGGCAACCTGT